>SDBV01006405.1_pt1 | contig 16321 bp, 21 predicted proteins | sample 2277081 | NCBI WGS metagenome assembly SDBV01 (sample SAMN10402039, study PRJNA504765) | marine sediment metagenome | isolation source: marine sediment core GS10_PC15, 223 cmbsf | place: Arctic Ocean: Southern Knipovich Ridge | collected 2010
GAATTTTCAGAGAGCAAGGTTAAAACAAAAATACTAGAATTCACAACCAGCAATTCATCTAAAGCCGAAATCATGAGCAACTTACATGAAGCATTACACGAGGTAGGATTGAAACTATTAGACGATGAAATACAGACACACGAGATACAAGCCTACACGCGCACATACACGAGCGCAGGCACGCCAATACTTAATGCTCCTGGTGATGAGCATGACGACACCGTGATAGCTTTAGCATTAGCTTGGCACTGTGCTATGTACTTTGGTCGTAAGTTGATACATTAATCATCCTGCGCCAAATAATATAAAAAGGGCCTTGCGGCCCTGCGTTGTGGGGGTGGTGGCTATTTGGTATCCAGTGCGTATTGTACGTTGGCGATAACGATCTTCAGTTGTTTGAGTTCGGCGGCCTGTTCATTAACCTGTTGCTCAAGGTCTTTGATGCGATTAATGCGAAGTGGGGGCGGGATGTAATCGTCGTCTTGTGCTACCAGTCCCTTACGTGCCAGTTCTTTTGCGGTCATTGTGTCGTTCCATTTCATATCTGACTATACCCCTAGCATACAACCTATTCTTTCTTTTGTCAAGTAAAAACAATTAACGTTTAATTGAGGATTAATTAAAGTGTCAACTATTCACGAAATGGACATCATAGAATTTCTAAAAGATTACGATGGTGACAAATTTCATGCTGTATTATCAGACCCTCCATATGGTTTAGCATTTATGGGTAAGACTTGGGATAAGTACACACCTAAAGAATATCAAGCATGGGTTACTGAGTGGGCCAGTCTTTTAATAAATCATTTGCATGATGGCGCTGTGTGCATGTTCTTTGGTGGCACTAGGACATATCACCGATTGGCTACAGGTTTAGAAGATGCTGGCTTTGATATATTTGATAGCATGATGTACGTGTATGGCAGCGGCTTTCCAAAAAGTCATAATATCTACAAACAATTGGAGAAAAATTATTGTGTCTGCGATAGTAAACAGAATACCCAACACGAAATGCGATCTATGTCAAAAGCAAATATATCGCAGACCATCGCAACTGATAAGGCAACAAGGCAAGTTTTGCAGCAGGGCATGTCGGAACAAAACATACAAAGCAACAGGAAAACGTGGTGTAAATCCAAAGTTGCAAATGGAAAACAATCCGGCATGGAAAGGTGGGGTTACATATTTCAAAAAGAAAGGGAATTACAAAGGGGTAAAATACGTAAAGTGTCCAAAATGGGCATTGTTAATGGCACGAAAAGACAAATACGTTATGGAACACCGATTATTAATGGCGATCAGAATAAACAGACTGTTAACACGAACAGAAGTGGTTCATCACATAGACCACAATCCAACAAACAACAAAATAACAAATTTGCTGTTATACCCAAACAACTCAACACACAAGAAAGCAGAACACGGGAAGTTTGTAACAGGTGCAACAAACCAATTATAGAAAACATAGAACAATGGAACGGCTACGGTACAGCCTTAAAACCTGCTTATGAACCAATTGTATTATGCCGTAAACCTAGATCATCTACATATGCAAACATAGCTTTAGAGAATGGTACGGGGGCATTGAATATTGATGGGGGTAGGATTGGAACTAATGATGATTTACTAAGAGATTGTTTGGGTTTAGCAAGCGCTGAAAATGAAGGTTGGAAACGACCATTTCATAAAAACGCAATAAAACAAAATTATGGTTCTGTTAATGGCCGTTTCCCTGCCAACTTCGGTTTAATCTGTGAGTGTGAGCAAGAGCCTTGTGAGTGTGTTGAGAGCGAGTTAGATAAACAAAGTGGTGTTAGTAAATCAACAGGGGGTAAAACAACACACCAATTCAGATCAACATCTAATTTATTTTCACAAGGTAGCAGTAGCACATTTGAAACAAAAGATAACCCCGGTTTAGGTGACAAAGGCGGCGCATCACGTTTCTTTTACACAGCTAAAGCTAGCCGTAAAGAGCGTAATGCGGGGTTAGGTGATTTGCCTGACAAGCAGGGTTTGGGACAAGAAATTAAAGTTAAAGGTGGCACTTCTGCTATAGGTAATCACAATTCTACTTGTGAAAATTGTGGACATAGAAAATATGGTGAACCAAATAAAATAAAATGTGAATGTAAAAACCCTAAATGGGGTATACCCAAAAATAATACAATCAAAAACAATCACCCCACAGTAAAACCCTTAAAACTAACTGAGTATCTAGCTAAATTACTTTTGCCACCTATCGAAAACAGCAGACTGTTAATACCATTCTCAGGTTCCGGTAGCGAAATGATAGGCGCTAATTTAGCAGGATGGTCACATATTGAGGGTATAGAATTGAATAGTGAATATATCGTTATTGCTGAGAAACGTTTAGACTATTGGGAGAAAATTTAACATGAAGATTTACGATGCTAATTACGATAACGATTTAATTAAAAGCGTATGGTTTAATGGAAAAAGAATTACAACAACGGTTACAAAAGCCTATGTGTCAGATAATCCAAATGAAGAAGTTGATGGTTGGGCTGAAATTTTAACAATATATGACAAGGTTAAATTCGATGTGTTACCAAAAGAATTACAAATAGAATGGTTAGCAGATGGTGAAAGTTTGGCTGATTTTAAAAACAAACCCTCATATAAACAAGGCACGTATTCCGATAGCAAAATAGAAAAGGTAAAAGGTCGAATAAAGTGGTTTGATAGATAGTAAAAACCCGTTTTAAGCGGTTTATATAGATAATAGCTACGAACAGACCTTATACAACTCAAAACCCCTCAAATCGCAGTATTTGCCGGTATAGAGGGGTTGTGGTGTGTGACAAGATGGTTTTTAATGACCTAGCAGAAACAAATCAATTTCTTTAGCTACCCCATCTAAAATAATATCTATGGTGTAATCATTTTTACTATTTTCAATAATACTGCGTATAGAAGCCAACAACACATTCGCTTCTCTTTGATACCCCCAACAGCTAGTAAGTTGCTCTTTTAATTGTTCATTTTCTTTTGCGTAATTTTTAATTGACTTTTCATAAAACTCATCTGCTGTCATTGAGTTAGACATCACCACCTCCTGTTTGAATTTTGAATTGCATGATTTTTCTGTGTCTGGCACTTAATTGCAATGAACGTTTAATTTCTTTTTCAGATGTTATACGGTAAGTATTATCAAATGTCATTTTATACATTCGTTTAGGCTTATGCCCAAATGAGAAACACCCATAGCCGCTAGCAGTTTTTCTACCTTCACTTAAAACAATCGTTTTAGCTGTTTTCTTTTCGACGCGATATAAAAATGAATTTTCATTATTAATTAGACAATCATAAAATAGTGCGTTTTCAAAAGTAACAAAAGACCGCGCCATAACTTTAGTTTCTAGGTTTGCTAATTGTTTTAGCACCGTGTTAGTTGCTCTTATTTTTTGAGTAGGTTTCCATTGGTTAGACATTTTATCCTAATTCTCGTTTGGCAGCATTAATAGTATCAATTTCTTTCATCAGCACTTGGGTATCTCTTAATTTTACAAATACTGTGTCATCTTCTTTTATGTCAATAACTTTACCATTACCGGCAAAAAACCTATATTGACAATCTATATTGCATTCATTCTCTATTTTCCAAATATCGCCTTGATAGGACACATATTGATGTTGGCAATACATGTTGTTAAATACATCTTTGTTTTGCCATTTTACTGCTTGTCTTACACTAATCACTAAATCATAATCCACGTTAACAGTGTCGCCAAATGAATTTTCCACTCTGTATATAGCCATTTATAACCCTTTCACAACCTCATCAGCATACTTTTTAGCATTATGCAAAGTAGCTTGTAATCTGGCATATGATTTAAACTTGCCGCTCTGTTTGGTTTTAACCATCACACCATACAAACCGGTTTTCTTGTTTAACAAAATAAGTGCAGTCGCCTGTTTATAATCCTTAAGCCAAATATCACTTGACTGTTTTACCCAATGGTTGTTTTTTCTACTCATGGTTTTTTACTTCTCAATTACCAGCGTATAACGATACAACCCATCACCTGTTTCAGTATAAGCAACATCGCCTTTATTGATTTTTTCAATACTGCGAACGTCACCTTCCCACGTAGTCATATATTCTTTTGCACAATTCGCCATGAGATTACGATTGATAATAATTTCAAGCGTCATAATGCGTGGGCCGTCATACACCACTTTGATACTTTCGGCATTGCATAGATCAATAATTGTTTGTAGTATTTCTAATCGCTGAGGCATTATTATTTTCCTCTAATTTATTTAACCTAAGATTACCATACTATCAATTATTTGTCAAGTAACAAAAATCAAATATGATATAATAATATTAGCAGCAATTCTATTTTAGAGCCGTTGTTAAAAACACTCTATTACCTTATTATACAACGGACTGACTTATGAAATTAGTAGAACGTGTTAAAAACACTATTAGTTTTTTTAGAACGGGTTACGAACCAAATAGAAATATTTTTACTCCCAACCCACAGCGTAAAAAAACACCATTAAAATTCTCTACACGATCATCAGACCAGCCACAATGGTCAATGGTAGATTATGAGAGTTTTTATAATGAAGGTTTTGCTTCAAATAGCGTTATTTACGCTGCGATTATGATTAAAGTTCGTGCTGTTACACAAGTTGGTTTAGTAGCGGTTGATAATAAAACTGATGAAATTACAGAGCCTAATAACTTCAGTCAACGATTTATAGCTGATGAAAGTAATGACAATGAAGAACAGCAATTAGCAAACTTGCTTAATCGACCTAACAAATATATGTCAGGTAAAGAGTTCCAGCAGTTACAAACGACATTCTTAAATTTAACCGGTAACGCTTTTACTGTAATTGTTCGTGATAAGAAACAAAAAAATCCGGTAAGTTTATGGTCGCTTAATCCTGCACACGTACAAATTATACCAGCAAAAGACGGAGAAATAACTGGTTATTTTTATACGCCTAAAGGTGAAATAGAGAATGAGCGTATTCCGATTTTACCTGCGGATATGATGCATGTTAAACTACCTAATCCAGATGACCCGTTAGGGGGGTTAGGTTTTGGTCTGTCACCAATTGCGCCCTTAGCAAAATCGGCGGATGTTGATAACCAAATTACTAATTTTCTAAAAGTTTTCTTTGAACATGGGGCAATGCCTAGCGGCGCTTTGAAATTAAAAGATGTAATGTTAGATGATGAGGCTATCGCTGAGATTAAAGAAAGTTTCATGTCAACATATGGCAATTATGAAAATTGGGCAGATATTGCCGTTTTAGACATGACAATGGATTATGAACGAATTGGGTTAACATTCGATGAAATGGATTTTAGAAATTTAGATGGTCGCAATGAAAGTCGAATGTTATTACCATTTGGTGTGCCTGCTGAAATAATGCCAATTCGATTAGGATTAGAAGGTTCTACTTTCGCTAATAAAGAGGAAGCTAGAAAATGGTTTTGGCAAGATACCATGACATACGAATTAGGGTTGTTTATTGACGAATATAAATTCTTTTTAACAACAGAAAGCGGTATTACCCCAAAATGGGATTTTAGTAAAGTTGGTGCATTAAAAGAAAACACAAAAGAACAAATAGATGGTGCTGTTGCTCTTATTGGCTCAGGTGTACCACCCGAAATAGCTTTCAATACTGTAGGTTTAGATGTTGAGGATTACGAAGGTATTGATGAACCTGTACAACCACCTAACCCCTTTGGTGGTTTGTTAGAGGATGACAATGAAGAAACAATACCTGATAATAATGATGATAATGAAATAGACGAAAGCGACAATGAAAAACGCTTAAATATCCCCACGATCAAAGATAGATTGTATACTAAAATTGACAATTTAGCACAATCTCATGAAACGGCATTTAGTGAAGCTGCTGAAAAAGCATTTGATGAGGAAAAAGGCAACGTCTTAGTTTTAGTTAATGACGCTAAAAAAAAAGCCTTGATTAATAAGGCGACAATTGATGGTATAACCTTGCTTGCTAATATATCTGATTATTTTTTTAAAGACGGAAAAGCCAACTGGCGTAATAAATTTGCACCTGTGATAGCAACCGAAGTTACTGATGTTGGAGAGTTTTGGAAAGATCAATTGGGACTTACTTTCAATTTACGAAACATTGAAGGTGAGGCTTGGTTTCAGGATTATATGTTAGAGTTTGCTAATCCCATCACGGACACCAGTAAAGCTACTATTAGCGAACTAATTAGCTTGGGTTTAGAAGAAGGTTGGTCTAACGATTTAATGGCTAATCGACTTGGTGATGTGTATGATAGTTGGACACATGGCGGTATGTCGGCAACCGATTTTGATTGGTTACATAAACCCGCTATAGACCCAAAACTAGGTACAAGGGTTTTACAATGGCGTAGGGAGCTAATAGCTAGAACAGAAACAACAAGAGCGGCTAATGCAGGTGCTAATGAATTTTTCAAAGAGTGGGGCGTTACTCAAAAAGAATGGTTATCTACTGCTGACAACAGGACAAGGGATAGTCACAAACAAGCTAATATGCAGGAAACAGTTGTGCCAATAGAAGGTAAATTTGTTACGGGTGCTGGTAATAAATTACGTTATCCCGGCGACCCTAATGCACCTTTATCAGAAACCGCACAATGTAGATGTGCAATTTTACCAGCAGGTGAAATTATTGAGCAACCGCAACAATAAATAAAAACACTTTATTTAATAATCTATTAACAACGTTAAGCACAGGGGTACAGGGTGACGTTAATAAGGGATATAATGTCACACAAAGCATTGATAGAACGTAGTATCGGACAAGTAGTAAGTTTGTTAGGCAATGATAAATTTTCATTAGAACGTAATAAAGTTGAAAAATGGGCTTATGCAGACGCTATAGAAACTTTTGTTCACGATATAATTGATGCGGAAACTCATTTGTTTTCTGTAAATTGGGGTTTTGCAACATCCCAAGCAGCTTCGGGTGTCGTCTATGTTGGTGGGTTTTACGATTTTGGTAGTTCTCATAATGATTTTTCACCAACCTTGAATTTTGGAACTGCTAATGGCTCTTATGCCGCACATTTTTTTGTGGTAGTAGGCGCGACCACTGGTGACGAACTAACACTTAGAATAACTGGAACAAGTATTACAGATGCTGGTGTTAGAACAGAAGACGATACTCAAGATATTGTTATCTCAAATGGGACAACAGCAAATACTTATTTTGAAACAACAAAAAAATGGTTAGGGTTGATTACTATAGCAGTTATTTCTGGTACACCTATTGATTGCAATTATGGTTATTGTAAATATTTTGACCATTCAAATATTGATTTTACTGTAACCGATTTAGAAGTCACTTGGTTTAGTGAAGCAAATACAAGCAATAGTGATCTTGCCATAATTCATCACAAACCTACCGGCTGGACATATAATGCTGGTGCTTCACCTTCACCACCTACAGCTATGGCTAGAATGTCATTAGATCATAGTACGGAAAGAAATACAATTTCTGGTAAAAATGGTGCATGGAAAATGTCAAATTTTTCAGAATTAATTAGTGGTGATAATCACGAAGGTATTATAATCGAAATTATGGCAGGTGCAGGTAAAACATTTACTTTTGGAAACTTTACGATTTCTTTCTTGACAACTATTTAATTTCAAGGATAAAATTATGGCTAGTGAAGTTGGGAAAAATATAGGTTTTGGGCGTAGTGATTTACAAACTTATACTATACCAAGTGGCGGAGTATCTACCGAACGTGTAGATTTAGGACGGCCTTACGCATTCATTATTATCATGTGTGCCAATGCAGACGATATTGCCGCTAGTACTGCAATGTCAATAAATGTTTCCCCAGAGGAAGATATTATTTTACATAATTTATATGTGCAAAATTCACCAAATTTAATCTGGTCAAAGGGTGATTTACCTACAAGTAATAGTTTCTATTGTTTGATTAGTGATGCTTTTGGAGCTAGGTTTGTTCAACCTGTTTTTGATACTGCTACCGATGGCGTGGTAGTGTTGCAAATTGTAGGTTATGACCCAACTGTTGTTAATCAACCTGATAGGTAAATATTATTATGATTTTAGCTAGAACAACATCAAGGCGGAGTTATGCTAGTATTTTAGCAGCACAACTATATAATGACTTTGTAAGAGATCAGCTAAACCCTTTACTTTGGCTACAACTTCAAGAGATAACGGGCAGCATCGCCAGCAATAGCGCATATCTGGGCGGGATACAACCGCCAATCAACGCCAATTTTGAATTTGACGATGGCGGCACAGATTTTAGTGCGCAAGTAACAGGTGATGCAACTATAGTATTCTCATCCGGCGTAGCGACCCTCACGCGGCCAACGTCGGGTGTATGCAATCTGCGACAACTCGGATTGACCGCTGGTGACACTTATCGTGCGACCATTGTCATCAACGCAATTACAGGGACATGGCGTGCGGTTAACAATACATCCTCAGTAGTCTATCAAACCTTCACCACGCCTGGTACGAAGATTTTTAATTTCGTATCAGACGATGATCGTATAGGGTTCGCCTGGCAGTCGGGGCCAACGCCCAGCGAAGCAATCTTAGAGAGTTTCAAAGTTGAGAAGGTCGGCGAATTGGATGCCGGGTACGTCGGCCCGACTTTGGATGATGACTTATTGCTAGGTAAGCCTGCACCGACGTTAGATGGCTCGAATGATGACATCCCTCTTGAATTCAATCGGCTGGAGAGTGAATTCGACCCGGCTGATTTTACAATGGTGATAGCGTTCAAATTGTCATCAGCGCAACGTCAAGATGCTAATGTTTATATGGCTCAGTCGATTGGCGTGGATGGCGATAATCGAATAGCCATTTTCAAGTCGGCGGCAAATACCATCACAGTTCAAGCCGAAGTTGGTAATGTCATCACCAACAGAAATTTTACCTTAACCGCTGCCGATGATGACAAATGGAACCTCATCATTATGACAGCCAATGAAGCTGGCAACCGCTTAACGCTTTATATCAAAACGACGGCATCGGAAACAACTTATCCCGCAGGAACTTGGACAGGCTCAGATTTAACGGCTGCCTATTGTGAACTGGGATCGCAAAATGGCAGCGTGTTCTGTCCGAACGCTTTAGTGCAGCATCAACTTGTTTGACGTGCAATCTCACAGGCTGAAGCGCAAAATCTCATTAATCTATTCCGGGCACAGGAGCTAAACGCCGCATGAGTGAACAACACGAATATATGGTTATTACCAAACCACCCGACGTATCATCGGCGGAATTTGTTGAACTGTTGGAAGCGTTGCGTGATAACGGGTTAGGCACACAACCAAACGGCTTGCCTCATGAGAGGCTGCATTGGGCGTTCTCGAAAGACGGAACATTGGCCTTGTGTGATGGTGTAATTGAAACTAATAATCTGGTCGGATTACGTATGGCTCAGATTATTCGTAATCGTGTTGAAAGTGTCTCTGAAACGGCACTACAAACGCATTTCGATGATGTGAGAAATGCCAATCGACTGGCGGCGGGCAAGGGCAAACAGGTCGGGGCAGCGGCTGGTCGGGAGTTTCGGCGTGGCAAGCCGGAATGGAACATGGTGATTTAATGACGTGGTTGAATGACTTCCTGCTGCGGTTAGGCTATGTGCCAATTACCAAGCCGGTTGAAACGTTGACGATTGGTGAAGCACTACTAGCGAATGACCCTGGCAACGAGATTGTGGAAAACCAGCGATGGGCCGATTTGCGTTTCGTGCCAACCAAAAACTATTTGGATGTGATGTATGGCAACAACGAATGGAGATATTTTAACATTCGCACCAATGCAGGCTGGCGCTGGTTGGGTCAGTACCCGTACAAAGACGGCATATATATTTTCGTGCCGGGCCACAAAGAAACTGCCGGGGTGGTTGAAAAAACATTGGACGGAACTGCATGGCATGGCCGGGCGTTTGGTCGATTGATTTAACGTTGACTAATGCCCATTTGATAACATATAAAATAGCTATTAAAGAGTTAAATATGACAAAAAATATGATACATAAATCTTTTCCTGTAACGATTATTAAAGTTGACAGAGAACAGGGCATTATTGATGCTATTGTTTCGGTTATGGGTAATATAGATCGAGGTAATGATATTATTCATAATGGTGCATTTATAAAAACTATTACTGAGCGGGCTGGACAAATAAGAGTTTTAGACAATCATCGCCAAGAAAGTAACGCTGATGTAATTGGTAAGCCAATTGAAATACGAGAAATTGGTAAAAATGAATTACCAGATGTTGTTTTAGAAAAAGCACCTACTGCTACTGGTGGTTTATTTACTTCCACTCAATTCGACATGGACGATTTAGATGCTAAGAAAATATTTAATAAGCTAGCAAATGGTTTTATTAGTGAGTGGTCTATAGGTTTTCAGATACCGCGTGGTAAATCTGATCGTTCTACAATTATTACTGATGATGGTGAAATTGTTGTTAGAAATATTAGAGAAATTAAGCTGTTTGAATTTAGTCCTGTTATTTTCGGTATGAACTCTGCTACCACAACAGTTGATGCAAAATCGTTAGCTGACAGTGAAACATTAGAGGAATATCAACAACGTAAAAAAACAGCTATTGAGGATAAGCAAGGCGGCCTAATAGACTTAATTAACCAAGTTGTTTTGGCTTTTGATGAGCAAGGGTTTAATGATGATAGACCAGAACACGGTGATTATTTTGTAATAGAGGTATTTGACACATTCGTTATTGTTAAAAGTTTACCTTTTGCTGACACTCCATTTCCATATTATAAAATTGGTTGGATTAAGGATGTTAACAGCAATCGAATTATATTCGATACTTTTGATTTTTGGATAGGTGGTAATTTTGCGTTTATTCCCGGCCTGAAATCAGATACTCAAATAGAAGAACAAAAACAAGGTCGAGTTTTATCACAAACTAATTTTAGTAAATTGCAACAAGCCACTGATTTATTAACCGCTGTGTTAGATAGCGCCCACACAGAAGATGAAGATGAAACATTATCAGATGATAACGAATTAGAAAAAACTGATTATGATACAATAGAGGGTAATAGTAATACCGAAGATGTTGATAAATTAGCCAAGTCGGATAATAGTCCACTTACTGATGATGACAAAAAGGAATTACTTGATGAACTCAATGATATACTAAACATTAAATAGAGGAAAACTAATGGCTAATTTAACTACAGCCAATGAAGTTTTAGAACAGTCTCAGGTTTTAGCGTTAGAAGCAAAAAATATTTTACTTGACGAAGATGCTACTGCTGAAGACGAAGAGAAAGCAAAACGTATTAAAGACGAAAGTGCAGTTTTACAGAAAAAATTTCATGACTTAACTGATTTAGAAGATGTGTTAGCACAAGCAAAACGGGAAACCGTTGTGCCTAACAATGGTAATGATGATAATTCTGATAACGAAGATGATGTTGAATTTGAAACATTAGGTGAACAGGCACAAGCCATTTACAAGCGATATAAATTGGGAATAGATCATCCTGCTTTAATTTATATTGATGACGAAGGTGTTGTAACAAAAGATTTATCTACAGGTGTTGGCGCTGATGGTGGTTTCTTAGTTCCAACTCAACAAAACACTCAGTTAATGGCCGCCGCTGCACAAACAGCAGTTATTCGTCCGCGTGCTACGATTATTCCTATGGCACGTCGACAATTAACTATGCCTGTTTTAGATCAAACTGGTACAGATAGCGCCCCGCATTTCTTTGGTGGTATCCAGACATACTGGCAGGAAGAAGCTAGCTCTATTACCCAATCTGACCCTCAATTCCGTAATATCAATTTAGTAGCCCATGCTTTAGTTGGTTATACTCGTGTGAGTGAAGAATTAATGGCGGATAGTGCTATAGGCTTAGATGCTTTCTTGCGTTCAAATATGGGTTTTGCTGGCGCGATGACATGGACAGAAGAAGAAGCTTTTATTAATGGTACTGGTGCAGGTCAACCGCGTGGTATTATTAGTGCTGGTGTAACTAGCTCTTTTAACCGGGAAATTCAAACGATTGTTAGCTACGAAGATTTATTAGAAATGGAAGCGTTACTGTATAGTCCAACAAATTCCGCTATTTGGCTTATTTCACAATCACAAAAAGCCAACATCATGAAAATGACAGGGCCTAGCGGTAATGCTGAGTATGTCTATCGACCTAGCGCGATTATTGGCGAACCCGCTACGTTGTTAGGCCGTCCGATATTTTTCATGTTAGATCATTTACCGTTAGCTAGTACAACATCGGCAGGTGATGTTTTATTATGCGATTGGAATTTTTATTTAATTGCTGATCGTATGCAAACTACAATTGATAGTACAGACCAAGAGCGCTGGCGTTTTAACCAAATTAGCTGGAAAGTTACCGCTCGTTTAGATGGTCAACCCTGGCTTTCTGCGGCTTTAACTAGCAACGATGGTACTACCACAGTTTCACCTTTTGTTAGTTTAGCGGCTAAAACCACATAGGAGTAAATTATGGCTTACACAGAACGTGTTACTGAAGTTGAGGCTTTACTGGTTAACGATTTAGAGAGTGGTGTTAGCTCTGAACAAAATACTGGTTGGATTGCTATTGGTGGTTATCACCGTATTTTTATCGAAATTCATGCGGTGACAGTTGGCACTTCGATTAATGCTGATGTTGAAATTGCCACTTCTAGCGGTGGGGCTGGTATTACCAATATGACTGGTAAGAGTATCACACAATTAGATGCTGTTGGTAGTGTTGCTATTGAAATTCAGAGTGAAGAATTTAATCAAAGTCAAATACATCACACACATTTACAGGTAGAAACTACACCTAGCGGTACTTGTGATTATGTCGTTTTAGTTAAAGGCATTGTTGCTCGTCATGAGCCGGTAACGGTTGCTAATTGGGATGAAATTGTTACTTAGTTTAGGTTAGAATTTTGTAACTTGACAATGTTTTGATTTAGTGGTATGATGTTGTCATAGATAAAAAGTGGAACGTGGGTTAGCTGAAGGAACATCAAGGGCTGACGGGAATATGTAAAATCAATCGGTGGGGATTGATAGAAATTGGAAAAGTGTTAATTATTAGGTCGGACTGGCGTACAAGTCTATAACGTAGCCAGAATTGGAGAAACCGTTATAGCACCTAATAAAAGAGGTGTATGATGTGAATTTAGTAAACATGTTATTGATAGCGTTAGAAATTTATGATACTTATATTTTTTAGAACCTTTCTGATTTGTAACGTAACGTGAAAGCGAACAGACGTACAATAGAGAAATCTAATAATGGATTTGGTTCTAACTTTTGCAAGTATGATTTTATTTTTTTATCATAATTCTCGTTTATCTATCATTCTACGAGAATTAGATTGATTATCAGGGTATGAGGGGTTAACCGTTTAGTCTTAGCAAGAGATCAGCGGCCCTTTATACCCTGATAAATGCGTTAAAAAGGGTTTAGCTGTAAGGGTTGAAAGGTTACAGTATTAATGCCCAAGTCTGGTGAAGGTTAATGGTTATCTGTAGCAAAAACCACTAGAAGTGTGACACATAGAAAAAAAGCTGGTAGTCACCTTGAAACGCCAGTCGGTAGTGTGGAAGGCCCTATACTTAACAAGAGTTTAAAAATGGTAAGAAAATGTAGGATATGTAACAAAGAATATAAACCTAGTAGTGGACATTTGGATTGCCCACAATGTAGAGGCAAACAAAAGAAAACTAAAATATGCCCAACATGTAAAACCAAAATGCACCCTTATAGTAAATTGTGTCGAAAATGTGCAACTATAGGCGAAAACAACAACAACTATAAAGGTGGAAGAGTGAAACATTCTAGTGGGTATATATATGTAAGAGTGGATAATCATCCTAGAGCAACAAGAGCCGGATATGTTTTTGAACATATCGTTATTATGGAAAAATTTTTAGGTAGATCATTAGATGTTAATGAAACAATACACCATAAAAATGGTGTAAAAGCAGATAATAGACCAGAAAACTTAGAATTATGGTCTGGACATCATCCATCAGGGCAAAGAGTATCTGATTTAGTAGTATGGGCAAAAGAAATTTTAGAAAAATATAATGATTAATTTAAGGAACCTTAGCATAACGGTAATGCGTTCGGCTCATAACCGAAACTATGCCAGTTCAAATCTAGCAGGTTCCATTGGCTATCAATGAGGGTCTGCACCGTAGGGATGGTAGGATGTTTGCTAGCAGCGGGTGTACAGTCGTTTATAAGGCAAACGTGTAATTGATAGCCTCTTTTATGCCTTAGTAGCTCAATTGGCAGAGCAGCACTTTTGTAAAGTGCAGGTTACAAGTTCAATTCTTGTCTAAGGCTTTTGGCCTTATAGCTCAATGGCAGAGCGACAGCCTTTTAAGCTGATGGTTGTAGGTTCAAGTCCTACTAAGGTCACAAAAAAAACTAGCAAGCCACTCCTTTCTGGCTGACTATAGACAGGTTTTTGGCTAGTTTCCTGTTACTTTAGAAAGGTATGAAATGAAATTTGAAGAACAAATTGAAAATGCAGAAATTCTACATGATATATTAGAACGTCTTAGAAACAATCAAGATGCTTATCATATATTGTTTTCAAATATTTTACTTCATATTGTTGGGTATGATAATTATCCTGATCTTATAAAAGAAATTGAAGAATATTTAAATAGAATTGAAAAAAAATAAACATTGCGAGCTAGTGTAATGGCAACACACCACACTTTGAATGTGGTAATGGAAGTTCAAATCTTTCGCTCGCAGTTAATTCAATAAAATATAAAAGGAAAAGATTTTATGATATACCTTGTTACTATAATTGCTGCAATTATACTTTATATATATTATATTAACATAAGAGAATGATTATCAAGCCGCTATGGTGGAATGGATACACGACACCCTTAAAAGGTGTTGCCGAAAGGCGTACAGGTTCAAGTCCTGTTAGCGGCATTGCAGCTATTTTATTCTCCGTTTAATAGTTGCGCCAATGAACCCCTTGAGAGAGGGGTTTTATTATCTAAAATGGCGTTTTAAGCGTTTTAAATAAGTTACATGGTAGTTGGATACCTTATTTCTCTCAAAACGCCTTAGAACGGCTTATTTGGTCTTATTTAGGCATCTGGGAAAGGATTGTAGTGCAATGTCTACTGTGTTTGAGCTATATGCGGTACGCCCACCATATTCTCATATAAATTTAGATAGTTTCTTTGATTTTGGTGATGATATTATTCCTGATTTTCCTAGCTATATTCGTTATAGATTACAAAATCTTTTTAAAGATAAGGGCACTAATCACTACCCATTAAAAATAGATGATATATTAATTGAAACTATAAACTCAAAAGTAGCTGATTATAATATGTCTGAAGAATGGTGGGATGAGCTTTTCCCTCTTTGGACAAAAGAAAAAAGAGAATTAGCAAAAGAACAATCTTATATAATGAATTATGATAGTGTGTTTTTACATCTATTTTTTAACTTCCTAGAAAAGAATAAAGGTTTACATTTAGTATACAAGGTGATTTAACAGTGTGGATACAACTTAAAGCAACAAAACATATCGAAATGATGGGTGTACAAAAAACCTATCGTGCGGGAGATTGGGTAGATATAGGTAAACACTTAGCTATCAAGTGGATTGCAGACGGTAGCGCTTATATCCCCAATCAAGAAATAAATGCAGGCAACATAGACTATACAGCAGGTTTATGTGTAATTGGTGATTTAACAGACAACATAAAAAAGAAAATAGAAACTGCTGCTAATCATCTTTCGTTTTATTACGCCGATAAACCAGAATTGCCTTTCTCAGAAACGCTGATTTATGATGCAACATTCAAAAAAATAAGAGTGGAGTTTATTGGTACAGGGTTTTATTGGCTTAAAACATTCGAGGTTATCTTGCCTCTATTTTCATATAAAAAATTAGCTATTCATGCTGGTAACGAACAGGACAGAGAAATAACTAAAGCCATTATTCGTGATTTACGAGTGCCAATGCACGATGAACGATTAATGTTTGTTAGGCGATCAGATAAAACAATAGCATTCATTGAAAGCTACAATAATTATTGTGATATAATCAAAGAAAAAAAGCTAGCGTTATTATGTGCTTATTATGAACACAAACCAATAACACTAGCTTTACCTACTACTTGGTTAGATAAAGATCGTTAATCTAGCCAATTTAAATCAAAATTTGTTTCGTTATAATCAATTTTTATTAAATCATGATTTTTCATTAACCATTCTATAAATATAGTTATAGTGCGAGCGTATTCGTTAA
>SDBV01006406.1_pt1 | contig 16319 bp, 5 predicted proteins | sample 2277081 | NCBI WGS metagenome assembly SDBV01 (sample SAMN10402039, study PRJNA504765) | marine sediment metagenome | isolation source: marine sediment core GS10_PC15, 223 cmbsf | place: Arctic Ocean: Southern Knipovich Ridge | collected 2010
ACTTTCTAAAGTAGAAGCCATGAACAGATTCCTAAGGTCTTTGGATATTACATTTAGACGTGATGAAAGATCACTCAGACCTAGAGTAAACAAGAACGCCAGTAGATTAGACAAACAACAAAAGGATGCTGGAAATTTCTATTATCGGAAATAAGATTATCTAAAATGAAAGCAAGATTATGATTTTTAAGAAATTATCAATAGCATCATTTTCAATAATTATTGTTTTCAGTGTTTATTTCTCAACCATTTACGCACAAGAAGAAAATTTTGTTCCTTCATGGATTAAGAATAATGCAAAATGGTGGGCTGATGGACTATTAACTGACGATGAGTTTATTCAAGGAATTAGTTGGTTAATTGAAAAAAAATTGATTGTAATTTCTTCATTAGAGCAAAAATTTGAAGAGCCTAGTGATACAATTCCTTCTTGGATTAAAATTGTCGCATCATCTTGGGCAAATGATCAAATAACAGATATTGAATTTCTTAATGCAATAAAATTTCTAATTGAAATTGGAGTAATTGATGTACCAATTGAGACAAATGTATCAATTATATCTGAAAATTCAAATCAAAAACAAACAAAAAAGGAATCTGACCCACGATATGAATTGTTAGGAGATTCACCACTTTTTCGAATGTTTGCATTCAAAGAAGACATTGTGATGACACTAAGTGGACCAGTGGTATTAGAACGTCAATATGAATTCAAACCAGAAGTTTCACGAGAAACTTATCAAGAAATTGTTGTCGATTACATTGAACAAAGAGCACTAGTTGTAATTCCAACCTTTACATCTAGTGCATATGCTGAACCTAATGGATTTTATGCATATTATCGTGGAGAATGTGACACTTGTATAACAATCAAAATTGATCATGAAAAACCTCTGAGTTATACTGCTTCAGGTAATGCGGTTGCAGTTTTCAAATTATTAGGTTATCAATTCATAACAGATATCACAATTGACAAAAATCCAGAAATTCTTAAGGAGTATGACAAGATAATTCTTCTACATAATGAATATGTTACTAGCAAGATGTTTGATGCAATAACTAGTCATCCAAAAGTTTTGTATTTGTTTCCAAATGCCTTATACGCAGAAGTTGAGTTAGATTATAATAAACAATTAATCTCTTTGATTAGAGGACATGATTATCCACCAGAAGACCCTGTCAAGAATGGATTTGATTGGGAATATGAAGAAATGAATCATCCATGGGAATATGATAATGAATGCATAAACTGGAAGTTTTTTGAAATAAAAAATGGAATGATGTTAAATTGTTATCCTGAACTCATAATCCACAAAGATGTAGAACTACAAAAAATGATAAAGGATTATTAAATTCCAATTTTTTTGAATTATCGAGTTTTTAACCTTTTTTTATCAAGTATCAGAATTATTCCTCCCACAATTATGATAACTACTCCTATGAGGAGAAGAGACATGCCCACAAAAATGATTATAGCCAGATTAGAAACAAAATCTAGATTTCTTATAAGGGGATCTGCACTTATTACTGAATTGACTACTACTGGTTTATCTCCTATGTTGATTACTGTAATTCGAAAAACTCCTTCACGAATTCCTGGAAGAGGCTCAACATACTCTGCATTAAAGACAGATTCTAGAATTTTTTTTCCACTTTGATCTATTAATTGAACAACCATTGGAACATCACGAGGAAATGCAGCTATCATTAAAGATAGTTCATCTTCTGAAAATAGTGAAACTTCAAAACTTGCAGAATCTGAGGATTCAATACTCACACCTTGCATGATTATACCAGTTGTTTGAAAATTTTCATCGACAAAAGATGCTAGGGCACCCACAATGGCTATACTAGGTAAAAGTAAACCTATTCCAATGACCAGAACAATAAGACCCCTTTTCAATGATTTCGAGAATTTTTAATAATATTTAATAGATTCCAAAATATCATTAATTAAAATTTAAAAAGGTCTACCGGGTCTACCTTTTGAAAAATTAACGGGAAAATCATAAAATCAATAAAGTTATTTTACAAAAAGAAATTTTGATTTAAAACTTGAACAATTCTAAATACTAAATAAGCAATTGAATTTTTATCATCAAGAAAATCTTGCGCGATCATCAATAAATAGCGTTTATTCTTAGAAAAACCTTGGGCATGGGAATATTTGGAGTTCAATAAATCTATTGGTTATCATAAAGATGAGATTAAAAACGAAAGTTCATTCAAAAAAGAAGATAAAGTAATTTACAAAAAACCAGCTGCTGCAATTTTTTTGGCATCCATTTTGATGTTTGCCGCTTTGATTGGGTTTCCACATCAATTGGCTGCAGGAGAAAGTATTTGGTTTGACTTATTAGGAATAGAGGCTGTATCACTTGAAACTGATTATTTTGAAAATGTATTAGCTAAACAATATCAAATTATCGAACCCTTACATTTTGAAGGTTCAGAAATAAAAGATCTCAGGCTCATAGGAGACGCTAAAATTGTTGAACAAGAAAATTCGCTTTTATCATTGTCTGGGAAAAATGGTCATGTAGTTTTAACTAACTCTGGTTATTCTGAAAAATTATATGGTCTTACCGTTTCTGCATGGGTAAAACCCGATTATAGTAAGGGGAATGCTGAGTTTACCGTAATAAGTAAGGAAAAATCGTTTATGCTTACTATCAACAAGTTTATTTCACCTGAAAAAGTTGCAAAATTTTCTGTTTTTGATGGTTTAAAGTGGTATACAGTTCAATCAAGTTCAATAATTGAAGAAAAATGGACTCATTTGGCTGCAACCTTTTTTGACTCTGAGATTAGTATCTATGTTAATGGAAAGCTAGAGTCTACCATTTCAAATATTGGAATTCCTAGTGTTGATTATATTTCATCAGATGCTGAAATAATTGTTGGTGCATATACTTCCAATAATGGACTGGATAAAATTCTCAATACATTTGCAGGAGAAATTGATGCAGTGCAACTATTTTATTTACCAGTATATCCATCTGAAATAAAAACACTTTATGACAAAGGTAGAGAAGCTTATTCCTCTTCAGTTGTTACACAAGTTGCAAATGATTTTCCAAAAACATCTGACTTTTTAGCTGGAATTCCACTAGCTTATGCACAACCAGGACTACCACTCCAAAAGAAAAGTCCAACATTAAATCCATTATCATATTTTAATTTACCATTTAGTGAAAACCAAGGCAAAAAAATTAATCAATTTAGTTATTATGCAAATACAATTGCTGGTTCTCATCTTCAAATAGAAGATGAATTTGGCTTTCCTTTCCAAACTGCTTCAGGTCACGAAAGTGGTTGGCACGAATTTTGCTGGGATGAAATGTTAAATGCCTTTGACTTTTTGATTGACATTGCTCAAGAATTTGTTTGGCTTTTTGGTCCTGCAATAGTTTTAGCTGCAACTGTAATAGCTCTTGTATTAGGAATTTTGCTGGTTAATGTGTGTAATCCACAATTAATTCCTCCCCCACAATTTTCAGCAGATGCAGTTGTACTGGAATGTAATGTCAAAGGAGGATTCCAAGGAAAAGTAAAAATTATTAGTGAGGATACAACAGATGCTGATTTTTTCGTTACTCTTGAAAAGACGACTACTACTTTGACATATGACCGTCCTACCAGTCCAACTCAGAGTAGTATTGTTACAGCCTCGTTTCCAGATATACACAAGATAGGTTCCTTTTTCATATTTTTGATGATAATAATTCCAACCGTAATTGGGGCAGTAGTGGGAACTATTCCTGGCCTAGGAGCCATTGCTCAATTTTTTATCCAAGCTATTTTTGGATTGTTAATAGGAATAATAAGCTACAAATTCTGGTTGGCTATGGATGATAGATGGAAAGATGATGGTAGTGTAGGCCATGCAGTATTTAATTTTCAAGTAAAAAAGTTGGAGTTTGCACCATCGCTTGATTCTTTTTTCAAATTAGGAACCAACACTCTTCAATACAAAGTAACAACCACAAATTTGTATGGGGCAGAACAACGTGATTCAGCTGATTTCTACTTTAATGTAGTTGATACGCGAAGACCCCTAATAACCTTTGAAAATGATACTCTCATTTTAGAAGCAAACGCACACTTTGGATTCAAAGTAGATCCTATTTCAATTAAAGAACTAGGCAAGGTTTTTGTATTTGAGTCTTGTGCAGGGGACTTACAAGCTAGCTACACAGGTCCAGATTTCTATCCATTATCATCGTTAAAAGACGACAAAGAACAACTTAGTGGTTGGTATGTTGAAGATAATGGTTATTCTATGACACCCATTCCAGCTGCGGCTTTAGCTAAATTCGTAGATGATATGACAGATGAAGAGCTTGAAATTTTTGGAAATGACATTATAAAAAGAAATGAAATAATACAAAATAAAGAAAATTTCCCCAATACACAAGTTATTCGAGATTTATCTGGTGCAACTAGTACACTCATTACTGGAAACACTGTAAAACCTGGACTTGCTTTTGCTCTTGATGCAGTATATGAAACTTATAGAATGGCAAACCTACTTAATATGGATACGAAGGTTAGGTTTTCCGACGTTCCTGCAGAATTAGGTGGCAAGGAATTGAAACTCATTAGACAGTTTGATGACACCAAAAAATTAGAAAGGCTAAAAAAAGTATTTCTTACCACACCAGGAGACGTTGCATTTGACAATGTTCTTTTTACAAATTTAGATGATCTGGATCAAAAAAAGTTTGCAAAGAATTTTAAAAATGCAGATGCAGGAAAGGTTTTCAGAAAAAGTTTAGGTGGACAGACTGTAAAAGCACTTGGAGGTAAAGCGTTTGGTACATTATTAGGAGCAGGGGCTACTTGGCTAGGAGAAGGACTAAGTGAAGTAGGCAAACCAAAGGCTCCCTCTCCCGTATCTGTTGATCCTCATTTTGAGACTCGACAGCAATCAATTTTTGTAGTAGATACAATTGCTCCTGACATCTTTATACCAAAACATGTGGCAATTGAAGTCGACACAAAAAACCCAACTAACGGTTGTTTTGATGAAGGCAATGGTCCATTTTGCACACTCTCTATTCAAACACCTCTTGTCTTTGATGTTGCTGATCCATTCCCTTCACTAAAACACAATTTCACAGGTGACCCAAATAATCCAGATGAATTTAAAGAAGTTGAGGATGATGTTCTTACAGCTGATTTTCCTTTAGGAGTCACAGAAATTGCTTGGAAGGCAGAAGACTTTACTGGAAATCCTAGCGATATTGTAATTTTATTTGTAAATGTTAAACAAATTGGATCAAATAAGGTTTCAGTTGCTTTTAGTCAAGATGTTATTGATGCATCTTCAGGGGAATTCAAAGATATTGAATTAAACGCCACAAATCCTGATAGTGATCCACTAGAATACTTTATTGAAAAAATTCCAGACGGTGGAATAATTGAGTCCCCAATTACGCCTGTTTTTCAAACAAAATTCCAAAAAGAAGGAACCATTTCTAGATTAAAAGGAATAACAAATGATCCTACAGGTGTTATAGCTGATTCTGATTTGATTTTCTTTACAGACTCTCAAAATCAACGCATAATGAAAATCAACCAAGAAAGTAATATGATGGATGTTGTAGCAATTGCAAACGTTTCAAGTAGACCAGAAGCCATAGCAATGACTAGTACTGGAAACTTTGTGATTTCAGACTGGCCCAATGATTCTATTATGGAAGTTGAAAATGTAAATGGATTAGCGCAAATTATAGAAAAGTTTGATGTTTCCGGATTATTTGAAGACCCAAAAAATATCTCCCTAGATAGAAATGCTGTAGGGTTTGAAGACATTTACGTTACTGACAAGCAAAACGGAACGATTACAAAGCTAACTGACTTTGATATTTTTAGTTCTCCATTTGACATCATAGCAGGTCCATCTAATGAAATATTCATTTCTGAACCAGGACTAAATCGAATTTGGCAATTTAATTCTGAAGGAAAATTTGTAAAAGAAGTTGGATCGAATTTAATGGGAAACGATGTATTTAGTATTCCTATAGGCTTAGACATTGATGGTTCTACAAATCTATACGTTGCAGAAAGTGGTAATGACCGTATATCTAAATTTAATTCTAATTTAGATTTAGTGGCTCACTTTGGTCCAAGAGATTCTGGAGATAGTTTACTTGACTCACCAATAGGAGTTGCCGTAAATGGTACGGACATTTTCGTTTCAGAGTCTAGTAAAAATAGAATTCAAAAATTCAATCAAAATGATGCGTCATTTGGTTTCTTTGAAAACTATAACATCAACGCTACTTGGTTTAGAATACCATTTAATGGTGCTGTAACAGTGGATGTTACAACACCTGGTAAAGTAAACTTTAAAAACACACCATCTGGGACATCTGTACCATGGCATGGAGTAAATAGAACAATTCCTACACTTCCAAATGATTCTTGGAGAGCAGACTTTGAACTTGAAACCGACATTAACAAACTAAACTCTAATGGATTTATTTGGATGGTTACAAATGATACGAAACATCCATCAAATAATACTGGTGTCCTTGATGCATTATCTGTTTATCTTGCAAACGAACAATTACAAATTTATCAAGAACACTCTGGAATAAATAGTACCTCTGCAGGAATTTCCATTTCTAACAACACTAAGTATTATATCACAGTAGAAAGATTAAACTCAACAGCTACAGCATTAGGTGTTTTCAATGATGTCGGTAGAACAAATCACATTACTGATTCACCTCAAATCAAAATCATTGATGAAAATATTTCAAATTTGAGAATACTACAACATACAAACGATTTTGAAAACGGTGGAGATCCAATTAATCTGAATCTTGATAACACAGTAATTTCTTCATTGTTTACTTGGTTAGGAAAGTGTACGGATGGTCCAAATTGTGACATCTCTAACAACATTAGCAAAGGATTTTTGTGTACTGAGACAACTTGTACTGGATCATCTGCAGGTTCTAAAGTAGGTCAGTTTAACACTCCTTTTGGGATTGTAGTAAATAACACCCATCTCTTTGTAGCTGACTCCCTCAATCATCGTATTCAGCTCTTTAATTCATCTGGGTCACATGTTCAAACTATAGGAACTGGAATGGCAGGAGCTGCAGATGGACAGTTTGATGAACCATTTGATGTTTCAGTTAGTACATTGGGTCGCATTTATGTTACAGATAGTGTGAATCACCGCATACAAGCCTTTGATAAATTAGGTAACTTTCTTTTCAAAACAGGTTCATTTGGTTCTGATGATGGTAAATTTGATAATCCACTTGGAGTTACAGTTGATGGCTTTAGAAACTTCTATGTGGCAGACGTAAATAATAAGCGAATACAAAAATTTGATTCAAGTGGAGGACTTCTTGACATTTGGAAGTCATCAATTAATGCTACTTTTCCTGGATTTAAAGAACAATTCATTGTAAATATTGCATCTTTAACACCTGAAAGTCTTGATTTTGATTCCTCTGGGGATATCTTTGTTAGTGACTGGACAACTGAAAATAAAAAACTAATAATGAAGCTTACCATGGGCGGAAATGCAATTCCTCAATTTGATATTTCCCAGTTTGTTGCAGATCCAAAACACATTGCAATCAAAAGAAGTAACAACTTTCTCTATGTCACAGATAACGAAACAAAATCAATTGAAATTTTTAACAGTAAAGGTGCTTTTAATGCAATTGCAGAACCAAGTTTAGACCTTACATCATTGAATATTGAACTTGGAGGAATTGCGATTAATGATGCTGATACGATTTTTGTTTCAGATTGGCCCCAAGAACGCATTGTTACATTAGATGTTTCGGGCAGCCCACCTACAATATCAGAAGAGTTTGATGTAGCAACTCTATTTCATGATCCAAAAGACATTGCAGTTGATAATACTGCGTTTTATGTAACCGAAGGAACTGGTGAACAAAAAAGAATTATCAAAATAAGAATGGATAAAGGAATTGAAAAACAGTTTGAAATTCAAGGACCTCCTAACACAAAACGAGGTTTAGCTCTTGGACTAGAATCTGAACCTGATCTAATTTATTTTGCAAATGCATCTGATGGAACCATTGTTGTGATAAATACAGACTCAGGAATTCAAAATCTTCTAGTAAACCTGACAGAAACTGAAAATATTTCACCAGATTCAATTGCTCTAAATCCCGTCATGTCTGAATTTTTCACAATATTTACCAATGAAACAGTTGGTGATCTTAAGGGACCCACCGGATTGACATTTGGACCTGATGAAAATCTCTATGTATCGAGTTATCTCTCAAATTCAGTCAAGAGGTACAATGGCGATACTGGGGAATACATTGATGACTTTATTCCATCAGATGAAAGGTTGAATCGTCCTTTTGGTTTGTTGTTTGATGATCCAAACGATGTACTGTATGTTAGCTCAATATTTAATGATATAATATTGCGGTATAATGCAACTACAGGTGACTTTGTTGATGTGGCTGCTATAAAAAATCGTTTAGATGGACCAATGGGAATTGTGTTGGGTCCTGATGAAAAACTCTACGTAAGCAATAGTGGATTAGACAACATTTTGTCATTTAATTTAACAACAGGTAAAGGAAAACAATTTGTTAAGGCAAATCAAAATGGCGGACTATCCAATCCACATAATTTAGCGTTTGGACCAGATGGACATCTTTATGTTGCAAGCCATGACACTGATACAATTAAGCGTTTTAATTCTATTTCAGGAGAATTTATTGATGACTTTGTTAACGCGCCAGAACTTTCACGTCCTTCAGGTTTGGTTTTTAATCCAGAACAAAGTTTACTTTTTGTAAGCAGTACGGATACTCATAAAATATTAGAATTTGATGCAAATTCTGGTAAACTTATTGGCGAATTTGCATCAGTAGATTTTGATAAACCGTCTGGGTTAACATTTGGACCAAATGACATGCAACTTTATGTCTCCAGTACAGGAACTAATGAGATTATTAGATATGGAGCACAACCAGTCAAGTTTTTTGTTGGCGATTGGAGTACAAAGAAAATTCATGGATTAGATGAAAATGGTGTTGCAATAGGAAGCGAAATTGCTGATCTCAATGACAGAACTGGTGAACCAAAGTACTTGGCAACTGATTCATTTGGAGATATATGGGTTACTTTTGCAGATGGTGCTGATAGTAGAATTGAGGTTCTACAAAATAATGATGGAAGAATTTTAGATAAAATATCCCTAAATGATATTCCTCTATTTATTCAGGAAGAAACTACAGAAGTAACATTAGGAAATGGAGATGTGGTAACAGTTGATGAGAATGGCAATATGGTTACTATAGAAGAAGTGCCTACCATCTCCATTAATCCTGAGGGCATATCTGTAGATTCAGATGATAAAGTATACGTTTCTGATTGGGACAATCATAGAATAGTTAAACTAGATATAGTTGGTGATTTTATTGAGCAATTCAAAGTCAATAGTACATTTTTACAACCAATGGACATAGCTGTTAAAAACGTTGACGAAATTGCCAAATTCTTTGTCTCTGATGGCCAAACGGGAAAGATTACAAAGTTAAGCTCTAATTTACTATTCCAAGAAATTGATGTACAAAAAAATGCTACAGCGCTAAATGGAATAACAAAACATGGTAATTCAGTATTCTTTGTTAGTCCTCCAGAAGGGAAATTACTAGAACTTCGATCAGATGACACTATCGTAGAAGTTTCAGATGTCTTTGTAGAGCCTGAAGGAATATCTGTTGCTGGTCCAGACGAAATTTATGTAACTGATTGGAAGAAAGAAAGGATCTTAAAATTTACAAGCTCCGGACAGCGAATTGGTAATCCAATTGATATGAGACCAGCTAATTTCTTAGAGCCTTCTAAACTAAGAGATATAGAATTTGAAGAAGTTCAGAAAGAATCATGTAGGGAACAACCCCCTGACCCCTTGGACCCCTTTGACCCCTTTCCTCCTCCAAAGCCTCCTATCTGTAAATTTTTTACAGTAGAATCTTTCTGGGTGGCAGATTCAAGAACAGCAACACTACCAATGTTAGATACAGGAGAAGAATTCAGCTTTGATACTGCTCCAAGTGTAGGTGATAAATTCATCATAGGTTCAGGTATTGCAGTAGACACTGAAGAAAACTTTGCCTTTGCATCAACTGGAAACAATACAGTAATCAAATATAATCAAAGGGGAGCACTTTTAGCTGACAGAACTTTTACAGAAAATAAAATTTTGGAAGACATATGGTCATCAGTTGATCCGTCAACAGGTAAAGATGTCTTCTATCTAGCTCAACGAGTTCCAAATGAGATCATAAAAATGGATTCAGAACTAAATATATTGAAAACATTTCCCTTGACTTTTGCTCCAACAGGTGTTGCAACTGATACTATAGGCAACATATTTGTTAGTCGTGAAGACAGTAATATAATTAAAATAAATGCTATTGGAACAACACAAACAACAATTCCAATTCCAGCTGCATTTAACATTACAGATATTGTAATAGACCACAAAAACTTTCTTTATGCTGCAGATTTTAATTTAAGTAGAATCCAAAAAATAGACGCAACCACAGGTGAATTTATCGGATGGTTAGGAAGATGCCACACTGGAGATGGATGTAATAAAGACCAAGAACATTCCAAAGGATTCACATGTTCCCTAATCCAGTGTCCTTTCCTACCTACAATTGCAATTGATGAGAATGGATTCGCCATTTCTGTTTTTCTAGATCCTATGAATGGATTTGATGTTGGCCAATTTTTCAAACCTCGACAACTTGCTATAGACAGAACTGGAAATCTATACGTTTCAGACCTTCGCGTTAAACCAGGAGAAATGAACGAACCACGTATTCAAAAGTTTTCAAATAATGGTTTCTTTATAGAAAATACTCTTTCAAACACCACAGAAAGTAAGTTAAAAGGAAACTTTGTAAACCCGGCTGCAATTGCTGCAAGCGATAAAACATTTTTCGTATTAGATGAAGCCAAATTGCATGTTTTCGATGTGAGTCCCTTCTCTCCAATTACAATAGAAAGTATAACAAACATCACATCTTCAAATGTTACCTATGTTCCTGATCAGAACTTTGTTGGAATTGATACTTTCGAATTCTTTGTAGATGATGGTTTTGACAAAAGTAACATTGCACTAATCACTATACCGGTAGGTCCTTGTGACGAAGATGGGGATGGAACATGTAAGTCTGTTGATGCAGAAGGCAATCCACACTTTACCAATTTCTTTAGTGATGAATCACGTGGTGGCAGAACTAGCGGAACAATTGTTGATAGAGGAGGACAGGTTTTGCTGATAAAGGACGCACGAGATAGAGAAAAGGGTGTATTCATTCAAGCAGGCGTTGATTCAATTAACACCACTAGGGCCGAAATTCGAGCATGCAATAACAGTACTACAATCTTTTTGAATGAAGGTAATCAATTACACCTAACATGTGAGGCTTCAACAATAGAGGTTGTTCGAGGAGAAGTACTAGTCTCATTTCTTGATATGTTTGGAAGAAAAGGAACCGTTACAATCCCAATATTTGATAAACTTCAATTTGATCCGATGGAGTATGAATTCATAGCGGGAAATAAAAATCTCAACACTCTAAATGTAAATGTAGAGTTCAATGGCAGAAGTAAAACGTATCCAGTTCCAGTTGGAGATACTGTAAAGGTTGACACTGCTTCAGCGAGAATTGAGGAAGTATGTCCTAATCCACTTAAATTAGAAGCTGAGATAATTGAAGGAGTAAATAGAGCCAACACCAATCTGGGCCAAAAAATTGATGAGTTCTTGATATTTGAAGCAACTGATATAGATAATGGTTCGCCATTAATGACTAGCACAGATCCAATTCAAGTGACCCATGATGCACCAGAACTACTTCCACTAAACTTCTCAACTACTGTTACATTTACTTCAGTTGATGAGATTGGTAACACTTCTACTTGTAAGAGTGTAGTATTAGTAGTCGATACCACTGAACCTGATGTAACATTCCCAGCAATTTCAAACGACCTGATAAATGCATTTACACCGGACCATGATGATGCAATTGCAATTAACTTTGAAACTGGCGAAGCAAGAGATTTGCCTCCTCAACTAAATCTACCAAGACCACTAATTAACGATGATGAGCATCCCATAGTTTGTATTCCTAGTCCACAATATTCATTTCCAATTGGTAGACATACAGTATACTGTCAGATTCCTGATGCTTCAGGAATTATTGGTCGAGCAAACTTTACATTAACTGTAGAGCCTACACCAGAAAGTCTATTCATTACAAATGTAACTGCAAGTGATGAAAGTTCTCCACAAGGATACTCAGTTGGCGATACAATTACAGTAAGATTTTCTCAAGCAACTAACAAGCAGCCAGCATCAAATAAAGCAGAAATTGATGCATTATTTGCAATTAGTCCAGATCCAATAGGAGCTAATTATACAGGAGTATATCGCGATCCATCTACTCTTGTAATAACAATTACAGAAGAAGCCGTAACACCTCCAATTCCTGGAACGACAACATTTTCAATTAAAGCTGCTTCAGGTATAACTAGTGCAGCAGGAACAATTACTGCATTGATATTGCCATCGCCTCCAATGGATGGAAGCTTTAATTCAATTGCACCACCATTCATCAAGGCATTTGTTGCAGAAGATCCCGAATTAATTGGAATACCTACAGAAGATGATGAGGAATTTAATGAACTGGATGATATTGCTATTTCAGAAAAAGATACCCTAACTATCAGATTCTCCAAGTCCACTAATCAACCTGGGGGATTAGGTATTTTGAACGAAGATGGAGTGGATGCATTGTTTGACTTTCCAGGATATTCAATAGGAAATGAATATGAGGGTATATGGATAAATCCATCAACTTTTGAAATTACAATTCTGAAATTAAACTCATTTCCAAATCTTGATCCCATAATTGGAGAAACCAAAGCTGTTGTAAAAGATAGTGCAGGTCTTAAAAATTCAGCAGGAACATCTACTGTTTCTACCTCAACATCCCATCCACTTACGGGTAGTTTTGGGGCATTTTCCGTAGCGAAAAAAGTAGAAGCAGGTTCTACAGCAGCTACAGTTTTACCATCGGGAATTGGTGTTGAGCTAAAAGTACCTAAAGAAACTGCTGCAGTTGGAATTACTAAAGGTGAACTTGATGGACCAATCAGATTCCTAAAAGATGTAATAGATATAACAACAACTGATGAAGACACTTGTGAGCTTGGTTGTGTGATTTCATTTACAGTTTCAAATAATGATCTAGAAGGTATTCAATCAAAGGAACTAGTAATATTTCATGATAAAAATGGAAATAAATTCATAGATCGTGGAGAAAACCTTGCTACGGAAATTAAACAAATCGGATCGGGACTCTTCCGTGTCTCTGCAACAATATTTTCAACCTCATTAATAGGAATAGGAGCGCTTGTCACTTCTGGAGGAGGTGGAGGCGATAGGACACCTCCATCCTTTGAGAGTTGGGATTACATTAGCTGTAATCCAGAAATTGGATGTGGTACTCATATTATTGATGAAATTAAATTTGTCAATGATATGCCTACTGCGATAATTCCAGCAGGACATTCTGCAAAATTCATTTTGAGAGTACATGAAAGCTCTGGTCCTAATGCCTTACAACATGTTACGTTGTACACCAATATTCGAGGATTTGCAGATCAGTTGTATGATAGCGATACATATGTTCGATATCAAAAAGGAAATCCAGTTATTATAAAGGATCCAAACGGATTCTTATCTAATGCAGACGTTACTGTTATTCCACGAGGAAATAACATTGATGTTATTTTTACATTAACATTTGACAAGCCGATGGAAAGATCAGACATTATAATTAGAGCATGGGATCAGGATAGAAATTCAAGAGATGCTAGATTTATTGATGCCATCCAAGTCATTGAAATGCCATTAACTGAAGAGCAAACAACTGAAATCGACTCGTTATTAGAACGCCAAACTCCACAAAAAATTGAAACAACAGTTTCAATACCCCAAGACATTTTAGAAAAATGGGCAGGCTATTCTCAAGAAGTTGTTTCAGATTCGGAGCTGTTACAATACGCAGGAATTGAGGGAACAAACATACCTGATTGGTTCAAGAAAAACCTCGCAAAGTGGATTATAGATGGAACAGTAACACAGCAAGAATTTGTCAACGCACTAACGTACTTGAATGAAAATGGAATTTTAACCTAATAATTAAACAGATGTTACAAAAATAAAATGAGCAAAAGTGAGATTATTATCATAGAGGAGCTTTCTAAAAAATATTCTGGTTTTACTGCACTAGACAAACTTAATTTAAAAATCAATAGCAACACATGTGTTGGTTTTCTGGGACCAAACGGAGCAGGAAAATCTACCACAATTAAGATCTTAACGGGTCTATTAAGACCAACTTCTGGTAAGGCATACATTTCTGGGTGGGATGTTACAAAAAACACACAATCTGCTCTGTCAAATGTAGGAGCTGTTGTTGAAACTCCAGAATTTTATCCAAATCTTTCCCCCCAAGAGGTGTTATCTTATTTTGGAAAACTAAGAGGCATGTCCAAGTCTGATATTAAATCACGAACTCAAGGTGTTTTGGATCTGGTTGGACTAGAGAAATGGCGTAAAAAAAAGATTGGAAAATTTTCAAAAGGAATGAAACAACGTGTTGCCATTGCTAGTGCATTGTTACACGATCCTTCAATAATAATAGTAGATGAATTAACAGCTGGACTAGACCCAAGAGGAATAATTGAGGTAAGAGAGATTCTCAAATCATTAAAGAAAAAAGGAAAGACAATATTCATGAGTTCACATTTGCTGGGAGAAACTCAAGAAATTTGTGACATGGTTGCGCTTCTTGATAAGGGTAAGTTGCTGCGATATGATAAAGTAAGCAATATTGAAAATATTTCAAAAAATTCAAGAATTAAAATTGAAACTTTTGGTGTAATCTCAGAGTCAGACATGTCAATGATTTCTAATTTGCAAGGTGTAGTTGAGATAAAAAAAGAATCCCCTTCAGCTTTTGATGTAAAATTTAATGGGGGATTAGATGCAAGAGCAGAATTCCTTAAGAATCTACAAGCACGAGGAATAAAGGTAGTTACTTTCAAGTCTCTTGGTTCTGATCTAGAGTCACTATACATGGATCTAGTTTCTCAATCGGACGGTGATACCTAATTAATTCTAGACAAATTCCAAATTCTTTCTCACACATAATTACAGTATGTCAGTTCGAACTTTTACTATTCCTTAGAGGAAAAAAGATGCTGGGAGTTGTGGCAATAGCCGTTGCAATTTCACTCATAGTAATAATTGTACCAGAAATTTTTGGCCAGCTTTCACTAAACAGGGCATCTGATTATTTTTCGATGCCACTTGGCTTTATTGCTTTTTTGTTGGTAATAGTTGCATCATTTTTTGGAAGTAGTTCGCTTCTTGCAGAATTCCATGAAAAAACTGGATATTCGCTTTTCCCAAATCCAGTTTCCAGAACTTCAATCTGGTTTGGGAAATTCTTAGCTGCTGAGCTTGTATCTTTCTTTGTAGTTGGAATATATTTTGGAATTATTATGATTGCAACTTTTTTCAAGTATCAGGTTTTGCCCGAAGAAGTGTTCTTTTCTTTAGGATTTTCTTTGGTAGCTCTAACTACAATCATGAGCATATCATTTCTTGTAGGTGCAGTATTCCGTGGACCTACAGCTGCAGTTATTCTAGTATTTTTCTTGTTCATTCTGATTCTTCCAATGATTGATCAACTTTTGATTTCTGTTCTGGAGGTAAAGCCGTGGTTTACTCCCACTTTTTCTGAAAAAATCATCCAGAACATAATGATAGATCCTTACCCAATTGATTTAGCTCCTGGTGAATTGCCCCGTGGACCTTTTGATGTTAATAGGTTTGTACCATATGTCAGGGAGAGTTTGCTTGTAATGATTGCATATATTGTAATTTCAAGTATTGTATCCATAGTAATCTATAAACGAAGAGAAATGTCATAGCTCAAAACTTGTAATTAATTCAAAAGTCAAGTACCTATAAAAAAAGATGAATATTTCAAGAAAATATGACGCGGATGTTAAAAAAAGCACTAGAGGGTGTTCTTTCAGAAAAAGAAAGTGATGAGCTAATCTCAGCTTTTGATCAAATTGGAGACATCATTATTGTAAGAATTCCTGATTCCTTGCTTGCAAAGAAAAAAGTTATTGGCAAAACTCTTCTTGAAAATGTAAAAACTGCAAATTCTGTTTTTTGTCAATCCTCCCCAGTGGAAGGAGAT
>SDBV01006407.1_pt1 | contig 16318 bp, 10 predicted proteins | sample 2277081 | NCBI WGS metagenome assembly SDBV01 (sample SAMN10402039, study PRJNA504765) | marine sediment metagenome | isolation source: marine sediment core GS10_PC15, 223 cmbsf | place: Arctic Ocean: Southern Knipovich Ridge | collected 2010
AGCGTGCCGCCTAACTATTCGGTCTTCAGTGTCAGCAAGATTATGAATAAAATGCATGTCCGCAGGCTTATCATTACCGATGATGAATATTTGTGCGGGATTGTCACTCAGACAGATATTTTCGGGGCGGTAAAAAAGAAGCTGCAGGATGAAGAAGAAAAGAATCTCAAATTGCTCCAGAGGTCCGAAAGCAGTATTTATACCACTGATTTGAATGGTGCTATAACGTATGTCAACCCGGCATTTATGAAGTTGTTAGAAGTTAACGACAGCCATGAACTGGTTGGCCAGCTGTTCTTGCCCGAAAAATTCTGGTTCGACGGTCAAAGTCGCAATCGCTTTTTGGAGGGACTGAAAAACAAGAGCCTGGAAATCAAGGACTTGACCCTCAAAACCTCAAAGGGCAGAAGGGTGGATGTCACTGTATTTTCGGCCTTTACCAAGAATATTCATGGGCAAATCAATGGAAGCCAGGGAATACTTTATGACATCACAGCAAAGACGGAGTTAGTGGCACTGAAAGAAGCCCAGGATGCCCTTAGGGAGAGCAGAAAGAAGTACAAAACGCTTTATGAATCTTCTCAGGACGCGATTATGCTGCTGACCGAGGAGGAAAGATTCATTAACGGCAACCCTGCCACTATAAAGCTGTTCGGCTGTAAAAACGAGGAAGAGTTCCTCTCCAAAAGACCGACAGATTTGTCTGCCGAGTATCAACCTGATGGTACGCCTTCTTCGGAAAAATGGCGCAAAATGATGGAAACAGCCGTTAAAAAAGGGTCGCATTCCTTTGAATGGAAGTACCTGCGAATTGATGGTACAGAATTCTTTGCTGCAGTCTTATTAACCGGAATGAAATTAAAGGGCAAAAAAGTTCTACAAGCCACTATTCATGACATCACCGCTCGTAAGGAGACTAACGAAAAATTACTCCAAAGCAGCGAACGATATCAACGTATCACCGATGCCGTAACAGATTATATTTACACTGTCTATTTTAAGGGGACCGAGGCGGTCAAAACTGTTCACAGTGACACCTGTGTTGCCGTGACAGGTTATACCACGCAGGAAATCGACGCCGACCCGAATTTGTGGATGAATATGGTATATGATGATGACCAGGATGCGGTTCGCAGGCAGATACAACAGTGCGCTTCAGGACAGGATGTTGAACCTTTGGAGCACCGAATTGTACGCAAGGATGGTGCCGTCCGCTGGGTAAAAAGTACTCTGGTGCGTCAACTCGGCCCTGCCGGACAGCTTCTGTCATATGATGGTCTAATTCAGGATATTACCGAGCGCAAGCTCGCCGAAGTTGACTTAAAGCAGGCCAAAAACCAGGCCGAATTGTCCCATGCCAAGATAGAACAGGTCAACAGGAAACTCAAGGCCACCTACAAGAAACTTATGGAGACCTCGCACCAGGCCGGCATGGCCGAAGTCGCCACCGACGTCCTCCATAATGTTGGAAATGTTCTTAACAGCATCAACGTCTCGACAACACTGATAATCGAAAAAATAACGAAGTCGGAAGTTTCGAATTTGAAGAAAGTGGCAGATATGCTGCAAAGCCACAGCAATGACCTGGAAACATTCCTGACAAAAGACCCGAAGGGACAACATATACCTGTTTACTTAACAGAAGCGAGCAGGCTTTTGATCGATGAGCAGGCCGATATCATCGAAAAGCTGCAGTCGCTGGCTAAGAACGTTGCGCATATCAAAGAGATTGTTAAGATGCAGCAATTGTATGCCAAAGTGTGCGGCGTCGAGGTTGCCATAACCCTTAATGAGGTGATAGAAGACGCGATACAAATCAACCAGGCAAGTCTACATCGCAACGGGATAAAATTGATACGCCAGTATTGCGACCTTGGCGACGTCACGATTGACAGACAAAAAGTTCTGCAGATTCTGGTGAATCTGATAGGCAACGCCAAGCATGCCCTCGCCACCAGCGACAAGGAAGAAAAACTTTTGACCATCCGATTTTATAAACATAACGAAGACCGAATACGAATCGATGTGATTGACAATGGCACTGGAATACCTCAGGAGAACCTGACGAAGATATTCCAGCACGGTTTTACAACCAGGAAGGATGGTCACGGTTTCGGGCTGCACAGTGGTGCCCTGGCTGCCCGGGAGATGGAAGGTATGTTGACGGCCCATAGTAACGGCCCCAATCAAGGCGCAATATTTACGCTGGAACTGCCCCTCAAATCAATGGAGACCGCACAATGTCCGATGTAAAAGATGAAAAAAAACAACGTATTCTGATAATCGATGACAATAAGTCGATACACAAGGATTTTCGCATGATTCTCGGAGGCGGTGACACTCATAGCGGCGCTCTCGATAAAACCAAAACCGCCATTTTTGGTAATTCCTCAAAACTGTCGGATGAACACTTCGATATTGATTCGGCCTACCAGGGGCAAGAAGGCCTGGAAATGGTTCTTGAGGCTGAGCGCCAAGGTAATCCTTATTTAATGGCTTTTGTCGATGTACGGATGCCTCCGGGCTGGGACGGCATCGAAACGATTCAGCGAATCTGGGAGGTCCAGCCGGAATTACAAGTGGTCATATGCACAGCGTATTCTGATTATTCATGGCATGATGTGATTGAACAGTTGCACAAAACCGACCGGCTGCTAATCCTGAAAAAGCCTTTTGACAACATAGAAGTCCGTCAGATAGCCTGTTCGCTTACCGAAAAGTGGCACCTTCTCAACAATCTCGACCAGGTTGTGAAACAGCGAACTAAAGAGATTGCCGAGACTCGTGACATAGCGGTCTTTGCTGTGGCCAGTCTGGCAGAATCACGCGACCCGGAAACCGGAGAACACCTCGAACGAATACGTAATTACTGCCGGGTACTTGCCGAAGAACTCAAACAAAACCACCAGTACACTGAGGAAATCGACGACGAATTCATAGAGAACCTTTACCGCTCCAGCCCCCTGCACGATATTGGCAAGGTTGGTATTCCTGACAAAATTTTACTCAAGCCCGGCAGCCTGACAGAAAGAGAGTTTGCGATTATGAAACAGCACTCGGTCATTGGTGCCGAAACCCTCGACAGGACACTGAAGCTTGCCAACGCCGGCGGATTTCTGGCGATGGCTGCTGACATCGCTCGTTATCACCATGAGCGTTTCGACGGCAGCGGATACCCTGAAGGCCTTGTCGCAGACCAAATCCCATTGTCTGCGCGAATAGCTGCTTTGGCAGACGTATACGATGCGATGACCAGTATAAGAGTATACAAAGAAGCATTCAGGCCGGAAGTGGCTTTGCTGATGATTGAAGAAGAAAAGGGCAAACATTTTGACCCACTGGTAGTTGAGGCATTTCTGGCCAGACACAATGATTTTCTGGAAATACGACAGGCAACCAAAGATAAAGTCTCCGCCCTGGTAGGATCGGATACCTGAGAAACTACTGTACGCTGGGTTTGGCACACAGGATTTTCACCAATATCAGTACTGGTAACAAGGGTATGCTCGATAAGCTTGTCTACATCCGGCGGTTTTGCGACTAGGGTGTTCGAAGGTGCTTTGCCAATTTTCCAGGGAAAAACCGCAAATTTGGTGGGAAATACTAAAGTGGAGGCCAGATTATATCGAAAAAATAAAGGTATAGACATTACGGCTGTCAGAAAAATAACAGAACACTTGGGACCAAAAAAATGGCGATATCTCAAACAGAAGTCCAATCAGAAGCGATAGAGTTGTCGGCAAAAGCGTTTAACACATTTTGCAACGACATTTCCGGTATGTTCGGCGAAGAAACTGGGTGTACCCGGCAGGAAGTGTGCGAAGGCCAAACCGTAGAAGCTCTTGAAAAACGCTTCGAAAAGATAACGGCTGTCAACATTATCAAGTCTGAAGGCGCTTTGGACGGAACCTTCCTGTTGCTCTTCGACCGGGATGGATTATTTACCCTGAGCGGTGTTATGGTAAAGCTGCCGAAGCGAAAAATTCTTGAAAACAGAAAGTCCGGCACGGACCAGAAAGCCGAGGAAATGAAGGACGTTGTAGGAGAGGTCGGCAATATTTTGGTCGGGGCATGGGACAGGATTTTCCGTGAAGAACTCAAAGGCCACAACCGTTTCATGCGAACAAACACATTTATCGGCAAACCGTGGCTCAAGTCCGAAGAAACGATAGGCCTGACAAAAGACCAGGAAGTTATATTCATCCCTTATGAAATGACCATCGGCTCCTATCCAGCTTTTACATGCGGCGTTATCTTCCCAAAAACACTCTTCACCAATGGCGAACAAGCCGCCGCTGCCAAGAAAGAAGCGAAACCCGAGGCTAAAGAGGAACCAAAGGCAGAAGCCAAAGAAGACTCAGAGGCAGAAGCTAAAGAAGAATCAAAAGCGGAAGCCCAGGAAGAACCAAAAGAAGAAGCTAAAGAAGAACCAAAAGAAGAACCGGAAGCGGCCGCAGAGGTCAAGGAAGAACCAGAGCCCGAAACCGAAGAAGAGCCAAAGGAAGAAGCTAAAGAAGAACCGGAAGCGGCCGCAAAACCGGTAGCAGACGTCGAGGAAGAATCAGAAGTAGAAGCTGCCGAAGAACCAATAACAGAAGCCCAAGAAGAACCAAAAGAAGAACCGGAAGCAGAAGAAGAGGCTAAAGCCCAGGCCGCAGAGGTCAAAGAAGAATCAAAAGCGGAAGCCCAGGAAGAACCAAAAGAAGAAGCCGAAGAAGACTCAGAAGCAGAAGAAAAAGCTAAAGAGGAGTTGGAGGAAAAGGCCGAGGAAGAACCAGAAGCAGAAGCTTCCGAGGAACCAACAACAGAGGCTAAAGAAGAGTCGAGTGAAGATTCTGTTGCTGAAGTAGTCGATGATACGCCGGATGGGACTGTTGAAAAAGAAGCGGCAGAGACAGATGAAACTACAGAGACCGAAGAACAGCCGGTATCCAAAACTATCCAGCAAATGGTTCAGTCCCCTGCCGCTCTTCCGGGCGACCTCGTTGCCGATGCCGAATTATTTTTGCAAATAAGCGCAAAAGACATTATGCAAAAAGACCTTGTCTGGGGTAGTGCCGGTGACAGTGTGGAGACCAGTCTTACCAAGATGCAGCAGGGAGATACCGGTTATTTGATGGTGGGCACCGGTGGTGTGCTCGAAGGCATTGTGTCAAAATCCAATATAACCGGCGCAATCAGCCCTTACCTGCGACCAGTATTTGCCAAATGGCGCAGGCCGCTGGATGATGCTACGCTTCAAATCAAGATAAAATGGATAATGAGCAGACCTGTCCATACTATAAGCCCTGAAACCTCACTTGCCACTATAATGGACAATATGAGTCAGTTTAGCGGCCGATGCCTGCCGGTAGTGGGCCAGGATGGCAAAGTACAGGGCCTGGTAACGGTATTTGACATCTTCGGTGCGCTGTTGAAAGGCGACTCGGCTGGCAAGGTTCCTCAGGCCCCCCCACTGCAACAAGACCTCCTGCCGACATAAACTGCCATTTAGCTTTCGGTCAACTGTTCGGATTCCAACCTTGCAACAATTACCGCACCACATGCATCACCCCATAGGTTTACCGATGTCCGGCACATATCAAGCAGTCTGTCAACCGCCAGAAGCATACCGATTCCTTCCAGCGGCAGATTCACTGCCTTTAGCACAATAACCATTGTCACAAGCCCGGCTCCGGGAATCGCGGCCGCCCCAATCGAAGCCAACGTTGCGGTCAGCATAATAACTGCCTGCTGCCAGATAGTTAAATCAATACCGTAGGCCTGGGCGATAAACATCGCAGCTACCGCTTCATACAAGGCGGTGCCATCCATATTAATCGTAGCACCCAGTGGTATAACAAAACTTGTTACCTTGTTGGAGACACCGGCCTTTTTTTCCAGGCAGTCCATTGTAATCGGCAGTGCCGCCACACTGCTGGCTGTACTGAAAGCGGTAGCGACAGCGGAGAACATGTTTCTGATTAATTTCAACGGGCGGTATTTGCCGAAAACCATCAACAGAACCGGCAGTGTAATGCAGGCGTGAATCCCAAGCCCCAAAATCACTGTCACCATATATACCGCCAAAGGCCTGATTACCCCCAACCCCATTTGACCTACCGTAGATGCCATCAACGCGAATACACCAAACGGCGCCAGCCGCATAAGCCAGTCGGTAATCTTGAGCATAACGTCGTTAAACGCTTCGAATAATTGAACCAATGGCCTGGCTTTTTCACCGACACTGCTAAGGGCCACGCCAAGAATCAATGAAAAGAAAATAATCGAGAGCACCTTGTCTTCGGCCATGGCCTCGAATAAATTCTGTGGAACAATATCGGTGATAATAGAAACCACCGAAGGCGAGGTGTGGACTGTTGTGTCCGCGGCCTGCTGGCCCAGATTTACCCCAACACCAGGCTTGAACAGGCTAACCAAAACAAACCCCACGCCAACCGCCAGAAGTGTAGTAGCCAAATAGTAAGTGAATGTACGAAAGCCAATCCTGCCGAGATTGCGAACGTTGCCGATACTTACAACGCCGGATACCATCGACGCCACAATTAAAGGTATGATAATCATTCGAAGCAGGCGAATGAATATGTCGCCAATAATCGCCAGATGCCCGGCGCCTGGGCCCAGCAAGCAGCCAACGGCTACCCCCAGAATTATCGCGATAAGAATCTGGTTATGGATTTTTATTTTCAAGCTGAATCCTTATAATTGGCTTTGTTCCGGCTTTGCCCCCCCCTTCGCCAAGGCTACGGGGCGGCAGGAAGGCTACGCCGCGACAAGATTGGCTTTGTTTGGCTTTGTTTTTGAAACGGCTGCGCAGGCGAAAAATGACATAATCGTTTGCTAATGCTTTAGTTAAGTTCATTTGGGCGTCCGGTAAATTGGCTTTGTTTCGCATAAATTGGTCTAATTGATTGATTTGTATTTTTAGCGGTTTCTTTTGGCGGCTAAGCCTTGTATCCGAAAAAAGCTCCTCGCTAAAAAGAGGATTGGTGAGAAATTGTGCTTCGGTAGCCAAGAGGAACAGCTCCAGATTTATTATGATTCTAATCCATTAGTTTGATGCATATTATACCATAAAATCAGTTAAATGTAAAGTGGAATTTTTTGTAATACTTTAGCCGAGTAGTGTCTCGGAGTCGAGCGTAGTAATTCCGGCTCCGACGAGCTTGTTCGGGGCCCATTCTCGCCGGAATTACTACTTGATTAGCAGTTACATAAGTTTTTATAAGCATTGCTTCAATTAGCTAAAGTGTTACAATTTTTTTATATTGGCCACCCTTCGACTTTGCTCCCTTCGACTTCGCTCCCTTCGACCTCCGCTCCCTTCGACTTTGCTGCGCTACGCTCAGGGCAGGCAGGGTAAACTCACCGCTGGAATGTTTTTGATTTTAAGGTTGATAACTGCTGGCATAGTATATAAGTATATGCGTATATGCATATATACTTATGTAATACATTAAACGTTATGAATTTTTAAGTTAGTGGTTTAAGATCATGGTTGACTATTGTGTTGAGTTGGCTCAAAGAAAGTAGACAGTAAAAGCCACAGCTTAAAAGTTAAAAGTGTTTTTGCCACTGATGGACACTGATTAACACTGATTTTTAATTGCAAAAAGCATTAGCCACAGAGACGCACAAAAAGCACAAAAAAAATAGACACAGAACTCACCCGCCTTCGTCAAGACTTCGTCGGGCAGGCAGAGAACTCAGAGAAAAACAATAATCAGTTATCATTAATCGATAATCAATTGGAATGGCGGACAGCTTTAATTTTCCTCGGCGTTCACGAGATACTTACGACGAAGGCCGAGGAAATCGCCCGGCAGTTGGCGAATAGGGAGAAAAGTCGAATTTGAGTCTAATAGTATCAGATGATACATTTTCCACTATAGCAGGAAACGGGCTCTCATTGGAATTGAGGATTTTAGGCAGGTATTCTTTGGAGCTTCCAGGGGCAAGACTCCGCTCCTCATCGATACGGTTAAAATGCCATACCACCGGTTGTTTACATTTTGTTCGAGTAAATACAAACCCACGTTGTTGGCCTAACCACCATATAAGCTTGTTGGTTATGTCCCCCGGATCGGTCAATAGTTTTTCTGTTGAAGTAGCGGGAGGAGCTTTAGACTTTCGCAACCACTCGATGATTAAAACCACAACCAGAGGTACTCCGGCAATGATAGCGATGATAGTAATCCAACCCCAAAGAGGAAAGGTGAAAGTATGCACAGTCGTTAAATATGTCTTAAAAACAAAGGATATTATTAAAAAAAAAGTACCTACTATCACAGTAGCAATATGTTCTTTAACCTTACTCAATATTTCAAGGCAAAAGTTTTTAATCCATTTCATAAGATTTTCTCTATGCCCTCTGTGGCTAAGCAAAACTCTCCATCTTAGTTTCACAGCTTGTTTGTGTCTGGTTGCAGAGCAGTTCAACGCATCTGGCTTGCAATTATATGAATTTGCGGGATTAATACAATGTTTTCTTTGACGGCAAGTGCGGGGGCGGGTAGTATATGACCGGAAATAACCAGAAATAAACTTATGGGGTGTTATAACAAAGTTACAAAATTGAATTTGATGGAAAAAGGAGATATACATGAAATTGACGGTTGGTTTATTGAAAAAGTTTTTGAATATGTATCCAGATGATAGCCCAGTAGAATTTCAGAAGATACATGATCAAAATGGAAAGTATTATCAATTAGATTTCCATAGGATCAAGGATAGAGGCAATGAAAAGCAGCCTGTTTGTCATTTTGAATGGAATCCAATTGAGGGGTTGGAGACATAGAGGCTCACAACTAAAAATGGTTAGATTCTACGTGTGCAAACAAGTACCTGAGGCACAGATAAGCCTGCTACACATCCTACATGGCTAATTGCCTTGCTATTCCGTATTTGATGTGGAATCAGAACCATCACCGCCTTTGAGTAAGTTCAAAGGGAAAAGCTTTTGTACATTTTCAGCTTTTGCTTGCGTCCGGGAAACAATTTCGAAAATTTCTTTTATGTCGTCTCTAAAGGGCTTGGCATTTTCCCAGAATTTTGTAAGCGCAATACCTGAATCAATAAAAAATCCCCAGAATCTGTCAAAGTCGGACATCTTCTTGTGTAACTCAGATTGCAACGCCTCAAGCTTCTTTAAGAGGCGCATTCTGTGGTCTTCTTCGAAATCCTCGCTTTTAGTGAGTAAATCTCTAAGATTATTTAAAAGAGTTTGGACTCGGCTAAAATCATCATCAGAAAATTCATAAAAGACCCCTTTCCCGAACATTGACGCATAATAATCCTTTGCCGTTTCAAAAGTGTTTGTTTGATGTAATTGTTTGGACTTTTTTTCAACATTTGACATCCAATCATTAAAAAAGTTGTTCACTCGGGCGATTTTTGTCGCATCGTTAATCCTGTGGTCTAAATAGGGAACGTTTAAATCTAAGGAATGAATTTCCACAAAAACTTGGGCGAATGCCATTGCTTGTAAACACAAAGTCAATCTTCCACCTTCATGGGAGATTTTATTAAAAGCTTCTCGGAAGTGTTTATATATAATCCGTTGCGCCTTAAGTGTGTCCTGTGGAAGCTCTTTTACAAACTTTTCATCAAACATACTATTTCTCCTAACCAAAGCTATCTATCTTTTCCCCAGCACCAATTAGACGTGAGCTTACGCTCAATTGGTGCGGGACTTACGCTTACGTTTCGGACGCGCTGCGACTTTTCAGATTATATTCGTTTTGGATGAAGTAGCAACAAAAAACCCCCTACGGTGCAGGGCGACAGGCCTTTGGCCTGAGAGAGTAGAACGGTAGACAGGTGAACAGTAGAAAAAGAAGATTGCCGCGTCGCTGCGCTCCTCGCAATGACGGTATTATACAAAGTTTCTATTTAGAGACGAGTATCTCGTCGGTTTCTTTGTCTTGGTCCGTTGATTTGATGAGGTCACTTGCGGCAGTATCGGCAGCGGTGACAGTATGATGCGGCGGCTTTACAAAAAATGTTATTACGGCAGCGACTATCAATAGGGCAGAAGCACTGTAATAGGCAATGGAAAAAGTCTGGTATACGTCATACATTTTACCTGCCAAAAATGACAGCATAAAACCGCCAACACCCCAGGAAGTAAATATCAGTCCGTAGTTGGTACCGAAATTATTCAGGCCGTAGTAATCTTTGGTAATGGAGGGGAACAGCGCCAGATTAGCTCCGTAGTTAGCGCCAATCAGCGCTGAGATAAGGGCCATAACAGGTGCCGTGGCCAGGATATTGCCTGTTTTTGCCTGTGAAAGCAGCAATATCAAGATCGCCTGTGAAATAAAACATATTAACATCGTGGCCTTTCGCCCGATTTTATCACTCAACATCCCGGCGATTATTCGGCCGCCGCCGTTGCCGATGGCAAGGACTGCCACTAATAAAAAGCCCAACTGGATGCCGGCCTGGGTTGAAGCAATTCGTGCAAGTTTAGAGATAATCATAAGGCCAGCGCCGGCGCCACAGGCATACATAAACCATAACATGTAGAAAGAGCTGGTTTGCAGCATTTGTCTTGAGGACAAGTCGTTGGCTCTGATAACCGGCATGCCGACCATCGCATCCTTTTTCTTACGTCCGACTTCTCCATATTCCTTAATGAACTGATGAACTTTATGCGGTGCTTTCAGCAGTTGTGCCAGGCTGACAACAACACAAAAGAAACCTATACCGAGAATCATCATCATTTTACCAAGGCCGTAAGTAGCTGTGAGCCATTTTGCAAGAGGAGCTGCATAAACAGAAGCCAGCCCGAAACCAGAAACGACTATGCCGGCAATAAGACCGGTCTTGGCAGGGGGAAACCATTTAACCGCAGGAGGAGTTGCAGAGGCATAGCCGAAACCGATACCGGCACCTGCCAGAACACCGAAGCCGATCAAGTAGCCGAAAGGTGAAATGGTTTGTCCAGCAACTATAAAACCAATGCCTACGAGCACACCGCCAATAGTAGCGACGATGCGGGGGCCGAATTTGTCCTGCCATCTGCCTGCAGGGACCATTACAAGTGCAAATATCAGGCAGGCAAACATATACGGCAGGGACTTGTCCGTTTCAGTCCAGTTCCAATCGTCCGGGATACCTTTGCTGATGACGCTCCATGTATAAAGAATTCCAAGCGCCAAATTGATGCCCATCCCTGCAAACGTAACACGCCAACCATAATTTTTGAAATCATCTTCGGTAGTAGTGATTTTATTAGGCATCAAATAATACGTTCAACTTCTCTCATTAAAAACAGCCGGATGCACCTTGTTTGGTATATGTACACCCGGCTGTAGTTTTTATCATAGTTTAGTGTTTATTTTAACCACGACCTTTAATCAAATCCTCGACTACATGCGGGTCTGCAAGCGTTGTTATATCGCCAAGGTTGTCTGTGTTCTTCTCAGCGATCTTGCGCAAAATCCTTCGCATAATCTTGCCGGAACGCGTCTTCGGAAGCGACGGTGCGAACTGAATCCCTTCAGGCGCCGCGATAGGACCAATTTCCTTTCGAACGTGCAGTATAAGTTCCTTTTTCAATTCATCAGTAGGCTCGGCATCATTTACAAGAGTGACAAAAGCATAGAGTCCCTGGCCTTTAATCTCGTGAGGAATCGGCGTGACTGCGGCTTCGGCGACTTTGTCATGGCTGACCAGTGCGCTTTCAACCTCGGCTGTTCCGATTCGGTGGCCGGAAACGTTAACTACGTCGTCGATTCTTCCCATCAGCCAGTAATCACCGTCTTCATCGATACGGCAGCCGTCACCGGCAAAGTAGATGTCGTCATACATCGTGAAATACGTATCGATGAACCTGTCGTGGTCGCCCCACATCGTCCGCATCATACCGGGCCAGGGCTTACGAATGCAAAGCTTACCGCCTTCGTTAACATCACATTCGTCCCCGCCGTCACGCAATACAACCGTGTCAACGCCGAAGAAAGGCCTCGATGCGCTGCCGGGCTTCAGGGTATGAGCGCCCGGCAATGGCGTAATCATAAAGCCGCCGGTCTCGGTCTGCCACCAGGTATCAACAATGGGACACCTGTTACGCCCGATTTTCTCGTAATACCACATCCACGCTTCCGGATTGATTGGCTCACCAACGCTACCCAGAATTCTGAGTGAATCTAATTTATACTTGGCAGGCCACTGGTCACCATAACGCATCAGCGCCCGAATCGCAGTAGGTGCGGTATAGAAAACCGTAACGCCGAACTTATCACATATCTGCCAGAACCGCCCGGCATCAGGATACGTCGGCACTCCCTCAAACATAAGCGAAGTCGTGCCGTTCGCCAGCGGGCCATAAACAATATAGCTGTGGCCGGTCACCCAGCCGATGTCGGCGGTGCACCAGTAAATATCATCATCGTGAATATTGAATACGAGTTTGTGAGTAATAGTGGTGTGCAGCAGGTAGCCGCCTGTGGTATGGACCACGCCTTTCGGCTTTCCTGTCGAGCCGGAGGTGTAAAGGATAAACAACTCATCCTCGGCATTCATATGCTCGGCTTCGCATTCTTCGCTTGCGCCGGCCATTTCATCGTGATACCAACTGTCCCTGCCTGCCTTCATATTGCAGGGTTCGTCATTAACCCTGATAACGATAACACTTTCTATTGTAGGCGTGTTTTCCAATGCCGCATCCGAAATATCCTTGAGTTTGATATGCTTTCCGGCGCGAAGAGAAACGTTGGCAGTGATTAGCATCTTGCAGTCCGAGTCGTTGACCCTGCCTACGATTGCATCCGCACTGAAACCACCGAAGATAATCGAATGAATCGCTCCGATTCGCGTACACGCAAGCATCGCTATCGCCAACTCAGGCACCATCGGCATATAAATAGCCACACGGTCGCCCTTCTTAATGCCTTTTGATTTAAGCACATTGGCGAATTTACAAACCTCTTTATGAAGCTGTTCATAGGTGAACTTCCTCACATTGTCCTGGTCTTCGCCCTGCCACAAAATAGCTGTCTTCTTCGCCACCGGTGTTCCAAGATGTCGGTCCAGACAGTTATAAGAAACATTCAGTTCACCGTCCGCGAACCAGGTATGCTCTATCTTGCGGCTCTTTGTGTCCCAGGTATACTCCAGACTTTTGGTGGGTTCTTTGAACCACGTAAGGCTCTTGGCCTGTTCCAGCCAGAAACCATCCGGGTCATTTATCGACTGCTCCCACATCTGTTTATACGTCTGGTCATCGGATATATAAGAATTACTTTTAATCGATTCGGGCGGCGGAAACGTCCGGCTCTCTGTCATAAAGGAATCCATGCCCTTTTGGTTTTTTCCCATAATCCACTCCTTCTCGTGTGCAAAAGGTTATTATTATATTTTTACAGGTTCTGCTTTAGGTAACTACGTTAAAAAACGCACGTTATCCAAATCTCTTGAAAATGTCAACCCAAAACCCTAACACAGTTAAAACTTGTATATAAACGACGTCTGCGCGCGAATGTCGTCCGCACTTCCTTCGCCTTTACGCTCCGTATGCCATTGCGAAAGCTCAAAGCCGACCTCCGTATTCTTATTAATCGAGTAAATCACATTGCCAAACACGCTCCGGTTCAAAGTCCTGTCGCCGGCCCTTACATCACCATTATCAACATCATCCATACCGGCCCCGACATTGAATCGCCATTTGTCCCAGGGCCCAAGACTCGCAGCGACCCAGCCGCCTTTGCTGGCGATTTTACCATGATAAGTAGTAATCCCGTCTGACGTTGTCGAGCTGACACCCTGCCCGATTCCGCCAAGATAATTGTCAAGATTCTCGCCGGTAAAGAATTCCCCCTTAAAAGTCAGCCATTTATTTATCGGCTGGGTCATATCAACATTAAACGACCATGTGTCAAATTCCTCATTACTACTGGTGGTCTCAATATCATCATATTCTTCCTTACCCCAGTGCCCCGAAACGCCAACTGTCGTCGGTCTATGGCCGAACCACGGAAACATCAAACTCGCTCGACCCTGTAGCGTCGGAAAACCCGAATCCTCACCTGCTTTTGCCCCTTCAATTGTAAGTATCTCATCGTCCCCGATAGTCCGTGAAATAGCGCCTTCCAACTTAAAGTCAACACCATCTCGCAACCCAAAACTCTTTGTCAGCCGTATCTGAGGGTGCCTGTGGCCGATATTACCACCCCACCACAAAATCGTGAAATTAAGAGTGCTCGGATACAAAGGTGAAATAACATCTGAGGTCTGCCCCGCAATGATATTAAACCGCTCTTCGGGCCAGTCTAATTTAAGATACGCGTGACGCATCCTCATCCTGGATCTATTCTCGTCACCATTACCATAGAAATCCACCTCAACACGTCCGCTCGTTATCATACCATCTTCCATCGGGCCGGTAATACTCATCCCGATACGGCTCTGATTCGCTGTCATATTAAATTCGTTATCATTGTGACGCGCTGCATCGGAATCAACCCACCTGATGAAATTACCCGTTGATACGCGAGAAGTGTCATAAGCCGCATCGAGCTTTATGTACCCATACAATTGAATGTCCAGGTTCGACCACACCGCTTTTTTCTGTGATGTCTTCTGCTGAACCATCGCCATAATTCTCTGCATATCAGTTTCACTCAATTGCGGCATAACCGTCGGTTCAGCTTCGGCCTTCGGCGCGATTGCACGTTCAGGCCGGGCTTTGGCTGCGCCCCCCCGCTGCATAACTATTCTCTTAAGCTCTTCTAATTCTCTTTCCAGCCGGTCAACTCTTTGACGAAGTTCGACATTTTCATTAGCCAGGTCAGATGTGGCATCTGCCATACAAACACTTGCAGCCGCAATCGACATTGCCGCAACTAACAAAATCCTTATGCTTTTCATACAAAAGTCCCTTCTCGCTACCGAACTTGTCGCTTATATAGCGTACATCTGCCTGACGCTCTACGTATAAACCGAAGAATATACACAAAACTCAAACAACGTCAAGCAAATCCCCCATTTTTTGATTCACAACACAAAACTGTGAAGAATCTAATCCCAAATCGTAAACTTGTGCCCTATGTACTTGTGCCAGCGCAAGCGGGTATAGAAAACGTTCACCAAAATATTAACTTTTATAAGTCGATATTGCGCAATTGCTTATAGAATGGGCGTTTTTGTAAAATCGGCAGATAATGAGTCTGCCAGTTGTAGTGAGGTTGTAGCTTATAAATGATTTCAGTGTTAATTAATTAAGTAAAGCAAACCAGGTGCCATCATTCACGGGGCAGACTTGAACATCCATTTGAGTACGGTAGCTTTTATCAATAGAATCTATCTCAACGTCAATTTTTGAGATGCGGCAAGGCTACATAAAAACGACTGCCCTTGCCAAGCTCAGATTCGACCCAGATCCTGCCATTAAGACGTTCTAAAACTTTTGCTACAATGGTCAGTCCGAGTCCTTCTCCGGCGGCTGGATCGGATTGATCCACGCGATAGAAAATGTCAAAAACTTTTTTCTGGTTCTCAGGGCTGATACCTATGCCGTTATCTTCGACACAATAGATACTATTGTTCTCTTCAACTCGACCATAAATTTTTATCTGGCCCTTTTTATCCGGGGCCAGGTACTTGATGGCATTGGTTAGCAGATTAGTAAAAACCTGTATGATATGATTAGCGTCCCCAAGACAGTTGGGAAGCTGATCAACAATCAATGATGCATCGCAATCCTGTAGCTGGAATTTCATTGCCCCGGTTATCTGTTTAATCAATTTATTAATGTCGAGTTGTTCAACATTTATATCAGTGCGGCCAACAGAGGCAACTTGCTTAAGTCCTACTAAAAGTCTGCTCAATTGGTCAACAGCGTTTCGAACAAAACCTATTGATGGGGAAACATCATCTTTTAGAATGGTTAATAATTGACCCTTGGTTTTTGGCTCGATATTTTGCTCATTGAGCAACTGTAATAACTGTTCATTGGTTTTAGCAAGTTCAATACTAAATGCCTGGATAGATAAAACTGGGTTGCCAAAATCGTGTCTGATGATACCACTAAAGTGCTCTAATTCTTCGTTTTTTGCCTTCATGGCGACCATCAAATGCTCCCATTCAATCTCAGCAAGTTTGCGTTCGGTGATGTCTCTCTGGATAAACACACAGAACGATATTCGCTTCTGGGGATCTTTTACCGCGGTAGCCACACAATCGATGGGTATTGTATCGCCGTTTTTGCATATCAGCTCGACTTCCTGATGGTACGGCTCACCTTTGAGGAGTTGTGGGAAGTTTTCCCTAAATCGCCGCTTGGAATCAGGGGTAAAAAAATCATCCAGTCTATGAC
>SDBV01006408.1_pt1 | contig 16317 bp, 12 predicted proteins | sample 2277081 | NCBI WGS metagenome assembly SDBV01 (sample SAMN10402039, study PRJNA504765) | marine sediment metagenome | isolation source: marine sediment core GS10_PC15, 223 cmbsf | place: Arctic Ocean: Southern Knipovich Ridge | collected 2010
GTGGTATGCGCGTTGGCTATTCCGCGCTGAAGGTACTGGCGGGCGGCGGCCACGGAATCCACAAGGCTCATCCCGCGCGCCAGGCCCGCGGTGGTGGCGGCCGACAACGTGCAGCCGGTGCCGTGGGTATGGCGGGTGTGGATTCTTTTACTCCTGAACAACTCACTGCTGCCATCGGAGAGCAGCAGCAGGTCCAGCAACTCATCGCCCTTCAGATGCCCGCCCTTGACCAGCACACTGGACGCGCCCATCTCCTGGAGCCTGGCGGCCGCCTGACGCATCGTGCTCTCCCCTGTCACCTCGATTCCAGTGAGGCGATGAGCCTCCACGGTGTTGGGCGTAATGAGAATCGCGCGCGGAAATATTTTGCCGACCATAACTTCCACGGCTTCTTCTTCCAGCAGCGGATCTCCACTCTTGGCCACCAGCACGGTATCCAGCACCAGTGGCGGCCCAGGATAACGCTCCAGGACTTCGGCCACCGCCTCGATCACCTCGGCATCGGAGAGCATCCCGCACTTGATCGCATCGGCCCCTATATCACTCAGTACAGCTTCTATCTGCTTAGCGACGAAAAGACCTGAAACTTTATATACAGCACTGACACCCGTGGAATTCTGGGCCGTGAGGGCGGTAACCGCGCTCATGCCGAAACAACCCCAGCAGTGGAAAGTTTTGAGGTCCGCCTGTATCCCGGCCCCACCCCCGCTGTCGCTCCCGGCGACAGTCAACGCCCTGGGCGGGCACACTCTAGCCTCCATACGCAAGTATCTCCGCGGTCAATTTTATATAGTCACGGGCGCCGTTGCACGAGATGTCGTACTCGAAAATCGATTTGCCGTACGCCGGTGATTCCCGCAACTTTATGTTCTGATGAATAACTGTGCTGAACAGTTCCCTGGGGAACATCCGGGAGAGCACGCCGTAGATTTCCCGGCTGATCCTGGTGCGCACGTCGAACTGGGTGGCCAGGATTCCCATCAGCCTCACCCTGTGTTCCGTGCGCTGGCAGATATCCTTGATCAACTCGAATGTCTGCTTGAGGCCGCTGACGCTGAAATAGTCCATCCCCACGGGGATAATAACAAGATCGGCGAAAGCGAGGACATTTATATTAGTCAGGTTCATCGAACTGCTACAGTCCATCAACACGAAATCGCAGTTGGAAAGGTCCTCCAGCGAGCGAGCAAGCCTCTTGTGGCGGTCTTTCTGGGTGGCCAGCTTCCACTCGTACTCGATCAGGTTCCTGCCGCCCGAGGGGATCACGAACAGGTTGCGCCGCACCTCGCACATCCAGGCCTTCTTGCCCATGAGCAATGCGTTCACTCCGCGGTCGCTTTCCAGGTCGTAGATGTCCGAAAGGTTGTTCTGCGAGTCGCAGTCGACCATAATCACCCGCTTGCCATTGAGCGACAGCCCATGGCCCACGTTGACAGTGGTCGTGGTTTTTCCCACACCGCCTTTTGTGGAGATAATTGCTATCTTTTTCATTGCCCCCCCCCAATTCAGTTAAAACTTTTGCATATCAGGAGCTTATCACAGCCATCGAGCTAATTCAAGCAGTTTTAAACAATGCCGGTTCGGTATTGAAGGAGCAAATATTTGTACCATTATCTCATTTCACTACAGCTATTATCTCATTGCCTTTCATATAGTTAAGCTATCGATGCAAATGGTTTATAAGATAAGCATCTCGATTTTTAAAGTATTTTTTCTAACTGCCGATATGATAAGTGACCCTTAGGGGTCGCTGCACAAACAGCTTCATCGTTACCGACCCCCCGGTAATGACTTCTTCGCGGAAGTCTATGTGCAGTCGGCTATGGGAGTTGCAGCTCCCATAGCCTCTTTTTTGCCCAAGATACAGGGGACACGCAAAAAAGCCCCGCGGCTGCTATGGCCGCAGGGCTTTTTTGTTTGTCCGTCAACAGTGGAGGATTAGCTATCCTCTTCCTTCTGCTGCTCGTACTCTTCGATAATCTTCTTCGTCTGGTCGTGCGGCACGGCCTCATAGTGGGAGAACTCCATGGTGAAAGTTCCCCGCCCACCTGTTATCGAGCGCAGACCAGTGGAGTACTTATACATATCGGCCAGCGGCACCTGAGCGGCGACTTTCTGGAACGTTCCCTCGCCTGCCATGCCCTGGATGCGGCCGCGACGGCCGTTGAGATCACCGATCACATCGCCCATGCACTCCTCGGGCACCAGCACTTCAATGTCCTGGATCGGCTCCAGAATAACCGGCTCGGCGTTGGCCGCCACGCTCTTAAACGCCATGCCGCCCGCAATCTGGAACGCCACATCGCTACTGTCCACGTTATGGTAACTGCCGTCGAAACACTCGACCGCGAAATCCACCACTGGGTAACCGGCCTGGATACCCCTGCCGGCCGCCTCGATAACACCCTTCTCCACCGATGGCACGAACCGGCCCGGAATGGCGCCGCCGACAATCTTATTGAAAAACTCGAACCCCTCGCCGCTGTGGCGCGGAATCAGCCTGATCCAGCAATCGCCGTACTGGCCTCGCCCACCGGACTGTTTCTTGAACTTTCCCTGGCCCTCTGCCTGCTTGCGGAAAGTTTCCTTATATGGAATGCGGGGTTTGACAAATTCTGTTACCACGTTGAACTGGCGCTCCAACCGGACTTTGATCACGTCCAGGTGCAGCGCGCCCATGGCCCAGACAATCTGCTGATGGAGTTCGCTGTCAAAATAGCTGTTGAACGAACGGTCTTCCTCCTGCATCTTGCGCAACCCGGAACTGATCTTGTCCTCGTCCCCACGGGTTTTGGGCACAATAGCCACGTTCATCACCGGTTTGGGGAAATTGATATCTTCCAGCACGAGAGCCTTCTGCTTGGAGGAAAGCGTGTTGCCCGTGTGGGTATACTTCAGCTTGGTCACCACACCGATATCACCGGCGCAGAGCTGATCCACTTCCTCGCGGTCACGGCCCTGCATCACGTTAAGATGTCCCAGCCGTTCCACATGATCCATGTTGGCATTGAGCACCTCTTCGCCGCTTTTTATCACGCCGCTGCCTACCCTGAAGAAACTGAGCTCGCCTACATGAGTCTCGCTTACAGTCTTGAACACCAGCGCTGTCAGGGGACTGTCGTCGGTCCGTTCAATCTTGATTTCCGTCTCGCCTGCTTTGGCGCTAAGGGCCGGGAACATTGTGGGGTCGGGCATCATGTGCGCCAGCCCGTCGAGCAACTGCGGCACACCGAAAGTGGAAATACTGGAGCCGCAGAACACGGGGATAAACTCGCGGTTCAGAATACCCTGCTGCATGGCGGCGCCTATTTCCTGGGGAGTCAACGGCTCGTCGGCAAAATACTTCTCCATCAGAGCCTCGTCCTGCTCTGCCACGTCCTCGATAAACTCCTTATACATTTCCTCTACCCGGTCGGCCATATCCGCGGAGATATCCTCTTCCTTACTCTCACCCTTCTGGGTCCCGTCCACACCGATACATGCCTTGCGGCGACGGACATCGACCACACCCTTGAAATCAGCGCCCTGGCCAATCGGCAGGGTCATCGGTACCACGTGGCCGTCAAAAAGCTCGCGCAGTTGCTTGAGCACTTTATCGAAATCCGCGTTTTCTTTATCCATCATATTCACGAACACGGCCACCGGGATCTTGTCCTCGGCTGTTTTGGAGGCCATCTTGTTCGTGCCGATTTCCACACCGTTAACCGCATGCACCACCATCAGGGCGTTATCGGCTCCGCGCATCGCCGCATAGGCGTCACCGAGAAAATCGAGATAGCCGGGAGCGTCGATCAGGTTGATCTTTAATTTTTCATATTCCGCATATGCAATCGAGAGGTTGATCGAGTTTTTGCGTTCGATTTCGTCCTGGCTGAAATCGGTCAGGGCATTCCCCTCATCGACACTACCGAGGCGCTTGGAACTTCCAGCGGCAAAACATAATGCGCCAGTCAAAGATGTTTTGCCGCATGATCCGTGGCCAACTACAGCCACATTGCGGAGGTCCTTGCTGTCATAATGTTTCATCGTTTAACACTCCCGGACTAAAAGCTGGTTTAGTGTAAGTTATTTGGCTGGAGTTGGTTTATATAGTAAACCAGCAGCAGCGTGTCAAGCAAGAAAGACTTGCATCTCACGCTTGAAAAACGCACTCAAACTCATCCCTGTCAGGGAAGAGTACTTATCCGGTAATGAATCCAGCCCTCGCTTGTTTCTCCTGCTCCGGCCAGCAACAGATTGCTTTCTTCAGTCAGACCTCTGGCATGCAGGTTATGGGCGTCGGTGGAACAGGTCTGGTTCTCCACGCAGAAAAAATTATTCCGCGGCTGGATATAGACCACCATGTGGGTAAACTCGGCGCTGGATGCCAGTTCAACCCTTATTCCCGCCTCGCGGTACTCGATCCAGGCGGGCTGCTCCTGCTGCATGCCCCAGTAGACATCGTCCAGCACCAGCTCCGGTACGGGAGTCGGTTCTGTGATATCGAATGGGGCTCCAGCAAGAGGCTCCAGCTTGCCGGTGGGCATCAGATCGATAGCTTCCATATGGGCCTGGGCCGGTACGCGGAGAATTGCCGATTCCCTGGAGCCGAGAAAATTGAAATACGGATGCAGGGCAAACCCGAACGGCAGAGTACGCTCATCCCGGTTCTGTACTCGGTAACGCACCATCACTCCCTGCTCGTCCAGCGAGTAGATCAGGCTCAGTCTGTGCTCGAACGCGAACTTCTCATAAAGCTCCGTGCCGGGAGTGAAATCAATCCAGCACTCCACGCTGATGCCATCCTCCGAGGCGGGGCCGATCTCGAACTTCCAGGGCACATCGCGCACAAGAGCGTGAAGAAAGCGGTCCTTGTCGTTGATACCCCAGTCAAACGAGCGGCCCTCGAAACTGAACTTTCCGCCGGCAACTCTGTTGGGCGCGGGATAAAGGACCGGGGTTCCCCGCGATCCGCCATCGAATTCCCCCATGTTTTCCGGACCCTGAATCAGCTCGCGACCGTCGTAAACCATGCTGAACATGTTCGCACCGGCCTCGGGACAGATTTCCACTGCCAGCGCAGCCTCTCCGCCGCGTTTCAGCATCACCACGGTTTTACCACCTGATTGAAGCGTTTCAGCGCTGTACAACGACTGCTCCTGCTGCATTTGATCCTCCTCGTTCCGCGAACATCCCGTCGCGGTCAAACCGGCAACGATCGCTACGGTCAACAATAATCCGGCAAGCACGATTGGTAAGCGTCTGTACTTCTCCCCTGGTGGTGTCATCCTGCGCTCCCTGAGGGTAATTGAACCAGCAAATCCGAAATGAGGTCCCGGGCAACAGCGGGTACTTGTGCCGACGGGTAGTTTGAGTTTACTTTGTTAACTCGTGAACAGCCATTTTGTCAAGGAATAAAGCACTGATGTTTCTACCGAAAAGCATTCTGCTGGCCGTGGGCAGTATCGGAATAGTGCTGCTGGCAATGGCAATCCTGGTGCGCCTGCTGGAAAACTCGATCACTTTCCACCCCACCAGCCGCCTGGAGATAACCCCGGATGACTACGGCCTGGACTACCGGGAAATCCGCGTGGAGCTTACAGGAGAGAAGATCACCCTTCATGGCTGGTATTTTTCCGCCGCCAGTGCTCAACTGCCCGTGCTGATTATCTGCCACGGCAACGCGGGCAATATCAGTCACCGGCTCGAATGGCTTGTGCCGATGCTCAAACTGGGTTGGGGCGCCGTGCTGTTTGATTACCGGGGTTTCGGACTCTCCGGCGGCAAACCCTCCGAGCAGGGCCTCTACCACGACAGTGAAGCAATCTATGATTACGTAACCATCACATTGGGAGTAGAGCCCCGGAGGCTCGTGTTGTTCGGCAGGTCGCTGGGCGGGGCGCCCGCGGCCTGGCTGGCCGCCAGAAAACCGGTCGGTAAGCTTATCCTGGAGGGCACATTCAGCAGCGCCGCCGCTATTTCGCGCCGGTTGTTCGGCTATTTGCCGTTGCACTATGCCGGGCGCTACCGCTGGCCCGTGGCTCAAAACATGCGGAAAGTGCGGGTTCCGGTGCTGATAATCCACGGGACCGAGGACAGCGTGGTGCCTTTTTCGCTGGGAGAAGAACTGGCGGCATCAGCGGCCGACGGGCAGGACATTACTTTCCGGCGGATCGAGGGCGGCGACCATCTTAACCTGCACCATATCCTTGGGGAAAAATACTACGAAGAGCTAGCACGATTTGTAGGGGGTGGGTGATTCGGACAGCCGGTAGCGCGCGCCACTAGAGCGTGGACAGGACATTCTTGAGCCAGTGGACCTCGGCCCCTAACTGGTAGAGTCTGTACTCGCGAATTATCCGGGCTTCCTCCGCCATTCCAGCGTCCGGCTCCAGCGCCAGTTCTTTCTCATACTGGGCATTCAAGGTTTCATAACGCTCTTTCAGCAGTTTTTTCACCAGGTCGCGGTCCAGACGGCCAAGGTAATTCAAACCTACTTCAAGCGCCAGCAGCGGCAGCTTTCGCTCAGCAAGACAGCTTTCCACAAGCCCGGCCAGCGTCTTACGTCCCCTGGCGGTGATCCGGTAAATCGAGCGCTCGGGGCTGCCCTTGCCCGGCTCATCGCGGATATGGTCCACCAGAGCATTGTCCGTCAAGCTTTTCAGGCCGTAGTAAATCGAACCGAAATTGATATCCGCGCTTTCGCCCAACTGGGCCATGATCCGTTTCTTGATCTCATAGCCGTGCATCTGGCCGGTGGCCAGTGTGCCAAGGATCACAGTCCGGGTTATATCGCCGCTTCCCTTGAACTTGGACATGACCGTTCTCCTCTTTGAACGTCCGGGGCGTGTTAATGCACGTCAAAATAAAAACTTAAGGCAGACATTATTTCCACGGCGGGATGTGCCGGATTTGCGGCCCTCTGAAACAACCGTGTCCGCCGGTACGGGTAAACGGATAACTGCTAAAACTGACATATTTAACATAATCTACATCAGCTTGGAAATCAACCGCATGCGACCATCAATGCAAAATCTGGATAATCGGCCGCCGGAAGTATTATAATATAAGTTACACCAGCGATAATTACCAATTTTGAAGCCGCCGGTACCAAAAAAGACAGCTTCAATAAACAAGATCAGCAACCATGCGCGGAGGAAGACTGGTTTGAATCAGCAGCGGACTCTAAGCCGGCGCGCCACGGAAACCACCTGGCTGCGCCTTTTTTTCCTGGCTATCCTGATTGTCAACCTGGCGGTCGCGGCCCATCTGTTTGTATCCGTGCTCAACTCCGCCGTGGCGCTGATGATCATCCGGGTGGTGATCATGGCCACGGTGCTGGGATTTCTGCTGGCCAACAGCATCCGTCATCCGGAAATTACCGGGAGTGGATGGTATTCGGTGCTGGCCGGTTTCCTGCTGCTGCTGTTCGAACCGCTTGCCGCGCTACTGGCGTATTTACCCGCCGCCGCAAATCTGCTTGGTCAGCCCGATAGCAGTAGCCTGGAGTTGGTCCGCGAGGTTATTTTCCGCCTGTTCGGCTTTTTCTTTCTGGCCTACGGGTTCTTCCTCTGGATCCCCTCGATCATCCAGGCGCGCCGCAAGGCGGAGCAATCAGCGAAGTTACTGGAACAGCTCGTGGCCCAGCGGACAAGTTCGCTGGACCTCTCTAACCGCGAATTGGCCCGCAGCAAGACAGGACTGGAGGAGGCAGCGAAGTTAAAAAACGAGTTCCTGGCTTCTTTCAGCCATGAACTTAAAACACCGCTCAACTCCATTCTCGGCTTCTGCCGCCTGCTTTACGAACAGCAACAGGGCCCGCTGAATGAAAAACAGATCAAAAGCATCAGGGTAATCGACGAGAACAGTAAGAGCTTGCTGGAGCGGATCAACAGAATTCTCGATTACGCCAAGCTGGAGTTCGAGAAAATGACGCCGGAGTACCGCGAGGTGAATCTTGAGGCGCTGTTCAGCGAAACCGGCGCCCTGTTTGAACCGGTGTTGCGGCGCAAGGGCCTCGCCTTTGCCTGCAAAGTGGATATTAAGGAGGTTGTAACCGACCGCAAGCTTCTTGGCCAGGTTCTGCAGGCGGCAGTGGACAATGCGATCAAGTTTACCAAAAGCGGAGGTATTAATATTATCGCGGCCAGTTCCGAGAACCCTGAGTGCTGGAAGATTGAAGTGATTGACACCGGCGAGGGGATTTCGGAAAAAGATCTGCCGCTTATTTTCGAGGCATTCCGCCAGAGCGATGGGTCGTTGAGCAGACGACACGGGGGAACCGGCCTGGGCCTGACTATCGTCCGCCGTCTGACCGACTTGCTTCAGGGCAGGATTGAGGTACAGAGCACCCCTGGCAGAGGCACCACTTTACGCTTTTTCTTTCCGCGCAACCCGGATACTTCGCAGAATAACATTACCGGGCAAAAAGAAGTACCTGCAAGCCCGGACAACCAAATCAACAGGAGGAACCAATGACAGTATTCGGCAACAGGATGTTGATACCGCTGATCCTTTGCGCTCTTACGGTTACTCTTGCCGCGCCCCCGCAACTCGGCGCGGCGATCCCCCCGGAGCAGGAGTACTGGCAACTGATATCCAGCCGCTATGGGGCTTCGAGCGAAAACTACGCCGAACCCCTGCTCGAAGAGCTTGCGGTTTTCGAATCGCTCTACCCGCGCTCATCCCACGGCGACAGCATAGCCTTGATGAGCGGTGTGATGTACGAACACCTTAAGAACCAGCCGCTGGCGCTGGCAAGCTATCTCAAGCTGCTGTATGTTTATCCCCAAAGCCCGCTGGCCGCGACGGCCCGCGGCAAGTTGGAAACGCTGGCTGGCAACAGACGGCGCGGGATTACGGCCCTGTTCTCGGACAAGGATTTGGAAGTGTTGCAGGACCACGTACAACGGATGCTCAAACAGGACGCGGAAACTCAGGGCGGAGAGCAGGGCTGTTTCGACTTCCTGCTGCTGCTGGCCGACGCCGGGGTGAAAGACATGGCCGCCTACACCGTGGCCCAGGCCCGTCACTATCTCTACCGGGCCGACTATTCCTGGCGCGCCGACAGGGTCTGCGTGATTATCGGCGATATGCAGAAGGTGCTCAGGAAATGGCGCTCGGCGCTGCTGGCGTACCGCTCGGCGGCGATTGTTGACCCACAGGGCGAATCAGTGGGGATGGCATTGTTCAATGCCGGTACGGTTTACCTGAGGCCGCTGAAAAATTTCGAGATGTCGCGCCGCACGTTCGGGGAAATTATCGAGCAGTTCCCGGCCTCGATGGATGCCGCGCGCGCCGCGCTGATGATTGCCGAGGTTGACCTGGAGCAGGAAAGGCCTGAGCAGGCTATAATCCAACTGGAAGATACCGCAGCGCGTTTCCCCTTTCCGGAAATAAAAATCGAAGCCTGGGAAAAGGCCGCGTGGGTTTACGAGCATAAGCTGGACGACTCCGCCAAAGGCGCCGGTTATCTGGAGAAAATTGCCGCGGAATTCCCGGAACAAACCAGAACGGCCGAGGTACTTATCAAGCTGGGACGGATTTATGAGGATCGCACCGCTGAGACAGCTAAGGCCATAGATACGTTTATCCGGCTGGCCGATCTTTTCCCAGAAAATCCCCTTGTTCCCCGCTACCTTTACCGCGCGGGCGAATTGGCCGAGAAGAAGCTGAAGGATCAGGAACAGGCGGCAACTATTTACAAGCGCCTCGCCACAGCTTATCCTGAGACCGACGAGGGCAAAAAGGCTGGCAAGAAAATAAATGATAAGTAGGCCTGATGTTTTTTGAATAACTTTTCATCCGCACCGTCAAAACCACTGGATGGTAGTCCGTGGGCCATGACAGTTCTATTGGAAGTTCAACCGGCGACAGCCAGTTGGTGGACAGGGCGCTCTCGGGGGAGCAGGGCGCTTTCCGTGAGCTCTATGACCGTTACCAGCAGAGGATATACGCTCTGGCCGGTTCGATGGTGGGGCAGGTGGATGAAGTTCATGATATCGTCCAGGAAACTTTCGTCAGGGCGTTCCGCTCGCTGAAAAGTTTCAAGGGCAAAAGTTCTTTCTATACCTGGCTCTACCGGATAGCGATCAATGCCGCCACGGATCACCGTCGCAAACAGGCCCGTCAGAGCCGCTACCAATCCGAGCGGCCGCTGGAGGAGATCGACAGGGGCGCAACGCAGATAGCGGCCCCCCAGAGCGACAACCCGGAGGCGGACCTCTACCGCAGCGAGTTGTCCGAGTTGATGAACCGGGCGCTTGAGATGCTGAGCGATGAACATCGCAAGGTGATTGTCCTGCGCGAGGTCAACGGTCTGAGTTACCAGGAAATAGCCGAGGTGACAGGGACCACGATCGGCACGGTGATGAGCCGGATTCATTACGGCCGTAAAAAACTGGCCGAGACGCTACGCAAATGGGACGTGCTGGAGTCTGGAGTTTAAGCCGCACACTTTTATAATATAGGGTATTTGAACCGCAGCCGGATACCAGAGGCAGACAATGAGCAGCGAAAGATTCGAACTTACAGAAGAGTTAATTCAGCGCCACTACGACGGTGAACTGGAAGAGGCTCAAAGCCGGGCGGTGGAGCAAGCCCTGGCACGGGACCCGCAGGCAACCGCCACGCTGGAGGATTACCGCGCTGTGGGCCGCATGCTTCGCGATGCCAGCCGGGCCTCCCTGCCCGATGAAGTCTCCTCGCGCCGCAACTGGGATGCTATCAGCGCTGAAATTGGCACAGGCCCCGGGCGGCGCTCTGCCATTCGCAGGCCTGCCGCCTGGCTGACTGCGGTGGCTGCGGCAGCGGCTGTGGTGCTCTATATCTCACCGTTTAATATCGTGCCCACGGCACAGGCCAGCAACGAACTCGATATCGAATCGATAGATTGCAACTACGACAGTTTCATGCTCTTGCCGCCCGAGGCCGAAAACGGCCACACGATAATCTGGATCAACGACTCCGGCGACAGCCGGTAGCGCGTCCTGACTAACCATTCCGCTTTAGGAAAGCAGGTTAAGATGACCAGGCCCGGCCCCCTCCCGTTGTCCGTTCCCGCACTGCTTGCGGCGGCTCTGCTGGCTGTTGTTCTTGTCCAGACCCAATCCCTTGTTGCGCAGCAGAGAGCGGACATGGAAGTAGTGGTCCGCGAGATTGTGGCCGACAACAGCGGCCAGGGTCTCGACTCCCAGCTCAAGGATATCGGCGGGGACCTCAAGAAGCTGGCCTACACAACCTACCGTCTGGAACAGACCCACAGCCAGAGGCTGACCGGGAACGCGCAAAGCAAAATTGTGCTGCTGGGCGATAACGTGCTGCTGCTCAGTTCCGAGGGCGAGGAGGGGGGAAAGTTGCGTCTTAAGGTTAAACTGACTCCCGGAAACAGCAAGTCCCGCAGTTTCGAGAGCACTCTTCGTATCCCCAACGGGGGAACGTTCATTATCGGCGGCCCGGCCCATGGCGATGGTGTGCTGATCCTGGCGTTCACGGCCCGCAAGTGAGGTTATAGTTTTTGGCGACACTCTGCAATAACCCAATCCCCCTCAATTCTCCTGTTGCACGGCGGCGGCGATGGTGATAAATTTCGTTGCCGTCTATTGCAAATAATATCACTTGCAGGAGAACAATCTTGGCAGAGAAAAAAAAGCGTGTAATCTACCTCTGTGGACCGATCATGGACTGTGCGCCCGATGAGAGCGCCACCTGGCGCGAGCGCGCCAAGCAGTTGTTCAGTGCCCGGTTTTCCCTGCTGGACCCCATGCGGCGCAATTTCAAGGACCGCGAGGTGGACAGCGCCAACGAGATTGTCTCGTTCGACCTGCAGGATATCGACGCGGCGGATATCGTGCTGGTCAACTACAGCAAGGCCTCGATCGGCACGGCGATGGAGGTGTTCCACGCCTCCTACAACATGGGTAAGTTCGTGATCGCGTTCAGCCCGTTCGATTTTCAGAACTGCAATCCCTGGATGGTCCGTTTCTGCACCAAAATCCTCCCCGATCTCGAAACCGCTGTCAGTTATATCGAGGAGCATTTCTAAGCGCCGCCTCGCACCGGCATAACCCCCTCTGCTTACTTGCTAAATACACCTGATATATATATATATAGAAATCTGTAACCATTACGGGTGGTGAAGTGTATTGCTATGGGCGCTCTTCGGCCTTCGATCAATTGCAGATTCCCTGCGGCAAGCTGCCCCAGGATCTTCGATTGTTAAGTTAATACTATTTATTTGCTCGCTAAACCAGCGGCTGATGCGCTCGCTGTTCAATTTACGCACCGGTTAAAGTTATTTTCACTCAATAACAAGAGGACTAGCGAATTGCCTCGTTTAATCAAAAAGATGACCCCTGTGATATATTTGCTGGCCATGGCCGCCATCCTGGCTGCTGGCTGCTCCGGAGACGATAAAGAGAGTAGAAGGCCTGGCATGCGCGGCCGTCCCGGAGGCATGATGGGCGCCATGAGCGGCAGACAGAAGGCCGTGCCGGTGGAGGTGACAACCCCCTACCGTACAGAGATGGCAAGCTATGTCTTTGGCAACGCCAACGTGGAAGCCCTCAGGGAGGTGGAAGTGGTAGCCCGGGTACAGGGGCTGTTGCAGAAGATGTTCGTGGAAGAGGGAGACCAGGTCCGCAGGGGACAGGTCCTGGCCGAGTTGGACAAGCGGGAGCTGAATATCGCCCTGGCCGAGAGCCAGGCCAGACTGGAAAACACCCAGGCGGTCTACGAGCGCAGTCTGGAGATGATCAAGCAGGAACTGACCAGTAAGGAACAGGTTGATCAGGCGGAGTACAATTTCAAGACCGCCAAAAGTCAGCATGACCGCGCCAGACTTAACCTGGACTATGCCTCAATTGAAGCGCCGTTCGATGGAGTTATCACCCAGCGGCTGAGCGATCGCGGCGATATGATCCGCCCCAACACCATAGTATTCAAACTTGCGGACACCGAAAAACTGCTGATCCGCCTGTTCGTCCCGGAAAAGGAGATGGGCAGGATCGATGTGGGTGACAAAGCGGTGATCCAGACCGAGATGTTCGCCGACCGGAGTTTCACTGGCGAAGTGGAAATGATCAGCCCGGTGGTGGACCCCGCCACCGGTACGGTCAAGGTGACTGTTCGCGTAACCAAGGGACGGGACAAGCTCAAACCCGGTATGTTCTGCACGCTCTTCATCCTGATCGAAACCCACGAGAACTCCCTGGCCATCACACGTAAAGCGTTGATCCCGGAGACTGAAAGCCCCGAGGTATTCGTTATCGACGCCACTGACTCCACAACTGTAGTGCACCGGCGCAGGCTGACAGTGGGAATTAGCCAGGGTGATACATTGGAAGTTCTCTCCGGCCTTGGCGACAGCGAACGGATCGTGCTGGTGGGCCATGAGAGCCTGAATGAGAATACGGTGGTAAGAATCGTGGCCGCCGAGGGTGATTCCACCATAATTGCCTCGCCGCCAGCTGACGGTGGCCCGGATAACGCCCGCCGTCAGGAATGGCGCAAACGGGCTGCCGAGCGGGGTTGGGCTCCGCCTGACTCCGGCGCCGCGCCTGACAGCGCAAAACGCCGGGAGATGCGTGAGAAATGGCAGCAGAGGCGCAATAACAGATCAGGAACAGAGTCACAATGAAGATAAGCAAATTTGCTCTCGACAGGCCGGTAACAACCACGATGGCTATTCTCAGCGTGATAGTCCTGGGCCTGTTGAGCCTTAACAGAATTCCGCTGATCTTTCTGCCGGATATCAATCGTCCCTACCTGCGGATTCAGGCCAGCTACCAGGGCTCTAATCCCGAGGAAATCGAACGGCTGATCACCCGTCCTCTAGAGGAGGTGATGGGCACCACTCCGGGCCTGCGTTCAATCGGCTCAAACAGCAACTCGGGGAGCAGTTCGGTGCGGCTGGAGTTTGAGCAGGGCACGGATATGGACATGGCCTCGATGGAGGTCCGGGAACGGATCGACAGGGTACTGGGCCAGCTTCCCGACGACATGCAGGACCCGCCGCGGATCTACCGCTTTCAGACAACCGACTGGCCGATTCTCAATTTCGGCGTGATCTGGACCGGCGAATCGGACCGTTTCGAGAGTATAGTGGAGAACGTGCTGGAAAAACGCCTGACCACTGTGGAGGGCGTGGCGAACGTGACTTTCAGCGGGTTGATGAAAAAAAGTATTCATGTCGATCTTGACCAGAACCAGATGCGCGCCTCAAGAATCAATTCCACTGTGCTCAACAACCGGATCAGAAGCGAGAATCAGAACTTGCCGGCAGGCCACGTTTATGCCGGCGGCCGCAAGTACAACCTTCGCGTGGTGGGCCAGTACCAGGAAGTTGACGATATCGCCAAGATACCGCTCAACAACCGGGGCCTGCGTCTGGAGCAGGTGGCCGATGTCCGCTTCGACTTCCCCGACGAGATCCGCAGGTTCAGCCGTCTGAACGGCCTCGATGCAGTAGCATTCAGGATCTACAAGTCATCCAACGCCAATATTATCGACGTCAGCTCGCGGGTGAAGAAGATGCTGGCTGAGATCAAGGCGGACCCCCGTTTCAGCCAACTTGACTACCATGTGTTCTGGGACCAGAGCGAAGAGATCACTAACAGCATCAACAGCCTGAAAAGGGCCGGCTATATCGGCGGGGTGCTGGCTGTGCTGGTGTTGTTGTTCTTCCTGGGCAACCTGCGCAACACCATGGTAATAGCGATTGCGATACCGGTATCCGTGGTGACCACCCTGTTTTTCATCTACCTGATCCGCATGGAACCGATCGGCTCGGACCTGACACTGAACATCATCTCGATGATGGGGTTGATCTACGCGATCGGAATTGTAATCGATCCCTCGATTGTGGTGCTGGAGAATATCTTCCGCATCCGTAACGAGGAGGGTTTGGGCGCGGTGGAGGCCGCTATCAAGGGCAGCAGCGAGGTGGGCCTGCCGATCCTGGCCTCGATCCTGACCAACGTGGTCGTGTTCGTCCCGTTGATCTTTTTGGGCGGCGGACGGGGCGGCATGCGCTACATGCGGGATTTCGGCATTACTTTCTGCATGGTCTGCCTGGCCAGTTTTATAGTGGCCGTAACAGTGGTGCCGTTGCTCACCGGCCGGCTGATTCATAACCTCAAACCCGGCAAGGAGCGCAGTTTCCCGCGGATGCGCAAGGTGTTCGCCTACCTGGTGGACCATGCCCTTCGCTACCGCCTGATGACCATGTTTATCGTGGCCTTTATCATGTGGGGTGCTTTCCAGCTCAATAAAATGATCGATAAGGAGTCCTCCGGCTGGGCGCCCGACCGCAGGCTGAATGTCGGTATGATTATCAGCCACAATTACAGCATGGAGGATGCCTCCAGAATTGTGACCGATATCGAGCAGGACCTTCTTAGCAAGAAAGATGAACTGGAGATCAGCTCGGTCCGCTCGGAACTGAACATGGGCCGTCGTAACCGGGGCGAAATCGAGGTATTTTTCAAGGAAGCCACCAAGAACAGCCAAACTACGGCTGAACTACTGGCGGCTGTAAAGAATCTCATCCCTGAGCAGCCGGGATTCGAGTACCATTATAATCGCTATCACGGCCATGGCGGCGGTGGTGGAGTGGAGATCAACCTGAGGGGCCAGAGCCTGGAGATGTTGACCACCTATGCCGAGCGCATCCGTGACCTGATGCAGGACATTCCCGGAGTTCAAGACGTGGAGCTCAGCACCGAACAGGGCGAGCAGGAGGTGCGGGTGATGGTTGACCGCGCCAGGGCGATGGCCAATGGAATCAGCGCCAACACTGTTGCACGCACGATCAGCAGCCAGCTCTCCAGCCGGGCGGTAAGCCGGTTCAAGGCTCCCGAGCGGGAGATTGATATCGATGTGGGGCTCAAGCGCGAGGACCGGCTTAACCTTCAGGGGTTGCGAACCATGCAGATATTTACCCCCCAGGGACAGCGGACAACCCTGGACAATATCGCGGACATCGAGCTGGGAGTAGGCCCTCGCAGCATCGAGAAAGATGACCGGATGTACAACGTGGAGATAAATCTGGAAGCCGAGGGCAGCGGGATTTTCCAGTTGAGTAACGAGGTGATGGTGCGGATGAGGCAGATATCCCTGGCCCCGGGTTACAGTTGGGAACTGGGCCGTAACTATCAGAACATGATCGAAGAGGAAAGCCAGAGCAGGTTCGCCATTATCCTGGCCCTGGTGCTGATCTATATCCTGCTGGCCGCACTGTTCGAGTCGTTCATTCACCCGTTTACAATCCTGCTCTCCGTACCGTTCGCCATTATCGGCGTGGCGCTTATTTTTGTCGCCACCGGCACTAATCTGGGCACC
>SDBV01006409.1_pt1 | contig 16316 bp, 14 predicted proteins | sample 2277081 | NCBI WGS metagenome assembly SDBV01 (sample SAMN10402039, study PRJNA504765) | marine sediment metagenome | isolation source: marine sediment core GS10_PC15, 223 cmbsf | place: Arctic Ocean: Southern Knipovich Ridge | collected 2010
GGGCAGGGGCGGGCGCGGTGACGGTCCTGACCGGATCGCTCATCGTCACGACCGAAAGCCTCTACAAGATCGTCTTCGAGACGCTCGATGGCGCGATGATCGCGGGCTCGCCTGACTACTTGATCGACGTGCTGGAAGATCAGCCGCCCTATATCGCTTTCGTGAAGCCGGGAAGAGACATCAAGGTAACCGCCGTCGATGAGGTCCTCGTCGAGGTCGAGGCAGAAGACGACTACGGCATTCGCAGTCTCGAACTCATCTACTCTGTAAATGGCGGTCCAGAAGAAACGCTCGATCTCTACAGCGGCGGGAGGAAGAAGGTCAGAGCGGGTCACACTTTCTATCTTGAAGAGATCGAGCTTCGACCTGGCGATTTCGTTTCCTACTACGCACGCTCCGCCGATGGTAATCAGGTTGGCGGTGCTCAGAGGTCGACCACCGATATCTATTTCGTCGAAATACGACCGTTCGATCGAGAGTTTCGGCAGGCAGACCAGGCGGGCCAGCCTGGAGCGGAGGCGGCCTTCAACAGCGCGCTCTCTCGACAACAACGTCAAATCATCGCAGCGACGTTCAAGATGGTCCGCGATCGCGACGAGTATATCGATAGCGAGTACGAGGAAAACCTCGCGACTCTGACTCTCGCCCAGGGCCGCCTACGCCAGCAAGTCGAAACCCTCGCCCGACGCATCCAGACCCGTGGAGTCGTACAGCGCGACTCCAGTTTCTCCGTTATCGCCGAAGCTCTTCCGCTGGCGGCCAGCGCGATGGAGTCAGCCGAGCAACAGCTTGGAGAGCAGCGGCCCGACGACGCGCTTGCCCCCGAGCAGAAAGCGTTGCAGCAGCTCCAACGCGCCGAATCGGTGTTCCGTGAGTTTCAAGTCGCGCAGAGCCAACCTTCAGCAGGCGGCGGCCAGGCGAATGCTGAAGATCTTGCCGATCTCTTCCAGCTGGAACTCGACCGCATGCGCAACCAGTACGAGCGCGTGGAGCGCGGGCGCCAGGAAGAGATCGACAACTCGATCGATGAAACTCTGCAGAAATTGCAAGAGCTCGCTCGGCGCCAGCAACAGGAAAACGAGCGCTTGCGTGCGCGCGCCGGCCGCAACCAGTCCGGCGGCACTTCCGGCGGCCAGCGACAACTTGCCGAAGAAGCGGAAGAGCTAGCCCGGAGGCTCGAGCGCCTTGCACGTGAACGGTCTCTGCCCGAGTTGAACGAGACCGCCCGCGAGCTGCGCCGTGCCGCCGAAGCGATGCGGCGCTCGGCGGCCGCCTCGGCGGAGCAGGGCACGGCTCAGGGGCTCGCGGCCCTTCAGAGGCTCCGCGATGCCCGGCGGCTGCTGGACGAGAATCGCGGCGCCCGCCTCGGGCGCGATGTAGAGGATGCGCTCAACCGAGCGCGCCGGCTGGCCCGTGAGCAGGATGAAGTGATGCGAGGTGTGGAGCGGTTAGACGAGGCGGGGGCGAACCGCTCCGAACAAGTAAAGGGCATCGCGGACCGAAAGCAGGAGATGGCCTCGGAGGTCGCGGACCTGGAAGCGCAGATCGACCGGTTGGCGCGCGAATCTCGCGGCGAGCAGCGGGACGCCTCGCGTAAGTTGCAGGAGGCGGCAAATGGAATTCGTGACTCGAAGCTCGAGGACATGATCCGTTACTCGCGCGGAGTCGTCCAGCAACGCTCCTCCGACTACGCCCGCAAGTTTGAAGAGCAGATCGCCGAGAACATCGGGGACCTCACGGAACGCTTGGAGGCGGCGCGCGGCGCGATGGGTGAGTCGCGGGAACAGAGGATCGCTCGTTCGCTGGCACAGACACGCGACCTGGTGGAGTCGTTGGAGTCGCTGGACGAGCGAGTGGCTGGCGCTCGTCAAGCCGGCGAGGATGGCGGGCCGCCCGGATTCCGGAGCGGCACGGTCCGTCAGTTCCGCCGTGAGTTCGGCGAGCGACGAGGCGAGGCGGAAGGGTTGAGGGACGCCCTGCAGAGAGAAGGGGTGGCGACGCCAGACCTGGATGCCGCGATCTCCGCCCTGCGCGAGCTGGAACGGCGCCGCATCTACGGGGATCTCAAAGGACTGGATGAGCTCCAGAGCGCGGTGATTCGTGGCCTGAAGGAATTCGAGTACAGGCTGAGAAGGCGGCTCGCCACGGACGAGGGCAAGGAATTGTTCCTCACCGGCTCGGATGAGGTACCGGAAGGCTACCGTGAGCTGGTGGAGGAGTATTATCGGTCGCTGGCGGACGAAGGGAATGACAGAAGTTGATCTAGCAGCGTGCGGCGGCTACGTGCCCGCTCTCCAGGTCGGTGAGGGGTGTGGGGTAATTACCTGTGAAGCAGGCGTCACAGAAGGAGCCGTTCTCCTTCACGACATCGAGCATGCCCTCCAGCGAGAGATAGCCGAGGGAGTCGACGCCCAGGTGCTCGCGGATCTCCTCCACCTCGAAGCGCGAGGCGATGAGCTCATCCTTGGTGGGCATGTCGATCCCGTAGAAGCAAGGATGTCGGATGGGCGGTGAGCCGATGCGGAAGTGGATCTCCTTGGCGCCCGCATCGCGGATCAGCGCCACCAGCCCGCGGCTGGTCGTACCTCGAACTAGCGAGTCATCCACCATCACCACGCGCTTGCCCTCCAGTACCTCCCGCACCGTGTTGTACTTGACTCGCACCTTGAAGTCGCGGTCCGCCTGCACGGGTTGGATGAAAGTGCGGCCCACGTAGTGGTTGCGAATCAGGGCCAGCTCGAAGGATAGCCCCAGCTCCTGAGCGTAGCCCAGCGCCGCGGAATTGGAGGAGTCGGGGACCGCGAAGACGCAGTCTGCTTCGGCCGGGTGCTCCCGCGCCAGTTGACGACCGAAGGCACGACGGGCACGATCCACGGAGCAGCCCCAGATGCTGGAGTCGGGCCGTGCGAAGTAGACAAGCTCGAAGACACAGTGGGCGGGCACTGTCGGCGCCAAGCGCGGCAGCTCCTCGATGTTCCCATCCTGCAGCTTCAGCACCTCGCCCGGCTCTACATCACGGATATAGTCGGCACCGATGAGGTCGAGGGCGCAGGTTTCGGACGCGACGATGATGCCCGGCCCCAGCTGTCCCAGCACCAGCGGGCGGAAGCCCTTCGGGTCCGTGGCGGCGTAGATCGTGTCGTTGACCACCAGGACAAGGGAAAAGGCGCCTTCCACCTGGTTGAGGGCCTCTAACACTTGTGCGTCGACATCCTCGAGCTGAGAGCGAGCGATCAGGTGGACGATGACTTCCGAGTCCATCGTCGACTGGAAAATCGCCCCTTCGTCCACCAGCCGTTCCCGGAGCACCCTGGCGTTGGTCAGGTTGCCGTTGTGGGAGAGAGCGAGCTTCCCCATGCGGTAGGTGACCAGCGCCGGTTGTGCGTTTCGCAGTTCGGATTCACCGAACGTAGAGTAGCGGGCATGACCGATTGCGGTGGAACCCTTTAAGTCCCGTAGCTGCGCTTCTTTGAGGGCATCGGCCACCAACCCCATGCCCTTGTGAATGCGGGCCGTACCGTCGTTGTCGATGGCGACAATCCCTGCCGCTTCCTGACCACGGTGCTGTAGCGCGTAGAGGCCCAGGAATGCGAGCTGTGCTGCCCCTTCGAGGCCCGAGACTCCGACGACGCCGCATTCCTCGCGCATCGACTTTTGAATCACGTTCAGATAGCGCACCGCGCTCACCGACCCTTCATTCGTTTCAGGCTGCATCCCCATCCTCCCCCTGCCCTCCACTTAGCTCCATCCGCAGCGAGATGGAATTATAATAGGCTGACATGGCTGACTCCACCCCGAGCCGCACGACTTCCAGTCCGACAGCGATTTGAAAGCCTGCCTCGCTGCCGGTCACAGCGCCCAACCGCCGGCATGCGATCCCCGCATCTCGCGCTTCGGCGATGATGCGGTCGGTCAGCGCCGGATCCGCCGACAGCACGGCGCGTCCTTGTGTCTCTCCGAAGAGGAGCGCCTGGATGGGCGCATCCTCGACGACTGGAAAGCTCTCCGCATCCAGCTCGATTCCGAAACCGAACGCGAGCTCTGGGTCACGAATCGCTGATTCGACTAGAGCGATAGCAAGTCCGCCCTCGGCGCAATCGTGAGCCGAGCGCAGCCAGCGCCGGCCGGCCAACGCCACCAGCAGATCGATCAGCTTTCTGTGACCGTCCAGATCGATGGCTGGCGCGTCGCCGCTGATCTGGCCTGAGACGAGCTTCAAGTACTCTGAGCCGCCGAGCTCGCCCCCCAGCTCACCCAGCAGCAAGATGTTGTCACCCTCTACCCTGAAGCCGGCGCCCACGGCATGGTCGATGTCGTCGATCAGGCCCACCATGCCGATGACTGGGGTGGGGTAGACGGCGGCGGAGGGGCTCTCGTTGTAGAACGATACGTTGCCGCCGGTGACGGGCGTACCCAGGGCGCGGCAGGCGTCGCCGATGCCTGCCACCGCTTCCTTGAACTGATGGTATACCTCGGGCTTTTCTGGGTTACCGAAGTTGAGGCAATTGGTGATGGCCAGCGGTCGCGCGCCGGTGCAGGCGAGGTTACGGGCGGCCTCGCAGACGGCGATCATGCCACCGCGTCGCGGGTTGAGATAGACGTAGCGGCCGTTGCAGTCGACCGTCATCGCCAGCCCTCTGCTGGTGCCGTCAAGGCGCAGAGTGGCGGCGTCGCCGCCAGGACCGCTCACCGTACGCGTCCCGACGCTGGTGTCATACTGTTCGTAGACCCAGCGCTTGGAAGCGATCGTCGGCGCGGCGAGCAGATCGGTCCAGCGCTGGGCTGGAGAGCGCGTATCCTCTCGCGCCGGGCGATACGTGTCGGCCCTCTTAAGCTCGACGACAGCAGGTGCTTCCCGGGCCGGATGGTCGTACACGGGGCAATCATCCACGAGTGCAAGGACCGGGATCGCGGTCACCAAACGATCGCCCTCGACTACCCGCAAGAGTCCATCTTCGGTTACGCGACCGACCACGGCTGCGTCGAGATCCCACTTCTCCAACACCTCTCGAATCGCTTCCTCGTTCTCTGGCTCGGCCACCAGCAGCATTCGCTCCTGGGATTCGGAGAGCATGATCTCGTACGGCGTCATCCCTTCCTCGCGAACAGGGACCCGGTCGATATCGAGCTCGATACCACAGCGGCCACGAGCGGCCATCTCGGCAGCGCTCGACGTGAGGCCCGCAGCACCCATGTCCTGAATAGCGACGACGAGATCGCGCTCCAGAAGCTCCAGCGTCGCTTCCAGCAGCAGCTTCTCGGTGAACGGATCGCCTACCTGAACCTGGGGGCGACTTCCCAGGGTTTCCTCGCCCAACTCTTCAGAGGCGAAGGTGGCGCCATGGATACCATCACGTCCGGTTCGCGAACCCACCGCCAGCACGGAGTTGCCCACGCCGTGCGCCCGGGCCCGGACGATGCCATCGACCCTCACGATCCCCACGCACATGGCGTTCACCAGCGGGTTCGCCTCGTAGGCGTCATCGAAATATACCTCGCCGGCGACGGTGGGAATGCCCATGCAGTTACCGTAATCGCCGATCCCGCGCACGACGCCGTCGAACAGGTAGCGGTTCCGCCCGTCATCGAGCTCACCGAACCGAAGCGAGTCCAATATGGCGATGGGGCGGGCGCCCATCGTGAAGATATCCCTGAGGATGCCACCCACGCCGGTGGCCGCCCCTTGATAGGGCTCTACCGCTGATGGGTGGTTGTGGCTCTCGATCTTGAAGACTACTGCGTAACCGTCACCCAGGTCGACAGCGCCTGCGTTTTCGCCAGGCCCCTGGAGCACCCGGGGCCCATCGGTGGGCAGCGTTTTCAGCTGAAGCTTCGAGCTCTTGTAGCCGCAATGCTCCGACCACATGGCGCTGAAGACACCAAGCTCGGTGTACGTGGGAGCGCGGCCGAGGATGTCCTGGACGCGCCGGTACTCTTCGTCCGAAAGACCGTGTTCGCGGACGAGCGCTTTTGAGATCTCAGGATCGCCGGGACGGGGGAGTGGAACCGGTGGGGGGTTCACCGGAACGGGAGTCACGTTACGTCCTCAGCCTCCGCTGGAGGTCGAGTCGCTCGCCGCCGTATCGGCGGGTTGCGGCTCGGGTTGGCCGACGGGCCGTACTTCGATGCGCAGCTGATTCTGATCCTGAGCCTGCGGAAGCTGCAGTCGCATGGGCGTGGGTTGTGGCAACACGCCCCTGGGCGATGAGCTCTCGCCGGCGTAATTGCGCCAGGATGCCCGCAGGATCGCATCGATCACCTGGCTGTTCTGGAAGATGACCAGATCGGCCATCCCGCACTCCTGCTGGCACCGGTTCTCGTAAAAATAGTACGTGAACTCGCCTCGGGAGCTGCGGTTGTCGGGATTGCCGAACGCGTTCATGACTTCCTGCTCGGTCATGCCAGGCCGGATGGTCTGCGTCTCTTGCGCGTTCGCGGCGCCGGCGCTGATGAGTAGCGCGGCCATGGCGAATGCGCGGGCTAGGCCCCTCATCGGGCCACCGGGCTCGCGGCCCGTATCAGGGACTCGAACACGCCGAAGCCATCGGTCGAACCGAGCAGCGACTCCATGGCGCGTTCGGGGTGAGGCATCATTCCCATGACGTTCCCCCTCTCGTTAATGACTCCGGCGACGTTCCGAGCCGACCCATTGGGGTTAGCCGCGTCAGTCGCCACTCCTTCCGCATTCACATAGCGGAACACCACCCGGCCTTCTGCTTCCAGTCGGTCGAGTATCTCTTCATCGGCCACATAACCGCCCTCGCTATGGGCGATGGGAATTCTCAGAATATCGCCGGCTGCGTACACGTTACTGAAAGCTGTGTCGTCGTTCTCAACGCGGATCCGTACCTGCTTGCAGGCGAACCGCAGCGAACGGTTCTTCACTAGCGCGCCTGGCAGCAGGTGAGCCTCGCAGAGCACTTGGAAGCCGTTGCAAATACCGAGCACGTAGCCGCCGGACTCGGCAAACTCGCCGATCTCTCTCATCAGCGGGCTGAAACGGGCGATCGCGCCGCCGCGCAGGTAATCGCCATAACTGAAGCCGCCCGGCAGGATAACTGCATCCACGTCTTCGAGGTCGTGGCCCTTGTGCCAGAGGTAGACCGGCTCTTCGCCGCTGGCGAGCCGGACGGCCCGCCTGGCGTCCTCATCGCAGTTTGAGCCAGGGAAAGTTACCACCCCGATCGTCACTCATCCCCTCCACTGTTTTCGCCGTTCAGGACTCTTACGGAATAATCCTCGGTTACCGGGTTGGCGATCAGCCGGTCGCACATGTCGCGAACCCGATTGATGGCTTCGGCTTCGGAACCGGCCTCCACTTTCAGGCGGACCAGCTTTCCCACTCGGACCCCGTCGACCCCCTCGAAGCCCAGGGAAGAGAGGGCACTTTGCACGGCGCGGCCTTGCGGGTCCAGCAACCCTTCACGAGGCGTCACCCGAACCTCCACCCTGTATTCCGTCAAGCCTCTTTCTCCGAGTCGCTAACGTCACCGTCCGGGCCTGTACGGCCCGTCCAGTGGGGCGTCATATCTTCGTACTCCAGATCACGCCGATCGGTTTCCTCGACCTGGAGCTCCTCGTCCACCGGCCCTCGTTCCGGAAGACGGTCCTGGAGGCCGAGGACGAAAGTTCTCCCAGTCCCAAACAGGATATATCCGATCCACGCCGGGAAAGCGACCAGCGGCGCATCCCAGATCAGGAGCGCAATCGCTGTGGTGATAATGGCCAGGCTGGCGCGGCCGCTCTGTGTTCGCAGGCTGAGCCGCGGAATGGCTGGATAGATGATGTGGCTCAGCATCAGCGCTCCCAGCACAATCATACCGCCGGGAATCAGCCGGGGCCAAGGCCAATTGCCCAGATATTGGGCGAAGAAGGCCGTCTGACTGAAAGGGTAGAACGTGGCCAGGGTCATCCCCGCCGCCGGTGAAGGCAGGCCGAGGAAGTTGCGCTTGGCCTGGCCGCCCTGCTCGATGTTGAAACGTGCCAGCCGCAGCGCCACGGCGGACAGATAGATGAAGGCGATAGTCCAGCTCCAATCGCCCGCTTGGAGGTAGAGCGTATATATGAGTACTGCCGGAGCCACGCCGAAGGCGCAGACATCGACGAGGGAGTCGAGCTCGGAGCCGAAAGAGGAACCGGTACGGGCGAATCGTGCCACCCGGCCGTCCAGCGCGTCGCCTATCCCGGCGACGAAGATCAGCCAGGAGGCCAACATGAAATCGCCGCGGACCGCCGCCACGATCGACCAGAAGCCGAAGAACAGATTGCCCAGCGTGAAAGCGCTCGGAAGGATGACGATCGCCCGGCTGCGCCGCCCTTTCGAGTTGGGTCCCCGCCCGATCATCTGTTGACAATCCCCATCGCCATCGGCCCTAGTCGCTCAGTTCGGCGATGACGGTCACACCGCCCACCGATCGCGAGCCTACTTCGACTGCGATCCGCGCATCTCTTGGCACAAAGATATCAACTCTCGAGCCAAAACGTATGAGCCCCATCCGCTCACCCTGACGAACCCGTTCTCCGACGCCGGCGTAGGTGACGATCCGCCTCGCGGCCAGCCCGGCGATCTGTCGCACCAGGACCGGCGCTCTCTTTGACCGAATCCCCGTTGATGCCCGCTCGTTGCTGTGGCTGGCCGACCGGCGCCAGGCGGGCTCGAATTTGCCGGGATCATAGGCGCGATGCTCTACGTTGCCGGAGACCGGGTAGCGGTTCACGTGCACATCGAACAGCGATAAGAATATCGATATTCGCTTGACCCGAGTACCGAGATAGGACTCCTCGTCTACTTCGGTGATCTCGATCACCTTACCGTCCGCCGGCGCTAGGATCAGTTTCTCTTCCCGCGGCCCACTTCGCTCCGGATCCCGAAAGAATCCGATGATGGCGAGAGTGAACAGAGCGGCGAACACCACCAGGCTCCAGAGGACTGTGCCTCCGCGATACGCGGCTGCGATGGAGAGAGCGGCTGCCGGCACTGCAGCGGCTGCTATGAAGGGATAGCCCTCTCGTGCGATTGGGAGTCTCATTCCAGCTACGCCGATTGAAGTAACATCTCGGTGGTGATCATCCGATACGCCTTCAGGTACCGCTTTGACGTATTCGCGACGACTTCCGGAGGCAGCGGGGGCGGCGGTGGCCGTTTATCCCACTCGCCTTTCGCCACCAGCAGATCGAGGTAATCGCGCACCGGTTGCTTGTCGAATGACTGTTGGCTGCGGCCCGGCTCGTACTGGTCCGCCAGCCAAAACCGGGATGAATCCGGTGTCAGCATCTCATCGATCAGCAGGATCTCGCCCTCGCGGCTCACACCAAACTCGAACTTCGTGTCGGCCAGGATCACGCCGCCTTCCGCGGCGATGCTATGGCCGCGTTCGTACAGCTTGAGGCTGATATCCTTCAGAGTATTGGCCACCGCCTGACCGACAATGGCGCGCATACGATCGAAGGTGATGTTCTCATCGTGTCCCTCCGTAGCCTTCGTCGCTGGCGAAAAGATCGCCGGCTCGAGCTGTTGGCTTTCGTTCAGCCCTTCAGGCAACGGTTCGCCAGCCAGCGTCCCACTCTCTCGATATTCCTTCCAGGCGGATCCCGTGATATAACCTCGAACGACGCACTCGATGGGGAAGGGATCCGCCCGTCGGACTAGCATCGCTCGGCCTTCCCATACCTCTCGGTGCGCGGCGAGAGGTGGATGCCTCTCGATGATGTCTTCGGGATCCGCCGTGATCAGGTGATTGGCAACGATGTCCGAGGTACGCTCGAACCACCAGCGTGAAAGCTGGGTCAGCACGCTGCCCTTGTGAGGGATGGGCTCGTCGAGAACCACGTCGAACGCACTGATGCGGTCGCTGGCGACCAGCAGCAGATGTTCGCCGACCTCGTAGACGTGACGCACCTTCCCTCTCTTCAACAGGGGCAGGTCGAGCTGGATCTCCTTCAACGGTTGCGTCATTAACGGCTCGATACTACTAGACGCTGAGAGAGGGCGTCTTCCCATCGATGATCTCCTGGTTCTTCTTCAGTACAGGATCGATCCATTCGGAGACGAAACGGTCCACTTGCTCGGGTGCCCGTCCGACCATGGCATCCGGTCTGATGATGCGCTCCAGCTCGGCGCGCGCGATGCCGATCGCGGAATCGTTCGCTAGCCTCTCGACCAGGTCACTCTTCTCGCCCTGCTGCACACGCTCCGCCGCGGCCATCGCGTGGCGACGGATGCGTTCGTGGAGCTCCTGCCGGTCCCCACCCTTAGCGGCCGCGCTCAGTAGCACCGGCTCGGCGGCGAGCATCGGAATCTGCTCTTCCAAGCGGCTGAGCGAGACCTTGGGATACACGTTCATGCCGGCCACTACGTTGTGGGCGATGCGCAGGATGGCGTCCGTCGCCAGGTACGACTCCGGCACGGCGATCCTCTTGTTCGCCGAGTCATCGAGGCTGCGCTCCAGCCATTGCGTTGCCGCGGTCGCCGCCGGGTCGAGGGCGAGGACGTTGACGTGTCGGGCCAGAGAGCAGATCCGCTCGCAGCGCATAGGGTTCCGCTTATGCGGCATGGCGCTCGAACCCACCTGGGCCGCTTCGAACGGCTCTTCCAGCTCGCCGAAAGCTTGCAAGAGACGAACGTCGTTCGCGAATTTGGAGAGGGAGGCAGCGATTCCGGAGAGCGTGGCCAGCATGGCGGCGTCGACCTTGCGCGGATACGTCTGTGAGGAGACGCCGTAGATATCGGAAAAGCGCATCTTCTCGGCAACCATCTGGTTCAGCTCATCGATCTTCGCCGAGTCGCCGTCGAACAGCATCAGGAAAGATGCTTCGGTGCCCGTAGCTCCCCGTGCTCCTCTGAGCCGCAGCGTCTGGAGCCGGAAATCCACTTCTTCCAGATCGAGGAGCAGGTCCTGGCACCACAGCGTCACGCGCTTACCGATCGTTGTGGGCTGCGCTGGCTGCAGGTGCGTGTAAGCCATTGCCGGGTCGGCGCGGTGTGTGACCGCGAGCTCTCGCAGAGCGGCGATCACGCCCAGGAGCCGGCGTCGCACCAGCTGCAGCGCCTCGCTGTGCTGGACGAGATCGGCGTTGTCCATGACGAAGGCCGATGTGGCCCCCAGGTGGATGACGCCGCGTGCGGCGGGAGCGACCTCGCCGAACTGCCTGATGTGGGCCATCACTTCATGGCGTGTCTCGCGCTCGAACTCAGCGACGCGGTCCAGATCGATGCTATCGGCGTTCGCCTTCATCTCGGCTATCGCTGCCTCGGGGATATCGAGTCCCAACTCGCGTTCGGCCTCGGCGAGGGCGATCCAAAGCTGGCGCCATATGCGGGCACGATGGAGGGCTCCGAAGATCGCCGCCATCTCCCGCGACGCGTAACGCGTCGTCAACGGATTCTCGTAAAGCTCGCCGCGCTCGGCTCGGGTCATCGGCCCTCGACTATGCGGAAGTACGTTCGCCGGTAACGCTGCCCGCGTTCGTAGATCAGCTCTACCGACCCGCGGCCAGACATATACTCGAGGATCTCCGCCACATCATCAGCGCTCTCGACCGGCCAGCGGTTGATCTTGACGATCACGTCGCCGCCCCTCAGCCCCGTGCCCCGTGCCACTTCGTCACTTGTGCTGATGATGAGCGCACCCTGGCGGCTCCGCAGGTCGCGCTCGGATCGAATCGCCGGGGTGAGACTGACGAGCTCCAGACCTTTGAGTACTTCAACTCGTGCGGCCTGTACCGATGGCAGGTCCTCCACCGTCAAGCGTACGGTCCGTTCTTTCCCGCCTGGCTTCCGTACGGTGAACTCGAAGCTCTCGCCGGGAAGTACGGTGAGGAGCTGGGCCTCCCAATCGAGGGGTGACTTCACCGCTCGCCCGCGTACGGCCACCAACTCCATCCCGGCCCCGAGACCTGCTCGATCGGCGGGCGAACCCGGAGCCACGCTGATGATGATCGCACCGCGGCTACGGGCTAAGCCTTCCGCCGGGGGAAAGTCCACTTCAACTCCCACCCACGGCCGGCGGATCTCACCTCGATCACGCAGCAAGTTGCTGATACGCAACGCGCGATTGATCGGGATCGCGAAACCCAGCCCCTGTGAGCCACCTGAACGGGAGAAGATGGTGGAGTTGACTCCTATGACCTGACCGTCCGCGTTGACCAGCGCACCACCCGAGTTGCCCGGGTTGATGGAGGCATCGGTCTGGATCATATCGGCATAGATGCTTTGACCCTGAGTCCGTTGCGACGTCCCGTAGGCGGCAGGGAGGATGTTGCGGCCAACGCCCGAGATCACCCCGGCCGTCACCGTGGGTTCGACGTTGGAGAGCAGGTAGCCGAACGGGCTCCCAATCGCTATCGCGGGCTCCCCTATGATCAGTCGATCGGAGTCGCCGAGCTCGGGCACGGGCAGCTGTGCGTCGATCTTGAGCAGTGCGACGTCGGAGAGCTCGTCGATGCCCACGATTTCGGCATCATAGTCGGTGCCGTCGGCCGTCGTCACCACGAGTTCAGTGGCGCCCTGGACTACATGGGCATTGGTTAGGATGTAACCCTCGGCCGCGATCGCGAACCCGGACCCGAGGCCGGCTATCTTTCGCTCCAACCCGTCGGGTATGAAGAACTCCTCGAACAATGAGCGCGGCGCGATTCGCTGCCTCCGGATCACGTTCACGCTCACCACCGACGGCGTCACCTTCTTGGCCGCCTCCACGATCGGCGTGAGTCGCCGAGTCGAAACCTCCGAGGCTCTTGGCTCGGCTGCCGTCTGGGGCGCGCTCGCCACTGGTGCCGTGTCACCTTCGTCTGGAGGCGAGCCAGCCAGGACGACTGCCAGAGCCACCGTGACGGCGACGCCCGCCACAAAGGCCACCGTTTGAGAACGGCTATGAACTTTCACGCTGCCAACTATACTCCACTCGGGCCAGAAACAAACCCTGGGCGGGCGCGGGCCGCCCGGTCACGAGCCCCGCTTCTCCCTTCAGCAGGCCTTCCAGTTCTGAGACCGGCCGCTGGCCGAGGCCGATCTCCACCAGTGTGCCTACAAGGTAACGTACCATATGATGGAGGAAACGGTTGGCGCGGATCTCAAAACAGAACAGCTCGGCTCCCAAGTCGCCCGTATCCCGACGCCAGGTCGCATGCTGTATGTCACACTCGAAACCACGCTCTTCCTGCCCGGCCTTGGCGAGCGCCTGGAAGTGATGCCGGCCCAGGAGAATCCTCGCTGCTGACTGTAACACCTGCAGGTTCGGCCGTCGGCCTAAGGGCCAGCACCACGGGGCAACCAATGGCGAGCGGGAAAGGTCATCGATCCCGACCTTGTAGTGGTATGTGCGAGAGGCGGCGTAGCGCGGGTGGAACTCTTCGGGGACGCGCTCTGCCGATTCGATCCAGAGGTCGGGTGGAGCGAGGGCATTGAGAGCCTGACGGAGCTCGCCGGTATCGAAACGAGACGGGATGAGAGCGCTAGCGACCTGGCCGGTGGCGTGGACGCCTCGATCGGTGCGGCCAGCCCCGGTCAGGACTGGCGCTGCCCCGCACAGCCGCTCTAATAAAGACTCGAGCTCGCCTTGCACCGTGCGCTGGTTGCGCTGCTTCTGCCAGCCGCAAAAGTTGCGGCCATCATAGTGCAAGACGAGCTTCACTCGCCACTCGTCGGCGTTGCGTAGCGCCACGGGGTCAACCTACGGTCAGCGAAGACCATGTCAAGCGAAACTCCAGCTCTCTCCGCCGCCATCGCCCGGCTTGCCGTGCGCCAAGACCTGAGCGCCGAAGAGTCCGAGGCCGCCTTCACCGAGATCATGGAGGGGAAGGGGGACGATGTCCAGAAGAGGGCCCTCTTGATGGGGCTGAAAGCGAAGGGAGAGACGCCGGAAGAAGTGGCGGGGGGCGTCCGCGCACTCAGGAAAGCCGTGATCCGTGTCGAGTCCAGAGACCCCGACCGGCTGGTCGACACGGCCGGGACCGGCGGAGGGGGCCTGACCACTTTCAACATATCGACCGCCGCGGCCTTCGTCATCGCCGGGGCCGGCATACCGGTGGCAAAACATGGCAACCGCTCCCACACGTCCCGCTGCGGTAGCGCCGACGTCCTCGAAGCCCTTGGCGTCAACATCGACCTCACCCCGCAGCGGATGGGCGAGATCCTGGAACGTGTCGGCCTGACCTTTATGTTTGCTCCTGCGCTTCACCCGGCGATGAAACACGTGGCCTCCGTCCGCAAAGAGTTAGGAGTGACCACGATCATGAATATCCTCGGCCCGCTCACCAACCCGGCCTTCGCACGCCGTCAGGTGGTGGGCGTAGCCGACCCGGCCTCGCTTCCCCTGGTCGCCGGCGCGCTCGCCGAGTTGGGGCATATCCGCGCCCTCGTCGTTCACGGCGAATCAGGGCTCGATGAGATCTCGCCACTCGGCGAGACGAGGATGATGGTCGTCGCGGCAGGCACGGTGCGCGAAGATCGATTCAACCCATCCGAGATCGGATGGGATGACTTTGACACTACAGACTTGGCGGGTGGCTCCCCTGAAGAGAACGCCCGGGTGATCCGCGCCATCCTCGAGGGGCGTGGAAAGGAAGGCGCCCGACGCGCCGCCTTGTTGAACGCCGCGGCTGGTCTCATGGTGGCAGACACCGTCGACTCCATCCAGGAGGGCGTCCTCATCGCCGAGAGGGTTCTTCTGGAAGGGAAGGCCCGCCAGATCCTCGAGGCGCTGCGACGCGAGAGCTGGACGCCGCAGTGAGAGCGGCTAGTACTTTCGAATCACTCCAACCACGACACCACGCACATCGACCTCCGATTCGGCGTAGAACTGCGGGTCGAAGCTTTCGTTCGCCGGTTGTAGGCGAACGCGGCCATCATTCTCGCGATAGTAGCGCTTCACCGTGGCCGATTCGCCGGCCACTAGCGCGATCACCATCTCGCCGTTCTCGGCGGCTTCCCGGCCATCCACGACCACGAAGTCTCCGTCCGATATCTGGGCGTCGAGCATCGAGTCGCCCTTGACTCGCAGGACGTAATGGGGTCCGCGACCGGTCAGCATGTCTTCCGGTACCGAGATCGATTCCTGGTCCTCAAGCGCTTCGATGGGCTGCCCTGCTGCGACACGACCCAACAGCGGGAGCTCGGCGGCGGCGGCACGGATTCGATTGGTCTCAGCCATCTCCACCGAGCGGCTTTCATTGTAGTTCTTACGGATGTAACCTTTGCGCTCCAGGTTGGAGAGGTGCTCGTGCACTGTGGCTAGGGAGCGGTATCCAAAGAACTTAGCGATCTCTTCGAAGCTGGGTGAATAGCCGTAGCTTTCGATGAAGCTCTCGATGAAATCGAGTATCTGTCGCTGTCGCTTAGTGAGTGCCATGTTGCCTCCGGTTTACTGACCGAATAAGGACCGAACGATTATAACCCGAATATGTCCCGAAGCGCAACCCCTAAGCTACCGTGGTGGCTGAAGTTGCTGGTGCCGGCGTGAAGACCGATTACCTCGGCCAAATCCTCGATCGGAAGCGGGAGGAGATCGAGGCGCTTCGGGCGCGGGGAGTGGAGTTGGAAAGGGCCGCCGAAGAGGCGCCGCCGCCGCGAGGCTGGCGGGCGGCTCTCGATCTCCCGGGGCGGGTAGCGCTGATCGCCGAGGTGAAGCGCAAGGCCCCATCGTCAGGCGTGCTCGATCTTTCACTCGATCCGGCGGCGGTGGCAGGGATGTACCAGGGCGCGGGTGCAGCGGCGCTCTCGGTGCTCACCGATCTCGACTTCCAAGGCTCGCTGGACGACCTGGCGTCGGCGCGGGCTGCGATACGCCTCCCGGTGTTGCGCAAAGACTTCGTCCTCGATGCGCTGCAGCTGTTCGAGGCGCGTGCGGCGGGCGCCGATGCGATCTTGCTGATCGTCGCGGCGCTTGATGATTCCCAGCTTCACAGCTTTCTCGATATCACCCACGACCTGGGGATGGGTTCGCTCGTGGAGGTCCACGATGAGGAAGAGCTCGAGCGGGCGCTCTCCGCCGAGGCGCCGGTGATCGGAATCAACAACCGAGACCTCACGACGTTCAGGACGAGTCTCGACGTGACCCGCAGGCTGGCTCCCAAGGTGCCGGGAGACCGGATCCTGGTGGCCGAGAGCGGTATCCAGCGTCCGGAGCAGGTGGAGGAGCTGGGTGAGCTGGGCGTCGAGGCGATCCTGGTGGGCACGGCCCTCGTCAGACATGAGGATCCCGCCGCGCTGGCGCGGCAGCTGACTGGGTGGCCGCGGCGGAAGCGACGATGAGCGTCGAGGTGAAGATCTGTGGGCTTTGCCGCCCGGGAGATGGGCGGGGGGCAGACGATGCAGGGGC
>SDBV01006410.1_pt1 | contig 16315 bp, 14 predicted proteins | sample 2277081 | NCBI WGS metagenome assembly SDBV01 (sample SAMN10402039, study PRJNA504765) | marine sediment metagenome | isolation source: marine sediment core GS10_PC15, 223 cmbsf | place: Arctic Ocean: Southern Knipovich Ridge | collected 2010
TTATAATCTGGGATACACTTAACCGATTCTTCCATGTTTAAACCATTAGGATAGTAACGCTTTTACCCAAAATAGACCCACGATTCTTGGGCTGTAAATCCGGGTCTTATGCCCCACAGGCATAAGGTCAGTTCTTTAAACATCGCGAGTTACATCATGAAGATCAGATAGATACAGAGATTATCTAATTATTGAGTCATTCATTTGCAATCGATTTGCATAACAAAGGATAGTTTATCAAGTAATTAAAAAAGGAGTCTCTTTGTCTGTCCTATGAAATATAATTTGAGTTTCCCTCCAGGAAAGGGGCCCCTATTGTGTCGATACAGTCCCTTGGACATGGAAATATGCTATCTGCAACGCTAAAGTTGTAATACCCATTTAAACAGTTCCACCTAACAGAACATAATATACTCCACCTAATATTTGATTACTCATTAAGATGCAAGACGGATTAGCTATCCTCCCCTGAAATGGTTATTCAAATAAACGGACCTTTTTTTAAAAGAGGTAACTATCTCTTGTATCTATATGATAAATGGATTACTTTTATTTAACGACTTAAAAACATTCGAAAGAGTGACAAAGTGATGTATTGTGTTATGTTTAATTCGACAGAAAAAAAACCCAATGACTTATTATTACTGCCATCTTGATTCGTCTGGTAACATTGAGAGCACTAATCTACAACTATACTCCCTCCAGCAGGCTGCAAACTCTTGGAATGAATTATTGAAATTCATGGCAGATGAGGGGGAAGTCGGAGACGACAATTTCAAAGAGCGACTCGCCTTTATTCTCAGCTGTCTTGGCCTGTCGCTTTCGCAGTTATTGGGACAAAACTGTCCATCACCAGAAAAGGATAAGATGGACCAACCCGGAGACATGTTGGGTAGTCTTCTTAAGCGTTTCCACACCGAAAGGATTACTCGACGGCGCTTAAACAGTACATTCCAAGACTTTTTAGCTTACTACAATGCAATCAGACACTTTGGGAGAAACAAGGACGAGAAAAACTATCGAACCCTTGATCTATTAACACTTATTGAACTTGATCGTTTTCGGCGGATGACAATCAATATTTGGGATGTGATAATAGCAATGTTCCGGAGTGACAAAGGGAATGAGCTTGACGAGATCCCATCTATAACAAAAGCTATCTGGTTTAGAGATCTTGGCGAAATATAACCTTCCCTAAAACTTACCGCTAAATACCTGACGAAGTTTTGAAAAGGAAGTCAACAAGAAACAAATTAAAATAATAATGGAACATTTTCACGACCCAAGAGAAATAATACGAGGAATACAGCAAATACTAATGTCCGATTCTAAAAGAATCGGATTTCTGGCTGGTGAAGGAACATCAATGGCTGTAAAACAGAGAGGAGAGGATGGCATCACATTAAAGGACAAGAGTCATAAAGAAATATCTTTAATACCAGGTATCTCCTTGATGACAAAAAGAATAATCGAAAAGGCAACAGATGAAAAATTTAAAAAGGCGTTATCTGCTATTGATGAAGAATTAAATCAGATAAAGCAGCCTTTTCTACTGGAAAACATCCTTTCACTTCTTATTCAGAAAATCCAAGTAGTAGGCGAGGATGAGCTTTGCGGATTGAATAAATTATCTCTTAATTTTAGTCTACCCGAGTTCCGGACGTTGCTGACGTTGCTGACGTCAAACAATACGGAAATCTTAACCTGAAGGAATGAAACCAATAAAAATATTTTTTATTGAAGGACAAAAGTTTGAACCTCGTAACATAAAGCCTCTTATGGGTATCACCGGTCTGTACCTCATATACAATGATGAAATTGAAATACAGTATCCGTTTCATAAATCAAGGCTGATTTATATTGGAATGAGCGAGAAAAAGACAAATAGTATAGGCAAGCGGTTGCAGGAGCATTTTGAAGGTAAATCGGGAAACGAAGGCATTGTCAGCTACGGCAAAGCCAACTTCCTTTCTTTTACGTATATTAATTTTGAAATGCTCAAAAAAATATGGCGTTTATGCATTGAAGATTTGGAAAGCTATTTTATTCTCGATTTCGTGAAACGCTACGGAGTGTACCCTATTTGTAATAACAAATCGGGCCATGACATTCTCCAAAGCGATCTGGAGAACAACCTAATTATAGACTGGAAATACTTTGAATGATGAGTACCGAAATCAAAAGCGGAAAGGAAATACTGGATGAGTTTTTTAAGGACATAAAGACCGATGAGAAACTTGATCAGGACGTTGCTGTAGCAATCGTTGATTTATACGAATCCGGCAAGCTCACTGACAGAAATTTGACCAACACACTATCCGAATTAAGGGAGGACAAGGGCAATGGTGAAAATAAATAACATATCAGTTACCGGATTGCGTGGAGTGCGTCACGACCTTTCTATTCCTTTGAATGGCAATTCTGCTTTAATTTATGGAGATAGTGGTTCCGGTAAGAGTACTTTGTCCGATGTGTTTGAGTGGTTCTTTTATGACCGGATAGACCACCTTATACCAGAAATAGGACGAAAAGGATATGAGGGTTTGCGTAACATTTTTTTAGATGATAATGAGCTTGGCTCACTATCATTAAAGTTCACCAAAGGCGAGTACAACAGTGAAAAGATAATTGAGCTTAAAAACGGGAACCTCATAGCAAAGCTCTCCAATGATTCAGAGGATTTTACTGATTATTTAAGTGCCTCACAAGAGGAAAACCTTATACTGTGTTACAATGACCTGATAACATTTGTGCTTTCCTCTAAATCTGACAAATTAAGAGCCTTATCAGACATTATAGGCTATTCCAAAGTAACTGATACCAGGGATGTACTACGCACCGTATACAATCGTCTTTCCAAAGAGATAAAGACCAAAGGATTTGATAATCTGATTAATCATCAGAATAGTCAGATAATTGAGCAATTTGACCAGAATGTAACCTCGGACGAACAATTTATTGATGTGGTAAAAGAGTTAGTGAAACCCTTCAATTTGGACATGAAAATCGAGGTAATAAAGGACATTAATGAGGTTTTAAATAAGATAAAAAAACCAGATGATAGCAAGGAGGTCAAACAAGAAATCTTTCTGATAAAGATTGAAGAAAGCCTGGTTAACCTTCCCTCCAATCTGGATGAGTTGGAGAAGCAATACAAAGATTACAAAACGAAATTCGATGCAATAGTTTCTGATATTGAAAAATTGAAGAAACTGACCATTGAGAAGTTACTTACTGCCGGTAAGGAACTTCTTTCAAGAGAAGGTTACTTAGAAAATAATTGCCCGTTGTGTTTGGCAGAAATAGATAAGGCAGAATTGCTTACAGATATTAAACGCAGAATAACCCAGTTGGAGGAAATTAAGAAAGAGCAAAAGGAGCTTTTTGAATCCAATACTGCGATTCAACAACAAATTACAGCTACCATTAGGCCATTACAATCACTCCTGGATGATAAACAAATAGATGAAAAAAGCAATGCCAACCACAAAACGAATATAGAGGCCGTTGTTAAAGCTATCAGAAAGTACCATGAGCAATTGAAAACAAAGGTCGCTGGTGAAAGCAAGCTGGACGGTGAAAATATGCTCTTGGCTGACCGGAAAGTTATTGAGACCGTGCAGAATGATTGCAAAACACAATTAGAGGCAATCAGAAAAGCCAGGAAAAAAGACCCCAAATGGGATGCACATGGAAAAATCAATATTGCTGCCTATGCCTACGCAGAGATAATGCGTTTAAGAAAAGAGAAAGTTGCCTATGAGAAGCAGCGAGACACGATGGAAACCGTGTACCATAGATTCCTGAAAAAGCAGAAGGAAGCACTTGAAACCTTTTTAGATACTTTTTCGGAGAGAATTGATGCGATATACCAATTCCTTAATCCCGGTGAGAAGGTTGAGAACATTAAGCTGGTTCCCATTGAAAAGGACGATGAGTTATCCGGTATCACCATACAGTTCGATTTTCTGGATAGTAAAAGAGTAACTCCTCCGCATAAGCTTTTAAGTGAATCACACATAAACTGCTTGGGAATCGCTTTCTTCCTTAGTTCCGTTGACGCATTTAACAAGCAGAATAAATTCATGGTACTGGATGATATTATATCCAGTTTCGATGCCAGCCACCGAAAAAGATTTGCGGATCTGCTCATCGAAGAATATGGTGACTACCAAATAATTCTACTAACCCATGAAAAGACTTGGTTTGATATTGTAAAGAACCTGGTACACAGTAAAAACTGGAACATTAAAACCATTAAGTATAACGAGGCTAAAGGGACGCATTTGGAGGAAGCCCCACAAACAATAAGGGAACGTATTGAACAAAAAATTACAAATGGGAATGAATCCGGCCTGGGAAATGATACACGAAAATACCTTGAACATATACTAAAGCATATTGCCCTAAATCTGGAAGTGAAGGTCGCATACCGGTTTAATGATGTGAATGAAGATAGGATGGCCTTCGAGCTAATGACTGAACTAAAAGGAATCATTAATAAGCGGAAATGCACTGAGTTGAAAGCAGAGCCGGTAATAGATAGATTGCTGGGGTCATTGTTTATAGGCAATAAGGATTCGCATGATAGCTCTTTTGAGCCAACATTTGGAGATATGAAGGCCTTTTGGCAAGATGTAACGGACTTTGAGAAACTCTTTTTCTGTGACACCTGCGGTTCACCGATATCGTTTCGATATTACAATGAAGGAGCCAAACAGGTAAGCTGTAAAAAGGGCGATATTATTTATACATGGAAAAAATAATAGCACTATGCACAACGAAAAATATAGCACATTAAAACGTGCTTTATTCAAACCGTTGGTGGCAATTTTATAAAAAACCGTCCATTTATTAGAATTGATTGACTTACCTCTGGATTATCAGATCCAGCAACCCTTTTCCGAAAACATTCGGACTATTATTTCCAAAAATGACAATTGTAATCGTTCTCCCCTCAATGAGTAATGGAATAGCTCGTAACTTATTGACATTCTGATTATTTTATATTAGCTTTATTTAGATTTCTTACTCATTTAAGGTATAATGTAATACTACTTGACGTTTCCCAATTACACTTTTCATGGCCAATTTCGATTTCAGACTCTCATTTCAATACTGACTCTCAAATAAGAAACGACGTATAGTAATGTTAAAAAATTATCTGAAAACAGCAATCAGAAACTTAAAAAAACAAGGAACACACTCGATTATCAATATAGCCGGGCTTTCAGTTGGTATGGCCATCTTCATTTTAATATTGTCATATGTCTGGCATGAACTCAGTTTTGATCGTTTTCACCCCAAAGTAGATCAGATCTACAGGGTAGTTCAAACCTACACTCACGGGGATAAAGAATACCATGTGGCATGTACAGGGAGCCAGTTGGCTCAGGCTCTCAGCGATGAATTCCCTGAGATTCTCTATGTTACAAGATTAGGATTAGTAGGTGATCTTGATTTACATTATAAAAGCAATTTTGAAATTAAAAAGAAATCGGACGAATACTTACGTGTGGACCCGTCTATATTCGATGTTTTTGACATCAATCTGATCAATGGCGATCCGGGGACAGCGCTCAATGATCCAAATTCCATTATCCTTACCGAAGAATTGGGCATGGAGTTATATGGTGATGAAGATCCTATGGGTAAAATCATTACCATAACACTAGCCGATACCAGACAAGCAGTCTTTCAAAATCCGAACAAGGAATATATAGTTACGGGGATCGCCAAAGCCATGCCGGGGAACTCCCGTATAACTTTCAATTTTCTCATTCCTTATGGTAAAGATAGGTCAGGTTGGTACTCTGCACAGCATGTAGACACCTATATTGTTCTTCCAGAGGACTATCCACCTGAACGCCTGGAGGAAAAATTCCATGGAATAATAAGGAAATATTTCGGACCTAGTATTGAAAAGAAGAATGATATCTCATATGATGAATGGGTAGAATCCGGAGGGATTTGCCGGTTGAACCTTCAGCCTCTCAAGGATATATATATGGACTCGTATTATACCGGGGAATGGGTCAGATCCAGTGATGGAAACAGAACAAATGTTTACATATTTTCAGTTATTGCATTTTTCATTTTACTGCTTGCCTGTATTAACTTTATGATAATGTCTACTTCCAGATCAGCCAACCGGGCAAAAGAAGTCGGCATTCGTAAGATAGCAGGATCATCCAGGGGGCAGCTTATTCAGCAGTTTCTGACAGAATCCATCCTGCTCAGTATTCTTGCCCTTGTTCTATCACTTCTGTTGGTAAAACTGTTATTACCTACCTTTATTGAACTTGTTGGCACACAATTATCAATTGCTCTCACCTCAGCTGGCTTTATTCTGCTTACCCTTATGGCCATAGCTCTTATCGTGGGCATCCTGGCTGGGAGTTATCCTGCTTTTTTTCTTTCTGCCTTTCAACCAATTACTGTCCTTAAGGGGGGAATTCAGGAAAGAACAAAAGGCTTGTCTCTAAGGAATGCTTTGATTGTTTTTCAATATGTTATTTCAATATCATTAATTGTGGCAAGTTTGGTCGTATATAACCAATTATTTTTTATGCGGGACTATGATCCGGGTTTTAGTAAGGAAAATAATGTTCTAATTCATAATGGGTGGAAAATGTCTCTTAATACAAAAGAGCAAAAGGAAAAGGAAGAGGGATATGAAATCGACGGATATCTTTGGACTTGTTTAATCCTTCAAACCCTCAGGCAGGAGTTGTTAAAACATTCTCATGTATTAAGTGCTTCGGTTTCACAAAAGGTGCCTGGAAGAGGGAGTAACTATGAGTTGCAATGTCGTCCCGAAGGAGCCAATGCCAATGAAAAATATCTAATAAATTGGATCGGGGTAGATCCTGATTATATTGAAACTTTCGGTATCAAGCTTATTGCAGGTCGTAACTATTCCACATTTATGCCAGTTCATTTACAGGCACCTGACTCACCGGAGGGCATTGTTATTAATGAAACAGCAGTAGAATATTTTGGATGGACGGAACCACTGGGGAAATATTTTATTTATGAATGGTGGGGACCTGAAGATGGGAAAATCAACTCAACTTGGAGTTGGCATGATATCAATGCTGAGGTAATAGGGGTGATAAAGGATTATCATTTTCAATCCTTATATACAGAAATTAAGCCTCTGGTACTCTTGCCCGATGAGGGATATAACATTTCTGTAAAGATCCAGCCTAATGATATACCTGCCACACTGGAATTTCTTGAAAAGACCTGGAATACATTTGCCCCTGATGTACCATTTGTATATTCATTTCTTGAAGATGATCTGGATAAATTATATGGAAAAGAAGAACGATTGGGTAAAATCTTCCTCTACTTCACAATACTTGCTATTGTCATTGCCTGCGTGGGATTATTTGGCCTTGCTGCCTTTACAGCCGAGCAGAGGACAAAGGAAATCGGAGTCCGCAAAGTGATGGGTGCTTCGATTCAGGATATTATCAAGCTTCTTACAAAAACATATATCATACTCATCATAATCGCCAATCTTATTGCCTGGCCCATAGGATATTTTGCCATGCACAAGTGGCTCCAAAACTTTGCTTACCGGATAAATATCGGTATTGGTATATTTTTACTTACAGGACTCATTGCACTTATAATAGTTATAATCGCTGTAAGTTCACAAGCCATTAAAGCATCTCTCACAGATCCGGTGGAGTCGCTGAGGTATGAATAAGAATGAACTCTTTGAATGACGTCAGCGTTGATGAATTTGGTTTACTACTATTAATTGGTTTAAATCTGGAAGGAAAATTGTGAGTTAATAAATATAGTTTGATGCACGAATTTTTAACGCTTTACGTTAAACCGATAAAAACCCGTAAAGAAATTAGTGGTGCAGCTGGTACCACGTCTTAACACCGCAAGGCCTTGTAGATCAATGATCTGCGAGGCCTTTTTACGTTCGGTTGACGGGAGGGTTGAGGGTTTTTGAAGTGGAAATCTATTTCTAAGCGATTTGTAATTGTAGTGGAGAAGCAAGTGTTTTGTATGTCGGCTTTTTAGCTGCTGGATGCTTCCTTTGGTGAAATAATATCCATTACAAACAAAAATAATTCTTTCGGTAATCTCACCCTGTCCTGTGGTTTCCCAAATGTAAAAGTTGCTATTGTGCTCATTGCAACTAGATAGGCTTCACCTAAATAGGATGCTTTAGCATTCAATAGTATAAAATCTTCAAGTGAGATCGTTTCATTGTTTTCAGTCTTGTCATTTAGATAGGTTACTAATCTGTCTGACTTATTAAACCAAATTGTTTGATGACCAATGGCATTCCTTATATCAGGTCTCAATAATTCAAAAATATATTTATAAGATGTGTCTGGTGGATTTAGGATGATTAATTCATTGACTTTGTTACCATAATTATTATTCAGTGCATTTAATTTATAGGATTTTCCTATAGAGTATCTATAATTTATAAGAATTACCCCGATAAGAATATTCAAAAACTCGTTGTAGGCAAAGCAATACTACCAGGATAATAAAAGTATTTCTTCAGGCATTAAACCCAGTGATAAAAAAGGTGGATCAGAGCGAAAAAACCTACCGGATCAACCAACCTCTAAGCCGGCCTCATTTATCCCTCTTGGAATCTTCCAAAAAAGCCTTCAGAAGTATGAAGACAACAATTTGGTGCAATTCTTACTATCCTGTTATGATCAGGACTTGGTTTATGAGACGGTCTATAAATACTACATTGGTGCATCCAAACACTGGGATGGGGCGACGGTGTACTGGCAGATAGACTGCAACAACAGGGTCAGGACAGGAAAGGTGATGTCATATGATGTCCTAAATGGAAAAAGGGTTAAGGAACCTTTCAATCATATAAATTGGGCGCATAAACTACTTAAATTTCCTGACTATAACCTTAACCAGTGCTTTTTCGGCGAGCATCTTCTGAAGGAAAACCCTGAAAAATTAGTGTGTATCGTGGAAAGCGAAAAAACCGCCCTAATTGCCAGTATTTTTATGCCTGAATGTATCTGGCTGGCCACCGGTGGTAAGAACGGCTGCAGGTGGACGGATAAAAATGTTTTTGGAGTATTAAAGGATAAAACTGTGGTCCTTTGGCCGGATCTGGGCGCATACAATAAATGGCAGTCAAACGCCCAGGGGTTATTCACGATGGCCAAAATCTCCGTTTCTGACCTTCTGGAAAAAAATGCAAGCGATGATGAGCGTAAAAAGGGATATGATATTGCCGACTACCTTCTAAAATTTGATCCCAAGGATTTTGAACAATCTAAGCTAAATCGGGCTGATTCAAATATATCTATCGAAAAACCTTTATTAGATGAAGTGCTGGTTGATAAGAACGACGATTCACCCCTTACCCTCCGAAAAAATCAAATTGAATGGGACTTAAAGGAGCTTTTTTTTTCGACACGATGATTCTGCCCAAAGGCCCAATAAAACTTGGTCCAAGTGAGACAATTATTGATGCTGAAAAATTTGTCAGTTCGCATATCCAAATTGTTAAGGCAAACAATGGGAATAAAGTATATAGACCGTATTGGGGAAGATTACTACAGCTAAAGACTTTACTAAATTAACCATGTACGGCTAAAAAATAAAACTCCTTTATTTTCGGACGGGAACACTTATCAAACACAGGCTGTGTTATTTCTGAAGATCAAGTTCAATCAGATATTGTAAATAACGGACGTTTTTAATAAATGCAGTATGTGAGGCCGTGGTGAATCCAATAACCCAGTAGATGAGTATATAAAACTGAACCATTTATACCATTCCAGACTTATTCTAAAATAAACTTTTGATGTATTTTTAATGATAAAGATTTTCTGAATTTCTGTGTATATTTGTTATATTAACCAATTAAGCCTAATACAAAACTGTACTTTTTTTGTATTGAGATTTATCTTTTACTTTAGTATGTCGAATATGGAAGGTGCGATTAATGAATAATTCAGAACCAATTAGATCTTTCAAGGATTATCCAGATACTGATTTGGATGAATTCTATTTCCAATGGCATATTAATGAAAGGTGCAATCTCCGATGTATCCATTGCTATCAAGAAGAATATGATATACACAATGAGTTATCCCTGGCTCAACTTGAAAAAATTGCTGATAAGATATTCCTTGCTTTAAAGAAGTGGAATAATAGGGGGAAAATCGCTTTGACAGGAGGAGAACCTTTTCTTAAGAAAGAGCTGTTTCCCCTTATGGAGTATCTGGAACAAAACGAATATATATACAAGATTGGAATACTTACTAATGGTACCCAGATAAATGAAAAAATAGCTGAAAGGCTGAAAACCTTTAAAAAATTGGAGTATATCCAAGTTTCTCTGGATGGTGCTTCAGAAGAGACCAATGATTTAGTAAGAGGGAAAGGATCTTATAGAAAGGCCTTGGATTCTTTGAGGCTACTTTATAAGAAAGGAATAGATACTCACCTGATGTTCACTGTTCACAAAAGAAATCTTCAGGATGTACCTTTATTGATTGACCTTGCCATTGAGGAGAAAGTAGGTACTCTTAGTATTGAAAGATTCGTACCTGAGGGAAAAGGAGCTAAACTTAAAAATTGGTTTCTTACGAAAGATGAAGTTCATAAATTATATCAAGATGTTTCTCAACGATCTGACTTGGAATATCAAAAAGGTACTGCACTTAAGATATTGAAGTATCGTACGCTTTGGATAAATATTGATCCTGAAAGAGCAAAGACTACCGATGTTCCAATGAAAATAGATTTAGGTGCTATGTGCTCAATAGGAATTGATAGCCTTACCATACTACCGGATGCTACTGTGCTTCCTTGCAGGAGGTTACCCATTCCAATCGGAAATCTTAAAAATGATTCTCTATTCAAAATATGGTATACTTCAGACCTACTATGGGAGATCAGAAATAAAAATATCCTAAAGGGAAAATGTAATGGATGTGATTTAATTCACAGGTGCAGCGGATGCCGGGCAATAGCTTATGCTGTGACAGGTGATTATTTAGCGGAGGATCCACAATGTTGGAAGTAGATAAAATATTACAATTAAAAGAGGAATATATCCTTTACAAACTGGAAGTGGATAAAGGAATGTTCTGGCTATTCAATATCGAAAGCGGAGATTCATACAAACTAAATGAAATCTCTTATAATATATTATCTCTGTTCGATAATAATAGGAGTATTGAGAAAATAAAAAAATCTATCCTTGATAAGTATCCCGATATGGATTCCGATATAGTTTTAAAAGACTTTGATGAATTTATTATAGAAATGAAAAAGCACCAAATCTTTAACAAAAGGAATTGAATTATGGAAGGAACAAACATTAGAGAGTCCAGTCAGGTTTACAATAAACCTGTGTTTATTAAGGAGGAGAAACTCACTTTCCCAAAAGAGATCATTGAGAAATTCAATGGTGGACAGTTTTGTGTCCAGTGCAGCAGATGCCATGGGTGCAGGTGAAGATTTGCCTGATGTAGAAACTGCAATCCACCGTAGCGTAAATTCTCTGTGCCAAATAGTTAGGGACTTTATCAATAAAGACATTGAGCTCATCCGCATTGGTAGGATAGCGGTACTTTTAAAAGAAAGTGGTGTAAATCCTGAGACCATTCTTTATCATAACCTAACGGAAAAGTGCATTGATATGCAAAGGAATGATGGAGGATGGACAGATGTAGCGGAGACAATGTGGTGTACCATTGTTTTGAATCTTTTTAATGAATTCTCAAACCCTATAGAGAAAGCACTTATGTGGCTTAGAGGCCAGGAACACAAGGATGGTGGTTGGGGCAAATCCCTAAGAGATCCCGCTCGTATACCCGTTACTGGTCTGCTTCAATATCTACTTCCTCAACTTTCATCAGATCAGAATCTTAAGTGGCTGGAAAACGAATGGTGTCAAGAGCATGAGCTTAAACCATGCCTGACCTATAAAGCAGCCTTTACTCTGATGGCTTTTAGTCAGAACAATTATCATCCTGAAAACCAGAATCTTATTGCTGAAACTGTTCGCTGGCTGCTTGATCAGCAGAATGAAGACGGTGGATGGGGGCCATGGAAAGGTCATCCTGTTGGAAGTGATCCCTGGTGCACGGGAATTGGAATGGTGGGACTTTCTCAGTATCCTGATAAATTCCCTCAAGAAGTATTATCAAAAGCATTGAAATGGCTTAGAGAGAAGCAACTTCCAAATGGACTATGGCCCTATCACTATATTGAGGAAGGTAGTGGCTGGGCATTATATGCTTTAGTCATGAGTTATAATTTATTAAACTGGAAAGATGTTGATTAAAGAGTTAGAAAAAAGAATCATTCAAAATATAAAAGAAATTCCGGAAAAGCCATTATCGGTTTTGCTTTCAGGAGGAATTGATTCCTCACTTGTCCTAGCACTTCTTCGCAAGACATATCCCAAATTACCAATTTCGACATATAGTCTGGCTAAATCAAAAGATTATCCAGACATAATTTTTGCTCGGAAAGTTGCAGATTTGTTTGAAACAGAACATAATGAGATTATTCTTTCTGATGAGGAATTCGGAACATTTCTTAGTGAATATAACAAAGTAAAGCGATATGATTTTAAGGGTGATGTAAATGTATACATACTTTGCAGTTTAGCCAGAGCATCCAGTAATATAATTATTACCGGTGATGGAGGTGATGAATGTTTTGGCGGATATTGGCTTCATAAGTATCCATTAGGACATAAAGAGACAGGAATCATTAAATCATATCAAGATCTCAATCCAATCTCAAAAAAATATCTGAAGGAAATGGTTGATATGGGCTTTAGAGATTTCCTGTTCAAAGAAAAATCACAAAAAGAAGATTATGATGCTGTATGGGAATATTTTGTGAAGATTATGGCGCCGGTACATCTTGCCCCTCTATGGCACACCGCAAAGGTTTTTAAAATTAGGACTCACACTCCTCTGTTTTCCGAAAGACTCACAAATTTTATGAGAAAACTCCCATATAGTGTAAGAGTTGACAGAAAGTTAGAAAAGGAATTGGCTTTAGCATATTTGCCTAATTCAGTTGTAGAAAGAAAAAGCATAGGATTTGATGTAGCGCTGGATACGATTTGAGGCAAAATAGTAATAGGTCTTTAGCAAGGTGGATCATATAATAAACCAATTATGGATGAAAATCAAAACGATAAAAATAAGTTTATCATTGAAGCCATTAATGACAGTATTGACTTTGAGGAATTAATGGAGAAAACTGATTTTAACTCTTGGATTAAAGAAGGTAATAATAATGATAATTCTGAAGAACTGAAGAGGAATGGACAAGAAATTACTCCATTTATAAAATTCATAGAAAATATTAACAATTTAGAGAGTAAATGTATCCGATTAATAAAAAATGGAGAAAATAAATCTTCGTTTGAGGGAAATCTCATATCTAATTTATTTAAATCAAAGAAAAAACGACTCAATGCAAAAATCTACTTCCACAAAGAAAAAGAAAAGAGGATGGATGAATATAGAAAAGCTCTTTCTTATTTATTGTCCTCTTTAAATGTTTTACAAAAACTTGAAGAAAATAAATATGATAAAAGGTTGTTAATTCTTCTCTATAATGATTTAAGTATCTGCTATGCAGGACTTGAAAATTCCTCAATGTCCAGGGGTTATGCTGAGGAAGTAAGATGGATAATTGAAAAAAAAGAAGATAGTTATAAGAAATTTTGCCAGAAACTTGATGATGGCAAACCTATAAAAAATGACGATTTTGTTTCTTTAGGGTATTATGCCCTATATACTGTTGCTGTCTATAATCAAGCTGTTGCGGAGCAACGTTCGCATTATTATTCCGATGCAGAAAAGAACTTCAGGAGGATAATAGATTATGCTGAGAAGGTTGAAAACGGAGATACTCCTCTTCTTAATTTCAATTACTATTCCGCCCTCTTGAATTTAAGCGATTTATTAATAGACCTGGGAAGAGGGAAGGAAGCTATAAAACTTTTAGATAAAGTATTAAAGAATAAAAATATATTAGATGAAAAGGATATACGTTATTGGGACGTAACCCTTGCGAAGATTAATGCCCTAATTGATCAAACTGAGTATTCTGATGCAAAGGATTTACTTTATAAGAATATTATTGATGAGAGTATTATTAAAAGGGGAAATGAGAATCCTCTGAGTAAGAAACATAATGTTACATCTACCGGTTTTAAAGGATTTAACTACTTTGTGAGATGCAGAATTGAAAATGCAAAAAATGATTTAACAAAGGTTAATGAAAAAAATGTAGTTGAACTGAAACAAGCAGCAGAGATCATAAAGTACAAAATTATGGAATTGTTTAAAACCCGCCATCAAGAAAGGTTTAAAATTAAAGCTTACAAGCAACTAAGCGATATATATATAATTCTAAGCAAAAATGAAAACGATGAGAAAAAAATTGGTGAGTATAATAAGGATGTTATAAACTATTTAGTCAAGTTTATTTCAGAGAAGGACGAAATTGATGATCTGGATGCGTTTAAGTCGAATGAAGACATGGGTGAATAGATAGACGAATGCGATGACTTAGACGCCCTTCAGAGTTTTACAGATCAGGTTATCAATGATATAACAGGTAGTTCGATAGATATTTACAGAGAATTATTGGAGAAGCTTAAAGAGAAAATTATTAATGAATGTGAGGATAAAGGTCAACTCTCACGAGCTGCAAAAATTGTAAAACGGATAGATGAGGTACTTAGAGGTAAAAACGTTTTAAAATATAGAGAAGATATCTTTCCAGGGAAAAGTCATAATGGATTAGAAAAGGAATACATTATAAAACGTTTAGATATAAATGAAAAGGTTTTTGATTCGGTTCTATTCAAAAGAACTGAAATTAAGGAAAATCATAGAGCTGAAGTAATTATACTGAAAAGATGGAATTCATTCAGTCCTGGTCTTTTCAAAGAATCCAGCGGAAGTTTGGGAGGTGGATATCTTTTACGGATAAAATTGTATTTGTTTAGCTTTTCTGACTTAGCAAATGAAAATGAAAGTCTTGGATTATTAAACCGTTTACGCACTCTTGACAATGAAGATCTGGCTAAGAATATGGAGGGTGCAAGCTATAGTGAAGAAAATGGGGAAATCAAGATTACCAAGGACAAGGAGAAGATTGCAACACTTAAGATTAAAAAGGATTTTTGTTATCTTGAACGGGATAAACATGATGAGCTCAAGATCGGTGTCGTTAAAAAAGAAGACAATGAGCTAAATATATATTCTGAAGGTCCCCAGGTAGAGAATATTGTGATAGATCCCGGATATAATTTCCTTCAGAATCTCCGCAGTGAAGATTTTCATATTGAGGATATTGATACAATTATTATTACCCATTCTCATCTGGATCATTGTGCAGAACTGTTGCCTGTAATGGATCTGATATACCAATTCAACAAAAGGTATAAGGATACACCTAACAAAGAACGACAAAGAAAGAGAGTCAATCTTTGCCTTAGCAAGGGAGCATATAAAAAAATCTCTACCTATATCGATGACCAGGATTGGAATAAGCAATTGAAGGATGTTGTCATTCTTGAGAATCTCAAAGATGAGAAGTGTGATCTTTTTGATGGTTTAACGATTTCAGCAATTCCAACACCTCATGAGGATTTAGGGGGCGCACAGTCTATTGGTCTAAAGATTGAGATTGGCACAGGAGAGAAAAAACTGTGTCTTGGTTTTACTGGTGATACACCTTGGTTCCAAGAAATCAGTGAAAAGTTTGAGGGATGTGATCTTCTGTGTGTTAATATGGGTGGCATAAAGTACCAGGAAATTGGTTATGACGAGAATAGATATAATTCGGAGATTGATAAACGGAAAAATTCAAAAAACCCAGAAATAGAATTCAACAAAAAATTTACTGAAGCAAATCATTTGTTGTTCCATGGGACATTAGAAATCATAAAACATTATTCTGACTGCAGACATATAGCTAAATATTACGACAAGTATAGCAAGGATAAACCATTGATTATAGTCGGTGAATTTGGCGAAGAACTGAAATATGGGCTCAGAACTGGTATATGTGATGAACTTCCTAAAGTGGTAAACAAGAAACGCAATGAAAAGAAGGTCCCAGATATAGTTTGCCTTCCGGGTGATATTGGATTATACGTAGGCTTAAATAAAGATGGGAAGAAGATGGTACGATGTAATCTTTGCGAAGAGTTTGTTGAACAAGAAAAGATAGAGATATTTTCTTACGGGAGAGAAGATGCTTTACATTACATTTGTAAAACTTGTGGCAATACCCTTACTAATCT
>SDBV01006411.1_pt1 | contig 16315 bp, 10 predicted proteins | sample 2277081 | NCBI WGS metagenome assembly SDBV01 (sample SAMN10402039, study PRJNA504765) | marine sediment metagenome | isolation source: marine sediment core GS10_PC15, 223 cmbsf | place: Arctic Ocean: Southern Knipovich Ridge | collected 2010
CTTTTGCCCTGACTGAAAGTATCTCCTTGTGTGACTCAGGAAAAGCGTATTTTAATAACCTGTCGAGTATAAATGGCGCTATAGCGTGTCTTGATATATTTTCAAAAAAATCATGCCAATCAATATTTTCTTTTTTTATTAAAGAAGATATAAGGGATATATCCCGTTCCTTTTTGCACATTTCTAAGATGAGCTTATCTTCGTCAGATATCCGTATCATTGTATCCTATTTATATACACAAAATTGTACCTATTTAATTAAAATTGTATCAAGCTGCCGTCCTTTTTGGCCCGCTTTACGGCGTACTTAAAAAAGAAAATGCTGAGCGGCGCCATTATAACTATAAAAATTATTAGGTTAATGACAAGAGGTATTATTTCTTGGAATTGAACATTGACAAGTAGAAGCTCACGAAGAGCTTTTATCGCATGTGTAATCGGCAGAATCGTAGAGATAAACTGAAAAGGTTTGGGCAATACCTCAACCGGGAACAAAACACCGCCCAGGAAATAACTTGATGTTCCGAAAAGGAATTTTATTGGATTACCCCGCTTAAAGATCATTATAAAGGCCGCGGACAGCATCCCGACGCTTAGAAAAGCGAAAAAAGTCAATACCAGAACGAACAAAGTGAAAAGAAAGTTTATAAATGGAAGTTTCAAACCAAGAAAGGCAAATCCTCCAACAAGGATAACTACAGATTCTACAACGGCAGTCATATATGCATAAAAGGAATTTCCAATGAGCACTGTATATATTGAGGCAGGCGTGCAGAGCAGAGCCTCGAGAGTACCCTGCACCTGCGCTGATCTTACCTCCTGGGCGAGAGCCCCCAGCCCAACAGTTACAAATGTTGTAACAGCAATACCAACCAGTACATAAGGAAAATAGTCACCTCCATACCGTTCCAGGTGGGGTGATATTGCGCCGCTAAAGGTCTGACCGATATAGTAAAGTATTAATAGATATACAAACATGCTGACAAACTGGAGCACAAACGCGAAACGATAACTTATAGCCACCAGAAAGTCTTTTTTAAGAAAAGCAGTAATTTTCATGGTGTCTGCTTCCCCGTGAATCTTGTAAATAGTTCAGAAAGTGACTCTTTATAAGATTGACAGCTTATAAGTCTGCCATTAGCTGAAACAGCAGCTTCTATTATACCTGGAATATCCGAAGGCTCAAGCACCTCAACTTCCAATCTTTCTTTTTCCTGTCCGCGTAGAATCACCGGCAGCCCCTTTTCCCAACCGGTTTTTGGCAGTCTCGCGAATTCAAGAATAAGACGGGGATGGAATTGCAAATCAGACCGTAGAGAAGATAGAGATCCTTCCGCATATATTTTTCCGTCATTTAAAAAAATAAGATTATCAGCCAGTTCCTGCGCTTCAGTCAAATCATGCGTGCAGAAGAGTACAGTTGTTTTCCTCTTTTCCACGAAACGCTCCCGAATTAGTTTGTGTATCACTCTTTGAGCAAGAGGATCCAGGTGACTTGTCGGCTCATCAAGAAGCAGGATTTCGGGATTTCCCAGCAAAGCCCTGGCCAGGATTAGTTTTTGCTTCATCCCGGCTGAATACTGTCTGAAAGGTTTATCCGCCTGTTCAACAAGATCCACCTCTGAAAGCAACTCAAAAACCCTGTCTCTCTTTTCTTTACGGCTAAACCCATAAAGTGCAGCATAAAATTCAAGGTTTTGGTAACCTGTCAGTCTCCAGTAAAAAGACCGTTCATTGGAAGTTGCTAAACCGATTTTCGTACGAAATCGATTTGTTACTTTCGAAAGATGGAAACCCAGAATTATCGCGTCACCTGCATCCGGCAGGACAAGTCCCGCAAGTATTTTTATAATTGTGGTTTTCCCCGCTCCATTAGGCCCCAGTAAACATGAAATTTTTTCTTTAGGGCATGAAAAACTCACATCCCGTAAGGCTTCTGTCACACGCGGCCGCCGCCATGGTATAATAGAAGGAACCCTATATATCTTTGAAATGTTCTTCATTTTGATTGCATCATACATTTCTATTAATCAATTCCTGGATTATTTTATTTTTGAATCACTGTTCAGACTGGAATTCGAATAAAGCATTCTTTTCACACCTCGCGGTATTATCAAAAGTCTTGACCATAAATCGCTGATTAACTGCTTGTGCGCATACCTGCGTGCTTTTTGCTTTTCATCAAACATGCATAAATCAAATATATTCAAGTCTTTATCTTCAGTCTCAACAACAATACCCGCTACCTGTTCCGCCCTTATCCATTTGCCGAACCTGTTTGAATCACCCTTTTGAAATAAAAAGCATCTTCCGAACATGCGAATACGCGCAAGTAAACGATGCGCGGTTAATACCGTCGCACCCTTAAATACAATTATATCACCAATTTGGCATTCCCGCCATAAAACGCATTTAATTTTAATTTCTCTGCCCGGCACAAGGACCGGCATCATGCTGCCGCTGATAACAGGTAATGTTACAAATTCACCATATCCCGGGCTTTCATAATTGAGCTTTATCCATGAGTTAAATAACTCTGTATTATCTTTTTCTATCATAAAAAGCTATTATTCCATTTGGGCTTTTTTCCCTTTCCTTTGATTTTTCTCTTTTCTTTCTATATCATAAAAATATAATACAACACCAATTTTTGAGTTATTTCCTATACCTATTTCCGTACCAAAATCACTGTCTGTATTTTTGGTGACAGTACCTGCCGCACTTTGTTGTGTGATGGTAGTGGTATAACTGACAGTCATACTGTACTCGGCAAAAAGTGATAAAAATTTCAGCACAAATACTTCTACCCCGAGAATAGGGCCTGCAGATATCGGAATCGTAGTGACCTTAGTCCAATTATCAGCATCGGTTTCTATTTTATATCGTATAAGCCCAACATCCAAAAGGCCACCAATATAAGGAGACACCCTGCCCTTAATAGGATGATATTCAATACTGTTTCCAAGATTCAAAATTAATGTATTGGAACTATCCGCGTAAAAAAAATCAAGAGAACCGCGGTAAGCATATTTATCATTAACAAAATGCTTTACACCAAGACCGCCCTGATAACTTTCAATATCAAGCAGGATATCATTTATGTTAAATATCAAACCTGTATTGCTGGTTTCTTCAATTGAAAATATTTTCGATATTTTAGATTTTTCTTCTGCAAAAATAATTGCCGGGAATATTAACATCCCCAGCAACACAAAAAGAATAGCGTAATATTTCTTTTTTAACATGACTTTCTCCTTATTATCTTGACATGACCCATAAGAGGTACCAGCCATTTATGGGATCCGCGTTTTGATCACGTGATGTATGTAAAGAAGATTCCCGTCCATCTTTATCCACAGCCCTTACAGCAAAATCATAAAACCCATTTCCCAGGTTTGAGTGGTAAATTTTATATCTTGGGTTCTCATTAGAAGGTATTTCATCAATTAATACCCAAATCGATGCATAATTTTTTTTGTAATAAATTTTATATGATTCCACAAAAATATCCAGCTGGGGGGGATCCCATTCCAATGTTATAGATTCCGTTCTTGAAATAATTTGAACAGGATCGTTGGAATACTGACAACCAATAATTATAATGCAAAATAGAATGAGAAATGCTACTAACAGTAATTTTATTATTATTTTTCCCATTGCCTAATTTTCAGTATCCCCTCAAAATACTCACATGTTCTCTCCAAACCTTCTTCCAATCCTACTTTTGGTCTCCACATTAGTTTTTGTTTTGCCAGAGTAAGATCCGGTTGACGTTGAGCCGGATCATCAGAAGGTAATGGTTTATAAACAATCTTGGATTTTGAGCCTGTTAATTTTATTACTTTGTGAGCAAGCTCTAATATTTGAATCTCTGTTGGCTGACCAAGATTAACAGGACCAGCAAAATCATTGACAGTCCCCATACATTTAATCAACCCATCTATAATATCATCAACATAGCAAAAACACCTGGTTTGCTTGCCATCGCCAAAGATGGTAATATCGTTTCCTTTTAATGCCTGCACTATGAAATTGCTAACAACACGACCATCATGAGGCAGCATTCTCGGGCCATAAGTATTAAAAATCCTCACAACCTTTATTGTCAGATTGTGTTGTCTGTAATAGTCAAAAAATAGGGTTTCAGCACAACGTTTGCCTTCGTCATAACAGGATCTTGCTCCAATAGGATTAACATTACCCCAGTAATCTTCCTTCTGTGGATGTACTAAAGGATCACCGTAAATCTCTGAAGTAGAAGCTTGTAATATCTTGGCCTTTACCCTCTTCGCCAATCCAAGCATATTAATTGCGCCATGTACAGAGGTCTTGGTTGTCTGAACAGGGTCATATTGATAATGTATTGGAGAAGCAGGACATGCCAGGTTATAAATCTCATCAATTTCAACATACAAAGGAAAACATATATCATGGCGAAGAACCTCAAACATAGGATTTGAAAAAAGTGGAGTTAGATTTGCTCTTTGGCCAGTATAAAAATTATCAACACAAAGCACTTCATTACCATTTGAAAGTAACTTCTCGCATAAATGTGAACCCAAAAACCCCGCTCCACCAGTTACTAAAATACGCTTGGTCAAACCTGTTCTATTCATGGAGTGATCCCTTTTTATGGCAGTACCGGTTAAGTTTTATGTTTGGATCGACTGCATCAGCTTTCAAGAACTATTCTAGCATTGCATCCTGTCTATCCGCTAGTGACCTTTCAATCTCTTCACCGAGCTTTTCGGCTAGCATTTGTACGAACGGTTCGTTGAGAACTGCTCTCGGGCTAACCGGCATAGTAACTATATCAACACCTTTCAGTGCTAGATTTCCCCAGCCAAAATAGGGGTCACTCAGGCCGGCAAAATGTTTTCTTGGCTTGAACAGTGTTACCATTCCATCGTAAGCCCTGGGTATGTAATCTGCCTGAGCTTGATCATTTACTTTATCTATGAGAAGGTGATGATAATTAAGACTGCCCTTAAGATGCAGCATATTAGCAATTTTTGAAAAGGCGATGTTGAGTTTCACTTTAAATCTGCTCCATTCCACACTTGTCTTTCCCTTCAAAAACATCATTCCACCTTTTGCTTTGCTATGGAGTATGTTTTCCAGGTGGTACTTTACGTTTTGAATCTTGTGGCACCATCTATAGTAAAATGGCAAGGAGTCAGGTATCTCCTGAAGATTGTACGTTTCAAACATCACAAGCAAGGCAACTTCTTCACCCTGCTGCTTTAACTGCTGTGCCATTTCCAATGCTAAAGTCCCCCCCAAACAATACCCGCTCAGATAATAAGGCCCCTCTGGCTGAACCGATCTTATTTCTCTAACATAATTCTCGGCCATACTTTCAAAACTTGTTTCCATGGGTTTACTACCATCAAGCCCTAAGGATTGTAGTCCATAAGCTGGTTGATCTTCGCCCAGGTAATGAGCTAGATCCTTATACAATAGAACATTTCCTTCAGCGCCATGTACCAGAAACAATGGCGGTTTTGTGCCCCCTGTTCGAATGGGTACCAATGAAGACCAGGTTGGCTGCCAATCTTTTTGTCTCAGAATTTCCGCAATTTCTGCTATTGTCTGAGCTTGAAAAAGTGTAGCCAGAGGCAGGTTTTTTCCCAGCTTTTTTTCTATCTGCGCAAAGAGTTTTGCACCCAAAAGAGAGTGCCCGCCAAGATCGAAAAAGTTATCATTGACACCAACGGATCTGGCGCCAAGTACTTTTTGCCATATGACTCTTAATTGGAGCTCTAATTCATCTCTTGGAGCAACATTTTCTGCCCCTGTCTCAGAACTGGATACCTCGGGCTCGGGTAATGCCTTTCTATCAATCTTAGCGTTAGGTGTGAGAGGGAACTTCTTTAAAATGACAAATAACGAGGGGCTCATGTATTCAGGTAGTTTATCTTTCAGAAACATCCGTAATTCGCTAACATTTAGTTCCAGCTCATCGAAAGGAATTACATAACCTACCAATCGCTTGTGATCTGTGCCGTCATCCCGTGCAACAACTACTGCTTCTTTGATATCAGGATGTTCACCCAGGATGTTTTCAATCTCCCCGAGCTCGATTCGAAACCCTCTTATTTTCACCTGAAAGTCGAGCCGCCCCAGGAATTCCATGTCCCCGCTATTTCTCAGGCGTACTAAATCGCCTGTTCTGTAAAGGCGTGCACTACTTTCGGACTTAAATGGACTCCCGATAAACTTTTCACCTGTCAACTCAGGCCTGTTTAGATATCCTCTTGCAAGTCCATCGCCGCCTATCAGCAATTCTCCGGCGACTCCAGCAGGCACAGGATTCAATTCGTTATCCAAAATGTAGAATTGCGTGTTGGCAATGGGTGGGCCGATTAGTACTTGATCTTGTCCGGGTTCTATTTTCCTGACAGAAGACCAGATGGTTGTCTCGGTCGGCCCATACATATTCCAGAGCTCTCTCCCCCGCTCGAGCATTTGTTTGGCAAGGTCTACTGGAAGAGCTTCACCTCCGCAAAGCATTGTCAATTGCGGCGTATCTTCCCAGCCTGCTTCTATCAACATTCTCCATGTTGAAGGTGTTGCCTGCATTATTGTGGCTTTTGAGCCTTTCAGCAGTTTAAAAAGCAATTTGCCATCTGACGCCACAGCACGACTTGCAATTATAGTACCGGCACCAGTAATCAGTGGGAGGAAAAGCTCTAAAACAGATATGTCAAAAGATATAGTCGTTACAGAAACCAGCCTGTCTTTATCTGTTAGACCGGGCTCTCCTTGCATTGAGATTAGGAAATTAACAACAGCTCGATGAGTGATTTGGACACCTTTTGGTTTCCCAGTAGAACCCGATGTGTAAATCACATATGCCAGGTTCTTTGAATTGACTTCAATACCTGGATTCTCCGAACTTTCCAGATCAATCCTGTCTATATCCCCGTCCAACCTAACTACATTACCTTTGAATCCGGAGTATATTTCTGTGAGATGGTTTTGGGTGATCAAAGTTGAGATCTTTGCATCATCCAGCATATAATTCAGTCGTTCCGAAGGAAATAGAGGATCCATTGGCACATAAGCACACCCAGCTTTAAGAATTCCAAGTAATCCAACTATCATTTCCAATGAACGGTCAAGGCAAACACCAACCAGATCTTCAGGTGTTGCTCCAAGCTTGAGCAAATAGTTGGCCAGGCTGTTTGCTTTTTTATTAAGCTCGCAGTAAGTCAACCGCATGTCTTCAAATTCAACTGCGATTCTGTCGGGTGTTTGTTTAGCCTTCTCTTCAAATAGTTGTTGGATACATAATTCATCCGGGTAAGTTTTTGCGGTGCAGTTTAATTCTTCCAGCAAATACGTCTTCTCCCGGTTAGAAAGAATATCAAGTTCAGAAACCCTTCGGCCAGGATCCTCAACAACACTCTCTAACAGCTGCAATAGATGTTCCGCCATTCCCTCAATTGTTTCTCTCTGGAATAGATCCTGCTTGTATTCCAGAAAGCCAATAAGCCCTTCAATGTCGTCATCAACTTCAAGTGTTAAATCAAACCGGGATGAACCCAGGTTTACTGAAATACTCTCGAAACTAAGTTCATCAAATTGAAGGTGCTGTTCCAGTGTACTTTGATGGAATATGAAAGCGACCTGGAAAAGAGGGTTACGGCTTAAATCCCTTTCCGGTTGAATCTCTTCCAGTAGTTTCTCAAAGGGCAGATCCTGGTGTTCGTGTGCCTCCAAGACTGCATCTCTCACCTGCTTCAGCAGTTCGAAAAAACTGGGATTGTCATGAAATTGTGCTCGCAATACTATATTGTTTGAGAAACTGCCGATCAAAGTTTGTATTTCGCTCCTGTTAATGTTTGCTACTGCAGTTCCGACAAGAAGATCTTCCTGGCGCGAGTACCGATATAGGAGGGTTTGAAAGGCTGATAGAAGAGTCATATAGATTGTCACACCTTCTTTTTGGCTGAGCATTCTCAATTTTTTGGTCAACTCTTTGGACAATTGAATTGGGAGAGTCGCCCCGGCAAAAGTCTCTTTTGCTGGTCTTTGAGAATCTGTCGGAAGATCCAATACCATTGAAGTTCCCTTGAGTTTTTTCTTCCAGTATGAAATATGATTTTCCATATCCTTCGCGGCAAGGGAGCCTTGTTCCCAAATAGAATAATCAGCATATTGTATCGGAAGTTCAGGTAATGATGGTTCAGTGCCTCGTACTCCTGTATGATATAATTCACCAAGCTCCTGCATAAAAATACGAATCGACCATCCATCCGCTACTAAGTGATGGCTTACAATTAGTAGAACGTGCTCATCGATTCCTGAATTAAATAGCTTTATACGTAAAAAGGAATTGTCATCAAGTTTGAATGGCCTTCTTGCCTCTTCGTTAATTAGGTTTCTCAATTCATCTTTTGTCACAGAATCCCGTGAATTCGTAAGACCTATGACTGGGAGTTTAAGACGTACAAAGTCATTAACTACCTGTTGAGGAACACCATCCATTATAGGAAAGATGGTTCTTAATATTTCATGTCTTTCAACTATTTTATTAATGCTATCTGAGAGTACATCCGCATTTAGGCGCCCGTAAATCCTGAAAGCAACGGCTATATTGTAAACGGGTTCTTCCGGGTCCATTTGGTGTAGAAACCAGAATCTGCTTTGTACAAATGAAAGTGGAATAGGCTGAGAATCATCTCTGGGAGCAATGGGGAGTATCGATGTATCGACACCCTCTTTTTTTAACATCTGTTCCAGTAGATGTCTTTCTTCAGTTGTGAGAGATAATATTTCATCGGAAAGGTTATTCGTCAATTCTGCTGCTGGCGTGTCTTTCTTTGTTTCACTTATTGGGACCTTTCTTTTTTTAATTGTGTATTTCAATTTTTCCAAGGTTTCAGCTGTTTTTTTCAACTCACTTACTTTCACCTCTTTGCTGCCTAATTCGGAAGCTATCATGATACTTAATTCTGCAATGCTCGGCGCATTAAAAAAAGTGTGCAACTGCACACTTAAGCCGAACTCCTTTTGTATTTGAAATGCAATCTGGACGCCTGTAAGTGAATGACCACCCAAATCGAAGAAGTTATCGTGAATTCCTATTTTTTCTACTCCCAATACATTAGACCAAATCTTAGCAATCCTTTTTTCTATTTGGCTTTCTGGTGGTCGGAATCCCCTTTCGAACTGCGATATTGCAGCCTCTTGCTTTGGCAGCTCGAACTCCCTGGGGGAGGACATAACCTTAATAGCGTACCCAGAATCCGCCTGTTTTCTGAATGCTTGCTCCAATTTTTCAGAGAAAGCTGCTACCGTTGGCGCATGAAATACCGTCTCAAGGGGCAAGTCAACCTGACAGGTTCGCTGTATACTCTGGGTGACTGTGTGTGCGGAAAGTAAATCCCCACCGAGGTCAAAGAAATTGTCGTCGCGACTGATCGGCAGTGCCCCGATAGTTTCGGCCCAAATGTCTGCTACTGCCTTTTCGATTTCGGTCCAAGAAGAGTCTAATCCGACTTCCTGTTTTGTTGAGACCGTTTTTGGCGGGGGCAGTGCTTTGCGATCTATCTTTTTATTCGGTGTGTGGGGAAAGGCTCTCAGCGTCACAATGTGAGTTGGAACCATATATATGGGTAGCTTCTCTTTTATATAATCACGAAGTTCATCCACGCGGATGGAACCTCCCGGCCTCGGGATCACATAGGCCACGAGTCTTTGTTGACCGGGCTTATCTTCTCGCGCCATGACGACAGAATCACGAACTTTAGGATGGTTGCTGAGCACCGTCTCGATTTCTCCGAGCTCGATCCGATAGCCCCGAATTTTTACTTGATGATCCATTCGGCCCAAAAACTCAATATTCCCGTCGTGAAGGTAGCGTGCCAGGTCACCGGTTCGATAAAGGCGGCCTTCTTGTTCGTCTACAAAGGAATCCCTGAAAAAGCGTTCCGCCGTCAGCTCGGGCCTCTTAAGGTATCCTCTGGTTACTCCCGCACCGCCAATCATTAACTCGCCCGGCACCCCGACTGGTACTGGTTGGAGACGATCGTCCAATATGTAGATATACGTATTCGCGATAGGCTGACCAATAGGGATACGTTGTTTTTCATCATTAAGTTCATACTTCGTGGACCACACCGTTGTTTCAGTAGGCCCGTACATGTTGACTATGTCACCGTTAATAACTTCCCTGAGTTGCGCGGCAAGCGTGACAGGGAAAGCTTCTCCACCGATCAAAAGCTGTTTCAGATTCCTAAACGCGCTTTTCGCCTCTTCATCTAACATCAACATGCTGGCCATGGAGGGTGTGCACTGAAGATGGGTGACGTTGTGAAGCCTTATCAGCTCCGGGATCGAATGTGTGCTGCCCCCCCCCGCTAAAGACTGACTTCCTTCCTCTCCTGCATAGATAACCACCTTGAAGCCGCGGGCTAGAGTCCAGAAGATCTCCAGCACAGAAATATCGAAGGAAAGGCTTGTCACAGCCAGCCATGTGCTTCCAGCATCATATCTGACACAGGCATCCATGCCTGTAAAAAAGTTGACCACATTGCGGTGTTCAACCATAACGCCTTTTGGCCTGCCAGTAGATCCGGAAGTGTATATTACATACGCTAAATTCGCGGAAGTAACATTGCAGCATGGATTGCCTGATTCTTCATTCGAAATATCATTCCACTCTGTGTCAATTGTAACAACATCTGCTTTAACCGAGTCCAATTTATCTTCCAACCGCATTTCAGTGACAATGACCGAACATTCTGAATCTTCAATCATGTAAGAAATACGATGCTTTGGAAAGGAAGGATCAAGCGGCACATATGCCCCACCCGCTTTCAAAGTGCCCATGACGGCAATCATCATGTCTAATGACCGGTGCAGGTAGACGCCGACTAACATGTCAGGTCCAACACCAAGTTTCTGGAGCCTGTGCGCAAGCTGATTGGAACTTACATTCAGCTTTTTATAAGTGAGGCTTTCTCTTTCGTATGCAACTGCTATTGCTTCTGCACTCTTAACCACCTGTTCTTCAAACAGTTGATGAATACATTTTGTGGTTGGAAATTCTACTTCTGTTTTATTCCATTCTACAAGCAATTTCTTTCTATCGTCAACTGATAGTATGGATAGTGCCGCAACTTCCTTTTCGCTATTAGCAGATACTTCTTCCAGAAAGCTGATAAACTGTGCTTTTAAAAGCTTAATGTCGTCCTCGGCTATCACAGATGAATCGTAAAAAAAGCTGCAGGAGCTGGGATCACTCGTAACCACAAATGTGATAATATTGCCTTGCTGAGCTTCATATGCTTCTACATCTTCGATATGGGCTATGTTTACCGAAGATACAGATGATCCGCCTGCTGCAATGTGTCGATTTAGCGCAGGATACCTTCCCCAAACGTCTCTTAAATAGGTATTGTTATTAGTGGTTGTCTTAAATGTCATGGATAAACGAGATATAGCGCTTGCAACGCTCGCTCCAGAATCGAAAGATACTCTTAGAGGAACATATTCTGAAAACAGATTGCCGTGCTCCCCAATGCTTTCCAGTAGCGCTGTATCGGTATAGCCAACGGTGAAATCACTTATTCCGCAATGACGGCCTATGAAAATTCCAAAAGCTGAGGCTAAAAGTATTTGAGCAGATAAATCGAGTTTATCAAAAAAACTTAGAGCATTTGCAGTTGGATTTACACACTCAGTTTTAAAATCTGATCTCAATTCGAAAGAAATGCCCTTCTTTGCGTAGTGTAGATTTGCATACTCTAGTGCGGATAGCTGGTGAACCCAATACTCTTCTTTTTTAGCAATCGCAGAATTCAGTTTGGAAATGTGTTTGGCGGAATCAATATCCAACTCATTAAGCTTATTTCCTGACTTTAGTGAGTACCTTTCAACTAATTTGGAGATAGATAAAGGCATTCCGTCTATTGAGAATCCTTTTCGAAATTCAATCTCATTTGTTCTTGTGGCTACTCTAATGTATTCGTCACCAATTGAAACGATTATACCGGGAGAATCAATTGATTTTCTATCCGTGACTATGATTTCTCGTATAGTAAAGTACTCGTTTCCTGCTTTCACCTTTGGCAAGCCGAGGGGATTAGCATATCTTCCGAAATCCAAGCCCCTCACTAAAGCCGAGATTTCCTCAGCACTGCGATGCCAATAAATTATGGCCGCTTGATCCGGTCTTTTATGTTTGCCAAAGTATGTTCGCTCATTAAAATTTTGCATGATCGGCTTATTCGTGCCATTAGCCAGTTCGTCTACAAGATCGCTAAATGATGAAAGCCCCTTCGCGAAACATTTTACATTCAAGGACAAAGCCGTTTCATTTTCGATCTCGAAGACTACCTGTTTGAGGATATCGCCCGCATCAACATCGTTGGTGATTTCATGCCATGTAATTCCGTATGCTTTCTCTTGATTTACAATGGCCCATGAAGTTGCGTTAATACCTGCATATTTAGGTAAGGGTCCGTCGTGAAAGTTAATGACACACTTCCTCGGGGAATTTATGACATCATCAGGAAGTATTGCTAGGTTTACTATGCTGAAAAGGTAATCGTATGGTTTTGATCTAAGACAAGAAGTCAAATCACCATTCAATTCCAGAGCTTCTATGTTGTTTGCAATTGCCCAATTTCTGATCGCCGGGTTTGGGGAAGCAATAGCATTGACCAAATGTCCGCGGTTGAGCAAGATTTCGCAGCACTTGATGGAGAGCGCATTTTCTCCGATAACGTAACATGTGAATTTACCTGGCAAAAACTTGCTCCTACTTTATGATAGATGGACAGCTATGCGGATATTATGAGAGTAGTTTAATCTATTCGTTTTCTTCCTGGTGAATCAGATCATCGTTTGTTAATCTGTAAGATTCAATATATTTCTCCTGGGCTAAACGAAGTTGTTTGAGAGCACGGCTTTTGATTTCTGTTTGCTCCGACTCGGGTGTTGTAGGATCGCACGGCTGATTGGGGTTTTGTTGTTCTGCCGCAGGACCGTTTGACGATTCCTTTGAACGGTTGCTACCATCCATTATAAGTACCTGGGCAGGAACTCCGACAGCTGTTGCCCCTGCCGGCACATCCTGCACTACCGCAGAATTTGCACCAATCGTTGCCCAGGGACCAATCTTCAGGTCCGGAAGAATCGATGCGTTTGTTCCGACATATACACCTTCTCCGAGCTCAACCCGGGCATTGACAACGGCTCCGGGACCCACGACACAATTACAACCTATTCGAGAACGATGGCCTGCAATCGCCCCCATGAAAACCACCGACCCTTCGCCCAGGCTCGCGTTCGCGCACAAGTAAGCAGTTGGATAGACAGTAATATCTCTGCCGAAAGTCACCCCCAGTGTGTCGACACCCGGGTGGATCAGCGTAGCAAGCGGCAGACCGTATGCCTGGATCTTACGCAAAACTGCTTGGCGTCCTTTCGTTTTCCGGGCCACCAGGTTCGCGACTTCGCTTGAAGCCTTATCTGCCTGTTCAAGCTCTGTGAATGACCCTGTGATCTTGACTCCGAGAATCGACTGCCCATGTTTGGTTGGATCATCGTCCAGAATTATGATCCGCTCCCACCTGTTTTGATCCCGGTTAACAGTAAGAGCAAGTCTCACCCCTTCGGGATTTCCTGCGCCGCAAAGGTAAAGTGTTGTCAACAGTTACCCCCTATTTTTTTTAAGAACCCAGATTTGCAGAATCTCAACGCTGCCTCTTTTGTCCCATATTCTTTTGGGTTCGCCGGACAAAGTCACGTAGAGAGACTTTCTGAGGGCAGAACCCTTTCTGCCGCCCCGGTCATCCAATCTTTACAATCTTGACACGTTTCGGGCAGCTCATCGAAGCGGTGCTCCAGATGCTTCTTTCTGTACTCGCCAAGGCGCTCCCATAGAACGGTCAAAGGTTCGTCCCAGGCGTTTCCAACTCCTTCCGTGCCCTCGGTATCACCCGGACATCGGGGCACCCGGCCATCCCAGAAGACGTGCATCATGGTGATAGCCCATGGACAGGGAATGCGCTTTTCCTTCGATACAGCCAGAGGGGTATCGAACCTGCCGCCCCAGCTCAACTTATTCCGAACCTTCAAGGTGGCACCTCGAGCAAGCCAGTATGCCTTGAAATCCTCAAGCTCATGTCCATTCTCGTCCATCTCGATGAATTGAACCTGGATTTCAGGCTCACTGGTGCTTGCATGCCGCGCAGCCAGGAATTGTTCAACATTTGCATAAACCACATCCCGATCCCCCTTTACGCGGATCTTCTCAAAGGTCTCTTTCGAGAATCCATCGATCCCAAAGACAAACAAATCGGCTCCAGAGTTCAGCAAGGGCTCTACGAGCTCCGCGGTGAGCAGCATTCCATTTGTGTTAATATTCAAAGATCGAAGCCCAACCGATTTTCCATAAGCGAGCATCCTGAGAAGAAGGTCAGGTTCGATGAGTGGATCACCGCAGAACGAGAACCAGCACTGCGTATCAGGAAAACTACCAGCGATCTGATCCGCACATCTCTTCCACAGCTCAAAGGGCATCCTGCCTTTCGGCCGCTGCATATTGGGGTGATGGCACATGGAGCACTCAAGGTTGCACTCGGCAGTAACTTCTACCGCGAATCTCGTCGGAAATGGAAGCGGACGTAATTTTTCGGCAATTTGAGCGAGACTCAAACTTCCCGGTTCATTAAGTTCGTTATTCTTCATTAGCAAATCCTTTTTTTATAATAATAAACAGACATTACCCTTCAGATTCAGACCATATTTTTTTACAAAAAAATGCAACATCTTTAGGCAATGCGTGCCAAAACCGGTTATCATATTTTGTTTTTATGTAGTTTAAGATATCTAAATAATAATCTACCGGATATTCCTGAAATCCCGATTCCTTCCCATCGAAATTAATATAATCCGGGTGTACATCTATGATCGCCATACCTCCCTTTTCTGCAATCCAATCAAGCTTCTTTATCCATATATCAATATTTACTTCCTTCATAAGAATGAATAAGGAGAAATCTTGCGAAAGGGTATATGGAAGTTCTACGTAACCTTTTTGTCCACTATTTCCTTGGACCCAGAAAGGAAAAATTGTACCCGCGCCGTCAGGCTGAGGCTCAAATGGATCTGTATCGAAAGTGGATGAATCGTATTCAATATTTAGATTTTTGATCCATTCCAGATTGTGATGAGCTGATGGAGAGCGAAAGCCTACCGCATTCCAAAATTTCAAGTATTCGTTAATTTTTTTTGACCGTTCCCGAAATATTTTTTCTGATTGATACAATTTCCCATCATGAGATAACCCGTGAATGCCAACTTCAAATCCTTGTTTTGTAATATAGTAACGAAGCTTACTGGAAACTTCATATCGTTCAGGTACAAAATAAAATGAGGATCTAAATCCCAAACCTTTTTCAATATCCATTAACCTGCGACATTTTTCCTGACCACCCGCCATTTCGACATCATGGGTGAGCAATATGGCAAATTGCTTTTGATCCGGCCATCCCGGCCATCCTTTTGGGGGTTTTCCGGATTTTTTGAGAATTGGCCATACATTTGAATATCTAACACGTTTTCTATGAATAACCCTTCTACGTAACCAGATCTGAATCCGTCTTGGAATTAACGGTTTCAAATGATAATAAATTGTACTCTTTAATTTAAGTTTATTTGTCATTAGATAAATTTGAAATAAAATCGAAATAAAATATTTTCATGTTCATTGGGCCGGCTAAGTTTTAGATACCGCATATAGGCATTCTTTCAACTTATCCGCCAGTATCTTTACAAATGGCTCTACCATCATACCCTTCGGGTTCATCTGGAGAATATGGATATCCACACCTTTTTCAGCCATCCCCCTCCATCCAAACTCAGGGTCGTTTAAACCTGCAAAATTTTTTTTTGGCCGAAAGAGAGTGACACTGCCTCGGTATACTTTTGGCAAATATTCAAACATAGCCTGGTCATTAACTTTATCAACAAGAAGGTGATGGTATTTTCGCCCGTTATTAGGGCTTATTTTGTGAATTATCTTTGAGATACCGACATCCATCCTGACCTTAAATCTACTTTTCGCAACCCGGGACTTATCAATAATAAACTTCAATCTATCTCTGGGTTTTACAGATAGCATATTATCCAAATGAAACTTAATATCCTGAATTTTATGGTAGAATTTATAGAATTTTGGTAGAGGGTTATCATTAGATTTTATGTTGTAAGTCTCGAACATTGCCAGTAAATTCACCTTTTGATTCTGTTCGTTAAGTTGTAGAGCCATTTCATAGGCAATAGTACCACCCAGACA
>SDBV01006412.1_pt1 | contig 16314 bp, 19 predicted proteins | sample 2277081 | NCBI WGS metagenome assembly SDBV01 (sample SAMN10402039, study PRJNA504765) | marine sediment metagenome | isolation source: marine sediment core GS10_PC15, 223 cmbsf | place: Arctic Ocean: Southern Knipovich Ridge | collected 2010
CCGGTACTATAGCCGGCACTGTTGAGGCAACCCTGGGTGGGAGCTCAATGGACCCCGATTAGGAGGATAGCTCTTTGTATTTATCGAATCTGGTTAATCTTGCAGTAGAACTTGCCGCCATCGCCCACAGGGAGCAGATGCGAAAGAGCCCGGAAGCACGCATACCCTACATCCATCACTTAAGCTCCCTCGATATTCGGGATCCTGCCGGCCCTGACCACTGCATAGTAGATGAAGAGCTGTAGGAGCACCGTGCTCAATTCCTGCGTGGCCGACCTGATTCTTATGCTGAAATCGTTGATCAGTCCAACGAGGCTCTGAACCTCCGGTTTGGTGTAGTTCCTGTGAGCGTTCAGATAGATTTTTTGGCCCTTCCGATTTCTGATGTTGAGCTTTCCAAAAATCTCATCCAGCGGATAATTTTTCTCGATGAGCACCTTCAATCTCTGTAGCTTTCTTATCTGCCAGAGAAGGCCAGATAACAGAGCCGAGGGATCCGATTCTCTGGAAAGGAGGATCTTGCTCAGTATTTCCTGAGAAGCCGGCAGATCCTTCAGCGCGATGTATTCGAATAGGGTGAAGACATTTTCTTCCCGGCTATGGTAGATGTACTTCTCTATCATTTCCAAGCGAAGCTGGGAGCCCTCTCCAAAGAACTGTGCCAGCTTACTGCACTGCTCTCTTAGATCGCGGGTGTTGTTTTGAATCATCTCCAAGAGATAAGAGACCGCTTTCTGATCTATGCCGATGTCTCGTTTGCGGAAGAAATCTACGATCCAGTCAATTTTCTTGTTCTCGAACATTTCCCAAAAGATTTTCTTGTTTTGAGGGGAAACGCCTCTCTCGATGGTTCGATTTATTCCTTTAACCAGATGCGATACCAGAAAGAGGGTCGCGTTCTCCGATGGACTGTCGAGGTAATCTGAGAGAAGAGTGATATCATTTTTCCTTTTAATTTCTTCGATGTTGTTTAAAATAACCGCTTTGTGTTTGGAGAAGAGTGAGCCGTTGCGCAGGTTGGCAAGGACGTCTGCTACGGCGGACTCAAAGGCATAGCAGCGGTGAAGCTCTGGTTCTTCCCCTACTCGCTTGGAGATACCGGCCAGGGTTTTCTCGATGAACTGAGCCTTTTCTCCCTCTTCGGGTCCCAGGAGGAGGTAGACGGCAGCCATCTAGCTGTATTTGCGAATAATGCAGGCCAGTTTTCCCAGGATCCTGGCGTTTTGCGTGTAGATAGGCGGAAAATCCCTGTTCTCTGATTTGAGCTTAACACGGTTTTTTTCGATGTATATTCTTTTCAGGGTCATGGCTTCTTCGACCATGGCTACGACTATTTCACCGGTTTCTGCCGTTTCCTGATAACTGATAACAGCCAGATCTCCGTCCAGAATACCCACCTCCTTCATGCTGTCACCTTTGACCTTTACGGCGAAGTGCTTTCCAGCCCCGATCATATCAACTGCAATGTCGACATTCCCCTCGAAGTTTTCCTCTGTAAAGAGGGGCTGTCCGGCAGCAACGGATCCGAGGATCGGAACCGCTACGGTGTTTCTTGCCCGGATCTTCTCCCCCTTCACCACTTCTATAGTCCTGGATCGGTTGAGATAGCACTTGATATATGCCTTCTTTTCCAGAGCTTTGATGTGATCGTAACCCCCCTTTACAGATATTTTAAAATTCTCAGCGACCTCTCTGATCGTGGGTGGGAAGCTGTGATCTTGAACGAAGTTTTTGATGAAATCGAGTACTTCCTCCTGCCGGTGAGTTAGTTTTTTCATCCTACCTCTTGATCTCGATACCGAATTTCTTGATCTTACCGTGAAGGTTGCTCGGATAGATTCCCAGGCTCTGTGCTGTCTGGGAGATATTGTAATCGTTCTCCATCAGTTTGGCAATGATGAACTCTCGCTCAAACTCGTCTTTGGCGTCGTTTAATTTCATTTGATTGTATTCATCAAAGTGGAGTCTTGTTTCCTCGATTGTTTTGCTGCTCAGATACTGTTTGACCGTGTCTTTTGAAATCTCCCGAACCTCGACCATAATATTAACCCTTTCAACGAAATTTTTTAATTCCCGGATGTTGCCGGGCCAGTGATATTTCCTGAGCTCTGCCTGAGCGTCCTCCGTAAGGGTTTTCGGCTCGTTTTGCCCGTGATGCTTGAACTTCATCATGAAGTAGGAGAGAAGATCCTCCAGGTCGTCCAGGCGTTCTCTCAGAGGGGGAACATGAATCGGGATCACGTTTAAGCGAAAAAACAGATCCTCTCTGAACTTTTTTGCCTTGATCTGCTGTTCCAGATTTTTGTTTGTTGCTGCTATGAACCTTACATCGACACATATCGATTCCTCACCGCCTATTCGTTCGAACTTCAGCTCCTGTATCGCTCGCAGTACCTTTGCCTGTGTACTCAGAGACATATCGCCGATCTCATCTAAAAAGAGCGTGCCCCGGTGCGCCAATTCGAACTTTCCCTTGCGCAGGTTCAAGGCGTTGGTAAAAGCTCCCTTTTCGTGGCCAAAGAGCTCGCTTTCAATCAGATTCTCCGGTATGGCTGCGCAATTGACTTCGATGAATGGTCCGGATTTACGCTTGCTCTTTATGTGGATGAGGCGCGCTACAAGCTCCTTTCCTGTGCCGCTTTCCCCCAGGATAAGGATGCGGCTGTCCGTTCCGGCACTCTGCTCCATGAGCTCCTTGACCCGCATCATGGGCCGGCCTGATCCGATCATCTCATCGTCTAAGAAGATGCTGGTCTTCAGGGTCTTGTTTTCCTTCCGCAGTTCTTTCAGTCTGAGTGCATTCTGGACTACGGTGATCGTTTTCTCCAGTGAGAGGGGTTTTTCAAGGAAATCGAATGCGCCTATCTTGACCGCTTGAACTGCCAGGACGATGTTGGCATGACCGGATATGATGATCACCTCTCTGTCGGGCCAGCTTGCTTTGATCTCTTTCAGAACGTCTATGCCTCCCTTGTTGGGAAGCCAGACGTCAAGCAGGACAAGATCGATGGTGCGCTCTCGGAGAATGTCCAATCCTTCAAACCCGTCTTCGGCAACCGTTACTCTGTAGCCCTCGTCATTCAGCACGTCTCTGAGCACGGTTCTTATCCCAGGCTCGTCATCTATAACGAGAATATGACTCATTCATTTCTCCATAGGCAGGTCGATGAAAAACGTCGTGCCACGGCCCTTTTTGGTTTCAAACCAGATGCTGCCATTGTGATCAAAAATGATTCTATCCACGATCGACAATCCAAGTCCCGAGCCGTCCTTTTTTGTAGTGAAATAGGGTTCGAAGATGTTGTCCTTGAATTCTTCCTCGATTCCGGTACCGGTATCCCGGACCTGTACTCTAAAGTAGGGGGAATCGTCTTTTTTGACAAGATCGGTTATGACACTCAGCTCTCCACCGTCGGGCATGGCCTGGATGGCGTTTTTGAAGAGGTTGGCAAAGACCTGTTTCATCTGTTTGCGATCGACTTTGATCATCGCGCTATCGTTAACGAATCGGCAGCCAAACGTTACCCTGCTCGAGAGGTTCTCATAAACCTGAATCACTTCCTGGATGAGCTGCCTCATGTCCACAGGCTCAGAATGAGGGTTGGGCAGCCGAGTGAACTCCCTGAACTCCACCAGCAGCTTGTTGAGATTATCTACCTCATCGACGATCGACGAGACCGCCGGCTCCAGCACGCCTTTGAGGCTTTCGGGATCGGATTTGTATTTCTTGAGAATCCTCTGAGCCGAAAGCTTGATGGGCGTGAGAGGGTTCTTTACCTCGTGTGCCAGGCGCTGAGCGATTTCCTGCCAGGCAGAGATCTTTTCAGCCTGTAATAGCTTCTTTCTGGAGCCCTCGAGCTCGGAGATCATACGATTGAAAGAACCCACCAGGAACGACAACTCGTCTTTCGTTCGGGTAAGCACTCGGAAGGAGAAGTCACCTTCGGATATACGTCTGGTTGCCTCCTCGAGGTTGACGATGGGCCTGATGATTTCGTCTGTAAGGAGAAAACTCACCAGGATCGAAAGCAAAAGAATGGGTGAGGAGCAGATGAAGAAGAAGACAACCACAGCCATGCGAAAGAGCCGCTCGTAGCGGAAGAGTTGTTTGAAGCGAGAGCGAGCCTCTGTAATTACGCTGGCATACTCATCAAATTTCTTCGGGTAGACAATTCCCAGGATGACCGAGTAGGCTTTTCCTCCGATCACAGGTTTTACCAGGGTTTTCATAATCGTCACCTCTCCCCTGACCTCGATGGTGGGAAGACTGCTCTGCAGGCGCCCCAGAGAGGCGCTATCTTTCACCCTGCCTGCTTCATTTCCCTCAAAAAGGAGCTCCTCCCCCTGCCCGTTGAAGATCTGTAAAAGATTGACCTCTGGATTGGCGTTTTGGATGGATTCCCAAACCTTTTGGGGGTCCTCATCGGCGTTGGCGAGGAATCCGGGTATGAGAGAGCTTGTGCTGAAGCGCTTGAGATTTTCCACCTTGCTGATACGGTACTCCAACGAAAGGTTGAGACCCCCCTCCATTGCATCTCCGACCTTCGTGCTGAACCAGAAATTGATGGCCGAATTGATAAAGGTGATGGACAGCAGTGCCTGAGGTATGAGCGAGAGCAGTGCAATGAGAGCAAAGAAGGCCAACAGTCTGGTTTTGAGTCTGGAGCCCGCCCGTTTGTGCGTTCTCTCTCTCACGAGCTTGACGATGTTGTAAATGATGGCCCCCAGAAGAACGGTTGGTAGAACGAAGGTGATAGCGATGATAGCCAGTGTGTTGGCTGAGGAGCCGGTTTCGGAAATGTTGGCGATAAGCTGACCGGCGAAGGCCAGTATAAGCCCTATGAGAAGGATATAGAAGAGAACCAGAATGAGAAGCCCGACCGAGCTCGGGGTGGTATGGCTGTGCAGTTTCAATGGAGCTCTCCTCTTGCTTTACCGATCGTTACTTCCTTCCAGTCAGTGGTAATGCCGATAGGCCCCAGGAGGTAGATGAGATTCAGAGGAGGTACCAATTTGACATGGTTGAGACGTATGCGTGCCCGCAGATAGTAAACCTTGTCACTCTCTGGAGCGAAGTTCGAGAAGGCGAAAATTTGGATGCCAAAGAAACTCTCGATGAATTGCTCGCGTTTCTTGAAATCGAGCTTCTCCCCGCTGCTTGTGATAACTGAATAGATATTATCGTAGAAATTCATGTGTGCTCTATAGGAGGACTCATGCTGTCCCATGAGCCGGTCTCCAAATATGGAAAAAAGGCCCCTCACCTTCTCATAGAGCCTGAACTGGAAAGTGATCTCCGCTTCGAAGCCATCCTGAAGAGAGCTAAAGACCTCCTTGTAGGGTATGGATTCCAACCTCGCCGAGATGTTTACGCTTTCACCCGATTGCCGGGCATCGAGTTGAATTTCTTGGGGAAAAATATAACTCAGAGGGCAAACGAAAGTAAGAACGAGGATCAGCCGGCGCAGCTCACTCTTCCTGGAATTTGTTCTCAAAGAGTGTCGCGATTGCTTGCACGGCTTCCTCTTCATCGTTTCCCTCGGCGATAATATTTATTTCGGAGTCAAAGGTGGCGCCCAAGGTGATTATCCCCATTATGGATTTTCCGTTTATTTTTTCGGAATCCTTCTCCAGGAAGATCTGAGAATCGTACTCATTTGCCGTCTGCACCAGAAGAGCGGCGGGTCTGGCGTGAATACCTGCTCGATTTATGATTTTCACCTTCTTTGATTTCATTTCCTAGTTCCTGCATTCAAGGTCTAGTAGATCGATTCAGCCCTCTTTCTTTCGAGCCAGTTCATGATATTTTTGTTGAATTCCCGCTCGGGAATGTATCCCATCTTTTTTAGTCTCTCGTTCATGGCCGCCGTTTCGATGATGATAGAGATGTTTCTACCCGGTTTTATGGGAATCACTAAATAGGGAACCTTGCTGCCGAGAATGTCGATGGTGTTTTCGCTGGAACCGATTCTGTCGTAGGCTTTTGAGGAATCCCAGTCCTCCAGCTCGACCACCATTTGGACGCGTTTTTCATCTCGAATCGCCCCGACTCCGAAGAGGTGGGCGATATTGATGATCCCCAGTCCTCTTATCTCCATGTGGTGGCTGGTGACGCTGCTGGCCCCCTTTCCGAGAAGAAAGTTACCGCTGACACATCTGATCTGCACGACATCATCGGCCACAATACGGTGTCCCCGCTCGATGAGAGCAAGCGCCGTTTCGCTTTTGCCGACCCCACTGTCCCCTTTGATCAGAATACCGATGCCGTACACCTCTACGAGAACTCCGTGAATCGTGATCTGTGGAGCAAAGATGTCGCTGAGCACCCTGATGATGCGGGTTGAAAACTCCGATGAGGACAGGTTTGTTTGAAGCACAGGGCATTGAGTACGGTTGGCTAACTCTAAAAAGGCCGGGATGGGCTCGATCCCATAGGTGAAGACGGCGCAGGGGAATTTGTACTGAAACATTCTCTCTATGAACTCTGTGTTTCCCTCTTTTTCGAGCTTCGACAGATAGGCGCTTTCCCCCCTGCCGAATACCTGAATCCTTTTCCAGGCAAACTTGTCGAAAAAGCCCGTCAGCGCCAGGCCCGGTCGGTCCAGCTCCGGTACCGTTATCTCCCTTATGAGCCCCGGGCGACCGGTGATGCATCGGAGGTTCAGCGCATCGTGCTCTTTCAAATCGAGTTTAAGCAAATCAAGAACCGTGAATTTGTCCATATAAGATTTTCCTTAGTGCTCCTGGATCTTATCCTTCTCCTTCTTGATTTTTGTCTCCAGCTTATCGATGAAACCGTCGATCCCTTCCAGCACATCGAAGCATTCGTAACCAATGTGGGCGGAGCTTCCCCACCTAAAGTTGATGGTTGCCTCGATCTTAATACAGCTTTTCTCTTTCGAAAGGGTTATGAGGAGGTCGATGATTACGTCTTTGGCGAATTCGAGCTTATGCATCTTCTTGTCGAAATAGTCTCTTGTCTTATCTGTTACATCTAGGTGGATTCCTCTTATGTCGATACGCATGGGGCCTCCCTCTCCGAGTGAATAATGCTGGAGGTAATCATCTTTTAAAAGATGAATCAATATCCAGTTCTTTTCTGTATTTTGAAACCGTCCTTCTGGCAAGATTGATGCCTCGGCCGGCAAGCAGCTCAGTTATCAACTTGTCTGTGAGTTGTTTTGCCCCTTCCGCTTCTATAATCTCTCTGATAATTTCTTTCACGCCCTGTTTGGAGAATCGCGAACCACTGGAGCCTGGGCCAGATATCGAATTTGTGAAGAAATATTTTAGCCTGAATATTCCCCACTCGGTTTGAATGTACTTGTTTGTTGTAATACGGGAAACGGTAGCTTCATGCACATCGATTTCTTTCGCAATATCTTTCAGGGTAAGCGGCACGAGATACTTTGGCCCTGCCCTGAAGAAGTTTCTTTGAAACTCCACGAGGACCCTGCAAACCTTTAGCAACGTCTGGTTGCGTTGCCCGATACTTCTGAGGAACCATCTGGCGTCGTTAAGGTTTGTGTTGACGTACTGGCTGAGTTTTTTCTCCTTGCCTTGACTTTTGTCTTTAAGGATGTTTTTAAAGAAAGAGCTTATACCCAGCACAGGGATCTCTTCGTCATTCAAAACGAGGAAAAAATCCCCCTCTCTCTTTTTTACGGAAACATCCGGAATCACATATTGCGGTGGTTCTGTGAAAAAATTACGTCCCGGTAGCGGATCCAGAGTTTTTATGAATTCGATGGCCTCATCGACCTCGTCTTCGGATACCTTCATCTTTCTTGCAATCTCTCTGTGTTTTCCTCCCTCCAAACGGTCCATGTACCCTTTGACGATCTCGTACGCATCGGGATGAGAAGCTGGATGATTCTTGATCTGAACCAGGAGGGATTCGCGAAAATCTGCCGTACAAGCCCCAACGGGTTCAAAAGACTGAATTATCTCCTTAACGGATTCCAGTATCTTCAGCTCGTTTTCTTTCACAAGGATTTCGGGCGGTTCAATGTGAAAGCCATTGGGATCGAGATTTCGAATAAGAAGCTCTCCGATTTCGAACTCCGTCGGATCCATTCGCTGAAGACGAAGCTGCCAAAGCAGGTGATCCTGAAGGGATTCGGATCGCGAGAGGGTCCCCTCGATGAACTGCCGCTTCAAATTACTGGCTTCTTCGGCCCGTTCTCTGTTGTAACCAAAGTCCGATGTCTCTTCAAAGACGTCGTAGTCTTCGGGATCCTTTTTTGTCACCTCCTCGAGAGAGACTGTCGACGAATCAGATATGACCTCGAGGGCGGGATTTTTTTCCAGTTCTTCTTGGATTTTCAGCCTGAGATCGGGAAGGGGTAGAGCCATGAGCTTGATAGCCTGAAACAACTGTGGTGTGAGTCTGAGTCTCTGCTCCTGTCTTAATACAGGCTTCTGGAGCTGCAATATCTAACCTCCATGCCCCCTACTGTTAATATTGCCCAATGAGGGGTCGATTTGTCAAATCGAATTTACATTTTGAATTCATGACCAAGGTAGATCTCTCTGGCAATAGGACTTTCGATTAAATCTTGTCTCGAACCACTTACAATGATTTCTCCCAGGTTGATGATATAGGATCGATGGGTGATTTCCAGTGTATCCCTGACGTTATGGTCTGTGAGGAGCACTCCGATGTTTTTTTCCGAAAGAGATTCGATGATCCGCTTGATCTCGTGTACCGCTATCGGATCTATTCCGGCAAAGGGTTCGTCCAACAGCAGGAACTTGGGCTCTATGGCCAACGAACGGGCAATCTCCGTTCTTCTTCTCTCACCACCGGAGAGAGTGAAGGCTTTCTGTTTGCGGAGGTGACCGATACCCAGTTCATCGAGAAGCTCTTCCAATCTCTTTCGCTTTTCACCCTTGGACAAATCTCTACGGGTTTCGAGGATGGCCCAGATGTTCTGCTCTACCGTTAACTTTCTAAACACCGAAGGTTCCTGAGGCAGATAGGCTATTCCTGCTCTGGCTCGTTTGTACATCGGCAGGCTCGAGATGTTCTCACCATCGAGATAGATGTTGCCGTCCGTAGGTCTTATGAATCCGACAATCGTATAGAAGATCGTGGTTTTTCCGGCCCCGTTCGGCCCGAGAAGACCGACCACCTCACCCAATTCCATGGAGAAGCTCACATTGTTGACAGCTACCTTTCTTCCGAAGACCTTCTTGAGCCCTTCGATAGTTAGCCTGCTCACGGCTGCTCTTTTACCTCCTCCTCGCTTTCCTGGCTCTGATACCGCACCTCAGCCTGTACGTCCCCTTCCATCCGAACCTCGTCGGTTTCGAGATTAACATATATTTTGGTTGCTCGGTACTCATCTTCCTTCCAGAGCACGATCGGCATGCCTGAAAGCTCCAGCGTCTTCTCGTCTCTGAAATACCGTGCCATTTGAGAACGGCAGACGAGGTCCTCTTTCAATATTCTCACACCGATCTGGACCAGAATAAGGTTTTCCTTGTCTCGGTTTTCGATGATTCCCCCTTTGAGAACCACCTCGTTTTCCCTATCCTCCAGCACGGCGTTACCCTGAATACGCGTGATCTTGTCCCGTCTGTTGTAGTAGAGCTTTTCAGAGACGATCTCCAGCCCCTTTTTTTTGTTGGAGACCCTCACATTACCGCTGCATTGAGCAAAGATGAAATCCTCGCCGTAAAGCTCAATGACATCGGCTCGAATGACCATGTCATCCGTTATGAGGGTGGCGTTCCCGGTAAGAACGGTGCGTTCCTTTCCCTTGGCCAGCTCGGCCTGCATGCTATCGGCATGGAAGGATATGCTGTCTGCATGGAGCACATTGAAGGAGAGAAGAAATGTTATCAGTAGGGAAAAAAGTCTTGTCATTCTTCTTCTGTAACGTAGCGTCCCCGCACGCCTCCCTTGAGCCTGATCTCCATCCGCCGGAGGTCCGCCTCGAGGCCGACTCCTTCCAGGAACGATCCGTCATCCTTTTTCAGGGTCACCCTTGTCTCTGGCGGGGTTTCCAGGTATCGCCGCTCACTCTCCCATCGAATGCTGTCGGTGCTGATACTGATCCCTTCCTTCTTGGAGTAAAAATAAACATTCCCAGTGAACTCTGCGTCTTCGGTTTCGTTGAAGTAAACAACCTCGTCGGCCCATCCCTCGGTGAGTGCGTTGCCGTCATTGTCGAATTCCAAAAAATGCAGGCCCCGGGCCACAGTTTTTTTGTGTCCCTGATAGATCTCAACAGAGTCCGCCTCGAGCTTTAGTATGGTTTTGCCCCCCTCTACCACCGTTTGAGAAAGCTCGAGCATGATCGATTCGGGGAACTCTTCCGCCAGATTTTCATCGACCATCGCCTCCTCGTAATCGAAGCTGCAGGAAAGAATTACAACGAGTAGAAGAGGTGCGCAAAACGAGAAGCGAATGCACGTGCCCGATCGCCTCCTGCCGCTCTGCAATTGGGAATTGCCGCTCTGCAATTGGCGGACGGGAGAGTGAGGTCGTGGGGGATTAGTTCTTTTGTGCTCTGTTCCCATAATCGAGGCAGGCTTTCACAAAACTTCTAAAGAGTGGATGCGCATCATCGGGCTTGGAGATGAATTCGGGGTGATACTGCACACCGATTGCCCAGGGATGATCCGGCCATTCGATAGTTTCGACCAGATTGCCATCCCGGGTCAACCCCCCGATCAACAGACCTCCCTCTCTGAGGGTATCTCGGAAACGGTTGGAGATCTCGTATCTGTGTCTGTGGCGTTCCTTAATGATTTTCGTTCCGTAGATGCTAAAGATCTTGCTGCCGCCGTCGAGGTGGGTTTCGCTCTGTCCCAACCTCATGGTGCCACCCATCAGGGCAATATCCACCTGTTCTTCCAGAAGACTCACCACCGGATTCCTTGACTCCGGGTTGAACTCCGTGCTGTTGGCGTCCTTTAGGTTCATAACGTTGCGGGCGTACTCGATGACCATTACCTGCATTCCGAGACAGATTCCGAAGCAGGGAATGTTGTTTTGTCTTAAATGCGCGGCAACCCTGATCATACCCTCGATTCCCCGTTGTCCGAAACCTCCGGGAATGAGAATGCCGTCGACGGTGCTTAAGTGTGCGGACAGGTCGTCTGCATCGTCCATATTTTCGGAATCTATTTTAACCAGCTCGACGATGCAGTCGTTGGCAAAGCCGCCGTGAATGAGTGCCTCAAAGATCGACTTGTAGGAATCATGAAGGTCGAGGTACTTACCCACGATGCCGATTCGAACCTTCTCTGTAGCGTTGAGATAACGGTTAACCATTCGTTGCCAACGGGATAAGTCACCCTTGTTCTGATTGATATCCAATTTTTCGAGCACAATATCGTCTAATCCCTGTCGGGAGAAGCTGAGGGGAATCTCGTAGATGGTTGATTTCACATCGTTTGCGGATATGACCGCTCTGGCTTCGACGTTGGTGAAGAGAGAAATTTTATTTCTCATGGCGGTGCTCAACGCCTCGGCGGAGCGACAGAGGAGTATATCCGGCTGAATCCCTATCTCCAGCAGAGCTTTTACCGAGTGCTGTGTGGGTTTGGTCTTATACTCTCCTCCGCTCACCATAGGAACCAGGGTCATGTGAATAAAGAGAACCCTCTTTTTGCCCAGATCGTGGATAAACTGCCTTGCGGCTTCCAGGAAGGGAATGGATTCGATGTCCCCCACGGTACCGCCGATCTCGACGATTGCTATATCTACCCCTTTCTGCTCACCGACGTTGAGGATTTTCTGCTTTATTGTGTCGGTGACATGGGGTATGACTTGGACACAACGGCCGAGATACTTTCCTTCCCTCTCCTTTCTAATGACCTCCTCGTAGATCTGCCCGGTGGTAATCGAGTTTTCCTTTCCTAATGGTGAGGAGGTAAAGCGAGAGTAGCTACCCAGGTCGAGATCGGTCTCTGCGCCGTCGTCGGTGACGTAGACCTCGCCATGCTGATAGGGATTCATCGTTCCGGCATCTACGTTGATGTACGGATCAATTTTGATAATCCGAACATTCAGCCCCCGATTTTCCAACAGGTTACCGATGGAAGCCGCGGCGATGCCTTTGCCCAGAGACGAACAGACACCACCGGTCACGTAGATATACTTCGCCATAACTGGCCCATTATTGATGAATCGACCTGCTCTGTCAATTGAGACTGCGTCTGGTACGACGGGTCATGTGGTTCGTTGACGCAGCAGCTCTTCGACCTTGTCCCTCACGATTTTTGCCAGGACGCCCTTGTTTTTTCGATCGAAGCCGGATACGGAAACGGGATCGCCGAATGATACCGAGACCGGTGCGGGTTTCATGAAATAGGAGCCTTTGGGAAGAACGTCTCGAGAACCGCGAACAGCGACCGGAACGATGGCGGTACCGCTCTGAACGGCCAGAGAGAAGACACCGAGCTTAAAGTCTCCCAATTCACCCGTCTGGCTTCTTGTTCCTTCCGGGAAGACGGCCAGGGAGGTTTTTCCGGATCTGAGGGCTTTGATCGCCCGCTCGATAGATCGCCGCGCCGATTTGGGGCTATTTCTGTTGATAGGGATATGCCCCCCGGCGGCCATGCCCCATCCAAGAATGGGAATGAAGAAGAGCTCCCGCTTGGCCAGAAAGCTTATGAATACAGGGCATGCGACATAGAGAATGGCTATATCCGCCGCACTGGTGTGATTGGACATGAAGATATAGTTGCGTTTTTTGTCTATTTTTTCGGCACCCGATATCTCGATTCTCACACCGCTGAAAATAATGGCTACTATGAAGCAGAGCTTCATCAACGCCATGCTGATCCATCGGGAGAGGGGCCGCACCACAATCACTAAAGATGCGATTACCCCCACGCTGACGACAACCCACAGGATGAAGAAAAGGGCGTGCACAATCCTGAGGAATCTGTTAGAGCTTTTAGTTTTCATGGTCCCGGCAGGCTGTTTCATGCGTTTGATCCAGAATCCGCCTTATCTCCGGCAGATCGGATTTGTTGCTGGTCTTTTTGAGGATCAGATTGATTACAAAACCGAGAACGATGCCGCCCGTGCCAAAGAGTATACGTACAGCTTCGTTTTGGATTCCCAGGGTCGTGCTTGCAAAAACGTAGGGTGGAAAGAACATGAGAAGCGGAAGGATCAGGACGAGAAACCCTGCCTTGACTGCCTTCCAGGGTGAGAGGAAGATCTCGACGGTGTCCCCTTCGGTCAGTGGGAGTCCGTCGGAGTTCGAAGCTGTCACGATGATCTCCTTCTGCTTGGATCCGTGGGTGCACGCCATACAGGTTCCACAGTCGGCGTTCTGGCAGTACTTTACGGTGATCTCTTTACCTCTAACCTGTTCGACTGTTGCCTGAACGGTCATGGGGTTTCTCCTCACAATCTATCCGGAGTCTCTCTATGTTTGTGGCTTTGCCGCTGGGATCAATGTAAAGAATTACCCCCTGGAGTTCAAGCTTTTCCCAGCTTGTTTTTGATCGTTCCGGAATCTGAGTGATGAATTTGGTGATCTCGATTTCAGGCTCGAGGCCTCCGACAGAGTTGATGCTTCCGGTTCTCCCTATATCGGTTATTACGGCTGTCCCTCCCGAAAGAACCCGCTCATCCGAGGTGAGAACCTTCGAGTGAGTGCCTATGATGGCCGATGTTCTGCCGTCCATGTGGTGAAACATTGTGCTTTTCTCGGCTGTAGTCACGGCGTGAAAGTCTACGACAATCGTATTAGTCTCATGCTGAATCTTCTCAATCAGAGACGGCAGAAGATTGAAGGGGTTGGCCAGGTGGGTTCGCTTGAACCCACTCTGTCCCAAGAGATTGATAACGGCCAGGGTTCTTCCGTTTTTCGTGTAGACCCCCCAGCCCCTTCCCGGGTTACCGTAAGGGTAATTAGCGGGTCTCAAGATGTAGGGTGCCCTGCCGATATGAGTCACCATGTCTCTTTTGTAGTAGATGCACTCGCCGGATGTGATGACATCGATGCCGAGTTTGTGCAGGTAAATGGAGTGATTCTTTCCGATTCCAAAGCCTCCGGTTGCCCCCTCGCCGTTGGCAATTACAAAGTCGATCCCGTGCTGTTCCTTAATCTTTGGGAGAAGACTCTTGACGCAGAAGACGCCGGAGGATCCGACGATCTCTCCCATGAAGAGGATTTTGAAGGTACCGATCGAGTCGCTGTCCTGGGCTTGTGATTCCTGCACCATCCCACCACTATACACAAATTGTTAAGCCCGGGCCACTGGGCACCACTCGCCAAGGCCAGTCTTCTGGCCAGGTCAGTTCTCTGGCCAGGTCAGGTGGGATTGACAGTGAGGGGGGTTTGTGCTATGCAATGGTTTGTCGCCCGGATGGTGAAATTGGTAGACACGCTAGGTTCAGGGTCTAGTGGTCGTAAGGCCGTGGAGGTTCAAGTCCTCTTCCGGGCAATATAAATCCTTACAGTGTAAGAAGTTACGAACCCTTGACAAAATAGTCACTATCGATATAGACTTTATTTCAGAAATTTACAACACAAATACAACAGACAAGTAATTCGTGAAACAAAAGTACGGTCTTTTTAAAAGGAAAAGAAAGAAAGGCATAATCTGGTACTATTGGTTTTATAATGAAAACGGTAATCGTCAACATAAATCAACCGGCCAAAAAACAAAGTGGGAAGCAAAGCAATTCGTAGAGGCGTTGCCGGATCTTACTCAAGGGAAAAAGCAAATCACCTTGGAGGAGTATGCTCAAGATTTCTATATCTGGGGGAAATGCAAATGGATAAAGCGAAGGCACGCAAGAGGTTTTTCTTTTTCGGAAGTAATGGCACATATGAGAAGAGCCCATTTAAACAACCACATATTTCCCAAGTTTGGCAAGTTAGAGCTTCGGGATACAAATCCTGTGCATGTAGAGAACTGGCTGCTTGATCTGAATCTGGCAAGCAAAACAAAAAACCACATCATTGATTCGTTTAGGATAATACTCGCTGAAGCACATAGAGAACGAATTATCCCTTACAATCCGCTTTCTTCTGTCGGGCGACTTTCAAAAACTCTTTATAAAAAACGGGACAGCCTATCGCTTAAAGACATCAAAATTCTTTTCCCACAAGACGAGGACGAAGTTCTGCGCATATGGCGCAGACCCGATTTTGTCGTGCTTTATTTTCTTATGCTCTCAAGCGGCATTAGATCTGGTGAGGCAAGGGCTTTGCAGTGGAAACATATTATTTGGGAACAACAGGGCATACTGATAATCCAGGCGATCAAAGCCGATGGATCAATAGGTGAACCTAAGGCGAATGAAATACGTGGTATTATTTTGCCGCAGAGAGCAATTAACTTACTCAAATGGTGGAAGCAAAGATGTGTATATAATGAAGCAGAGGATTTTGTTTTTCATAGTCAAACGAGAGGCAAACCAATAGGAAAAGAAGCCATTACCTGTGGTTTCAAAAGTGCATTAAAAAGAGCCGACATCGATATTGGTGACAGAAACCTTGTTGCCCACAGTCTCCGGCACACTTACAACACGATAATGAAAGGAATCCTCACAGCAGAAATGCTCCGAGAGTTCACCGGACACCGATCGGAAGAAATGACCGACAGATACGACAATCCATATCTCATAGACCGGCTCCAGCAATTCAGCTCATCCCGTAAATTAATCGACAAAACCTGGGAAATCTAACTGGGACAATTGTCTCAGTTCATTTCTGAAACTAATATAAGGCCATATTGCTAGCAGAAATTATAGATGATATGATTAGAAAAATTAAAATCTGCAATAGGAGAATAGGAATATGCCAAATATCACAGTAGATGGCCCGGCAATAAAAGAGTTGGACGTTAAAAGGAAACTCATCAAAGAAATCACAGATGCAGCAGAAACAGCTTATGGCTTGCGCAGGGAGGCGTTCGTCGTTGTCATCAAAGAAAACTCGCCCGAAAATGTCGGCGTAGGCGGGGAGTTGATTATCGATCGCCACAAGTAAGAATACGAGCCAAAAGAGCAGCATCTTATGGATTTCTTCCCAACGGATCCAAAAAAGCTAAAGTCGCAAATTAACAGGTATAACCGTTCTTTTAGAATGGAAGAGGAACAGTTTGGCGACATAAGAGACAGATCAGGCAAACGATATCTGCTCAGTCCCATGTACATGCTGCTCGGTGATAACAAAGCGGCGCTGACTTCCTTTCTATGGTTTGAAGAAACATTTCCAGATGACATCGGAGAGCCGGGCCAATATCTCTGCTGGGCCCTATGTTTATATCGAGCCTGCAAAACCCGTGAAGCAGAAAAGAAGCTTATGCAGACTGCCTTTCAAAATCTTTATA
>SDBV01006413.1_pt1 | contig 16313 bp, 9 predicted proteins | sample 2277081 | NCBI WGS metagenome assembly SDBV01 (sample SAMN10402039, study PRJNA504765) | marine sediment metagenome | isolation source: marine sediment core GS10_PC15, 223 cmbsf | place: Arctic Ocean: Southern Knipovich Ridge | collected 2010
GGAGGCCGATGACAGGAACGCGCGCGGGTGGATGCTGCTTGGCGTGATCGAGTATGAAGGAGAGAACTTGTTCGAGGCGGCGTCTGCATTCCGTCGGGCCGCGCGTCTGGAGCCGATGAGGTATGAGCCGCATTATAATATCGGTGCGGTTCTTGAGAAGGCCGGACGATACGAACAGGCGATCGAATCCTATGAGGCGGCCTTGAAGCTTGCTCCGGACGAGCTGGCCGTCATGGAGAACCTGGCTCGCTGCTATATCCGCGCGAAAACGAAGTTGAGTGTCGCCAAGGAGCTGATCGCCAAGGCGCTGCCGAAGGAGGCCAGGCCCGAATGGCGGATCTGGTTGACTGAGCAATTGCGGTGTTTGGAGGGGGTCACGCTGCAAGCCCTGCCCCCGGGAGCAACTGGCCCGTCTTCAGAAGCGTTCGTATCGCATCCGCGTTTTCGGCAATGTCCCGGAAGCCGCAGATTGCCGTTGCTCGTTCACTTCCTGTCATTTGTCTGCCCTGGATGCCCAACTCCACAATTCAACCGCCTTTGCGTTTAGCCCCTGCCCTTGGAACAGCCCTGGCGGGCAAGCTCTGGAATCACCAGCTTGTCCGGCCCGGCGGCGAAAACGACCCACTCCGCCATACAGTCCAGTCGGCGCATAACACCGCAGCGACCAGCTGCTAGGCTAGGATCCCGTCCTTACTCACTTTCTCGGGCGTTTCCGTTCCCATTGTCATCCTCACCACTACCGTTGCCGTCCCCAGCCGGCAGGGCCCGGCCCCCATCCAACCGGGGGATCCCGGGCACAAATGGTTCGTCATGGGCCTTCGCCAGCTGGCGGCGCAAATCCTGCACCAGCGTCACATCGACGACCGGGGGCGCTGCCTTGGGTTCGCCGGCTGAATCCTGACCCGCAGCGGCCCGCATCTTGAGCAGATCTCTTGCCGCGGCCTGAGCGTCGTAGAGCTCGAGGCTGCGTGTTTCCGTCACGATCTGTTTGCCTGCCTTGGTGCCAGACGTCCTGCGAGAGATTCTCACGGCCTTGACAAGGTCCGTCGGAACGCCATCTTCCCGAAGCTGCGCCAGCGTCTTCTCCCCGGCCAGGAACGGCCAGAAGTCCGCCATGTCGGCATCGAGGGCCTGGGCTCCCAAGGCCAACAGGAGCCTCTGGGTCGTGTGGACTTTGTCGGCCGTCAACTCGTCCAAGGCCTGGCAGATGACAGGTTTTGACAGGTTCTCGGCCCCGATCTGCCGGGCGCTGTTGGTGTTGTAGCCAGCGGCGATTGCTGCCTTTGTAGCGTTGCAGCCGTTGGTAACGTACGCAAGGACGAACCGCAGTTGCTTTCCGGTCAGGTGCAGCTTCTCCAGACGCCCAGACAGCTCCTCTGTCTCGGGTTTCCTGCAACTCTGCGAGCGTGTTCTTTCGTCTTCCATTGTGACTCTCCTTAAAGAGGTGCCCGTGCTCCACCTACTTCGTCGCCGAGACCCTGACCATGGCCAGGATGCCCGCTCGCACCGCTTTGGGCAGCTCAGGCCATGCTCTGACCACCTTGGTCAGATCGGGGGCTTTGGGGCTCTTTTCCGCCGAATGTGCACCGGATTCTGCACCGCCTGAATCGGTGACTTTTTCTAACTTGCTTCGGTTATCAGTGGTTACGCTGCTAGGTTCGAGTCCTAGTCGGGGAGTTTTCGTCATGCGTTCCGGACGTTTGGGGCGTTGTGGCCATTTGCATTTTGCATTTCGGGGCTATTTCGGACGGGGTCGTTAGCCGTACCTTTCGGGGTGGCCAACGTTGTGCCCCGGCCGATTCGCGGGGAGGCCGCCGTTCGACCTCTCTCACGAACCCACCGGTTCACGAAACCAGAGAACCGAGAGCGCAACGGGCCTGAAACTCTCAGACTCTCGCCGCTCTCGGATACCGGGCGGTTAACAGGAGAAATGGAATGGGCGAGCCCTTTACTCGCTAGGACCAAGTCGCCATGTCTGAGAAGCAGAACCAGCATTTTGTGCCACGAGTTCACCTGAGAGGCTTTGCTATTGAGAACGCATCAGGCAAGTCAGGGTTGATTTGGGAATACGACAAGCAACGCCACGGTGACCCGCAGCAGAAGTCCATCAAGAAGGCCGTCTGCTGTAGACCGTTCTATTACGAGCAGACAGACATAAATGGGACCAAGACTCAGAAGTTTGAGGACGCTCTCGCGAAGATAGAGGGAGTGGCGAGCAGAATCATCCAGAATCTTCATAAGAGGCGCACCCTTGACAGCAAAGGAAAGCTCGCCTTCTATGTTGCACTTCTCTTGTGCAGGGGGCCTGCATTTCGCGATGGTTGCAGGTCATTGCTTAAAGCATCCATGCAACAACCCATGCAACAACCCATGCAACAACCCATGCAACAATTGTACGATTCTGGCAAGCTTCCCCCGCTCCCGCCAGAATTGCGGGAATGCCTCAAGCACGATGCTATGACATCTGTAATTGAGGCGGATGTCTTTCCGCAGGCCACCTTGTCGCCTCTGGTTCAAGCTGCTACACAGGTCAGCGAAAGCCTGTGCAGGAAGAAGTGGGAGTTCTTCTTTTCGTCCGGAGAGGACTACTTCGTTACATCAGACACACCCGTCATCTTCGGGCCTGGGCGTGGGGAGAATCAGCCCGTCGGACCGGGCCATCCAAACGCCCTGGTTTGGTGCCCGCTGAGGAAGGACATTCTTGTCGGAATACGCCCGTACCTTGACATCGACATATGCCCCTACGACGTCAAGACTGCCACCAAGGAACACGTGGCAAAAATCAACCAATTGATGTGCTTTGAAGCCCAGCGATACGTTTATGCGCCTGTGAAGAACAAAGAGTTGGTGGGATATATCAAGGATACAAAGGACTGCTCCTAACTTTTTGCAGCTTTCCCCGTTGGGCAAATGTTAATGTCAGGGTGGGGTATCAGGCACAAGACGCAGAATGGGACGATGTTTTCTTCGTAACGATCTGGGGAGTGCCATTCATGTGAGAGCGTTCACGAAGAGGGTTGCTGTCGTCGAGTCAAAGTCAATCCGACGGAATTTGCCGTCGGCTCAAGTTAACGAGAACGCCCGACCAGGCAACTGGCCGGGCGTTTTCATATCCCGTTGCTGGCAAAGGGTTACGGCGGTTCCGCCGCTCGCCCCTGCGATCTGGCGTTCGCGGGCGAGACTTTGGCGTCCAATTCATCCAGATCGGACTGGACCCTTTTGACCATGTGGGGCATGGGGATCTGCTTATAGAGATCGCGGGCCTTGATCCAATACTCACGCGCCCTGGCCAGGTCGCCTCGGCTGTCGTAGACAAGTCCGAGGTTGCTGTACTGGTTGGCCATCTCATCTTTGCGGCCGAGGGCTTCCCAAATGTGGAGGGCCTTGCGGTACATCCCCTCGGCATCATCCAGGTCGCCGCGGAGGGCGCAGAGAACCCCGAGGCTGCCGTACGCGGTTGCCTGCCACGGTCGATCATTCCGGGCCGTCGCAAGATCAAGGATGCGTTGATAGGATTCTTGTGATTCTGCCACCTCTCCCTGTAGGTGATGAATGTGGCCTTTGTGGCTCAAATCGCTGAGCTTGTCGGGGGACAAGACCTGGAGAATTTGATTGACCGCCTCCTTGGCAACGGCATTGTCACCCCGCAGGCATGCGACGGCGGTTGCCTGCCACGTTCGATCATTCCGAGCCGTCGCAAGATCAAGGATGCGTAGATAGGATTCTTGTGATTCTGCCACCTCGCCCTGTAGGTCATGAATGTAGCCTTTGCGGTACAAAGCGATGAGGTCGTCGGGCTCGACCTGGAGGATTTGGTTGACCGCTTCTTGGGCTGTGGAAATCTCACCCCGCAGGAATGCGAGGGCAGAGATCTCACGATTGATCTCGATGCAGTCCTTTCCTGCCTTGGCCTGAATCTTCTGGCGCTGGTGAAGGAGGAACTCAAGCAGAAGGGCCGTGTCGCCGGTCTTGCGGATTTGCTCTGTGGCCCGCGCCGCGGTCTCGTCTCCTTCATCGCGCGCGGCACTTTCGGCGCGTGCAATGGCGGCTTGCCTGAGACGTTCGTTTTCCCAGCGGAGTCCCTCGGCGCGGCTGTGGTCTGGCGTTTTGATTACGGCGCTTGTTTTGGCGCGAGCGATGGGCCAACCTAAGACAGTGATAATCACAAGCAGTGTTGCGGCCGCAAGACCACTGCAGATCTTGTGGTTGGCGATCCAAGAGCCAGCTGCTGAGCAGATTCCCATCATTCACCTGTGGGTGAGGTACCGTCGACCAAGGAGGCGTTCTTCATACGCCGATCATATTATCCAGAGGATTTGGTACTGCGTCAACTGCGCAGCGGTAATCTTTGTGGACTGCAAGCCTGAGGGTGATGTCGCGGCGCGTGCTCTTTCTGTGAACCCCACGTGAATCCGCGTGGTTGCTTCGCTTCGCTGCACAAGCCACGGCACCCATCAACCGCTAGGACCTAGGACCTAAGCACTAGGAACTGTTCTGCGCGCGCACGGCCGCACGGGGGGCGCGGTAATGCGCGAAAAAATGCAGATTTTCTTTTCCCGGCGGCCCCGGACCTTACGAAGACTGATGCGCGAAAAAGACCGCCCCTGCGCGCGCATAAGCTCTCGCGCCGCTAAGTATGGAGGCGCTGCGCGCGCCGACGGCGTTGTTTGACAACCGCATAGGGGTAAGCTTGTGCCCGCAGAATCGAGCGGCCGAGTGCGAGATTTTCGCCAGGAGCGGCGCGCAAAAGCGCAATTGCTTGTAGGCACAGCAGCTACCGTTTTTTCGACTTGCTACAAACCGTCAGAAACCGTCAGAAACTGCTACAACTTGCTACAAACGGCGAGAATCTGCGACTACTGGCGAGAATCTGCGACAAACTGCGACTTTCGGCGCGTGTCGGTTGCGGATGCACCGCCCAGGGCGGCCGCGGTCAGTGGGACGGTCGCGATGGTGATGGTAAGTAGCGGAAAAGCACGCCGGCCAGCGCGTAACAGACGATCGCCAGTAGCGTCAGTCGCCTAAAGCCGATCGTCATTGCGACCAGCGGCGCCGCGACGGTGGCGACGACGGAGGCAAACCCGTTGACCGCCCACGCCCACGGGACGAGCATCGGCGCGGCGGTGCGGACGGCCCGCAACCCCGCCGGGAACATGTGGCCCATCGCAAACGCAAGCGGCGCGATCGTCATCGCGGCCAGCATCATGCGGACGGCGACGGGTTGGGCGGCCGTAAGCGCCAACCAGCGATCCATGATCGCCAAGTACGCACCGGCGACGATAACGACGCACGCGGGGGCGATTGTGCCCACCGATTTGTCGGACCCCCAGCGGCCGCCCAAACCGCTGCCCACTCCGGCGAAGATCAGGAAGCTTCCGATCACCACCGCCGCAGAGTAGATCGGATGGGCCAGATAGAGGATCAGCTTTTGGAGGAAACCCATCTCCAGCAGCATGAAACCCGCTCCCAGCAGCAGGAAGTACGCGCACGTGGGGACCTTCGACGGCGCGGCGCTGACGCCCCGTATTCCCGGCGCCAGCGGGAGCAATATCAACACCGCGGCCAGTACAACGGATTGGGCCAGCGCGGCGATCAGCATCAGGTGCCCGACCTCGAGGAACGCGCGGCTGCGGGCCTTGAGCTGCTTGGCGATTACCGCCAGCGACCGCAACCGCAGGAAGTGATAGAAGTACGGCTTATCATCCGTCGCCGCGGCGATCTGGAAGAGGTATTGATCGAGGTATCGCTGGCGATCGGGGCCCAGCAGCGCACAAGCCCCTTCGAAATAGTAAGCCCGATCCAGTACGTGGTAGCGATTGGTCTCGTCCGGTTGCAGGGCGGGTAAGTAGCACAAATCGAACCCGCGCTGACCGCAGAACTCTCGCAGCCGATCGGTTTGCTGGGACTTCAGCGGTCGCGAGGATGCAATGATGGTGACGGTGGCCCAGCTTCGAATCATCGCCAGGTGTTGTGTCGGTTCGAGTCCGGCTCGGCGCAGCGCGGCCGCGGCCGTATCGAAAATCCGCAGCCCGTCGCGCGGCGGCGTGCGGGCCCATCTGGTGATGCAAAGCATCCCGCCGTCGGTCAGGTGCTCCAGCATCGCGCTGACGGCCTCGACCGTGTACAGGTACGATTCGTGCGAGGCGTGCAAACCGGCGCCGGAGGCGCCCATAGCATCGAGGGGGGGAAGTTGAATAAGATCGAACTTCGCGTCGGAGCCGGCCAGATATCCCCGTCCCTCGCCGCGAAGAATCGTCACGCCCGGTGCGTTGTAGACGCGGCCGCCGAGATTCGCCAGCGGGCCTTGCATCGCCTCGATGACCTGCTGGTTCATCTCCAAGGCGAGGATCTGGCCGGTGCGATGGTAAGATGCAAGTCCCAGGTCCACCCCGCCGCCGGCGCCGATGATGAGCACACTTTTGGGGCGGGCGATGTGATATGCGGCCGCGCGTGTGGTTTGGTCGGCGAAACGCCAATCGTCGGGGGCTGAGCAATCGTAGATGGGGCTGGGCTGGTCCCCGTCGACGAGCATGAGCACGTGCGGGGGGACGGGACCGGTGTATTGCACGGAGACGCCCGGCGCGTGGTGGATGCTCGGATTGGCGACAACGTCGATTCTGCCCAGCGGGCCGCGGGCCTGGTGGATCGTCTCGGTGCCGGGGATGGATCGCAGATAGGACAGCATCTTGTACTGCGAGATGATCGGCTCGGCCGGCGCCCACAGGCACAGCAGTATGGCGGCGACGGCAGCCCAGGTCGCCGGGACGATCGCCGCGGGGCGCCACGGGAGCATTATCGCACCGGCGGCGAAACCGACCATCGCCATGGTGAGTTGCAGACTCTCCCCCGACAGCACGTGCATCAGTCCGACCGCTGCGATCGCTCCAGCGCCCGAGCCGATAAGGTTCGCCGCGTAGTGCCCGCCGATCCGCTCCGGGCGGTCGGTCAGAATAACGCCCATGGCCGCACCGGCCAGCAGGAACGGCGCGAACATCAGAAGCTCGATAACGAAAACGTAAGCTACCTGCCATACATCCCAGGCGAGAAATTGGATGTCCAGCGGGACCGCCCGGGCGACCCAACTGGCCAGCGGTATGCTCAGTGCGTAACCGATCGACAACGCGCAAATCCAGACCCGCCGGTGCGGGAGGATTCTTCGGCTCAGCAGGGCGATCGCCGCCCCCGAGGCGCCAAAGCCCAACAGCGCGACGGAGATGACCATGTAAGCGAAGTGATCCCAGAACCGCAGAGACAAACTCCGCATCAGCGCCAGTTCCAGGGCGATAACGGAGATCGACAGCAGGGCCGCTGTCAGGCGCGTCCGGACGATCGGTAGGGGATCATTTGCGTGCGGCATCTTGTTAGGGGCTCTTAGACACCAGCGGGACGAACCGCACGGCCATCAGACTGCGGGTCCGCACCACACCGGTAAGGTCCTTTTGGACGAGCATGAGCGACTGGACCGCGAACGGCGCCCCGACAGGTATGATCATCCGCCCGCCGGGCTTGAGTTGTTTGATCAGTGGCGCGGGGATATGACCGGCCGCGGCCGTGACAATAATGGCATCGAACGGCGCCGCTTCCGGCCAGCCGTAGTGCCCGTCTCCGCACCGCGTCTTGACCACCGTGTACCCGAGGCGATTCAATCGCTTCTTCGCCGCCGTTGCCAGCGCTTCGATTATCTCGATCGTATAGACGTGCGGGGTGAATTCCGTCAGGACCGCCGCCTGGTACCCCGACCCGGTTCCGACCTCCAGCACGCGGGAATCGCTTTTGAGTTTCAGTTGCCGCGTCATCTCGGCGACGATGTACGGCTGGGAGATGGTCTGTCCGTATCCGATGGGCAGGGGGGAGTCGCCGTAGGCCCTGGAGAGGTGTTTTCGCGGGACGAACCGGTGTCTCGGGACGGCCGTCATCGCCTTCAGCACGGATTGGTCCGTCAGGGCGTACCCTTCGATTACGCGAACCATGCGCCGCCGCTGGTGTCGGCGCTCGGTGAATCTCGGAGGTCTCCAGGGCTTGGTCGGCGCCGTCGCCGCTTGGGTCGCCGGCGCGGTCGCCGTTGTTGTTGGTGTCCGCTTCGCCCGCAGTGCGGGCCCGCCGGTCGAGTGAGCCTTCGGGTCAGCGAGAGCTTCGTGACCACTGAGCCAGTAGGCCGACAGAATCGCCGCCAGGGCCACCGCGGCCAGGAAGACCACCGCCAAGAACCGACTGGATCCGCTTTTGGGACTCGCCATGGCTTCTGTCCGGACAGGCGCCGTCGCGCGGGGCGCCATAAACCCGATATACACGATACGTCGACCCGTTGGTATTGTCGGGCCCCACGGCCCGTCAGACAAGGCGTTTCTGGGCCTGAGCCGGTTGCGGTCGCGCCGTTTGTGCCGTGCGTCCATCCATCACGTCGTTGCGGGCGGCCAGTGAGATTTCGAGGTTTTTGGGCGTTTGCTGGGTAGGCTCATGTTATTGGTGCATCCGCCCATACTTACGAAAGAGGGCCGCTGGGGTAACCGATAATCCCTGTGGTGTCAAAGTGGAGTACGACGTTATCCCAGCCAAGACGCAAGGGCAGTCAACTGCGCCACCCGCGACTGGTGCGCCAATACGCACGTGCGCCGTGTCGGGGCGAGCTTGTATCTGAAGTCGGTGCTGGTTGAGGGCTTCGTGGTCATCCTGTGGCCCTGTGGCCCAATGGAAAGATCGGTTGCCCGAAGACGTTGTGCCCCTCCCGGGTCGGATACAAGCGAAGGTCGCCCCCGGGGTCTGTAGGGGGGGTCGAACAAGAGCTAAGGTTGTAGATAGAATGGACGAGAACCCCCGAATCCTGCTTGTAGAGGACGATGAGCAGCAACGTCAGTTGATTGTCGAGGTGCTCAACAGCAACAAGACCGGTCTGACGAGCAAATACGTCACCGCCGTCAGTACCGGCGAGCAGTGCTTAAGGGAAGACTTAAAGAGCTTCGACGTCATCCTGTTGGACTACTATCTTCCCGACATCAACGGTATGGACTTGCTGGACGCGGTGATCGGGGAGACTGACGTGCCTGTCGTGTTCGTCACCGGCGGGAACGATTCGGCCATCGCCGGGGAGGCCCTTTGTCGCGGCGCTCAGGACTACATCGTCAAGCTAGGCGATTATCTGATGGCGATTCCGCTGATCATCCAGAAGAGCCTCGATCAGTATCGCCTCAGAAAAGAAAAGGAACGCCTGGAGGGTGAGCTGGAGGCCACGCTCATTCAGTTGCAGATCAAGAACACGCAGTTGGAGGAGTCGCTGGACAGGCTGGAGAAAATGGCTGCGACCGATTTTCTGACGGGCCTGCCCAACCGCCGGCGGTTCAACGAGTCGCTGAACACCCATTACGACGAAGCCAAGCGGTACAAATTGGACATGGCCTGCTGCATGTGCGATCTTGACGACTACAAGCTGGTCAACGACATGCACGGGCACCAGGTGGGCGATGAGATTCTCACCCTGGTCGCCGACGTGATCCGCTCTACGCTGCGCAGCAGCGACGTTGCCGCGCGCTACGGCGGCGACGAATTCGTGCTGCTGCTTAGGCACACGTCCGTCGAAAAGGCCCGCATCATCGGACAGCGCATATTCCGGCAGATAGCTGCGGTGACAAGCGCCCACCCCAAGCTTCAATCGCCTGTCAAGATGTCCGTGGGGATTGTCTCGCTGTCTGAGGACTGCCCGCCCGGTCCCGAGGGGATGATCGCCATGGCCGATGAGGCGCTGTACGCCGCAAAGACCCGCGGTAAGAATCAAATCGTCGCCTACTGCGATATCAAGAACGCCGCTGTAATTTAGCATCTCAAAGCGGCGGGACGAGTCCCGGATAGATCAAATCAGCCGATCCGCGCGAATGAGAACTGCACCGTCGGCGGTCGGTCTTGCGGGCGGGGGTGGCGATTCGTCGGTTACTTTTTGGCGGCGCCGCCGAGGGCCTTGGCTGTAGCGTTGATGATGGCCTCGGACGTCCAAGTGGCGGAGGTGATGGCGTCGACACCTACGATGCTCTGGTTGGCGACGATTTGGCGCGGAACCTCGATGATCGCCGAGCAGTGCCAGTCCTCTTTCTGGCGTGTGACCTCGACCGACTCGATCCTCCCGGCCTTTATCACCACTTCGACGTGAACCGGTCCGCGGAACCCGATGCTGTTTGCGGAGTATTGACCGTCGCGGATGCTCGCCAGATCCACACCGTTGCCGATCGCTTCCATTGCTTCGATGCTGGCACGAGCGCGGGCCCGGGGGCCCTTGTTGCGTTTCGTGGCCCGGGCGGAAAGGGTTTTCTTGTAGCAGGCGAGGGCCTGTTTGAACTGCCCGGCGAATCGGGAGGCGTGTCCGGCCGCCACATATGCCATGTCGCCACGGCTGCTGCGGGCCTTCTTCGCGGCCAGCGCGAGGGCCTTGTCCAGCTCGCCCATCTCGCCCCACAGCTTTATGATCTGTCCCTCCCATGTGCTGTCCCGCCCGAACTGCGACAGCGCCTTCGCCGTCATCTCCTTCCCGCCAAGCTGCCAGTAGCAGTTTATCAAGAACAGGTAATTCCCTTTGCCCTTGCGCAGCCAATGCGCGGCCCTGGCGTAATCGTTAAGGTGCAGGAAATAGATATCGCCGGTGGCTTTCATGGCCTTCCTGACGGTGGCAGGGCGAGCTTTGTTGACGGTCATGACGTGGTCCATTACTTTGACGGCGGTTTTCCAAAGGTACGGTTTGTGTTTCAGCGCGACGAGGTAGTTGTTGAGTTTCTTCTTCGGCCAGAAACCTTTGGGTCCTTTCTTGGTCCACGTCAGGTCGAGCGTTTTGGGATACTCCAGGGGAACTGAGTCCCACCATTCGGGTTTGGTCGGGCCGATCCGCCGTATCAGCGACTCCACTTCTTGTGTGGTTCGCGTGGTGTTTCTCGCAGGCGCCGGTGGCGCAGGCGGTTTGGGCGTGCCACCCGGGGGCTTTTCTGCAGTTGGTGTTATCTTTGCAGCGGGCCTGCTGGTGGGTTGCTTGGGTTTGCGTGGAGGCGGGGGCTTGATGGGCGGCATCTTCCCGTCCACCGTTACCGAACGAACCCTGCTGGCGGGAAAGGTCATTTGGGCCGTCCCGCCGCCTATGACGGCCTTGAAGGTGCCATATCGCGAGTCGCGATCGATAAGCACCCCCTTGTACCTCTTGCCGTTGGTAAGCTCTATTTCGTCGGCTCGGGCCGAGCCGGCAAGGACGGCCGCCATCAGCAAGAGCAAACACCATCCGCCATTGGTAAACGCGGGCAGCATCTGGATTCGCCACTTATCTTGACGGCGCTGACAGGCCGTAGAGTCTGACGTCATCTGGAACCCTCGTCGTCTGTAAAGGCACTATGGAATACGTTGCATGATTATCGCAGGGGGAAGAACGCATACTGATAGGATAACAGGACACTTGCGTTGAGCACAAGCAGATGTTTGACTGGTAGGCGAATCGGCGACTCGTGTCACGATAACGCCAGGAGAACACATCATGCCCGCCACGAAAGTCAAGCTGGGTCTGATTCCCGCCAACAGGGGTTTCTTTTCCGACAAGCTGGCCGCCAAGATGCGCGCCGGCTTCATCAAGGTCATCAAGGATATAGGCGCAACCGTCGTCGTCCCCTCGGCCTCGCAGACGAAGATCGGGTGTGTTGAGACGCTCGATGAGGCGTTGGTCGTCGCGCGGATGTTCCGCCAGCGCGAAGTGGACGGGATTGTGATCGCAGCCGTCAACTTCGGCGACGAGCAGGCGGCGGCATTGGCGATCAGGGAGTCCAGGCTGAACGTCCCGGTCCTTATCGTCGCCGCCCAGGAGGAGCAGGCCCTGACGGAGACCACCGAGCGGCGGGACAGCTTCTGCGGCTTGCTGAGCATCGCCGGGGCACTGCGCCAGATCGACTGCAAGTACTCCGTTCCCGAAGAGCCGGTCTGCTATCCGTCCGACGCCAGTTTCCGCGCAACAATCGAGCGGTTCGCCGCGCTGTGTCGGGTCGTTACCGGGATTCGCTCGGCCAGGTACGCTCAGATCGGCGCCCGCCCGGATGGATTCTGGACCTGCAGGTACGATGAAAAAGCCCTCCAACGGCTTGGGGTGACCTGCGTGACGCTGGACCTGTCGGAGATCATCGGCGCGGTGCAGCGGATGACCAGCGGCGCGGCGGTCAAGCGGGTGATACGGGATCTGAAAGGGTCGATCGACTGTTCCGCCGTTGGCGAAGATATACTCGAAAGGATCGCCAAGTTCGAGCTTGCGGTGCGGCGATTCGTGCAGGATCGCAAGCTGCACGCAGTGGCGATTCAGTGTTGGACGTCGATTCAGGCGAACCTCGGGATAAGCTCGTGCGCGGCGATGGGCCGCTTGAACGATCGCGGCGTCCCGTCGGCGTGCGAGTCGGACATTATGGGGGCGCTGTCGATGCACGCGCTGCAATTGGCGTCCGGTGGCCCGGGGGCCCTGGCCGATTGGAACAACCTGCACAATGACGATCCGGAGCTGGTGAATTGCTGGCACTGCGGGGTGTTCCCGATCTCCTGGGCCAAGACGGCGCCGCGGATGGGGTGTCACGGGATCCTCGCCGATACGACCGGGCCTCAAAACGCCATGGGCGTCGTCGAGTTCGTGATGAAGGATGGGCCGGTTACGCTCTGTCGGGCCACGCAAGACAGCGCCGGCGCCTTCAAGGCCGTTATCGCGCAGGGCGCCGTGGAGCCCAACAAGGCCAAGACATTCGGCGCATACGGCTGGGTGCGGGTGGGCGGTATGGTGACGCTCTACAAGGACGTGCTGCTTAGGCACTTTCCCCACCACGTGGCGATCAGCCGCGGCAGTGTGGGTAATATCCTTTGGGAGGCGTTCGGTAACTACCTGGGCTTTGACGTCTACACACCCAACAACACGGCGGGCCAGTGGTCCCCGCACTTACCGTTCGATCTGGACAGGCCCAGTCGCGGGAAGGCTCGCAAGGGCGGTCATCGCCGCGGGCTATGATGGCTGATTTGCCGGCTTGACGGTACGGGCACTTGTGCTATGATAATGGTATACGGGCGCCGAGCGACATCGGGCGTCCGTGGAGGACGGACCTTCCTAGAATACCCACGCACGGAGGCGCTGAAGTGTTTCTCATCCCGGACCGGGTGGACTGGCGATGCGGACGACCGTCAGAAAATCGTTACCCATTACAGCTTCGAGGCGCCTCAAGCGCACCGGCCCGCTTCGTGTAATCGCCCGGCGCAGATTACCCCCGTGCGCTAACGTGGTGAGCAGGGCGATCGGCCGCTACGTCGAGAACTGTGCATTTCTTTGCGGCGGTGAATATCGCCCCGTAATCTCCCTTCGCGTCTGAGGGTGCCCCAGGCGAATCCTGTTGCATTTGACCCCCTCATTAGTTCCAGTATTACGCCACGGTGAGCTTACGCAGTGACTTTGCATACCCGTTGGGCGTGTGCCGGTTTGGCTTTTTTTGGCCCTTGTTGGCCTTTGTCCAGCGCAATGCTCGGAGAGTCGTCGATTGATTAAGACGTTGCACACTTACATCTCGCGGGAGTTGGGCAAGGTGGCGGTCCTGGCCCTGGTCGCTCTTACGGTCGTGATGACGATCGTCGCCATCATTGAACCTCTGCGTAAGTTCGGTCTGTCTACATCTCAGGCCGTCGCGTTTTTCGGATACACCCTCCCGGTGATGTTTTCTTTGACCCTCCCGATTGCGGCCTTGTTCGCCACGACCATCGTCTACGGACGGTTCTCCCAGGACAATGAACTGCTGGCGTGCCGTGCCAGCGGGATTTCCACGATACGTCTGCTAAAACCCGCCCTTGTGCTCGGCGCGATCGTCACCGTTGCCTCGCTTGTGCTGAGCAGCTTCGTGGCGCCCAAGGTGGCGGGGATGGGCGAGCGGGCGATCAGGGACAACGTCCGCAGCATGGCCTATCACCGGCTGCGGACCCGCAACTACCTGAAGCTGGAGTCCCTGATTCTCCACGCAGACCGTGTTTATCCCGAGCGCGACGCGCTGCGAGGGGTCGTGATAATAGACACGCAACGCCCCACGGACCATCGCATAATTGTCGCATCAGAGGCGCACGTGAAGTTCGACAATATCGAAGGTCAGACGTACTGCTCGGTGAACCTGGGCAAGCTGGCGATAGTGCGAACGAAAAACAGCGAGGTGTTCTGGGAGGCATCTCAGCAGATCCCCCGTCGCAAATTGCCCGGCCTGGCACGAGAGAAACCCGCCTTCTTCGATTGGCTTCGCCTGCTTGCAATTCGGCGGGACCCAGCGAGGCATCCGGAGATCCGCCGCGCGCTGGTCGATATCCGCCATGAGATCAGCAAGATGATGCTCGCCAAGGAACTGACCGACACCATAAACGCAGGTAAGGCGTACATCCGGTTGCAGGCGGGGCAGGATACTTACGAAATCACCGCAGGTACCGCAAAGGTGGCGGCTGATGGGGCGGCGGTGCTGGGTTCTGCCACCGGGCCCGACGGTCGCAAGCGCCGGGTCACAGTCAAGGTCAAGCGCCGCGGCGCCGTACGCCAGACGATTATCTCCGACAGCGGTAAGGTCAAGGCGAGTTGGCTGGCCGACTGGCAAGCGGACAGAGAGACTTGGTTGGTCAGTATCTCGTTGGAGGGCCCGGCGCAGCTGTATTCCCCATTCGACGACGAGCCGTCGCGTCGGGATGGGTGGAAGATCGACCAGTGCGTCATGCCTCCCGACGTCGTCCAAAGCGCCGAGAAGATCAACCTGACGGATCTGTACGACCGGGCCGAGGCCGTTACGGCCAATGAGCATATTCTAAATCAGATAAAGTATTTGAAGCAGTCGCGGGTTCCCAAGCTGATCGGGAGGGTAACTGCGGAGATTCACGGTCGCCCGGCGTACTGCTTGAGCTGTTTTCTGCTGGTGGCGATGGGCGGGGCGCTGGGATTGATCTTCCGCGGGGGGCAGATGATAAGCGCTTTTGCCCTGTCTGTCATCCCGGCGGCGGTGGTTATCGTTATGATCCTGATGGGCAAGGAGATGGTCTCGAACCCCGATTCGTCCAGGACGGTTGGACTGATGGCGATCTGGGGGGGCAACTTGATGCTGCTGATAGCCGACTCGCTTGTGTACTTGTACTTGAGGCGAAAATAACACCCCCATGATAAAGACGCTGGATAGATACATAATCCGAAGCTTTTTGACCAGCGCACTGCTGTGGTTCATCATCTTCATGTTGCTGAGGGTGGTGGTGGACATGTTCATCAACATGGATGAGTTCACCGAAGGCGACAAGGGTGTGGTCCAGCTTCTTAAGGACATTGGGGTCTTCTACAGCTATCAACCCCTGGTGTACATTATCGAGATGGGCGGGCTTATCATCGTCGCTTCGGCCGCCTTCTCGCTGGCCCGGATGAACCACACCAACGAGCTGACGGCGATGCTGGCTTCGGGCGTGAGCCTATACCGCGTGATCTGGCCGGTAATCCTCTGCGCTATGCTTATGGGCGGGCTGATCATCGTGGATCAGGAGCTGCTCATCCCGCGCGTGGCGGATAGGCTTGTGCGGGATCGCGACGATGTTCGCGGGCTGGAGACTTTTTCCGTCCCGTTGATTACCGACGGGTTAAACACCGCCTGGCACGCCACTTCGTTCGAACCGGCGAAGGGCCGACAGCGGATGATTCGACCGATTATCCTGATACGCGACGAGGACTTTCAACTGATAGCGCCGATCTTCGGTAGCAGCGCCCGCCCGGCCGCGCTGGAGGGGGTCAAAGGGTGGATTATCGAGCAGGCTGTGTTCGCACAGATCCGTCAGAGCGGCAAGCCCTGGCCCCACATTCCGACCACCGAACGCGTCTTCAGCACACTTGCACCGGACGAGATACTCAGACGCGCGGGCGGATCGCCCGAGGCCGACGATATTGTATCCGTCGAATCCGTGGATGTCGCGGACGAGACGTACGGGTTGCGAATAATCGCCGATAGGTTCACCCCCGATCCGTTCGTCCCTGGCGCCGAAAGGGGCGGGAAGCTGATCGACCCGAAATTTACCTTCAAGACAGACAGCGGACGGACGCTCGGCATTTTTATCGCCCCCTCTGCCAACTGGGTGGCGCCCACCGCCGAGTTCGGCGGGTACTGGAAGCTAACCGAGGGCGAGCTGTTCTATCCGTCGGACCTCACGCCGGAGGACATCATCCTTCGTCGCTCCAGCGGCTGGTTGGACCTTATGTCCGGAGCACAGTTGACCTCGTTGTTGCGCCTGCGGCGAATTCCCGATCCGCTCTCGGTGCAGATGACCCGGCACATCCGATATAC
>SDBV01006414.1_pt1 | contig 16312 bp, 15 predicted proteins | sample 2277081 | NCBI WGS metagenome assembly SDBV01 (sample SAMN10402039, study PRJNA504765) | marine sediment metagenome | isolation source: marine sediment core GS10_PC15, 223 cmbsf | place: Arctic Ocean: Southern Knipovich Ridge | collected 2010
AAGGTCATTTTGTCCCATGGAGAGTGGATGAATTTAAAGAGACGTGCCCCGTAAACGGTGTGATAACGCATCACCATCCGCTCATCGTACGTCAGTCCGCCCTTCTTTTTCAGAATCGTGTCACTTATGGCAATCTTTCCCACATCGTGAAGAATCGCCGCCGACCAGAGGGTTTCTCTGATACCCTTTGTCTCTTTCGCAGAGACTCCGTGCCTCTTAGCCCAGGCTCGATAGAGCTCGATGGAATAGGCTCCCACCCGCTTCGCGTGCTGGGGGGTCTCAAAGGGGTCCCTCAGCTCCGCCAGCTCCACCATTCGAAACACCAACTCCCGGGATAGCTTGGCCTTTTCTATGGCATGAGCGGCATTCTGAGCGAATTGACCGATGTAGATCCGATCCTGCATGGAGTAGGGAATGGTTCTTCCCTCTCCGTCCAGCTTGTTGATAAGCTGGATGACACCGAGTATCACGTCATCCGATGTCAGCAACGGCACGACGAGAATGGATCCGGTCTTGTATTGGGTCTTTGTGTCAACCGAAGCGTTATGCCTGTAGGTTACGCTGCTCTTGATATCATAGACGTTATCTATAAGCAGCGATTCGCCTGTAGATGCCACATAACCGGCCAGAGAGGTCTTATTGATATCGATGCTCATGCTGGAGTTGATATACTTATCCTTTGCCTTTTCCTCTTTGAAGAGCGTGTCGTTTTGAACATAGTTGAAGTAGAGTCGGTTTCCCGAGACCAGATAGATGGTCCCTGCATCGGCATTGAGAAAATGCCTGGCCTCGGTCAGGATCGTCTCCAGGAGGGATTCCAGATCCTTGATATGTGAGATGTTCTCCACGATCCTGAGGAGCTCGTTGACATCCTTCTCTGCTGTGGGCTGTAGTTTCTTTTCGGCCTGGGTTAAAAGGGACATCAAGATAATCTCGTACTATAATCTTATGCTAACAACCCTAAATGTCAAGACAAGCAGTATTTCCGGGGTTTACCGATTCGCGCATTGCAGTTGATTTCGTCATAAATCCATTAAAATTCTGGTTTAAACTTTTCTTTTTTTCCTCTATAAATACGCTTAAATCGACTATTCGTCGTCTTTTGCGAGTTTACGAGGCTTCCAGTGTAAGGCATCGACGCGCTTCCACACATCATCGGCGATTGGATTGTCGTGTACATATACTTGCGTTGTCGAGACATCCCTGTGCCGTAGCACCTTTGATATTCTATGAATTGGCATCCCTGATTTGGCTAATTGTGTACCTACGTAATGTCTGAGAAGGTGAGGTCGGAGTTCTATCTGTCTCCCAAGCACATTCCCTTCATTCAGTTCCCTTTCCAACTTGTGGAGTTCCTCTTGAACATCTGCGGGTTCAAGCACCTTCCCTTCTTTCCTTTTCTTGTTGGTCCTGAGAGGAATCGGTGGAAATAACTTGTCCTCTGGTTGAGGCTTCCTACGGTAGAGCGTTTTATAGAGCGAGGTGCAGAATCTAAGGGTAGCAGGGTGAATGTCGATTTCTGCTTTTCGGTTACCCTTTCCAATAAAAATCGCGATCAATCTCTCGTTCTCCCTTTGCTGAATACACCCAAAGGTCAACTGAAGGAACTCTCCTAATCTGAGTCCTGTAGTCGTAAGGGTAAAAATCACTGCCAACCTGAACAAACTCCACACATCCCAATTTTTATCCTCTTGGAGCCAAACGTAGAGCCTTTCCAACTCATCTCGTGTGAGAATGTTGAGCGAGGTGTCAGCCTTTCCGGGTCCACGAAGCTTCCTCTTTAGCTGGTCGTTCATCTTCTCGTATGGACTTGCCAGAAATGGAAACTCTTCTGTCAACTTCCTAAAGAACACCTTCAATTGCGAGTTCCTGATTACTGCAGTTTAGACGCTGTTCTTCTTGGTCTGAAAATCAAAGAAACGTTCTATGTGTCGTAAGGTGATCTCCGATGGATGTATCATCATGCCGCTTTTGTTCTCGTGGATCGTTGCTGTCCAGTCAAAGAATTGCTTGATAGCTGATTTAGAGTTGCGATAGGTGTTTTCCGATAATCCACTTCCGTACAAGAACCTGTTCTCGAAATCATCCCAATCTGAAATGTCGTTGAGAACCGAGTAGATCTTTTCCAATCCTCTTTTTAGATTTACTGGTAATCTTGGAAGGTCAAGTGCTTTGAGAAGTGCTGGAAGTCGTTCGTTCTCTTCCACTTTTTGCACCTCCTTAAAACTCTGATTTCTAATATTATATGGTACTTTGGTAAAACTTACTTCTCACGGCATATACGGGCAAACATGAAAATAGGTAGGACCTTTTTCAGCTCCTACCTATTATGGTTACCGAAAGTTGCTCCAGAACCACCGACCTACGATCTTGTTCTTTGCTCGTCTAATGATTTTGGCTGGGGTGAGTTAAGCGTCTGGTTGGACTGCATCTTCGGCTTCCTGGAGACTTTACCATGTCTCGTTCGGGAAGCCGCCCGACACAATACTCCCTCGATATTCATCTTCTAATGTTTCTCCTTGATATGCCCCTCTTCCAAAATAAATCATATTCAATAGGATCATTACAATGATAAATGGCTCGATTATTGCGAGCGTCTTAGCTAGACCATTCACTGGATAAAAATCACCATACCCAAGAGTTATACCAGTAATGAAGCTAAAATATAATGAGTCTGTAATAGTTAACTTTACTATTTTATTTGTTGTATCTGCAATTCCCCCTTGCGGAATAAAATAATAAAACAGAGCGAAACTTAAAAATACTTGAATGATATTTAATATGTTGAGAATGAAAGTTCGTCCCCGAGAGGCCCATTTCTGATCTTGCCTATATGTACCGCGAACCATCATCGATAAAACCGTCATTATCATATCTGCCAAACGATTAGCAAGTAGTGCTAAAGATATCAATATCAGTAGTGATGAGAGTTTGAGATTAAAATATACCATGGTAATGAAACATATTTCAAAAAAGAGAAATAATGTAATATAGATATCAATAGCAAGTCTGTTATTTGATAATAATATCGCAGGAACCCACCAATAATCTAGAATCGCTAATCTATAGAAAAATGGATAAATAAATCCGAATTCTTTTCCCAATGGTGGTTTAAATTCTTTGTTTTTCGTATCCATTGTAATCCAACCTTATTTCGCTAATATTACGTAGAAATCTAGACTGCCGAACGCCGTTTTGAGTTGCGCCCTCGCAGCGACCGAAGGGAGCAAGAAGGCGTCAAGTCCAGCGAAATGTTCGGCAATTCATTTAGCATTACCTCGGTGTGATCATACAGACCCATATTCAAACCAAATCCCTGTGTGTCTACAAGTTACACTATGTTGTTTCCGGTAATTATTTAGTCTTAATCCATATATCGATTTTTTTCTCAAAATATGCTTTCAATAACTGATATCTAAAAGATAGTTTGGTGCTTTTATTTAACTTAAACTCGGTTAAATGTTTTAATATAAAATCATATGCTCGGATAGGGACATCATCAAGTATTTTTCTAGCTATATTTTCCTTAAATGATTTGCCTAGAACATCCAAAATGAAATAACCATCGACATCTTCTTCTATCATTTCCATACACAAAGTTGCCATTCTTTTCCGATATTTAGTCACAATATCATCACCAGGGATATTCTTTTCGGATTGCAGATACCTGATTAATGCATTGCCAATTATAATTCTCGGATATTGTGCAATATCCTTTTCTAATTCATAACTAGCTGGAACTACAGGCCCGTATACTCCGTACTGCGAAGATTCGAAACCAATACCTATTTCGATTCCTCCGCGTATAGCAAAACCTTCTGCTAGTAGGAGTAAATAACTTGATGCACATGCTCCAAGCAATCCAAAAATGTCTTGCACAGGAACACTCCCGAAATCCTCCAATGTAGGAATGTATATCACAATTCCATCTGAAAAAGTCTGGAATTTGATTCTACTATTTTGGATCAATTTTTTATAGTTGTTTGGAATTGGTTTGCTTAGTTCTGTATTCTTGTAGCTATCAAAATAGTCTTCAAATAATTCATAAAGAGTTTCTACAATACCATAAGTGTTTCTCACCTTCTTCAAAAATTCATCCATCTGCTGCTTATCGTTTTGATTAGGCAATGTGTCTATGAGTTTCAATCTCTCTTTTTGCCCCAGTAAGTCAATAAATGCTACGACATAGTATCCGACATTTAGATTCTCTTTGTTTATCATGGTTTCCAAGTCCTAGTTAAATCGCTATAATTTATATCCGTACCTATGATATCTGAACAATTTTGTATATATTGACTGCCGAGCACAGGTTTTCTCAGTAATTTCAGAAATTCTATGCCTTTTTGAAGCTCTTATCAAGTAGAAGAAATCGATACCGTCCGAAAAGCACGATAACACCTTTCTCCGTATTTGTTGTGCTAACTTGATCTTAGCTGGAGAGGGAATCGAACCCTCTCTTTGCTACCAGCCAGCTCAACCCTCTTTGGCTGCCTTCTCTTTTTTCCAAGCGTGATACTCGTCCCAGTGCTTTTTCATTCCTGCCAGCATCGCTTTGTGTGCCGGTGATCCTTTAGCAAGTACCTTAGTCATTTTCGTAGATTGTCTTTGACGCTCTTCTGACCCTTCTGGTCCCCAGCTTTTTTTGATCTTCTCGCTCAACTCAACTCTCTTTTCTGGATGGTCCTTATAGAATTGGATCAACGTCCTGCTGAGATCATCCTTGCTCTTTTGACTCCACTTCTTCCTCGGCTTCGTTTTTGGAACGCCTTCCTCTTCCAATTGCTCCAACTTTCGTTCGAGATCCTCGTTTGCCTTTTCCTGCCGAACAGCGTTCCTCTTCTGTAGTTCCTCTTCAGTCATAAGTAAGTTCCTCCCGTTCTTCTTTTCTTCCATGGTATCCTCCAACTAACATCTGTTATGTGTCTATAAGGATAATTATATATTATCACCTAACACATAATAGTGGGAAAAGCAGTATCCGGTAATTATTTTTAGTAATATGGTAAGGAACAAAAGAAAACGCTTAAATTATATTAAGCGATTTTGTAAAATAGGTAGTAAAAGATGTATGTTTGTTTTTAAAATATTGACAGAACGTCGTCCTCTTCTCATAATGCACCTAAGAGGTCATCGATATGCCGTTTATCTCATCCCCTATGACAGTCGGCGGAGACGTGAGTGGGGAAACGCAGGAAAGTATTTACGAAACGCTCAAGAACATCGACCAACACGTACAAAGAATAGCGCGAGAAAAAGGACTCGAAAACGTACAGGTCAAGATTCTACAGCCACTGAACGTCTGTGTACTCGTTACCGACCAAACAATCTTTGTGATCGCTACCACGGAGAATGTCGGAGGACTACCCAGACATCAATTCTCAGACGAATCTGGCAAGGTGATGAATCTCAGCTCCGCTATTCGCTATGCTGAACGCAAACTCGCGATGCGCGATCCTTTTGGTTTGGAGTTTCCGTGAGCTACTCTCGATTTCGATGATGATAATATGCAAGAGGCCACTGAGAACGTGGCACTACAGTACATAGACGAGGAACTGAAGAACCTTGAAAAATCAGACAGGATGATCAAGTTCGATCCGAATTTCAAAGGAAGGGGCTTCGTTGTTGACAACCACTTGGTTTTCGTATTGAGTCCGTTTGGGGATCCGTTTGACGAGATTTACGCTGATCAGATTAAACCAACCGTAGAATCGATAACAGGATTGCGTTGCATGAGAGCAGATGATATCTACGACACCAAACCTATAATGGAAGATATTTGGGAGAGTATCTGTAGAGCAGCAGTTGTCGTCTCGGAATTAACAGGCAGAAATCCTAATGTCTTCTACGAAACTGGCATCGCACATACTGTAGGGAAAGAGGTTATATTGATTACACAGAGTCTTGATGATGTTCCGTTTGATTTGAGACATCTACGTTTGATTGAATACAAAAACACACCAAGAGGAGCAACAAAGTTTAAAACCGCGCTTTCCAAGACGCTTCAAAATGTGCTGAAAAGGGAAAAAACTAGATAGAGCTAAATTCCATATTTGGCAGTGAATCTTGCTTCACTCTATTACGATGGTTGACAGTTCAGGATCTCTTGCCCAGATTAGACGAGGAGGAATAATATGAGTGACACAGAGTGCACATATCAATTGCTCAAAGACGTCATAATCCCTGTAACTGCCATATTGATAGCAGCAATAGTATCGTTCTTTATAGCTCGATACTCTTTAAAGAAATTATTAACTCAGCAAACATTATCTGAGTTACTAAATGAATATCGGTCACCAGAGATGGGGGATGCAATAATTTCATTATGGCAATTTTATGAGAAGAATTGCCATTGCAACACAGTTGAGCTAATAAAAGAATACGCTGAAAAAGTAAAAAATGAAATTGATAAGGACAGTTCGTCAGAACTACATAACCAAAGAAGGATTGTATCTCAGTATTACCAATTACTTGCAACCTATTACTATTATAAAATTATACCAAGAAAAAGGGTCAAAGAGTTATGGAAAAAAAAAGATCTAAAAATAATTAATGAAATATTATATCCGATTGAGAAAGATAGTATGCCAAAGGTGTTAGGTTCTAAACCCACAGGGAAAGTATCCAAGCAAGTTGAATATATGCATTGTTTGTATACAGATATGAAATAGTACGGTGCCACTTCGTCTGAGGGTTGTCGGCTCCGTTGCCTTCGCTTCACCCAAATCTAACACTCCGTATTTATGTCGAGTGGATTGCGGTAACCATAAAAAAAGTTCACCCAAACCTTTTCAGGTAAACTACATTTTCCTTGTAAAATATTGGATTTTGTTAGACCTAATAAACAGATTCGGTTTACTACCTGACACCTTACCTGAATTTTTGGCGTGTCGATGTGTAAACCGAATCTATTAGGAATCCCTTTTCCGTCATCTATACATTCTCTCCGCCTCTCGCATTTCACGCTCGATACGTCTCTCACGCTCTTTACGACTTTCTCGCTGTGGCTTGTGGCCACCTTCCTGTGCTACCACTGGTTCGTCGCAAATCGTTCGGAATTTTACGATCGGACCACCTTCAGGTGCTGGCAGCAGTTTGAGTGTTTTCAGTCTTCTCATGATTCACCTCCTTCTAATACGCCTTCGATGAGTATGTCTCTATCGAGCTTACGAGGAACTGGTACCGTTGGCGGAAAAAGGTCAAGGAGGAGCTTCCAAAGGTAGAGGTTTATTATGTATTCAGTTGCATGACCATCCTTCATCTTAAACACCTTTCCGAGAGCTTTTTTTAGGTCGCTCTTCACGATGTTGAAGACTTTGTCCTCCTCTTCTTTACTCAATACCCAGCTTTTGAGTTTTTCCCTTTCCTCTTGCCATGATCCAGATTCTGCGTATTCTTGTAATACGTCTTTCATAATTGGGTGATCGACACCTCCACCCTGACTATCCGGTAGATGCATGAGGTAGTCGAGAATGAAGTTATAGAGAGCATAGAATCTTTCACTGAACCATTTCTGTTCCCAACTCTCCGACGCAGGCCGAGACCACTCGTCCCATACGTAAGCATGACTCTCAAGATCCTCATAAGCGATTTCGACAACCTTCTCTACGTCGGCGTCTTGAAATCTTTGAATCTTTCGAAGACCTTAACGAACTCCTCTTTGAGACATTCAACGATGAACTTTTGTGCATAACCCAGTCTGTCTTTAAAATCTTCATCAAACATTTTCTTACTCCTAAAACAGATATACTTCGACACACAACGTGTGCCGTTTAAAATGAGACTCCTCCTCTGTTTGGGGATAAAAAAAGCCACAACGTAGCCCCGATTCCTGTTCTGAATCGCCTATCTTGGGCTCCGTTCTGGCCTCTGTATCTGGAGAGCTATTCCGCCTCCACCATGAAATTACTAAAGTGTATTCGAAATCGTCAAGTGTTTTTTGCGGAACTCAAACCCCTAATCGCAGCACGAAGGAGCACGGATTGCTGGTGAGTAATTATATACTACACACACAAAAAGATTGGAATTTGCTAGCATTTTCAATTGCTGACGGTAGATTTCTCGTAGGATTCGCAGTCGTAAAAAGGCAAATCCTTTTCATAGACTTTTTACCCAGATTACTCTATAAATACGGCTATTGGAGGAGGTTCTATGATTCAACTCGCTGACCGCTACTCGAATTTAGGCACGGAGACGGCTTTCACCGTATCCGCCGAAGCTACCGCCCTGGCCAACAGCGGTACCAAGATCTATCCCTTTCATCTCGGAGATATCAATCTCAAAACACCCGGAAATATTGTTGAGGCAATGATGAGGGCCGTTGAAAACGGCAAGACAGGGTACTGTCCCAATTCAGGTATTCCGGAGCTCAAAGAGGCGCTGGCCAATAACATCAATGCTACTCACGGCACCTCTTACGCGGCAGAAAACGTCTCGGTTCAACCTGGCGGGAAACCTGTTATCAACAAGTTCCTTCTCGCTCTTATGAATCCAGGAGACGAAGTCCTCTATCCCAACCCCGGCTTTCCCATTTACGAGTCCCTCATTAAGTTTTACGGCGGCAAAGCTGTGCCCTACGGATTTCGCGAAGGCAAGGACAACTTCGAGATCAAACTCGACGAAATGCTTCGCTCCATAACACCCAAAACCAAGCTGCTGATCTTCAATGACCTGCACAATCCCACAGGTTACGAGGCGAAAGAGCAGGAGATGCAGGAAATCGCCCGGGTCGTGCGGGATCATAACCTCCTTGTTCTCGATGACGAAGCGTATTACGATATCCGCTACAGCGGCGAATCACGTTCTCTGGCCTCTCTCCCTGGCATGGTCGATCGATGTGTCCTCCTCTATACGTTTTCCAAGAAATATGCCATGACAGGCTGGCGCATCGGTGCAGCTATCGGTCCAAAGGACCTCATCGAGGCGATCTCCAGGTTCAACGTCAATGACGAATCCTGCACATCCCATTTTATTCAACATGCCGCGGTGGAGGCTCTCACAGGTCCGCAGGACGGGTACAGGGAGATCCTCAAGGTGCTCAAAGAGAGGCGGGACAAGACCGTTGACATCCTGAATTCAATCGCCGGCATTCGCTGCTATCGTCCGCACGCCACCTTCTACCTTTTCCCAAATATCACCGAAGCGATGAAAATCAAAGGGATCTCACACCAGGATCGGTTCCGGACACAGGCTCTCGAGGAAACGGGTGTCTCTTTCTGCACACGCCTCCACTTCGGAAGCGCCCTGCCGGGGGAGACGGACTCCTATATCCGGCTGGCCTACTCAGGGATCGACATCGATCAGATCGAAGAGGGACTCTCCAGGCTCAAAGCGTTTATCGAAGGGTAGTCCTTCACTATGAAATCCACGCAAAGCTCCACACCACGAATCGTATTCGTGGTGTGCTGTGCGGGAATGGCCACGGTCAGCTTCATAGCCGCGGTTCCGGCTGTCACCCTGACAACCATCGCTTCCGAGCTCGGGATGTCCTTTTCCATGAAGGGTATCTTTCTGAGCGCATCGTTTTGGGGACTCACTCTCGCCATGCTCGTTTCAGGGCCTCTGGCCGATCGATGGGGATTTCGGTTCATACTCACGCTGAGCGGGGTGCTCGAATCTGCCGGTTTGCTGGTCGTTTCGCGGGCGACATCGCCGGCCACTGCGATCGTCGGAGGTATTCTTCTCGGTATGGGAGCCGGGATATCGGATGCGTTGCTGACTCCCGTTGTCTGTGCCCTCTTTCCCGACAAACGCACCCAGATGAGCAATCTCCTCCACGCTTTCTATTCCATCGGACTTATAGTCTCGATTTCTCTCATGCTCGGGCTGATGCATCTGCGCATCGGCTGGCGGGGCATCTATGTCGTCTTTTCCCTGATCGCCCTCCCCTACGGAATCGTGATGTTCGTGCTTCCTCTCCCCCGGCCCGCACATGAGAAGGGTGTGAAAGTCCGGTTGAGCGCGATTTTGGGCAAGGGGGGCTTTCTACTTTTTCTGGCGGCTATTTTTCTGGGCGGTGTTACGGAGTTAGGACCGTCGACCTGGCTGCCTAATTTTGTGGAACAGGCACAGGGAGCAAAAGCCCAGGGAGCGACGGGGCTGCTTGTCTTTGGTGCCGCAATGGCGCTGGGCAGGCTCTCAATCTCTCTCGTGGTAAGGAAAATGGGTGTTCGGCGGCTATTTCTTATTGCAAGCCTGCTCTGCGCTGTCAGTCTCCTCCTGGCGGCTCTTGCCGTTAGCACTTTTTTCACCATCCTCTGGCTGGGTGTGCTGGCGTTCAGCGTGGCCGTTTTCTGGCCGACCATACTGGCCCGGGCGGGTGACAGGTTCCCGAAGGCTGGGGCTTCGATGTTCTCCCTGCTCTCGGCATTTGGCGCATTCGGCGGGGTTGTCGGACCCATGGTGATCGGCTTTATAGCTGAGGCATACGACCTGCGGGTGGCCATGGCCGGACTGGCCGTCGCACCGTTAGTGGTGCTGCTGCTGATGCTGAGAGCACCGGAGTGATCAAAGCACGTTAGTGATCAGGCATTCCTGTGTTAGAGTCTTTCAATCCTATCGAAAATATCCTCGGCACGTCCAGTAATCTCTTTCATAGGGGCCTCAATCGTTGGACCAATCGTCTCGAGGAGACAAGATGACATCGCCGGCACCCATATCATCCATCTTTTCAATCTCGAACACCGGAACCTTAAACCGTCCGTCGCCCATAACAAGCAAAGCTCCCTCACTGCCCTGAGTGGCGATAGCTACCTCCACCCCTTTCGATACTATTTTCTCGAGACTCCTCAACGTATCTCTGTCACCGGTAAAATCCCACAGTTCGTCTTCTGTCGATTTGCATATCTGGAATCTCTTCAGTAATCCTGCATCAGACCATCGCTTCAATAAAACAGAATCCTCATTGACAAGACGTTGTTCCCTTACGAAACCCTGAGAGTCCACAGCGATGACCTTACCGGATATTGAGATCAAGGTTTCCCACGGTACTTCTCCCATCACTGGATCAACTATAACAGCATCGGGCAAATCAACGACATCTATTGGTTTGATCTCTTCGCAGAAATCAAGAAATTTCCCTTTCCTTCCCTCTCCGCGCAGATCTATAGAAACTCGCGTGGTCTTGGCTCCTTTTATGATCATTCCTTTAAGATCGACTCCTATTCCTCTTAGTTGTGCTATGTGTTCGTCGGAGATGTCGTCTCCAACCTTTGTTATCGTCTTTACCGTTTTTCCCAGTTTCTTGGCGGTGAGCACGACGTATCCTACCGGACCTGCGGCGGATGTCCACTCGCCGTTGTGTTTTAAGATTGTATCAATTACTACGTGACCTATAGCAGCAAAGTCAGCCATTCAACTCACCCCCGGCTCTAGATGATCGGGGGTGTTACTCCCCTGCCAGGATCGCCTTTTCCTTCTCATCCAGAAGCTGCTTCGTGTAGAGGCTGTAGTAGTGTCCCCGGGTCTTTATGAGCTCGTCATGGGTGCCCGCCTCTTCAACGGCGCCGTCCTTTATGACCAGGATCCTGTCGGCCCTTCGGATCGTCGAAAGCCGGTGGGCGATGAGGAAGCTGGTTCGCCCTTCCATGAGAGCCTCCATTCCCATTTGGATTCTCTGCTCCGTCAGGGTATCGATGGAGCTGGTCGCCTCGTCCATGATGAATATATCGGGGTGGGCCAACATTGCCCGGGCAAGGCTCACCAGCTGCTTCTGCCCTACCGAGAGAAGATTACCTCCCTCTCCCACCTCATCGCCGTAGCCCTCCTTCAGGTCCACGATAAAATCGTGGGCATGGGACAGCCTGGCCGCTTCCTCCACCTCACTGTCGGTAGCGGCGATTCGACCATACCGGATGTTTTCCCTGATGCTTCCCGAGAAGAGATGGGAATCCTGAAGCACTATCCCGATCCGCGACTGGATGGAGTGCGGGGTGAAATCGGTGTAGTCTCTTCCCCCTATCGTAATCTTTCCGCTCTTGGGCTCGTAGAATCGGCAGATGAGATTCACAATCGTCGTCTTTCCTCCACCGGTAGGTCCCACCAGGGCGATGGTCTCACCAGGTGCAACAACGAGAGAGAAATCTTTTAAAACGGGATTGTTTTCTTCGTAGTAGAAATCCACTCTGTCGAACCGGACCTCCCCACGGATATTGCCAGGGTCGTATGCTTTCGGCTTGTCCTTCACGTCCGGCTCGGCGTCGATCAGAGAGAAAACCCGCTCCGCCGATGCCACAGAGTTCTGCATCTCTGCGTAAACCCGGGCCAGATCCTGGATCGGCCACAGCATGAAGGTGACATAGGAGATGAAGGCCTGAATCGAGCCTACCGTGATCCAGCCTTTGTTCACCTCAACCCCGCTGTACCAGATAATGGCTCCTATGGCAAAGGCGCTGATGAGCTGTACCATCGGCAGAAAAAGTGCTGAGAGCCAGGCGGCGCGGAAACCAGCCCGAAACATGTTTCCAGTCAGCTCCCCAAACTCCTCGCGATTCCGCTTCTCTCTGCAGAGCGCCTTGGTGACCTTGACACCTTGAATGCCCTCGTTGTAGGCCCCCGTGATCCTGGAGTTAATGCGTCTCACTTCCCTGTACTCTACGATTATCTTGGCCTTGAACCTCAATGCCACATAAATTAACAGAGGCACCACAGCAAACACAATCAGAGCAAGGCGCCAGTTGATGTAGGCCATGAAAAAGAGAGCGGTGGCTATGTTGAGCGCGCCCCAGGTGGCGTCCAAAAGCCCCCATGTTGCCAGCTCAGCGATTCGTCCCGAGTCCGATGTGACCCGTGCCATCAGCCACCCCACCGGAGTTCGATCGAAATAAGAAAACGAGAGCCCCTGAAGGTGATCGAACATATGTTTGCGCAGATCGTACTGGATTCTCTCACCCAGCACGCCGGCCAGGTAGATGAATCCGAAGACCAGCACGGCCTGGCCAATGATGACCGCACCGAAGATTCGGAAATAGTGTAGAAGAACGCCCTGATCCCGCGGAACAATCCCCTCGTCTATGACAAGCTTCACAACGTATGTAAGATACGACTCCGAGGCTGATACCAGCCCGATGCATACGAGAAACCCGACAAGCCACTTCCAGTGGTTCACCGCCTGGGCTACGATGCGCAGCACGGTCCTGCCGTTGAACTGGGTGTCGAATTCTTCCTCTTCAAAGTAGGGCATCGTCTTGCCCCCTGCCCGTGCCGAGCTGACGCTCGGTGCCGAGCTTGCACTCGGAAGGCTCGGCTTCCAGCTTGGACTGCATGGTGAAAATCTTTCTGTAGAATCCCTCCTCCTTGACGAGCTGCTCATGGGTCCCTCTCTGAACGATGCGACCCTGATCCAATACCAGAATAAGGTCCGCCTTCATGAGGCTCTGAATGCGATGGGCGATGACAAAGGTCGTCCTATTCTTCATGAGCCTTTCCAATGCCTGGCGTATTATCATCTCCGTTTCCATGTCCACCGAAGAGGTTGAATCATCGAGAATGAGGATCCGAGGATCCTTGAGAAGGGTCCTGGCGATGGCGATCCTCTGCTTTTGACCCCCTGAAAGAGTCACGCCCTTTTCTCCCACGACGGTTTCGTAGCCCTTCGGAAATCCGGTAATAACGTCATGTATCGCCGCAAATCTTGCGGCCTGAACGACCTCTTCATCACTGACTTCACGATCGACACCGTAGGTAATGTTTTCCCTGACGGTCCGGGAGAAGAGGAAGGGCTCCTGCTCCACGATTCCGATATGTCTGCGAAGAAAATGCCGGGAATAATCCTTGAGGTCCCTGCCGTCCAGAAGAAGCCTGCCCTCGCTGTAGTCATAGAAGCGGGGAAGCAGATTGACCAGTGATGTCTTTCCGGAACCGGGAGGGCCTAAAAGGGCTATAGTCCGTCCTGGGCGGCAGGTAAAGCTCACGCCCCTTAAGACAGGAACGTTCTGACCGTAATGGAAAGAGACGTCCTCAAAGCTTATGTCTCCCTCGACCTCAAAGGGGCCGCCTTTGTCCTCTGCTGGGTGCTCTCCCTCCCCGAGCGGACTGCCTTCGTGAGGCGGGAATCGCCCGTCGAAGAGGGGCTCCCGTTGCTGCCTGATGATGTCTGCTATTCTTCCAAAGGAGACGACCCCCGTTGCCGCTTCCACGATCACACGGCCCAACATCCGCATCGGCCAGAGGATGTGAATGATCATGCCGGTATAGGCGATGAAGGTTCCCAACGTGATTTCTCCTCCCATGACCATGAGAGACCCGACAGCGTATCCCACCAGCATTTGAAATCCGCACAGTAGATCCGTTACAGGCCAAAAGAGGGAGTGGGTGATTACGAGTTTCCTTCCCCGGCGGAGTTTCTCCCTGTTGTCCCCCTCGAACTTCCGCATTTCAAAGTCCCGTCTCCCAAAAGCCTTTACCACCCTGATGCCGGAGAGATTCTCCTGAAGAGTGATCGAAAGCACCGCTTCCTGGTTCTGGTAGCTCTCATAAGCGGTAGCAATCCAGCGAGCAAAAAAAACCGAAAGCACGACGATCACTGGGACGGCAACAACTGAGATAAAGGTGAGGCGTACACTCAGCGAAAGAATAGCCCCAAAATTAATGATGAACATAAAGAGTATCCGACCCACGGCCACGATCTGCATGGCAAAGAGACGACGGACCGCTTCCACGTCCGAGGTGCATCGCTGAATGAGATCTCCGGTAGGAGTCCGGTCGTGATAGCTGAACGGCAACTGTTGAAGGTGATCATAGAGACAATCTCTGATCCGCCGGACGATCCCTTCGGAAGCCCTTGCCGCAAGCCGCCCACTCAGAAAGCTAAAGGCTCCCTGAGCGAGGGCAAGGCCGACAAATCCCGCGGCCACGATGGGAATGAGAAAGCTCTGCTCCATGTTGCCAAGTACATCGTCTACGAAAAAACGAATCAGATAATAGGTCGCCGTCTTGCCGACTGCGGCCAAGCCCAGGCTCAGTATGGCTACCGTGTAGACGAATCTGAACCCCTTTAGGGCGCGAAACAATCCCAGGAAGCGGCTTCGAGTAATCAATTCTGAATAATCAAAGGTGCCTGTCAAAGACACACTCACCTCCCAGCAGTAGCACCAACGCAGGTGCTGCCCCGCGAGTCAATACATCTATCTATGCGGAATCCCCTTTAACGTCAAGTCTTCGGGCCGCAGCTTTTACCGTAAATCGGGAAAAAACCTTGTACAGGACGGGAACGACAACGAGGGTCAACACCGTTGAGGTGAAAAGGCCTCCGATGATCGTCAGGCCCATCGGCGCCCAGAGGGTCCCCCCCCTCAGCGTAAGGGGCAACAGCCCACCGATCGTCGTTGCCGAGGTGAGCATAATGGATATAAAACGCACCTGACCGGCCTCCTTGAGGGCGGCAGTCATCTCCTGGCCCTCTCTGATGAGCTGATTGGTGTAGTCAACGAGAATGATTGCATCGTTGACGACAATTCCGACCAGGCTGGTCAACCCCACAAAGGCGGTAAACGAGAAGGAGTATCCGCTGAGCAAGAGCGCGAGGATCGAGCCTATAAAGGCGAGGGGAAGTGAGGAGAAGATGATGAAGGGTTGCGAAAAGGAACGAAACTGCAGGATGAGCACTCCAAAGATCGCGATCATGGCTATCACTACGGCGGTGCCCATGCCGCCGAAGGACTGCTCCCGTCCTTCCGCTTCGCCGGCAACGTGATAGCGGGTTCCGGCTGGCCAGTCGTATCGGTCCAGCCTGTCGATGATCCGATCGGTAACCTCCGTCACCGATGAAGCGCTCAAGACGTCGGCTGTTAACGTCACGCTTCGCTCGAGGTTGTAGTGCCTGATCTCCACGGGGCCGGATTTGAACTCAATACTGGCAACCTGTTTGAGAGGTATCTGGGCTCCCGAAAGTGACGTGAGGTAGATGCGATCGAAATCGAAGATTCTCGTCTCATCGCTCACGGCGGAGCTCTTCAAGCGCAACAGGATATTGTACTCCTCGCCCTCCGAATCTCGGTAGGTAGATACGATCAGCCCGGAAAGGCTGGCTCGGAGCGTTCGATCGATATCTAGGAGGGGCAGGCCGAGTATTCCGGCCTTCTGCCGGTTTATCCTGACATGGAGATCGGTTTTCGACGTCCTCAGCGGGTTGTAGATGTTGAGCAGTCCAGGGGTGCCTTCGAACAACTGCTCCACATCCCTGGAGATCCTCTCCAAATCTTCCAGTTTTTTTGCAGTGATTTTAATGGCCACAGTCGCTTCGAGGGGAGGCCCCTGCGCCAGCTCTCTGACCTCGATCTGAGCGCCCGGGTAGTCTCTGAAACTCTCTCGAAGAGAC
>SDBV01006415.1_pt1 | contig 16312 bp, 14 predicted proteins | sample 2277081 | NCBI WGS metagenome assembly SDBV01 (sample SAMN10402039, study PRJNA504765) | marine sediment metagenome | isolation source: marine sediment core GS10_PC15, 223 cmbsf | place: Arctic Ocean: Southern Knipovich Ridge | collected 2010
CAAAAAAAATTTTAATAATTGAAGACGATAAGTTTCTTCGAGAACTAATTGCCCAAAAACTTATAAAAGAAGGTTATGATATCGCTGAAGCAATTGACGGAGAGAAAGGAATAAAGGCTGTTGGAGAAGAAAAGCCCGACTTGGTTTTACTTGACCTTATTTTGCCGGGAATAGATGGATTTGAGGTTTTGACTAAAATAAAAGAAGATCCAAAGATAGCTCAAGTTCCAGTGATTATTTTATCAAATCTTGGGCAGAAAGATGATATAGAAAGAGGGTTAAAAATGGGAGCAGTTGATTACTTGATTAAAGCTCACTTCACTCCGGGAGAAATTATTGAGAAGGTCAAAGCAGTTCTAAAATAATCATTTTAACATTTTAACATCTAAACATTTTAACATGTAGTTTTGTTAATATGTTAAGATGACTTTTTGTGCCTGAGCTTCCTTAGAAAACTGCCGAGAAGGCGGTTTTTTTTGTTTAAAAATTGAAATTATTCCGCAATTCAGATAATATATTAGTGAGTAGTAATTAGTGGGTGGTGTACAGCTAAATTTAAAATTTCTATAAACTACTTGCTATAAACTATAAACTAATCAATGATTATTTTTCTTTACGGGCAAGATACATATAGAATGAAGGAGAAGTTGAAGGAGATAATTGCCAGCTACAAAAAAATCCACAAGAGCGGATTGAATTTAAAGTATTTTGACTGCCAAAAAAAATCCAGCGAAGCGATTTTTGACGATTTCAAAAATGAGATTAGACAGACCTCAATGTTTAAAGAAAAGAAATTGGCAGTTATAAATAGTCCTTTTTCAGATGCTGATTTTAAAGAAAAATTTTTAGAAGAAGCAAAAGATTTTTTAAAATCTGAGAATATAATTTTACTTTATGAAAAAGAAAAGATTAATAAAAATAATTCTTTATTTAAATTCCTTAAAAAAAATACAAAATGCCAGGAGTTTAAAGTTCTTTCGGGACAAAAACTAAATACCTGGGTTAAAAAAGAATTTGAAAAGTATGACACAAAAATAGACCAAGATGCGTTAGAGACGCTCATTGAATATGTCGGTAATGACCTTTGGCAAATGGCAAATGAAATAGGAAAATTAGCCAGCTATAAAAATAATCCCGTCTTTGCTTCCTCCTCTGTCGGGACTACGGCGGGCAAGAAGCAAATTCAAGCAAAAGACGTTGAGCTCTTGGTAAGATCAAAGATAGAAACTGATATTTTTAAAACTATTGACGCTATTGCGGAGAAAAATAAAAAACGGGCCTTGGAATTATTGCACAAACATTTAGAAAAAGGAGATTCTCCCCTATATCTTCTTTCAATGATAAATTATCAGTTCCGAAATCTTTTAATAGTAAAAGATTTTATTGAGAGATGTAAGCCGTATAATGTCATTTTAAAAAAGAGCGGTCTTCATCCCTTTGTGGTTAAAAAAAGTTACTATCAGTCGCAGAAATTTAGCTTTCAAGAACTAAAAAAAATCTACCAGAGAGTTTTTCAGGTAGATCTTAATATTAAAACAGGGCGGATAGAATCGGAGATGGCGCTTGATTTGCTAATTGCGGAGATTTAGAAATATTGTGTGAAATCCGACATTACACATTCTGGTTTTTGTTAACTAATTTAGTAATACGGGATTTTCTTCGGGAAGCTGTATTTTTTTTAATCAGTCCAATTTTAGCTGATTTATCTAATATTTTATAAATCTCGGGTAGAAGTTTTTTGGCTTCTTCAATTTTCTTTTCTAAAACCAAACTCCTGATCTTTTTGATAAGGTCTTTTATTTTCTTCTTGTAAACAAGATTTCTGGCTTTTCGTCTTACATTTTGACGGAGAGCTTTTTTCGCGGACTTGGTAATTGGCATATATTTATAATGTATATATAACGTATTTAGGGATTTTTTGCAATAGAAGTTGTATTTTTTAGATAATTGGGCTAAAATTAGGCATTGGCACTTTAACAAAAAATTTATAAAGACCTATATAGAAAGGAGATAACAAAATGACTGAAATGATAGAAAAAAAAGATTGGCCTTTGGCTAGATTTATTATTCCGGCTTATCCAGAAGTGAATATTTTTACCCGGCAGGCCAAAGTAACCACTGCTTTGGGCCCTGTTATGGTTGCTACGGCAGCAAATAAGCTTTGGGGATTGCGAGTAGAAATAATTGATGAGAACAATTATCGAGGTCCCAGTGATAGCCAAGGACTGCCGGATCATTTGATTTTGCAAAAAGAAAGCCCTGCTACGATTGTTGGTTTTTATTGCGGTCTTACCAGCACAATGGAACGAGTTTGGGAATTAGCTAAGTTCTATCATCAAAAAAAAGCTGCAACTATTGCCGGCGGATGGCATGCCCACTACTGTCCCGAAGAAACATTAAATCATGACGTTGATGTAGTTGTTCACGGAGACGGTGAGTTGGTTATCCAGCGAATTATCGAAGCTCTAAAAGAAAAAAGGCCTCTGGCAGATATTCCCGGAATTTCTTTTATGGAAAACAGGGAAGTTAAAACCAACTCTCCGGAAATGCTTGAAGTCCCGGATCTGAACGATTTGCCTTATCCGGATTTTGGCCTTTTAAAATATGCTAAGATGAAAATTTATCCGATTGGCCGCATTAGGGGATGCAGTATGAATTGTGAGTTTTGCAGTGTAAAAGGAAAACCTCGCTGGACTGCGGCTAATTACTTTTTTAACTTAGTCAAATGGCTAAGGGAAACAAGAAAGGCCCGGAATTTCTTTATTGTTGACGACCGTTCAGAAGAAGATCTTGGTGGCACTATTGAGTTTTTCAAAAGAATTTCTGAAAAATATGGAACCCGGCTTAATTTTACTATTCAAATGAGATTAGAAGCCGCAAAAAATACTGAGCTGTTAGAAATTATGAAAAAAGCAGGAGTTAGAACTGTTTGTGTCGGTTATGAATCTCCTATTGATGAAGACCTTAAAGCTATGCATAAGGGATATTTATTTTCCCATATGCTTGAGTGGACCAAGGTTTTACGTCGTTATTTCTGGGTACACGGAATGTTTATGGTTGGTTATCCATTGAAGGAGAAAAAAAATTCAATTAGCGCCAGGGAGACAATTAAATGCTTTAAGAAGTTTATCCGTAAAGCTTCACTTGATACTGTCCAAATATTATTCCCATGCCCTGTAGTAGGATCTGATTTACGCGTGAGATTAGAAAAAGAAAGAAGAATTTTTCCTTTGGACTTAGTGCCCTGGAGTAAATACGATGGGAATTTTCCCTGTTTTGCGCCAGACAATATGAGCTTACGGGAGTTTCAGGAAATTCCAATGAAGATTATGAGCGGGTTCTATAATCTCTCAAGCTTTATCAGAATTCCCCTAAGAACTATTAGTTTGCCGATTGATTATTTTATTAGAGGATGGAATAGTTGGTATCGTGATTGGTCCAGAGATGTAATGAAGTATGGGGGCCATCTTCTTTTGCAGAGATGGCAGAAAAAGCAAAAAAGCGATAAGTTTATAAGAAGATTGGAAGAGTATTCATCAAAAAAATAACTAATATGCCGGGAATTTATTCTCGGCACTTTTTTTACTCTTTTAATTCTTTAATCAGGTCTCTAATCTCGGCTGCTCGCTCAAAGTTCAGGTTGCGGGCGGCTTCCCGCATTTCTTTTTCCAAAAGCTTTTTGTCTTGAATCATCCAAAACTCAGAAGCAACCTGGTTTTCTTTTTTGGCAAAAATCCATTCCCGTATTTCTTTAATTATCGGCTTGGGAGCAATTTTGTGTTTCTTATTGTAATCTTCTTGAATTTTTCTTCTTCTTTCAATCTCTTTTATGGCAGCTTTTATTGATTCGGTGGTTTTGTCTGCGTACAGAATTATGTGGCCCTCTGAATGGCGAGCCGCTCTTCCCATAATTTGGATTAGAGTGGTTTTGTTTCTTAAAAAGCCCTCTTTGTCTGCGTCTAAAATAATTACCAGGGCTACTTCTGGCAAGTCCAGCCCCTCTCTTAGAAGGTTTATTCCGACCAAAACATCGTATTTCCCCAATCTTAAATCTCTTAGAATCCTTGGTCTTTCCATGGTTTTAACTTCAGAATGAAGCCATTTTGTTTTAATACCCTCTTCTGTCAAATGATCAGATAAGGCCTCAGCTAATCTTTTGGTTAAAGTTAAAACTAATATTCTTTCTTTTTTGGCCGTTCTTTTTTTAATTTCTTTGACTAAATCTTTAACTTGATTTTTGATAGGACGAATTTCAACTGAAGGTTCTAATAATCCAGTTGGTCGAATTAACTGTTCAACGATATGTTTTTTTCCAGATCTCTCTTTTTCATACTCCGAAGGAGTAGCTGAAATATAAATGGTTTGTTTTATTCTCTTTTCAAACTCTTCAAAAGTTAAAGGCCGGTTGTCAATTGCCGAAGGTAATCTAAAACCATATTCAATAAGAGTTTTTTTTCTGGCTCTATCTTGTTTTGCCATTGCCCGGAGTTGAGAAATGGTCTGATGGGACTCATCAATAAAAATGAGAAAGCCGGACGGATGAAAGTGATTGAAATAATCTATTAAAGTAAAAGGGGATTCTCCTGGTTTGCGGAATTCGAGGTGGCGGGAATAGTTTTCAATTCCATGGCAATAGCCAATTTCTTTTAACATTTCCAAATCATAATTTGTTTTTTGCTTTAATCTCTGGGCTTCTAAAAGTTTTTTCTGTTTTTTTAATTTATTTAATTCTTCTTGCAGTTCAAGCTTTATATTCTCGGTTGCAATTTCTAATTTATCTTGAGGGGTAACCCAGAATTGGGCAGGATAAATTAGTTTATAATTTATAGTTTTCAGTTTACAGTTTGGATTTAAAATATTATCTGAGGTTGAAATTTTTGTTATCTCATCGCCTAAAAATTCTACTCTCAAAACTTCCTTACCGGTGACTAAATAAATTTCAACAATTTCTCCCCTAACTCGAAAGGTTCCCGGTTGAAAATCAATATCATTTCTTTGATATTGCAAACTGGTTAGACGGGATATAAAATCCCTCCTTTTTATTTTTTGGCCGCTTTTAATTTCCAAAGATACTCCCTGGTAATCTTCGGGAGAACCAATGTTGTAAATACAAGAAACTGAAGCGCAAATTATAATATCGTCCCGAGTTAACAAGTCTTGGACTGCTGCATGCCTTAATCTGTCAATTTCCTCATTTATTTTGGCGTCTTTTTCAATATAAGTGTCGCTTTGGGGAATATAGGCTTCGGGTTGATAATAATCATAATAACTGACAAAATAATGAACAGCATTATTTGGAAAGAATTCTTTAAATTCCTGATAAAGTTGAGCGCATAGGGTTTTGTTGTGAGAGATTATTAAAACAGGTTTTTGGATTTTGGCGATAACATTACTTACATCAAAAGTTTTTCCACAGCCAGTCACGCCCAAAAGAACATGATGTTTTGCTCCAGCTCTTAAATTTTTAGTCAATTTTTCAATCGCCTCGGGTTGATCGCCAGTTGGCTTAAATTTTGAAATTAATTTAAACATGTTAAGATAAAGTAATGATAAGCTATCTTCAAGGGAAAATTATCCTCAAAAAAGAAAAATTCATTGTTTTAGATGTTAATGGGGTTGGCTATAAAATCTTCTTATCTAAAAAGACCTTATCTAAAATACCAGAAATTGGCCAAAACCTCAAGGCCTTTTGCTTTCTTAACGTAAGAGAGAATAGCTTGGATCTCTATGGCTTTTTAGATTCAAAAGAACTTGAGTTTTTTGAGATTTTAGACGGTATCCGCGGCGTGGGCCCAAAAGCAGCTCTGGAAATTTCTTCTTTAGGCCCTTTGGAAAAAATTAAAGAAAAAATTCTATCTCAAGACGAAAAAATATTTGAAGGAATCTCTGGAATTGGCAGGAAAAAAGCAATGACGATTATTTTAGAGCTTTCAGGAAAAATTAAAGATGTTTCCCAAACAAAAAAAACAGTAGAAGTTGATGAAGCCGAAGAAAGTTTGATTGGTCTCGGGTTTTCTCGCGAAAAGGCAAAAGTTGCATTATCAAAAATCTCAAAAGATGTAAAAGATAGCGAACAAAGAATAAAAGAAGCCTTGAAGCTTTTAGGAAAATGAAGAGATTAATTAAAAAAATCATCCCAGCATTTTTGCTTGATTCCTATCACTATTCATTAGCAGCGATGGGCGCTTTTTTATATGGATTTCCCTCCCGCCTTCGCCAAGGCTTCGGCGGGCAGGCAAGAAAACTAATTGTTATTGGAATAACTGGAACTAGCGGAAAATCCACGGTGGTGGAATTAACTGCCAGAATTTTAGAAGAGGCAGGTTTTAAAACAGCCTCTCTTTCTTCTATTAAATTTAAAATTGGGGGAAAAGAATGGGAGAACAGATTAAAAATGACTATGCCCGGCAGATTAAAACTCCAAAGATTTTTAAGAGAGGCGCTTAAGGCAGATTGTAAATACGTTGTTTTAGAAGTTACTTCCGAAGGGATAAAACAATACCGCCACAAATTTATTGGTTTTGATGTAGCTGTTTTAACCAACTTGAGTCCCGAACATATTGAGGCCCACGGCGGTTTTGAAAAATATCGGGAAGCAAAACTGAAGCTCTTTAGGGCAACCAAAAACATTCACATAATTAACATAGACGACAAAAACGCAGATTATTTTTTGAAAATTCCCGCTGAGAAAAAAATAGAATATGGAATAAATGATGCAGGAATTTTGCCGAAAGGTTTAAAACTTTTAGGCAGATTTAATTTATATAATGCTATAGCAGCGACTAAAATTGGATTGTCTCAAGATATATCTTTAGAGATTTGCAAGAAAGCTTTAGAAAAAGTGAAAGGGATTCCCGGGAGAATGGAAATTGTAGTTAGAGAACCTTTTACAGTAGTTGTTGATTATGCTCATACACCTCAAAGTCTTAAAAAAGTTTATGAGACTTTGAGAATTTCCAATTTCCAATTGCAACCCTCCGGGGAGTCTCGCGCTACGCGCGATCCAGCAATTTCCAAGCAAATCCCAAATCCCAAATTACAAAAATCCAAAATGATTTGTGTTTTGGGCGCTTGCGGTGGTGGCAGGGATAAATGGAAGAGGCCGGTTCTGGGAAAATTAGCTGCTGAATATTGTCAGGAAATAATTGTAACTAATGAAGACCCTTATGATGAGAATCCTATGGAGATAATTGAACAAGTAGCAAAAGGAGCCGAAGGAAAAGCCCAAAAAGTATTAGATAGAAGGGGGGCGATTAAAAAAGCACTTGAATTAGCAAAGCCCAATGATGTTGTAGTAATCACTGGAAAAGGTTCAGAGCCCTGGATGTGCGTGGAAAAAGGGAAAAAAATTCCCTGGGACGACCGCCGAATAGTTAGAGAAGAATACAATAATTTAACAAAATAAGTTATTAGGAGGCCATGCTTCCGGGCCATGCTTCCGAATGGTTGACTTTTTTGTAGTCTTGAATAAAATGAAGCTATATTGTTAAAGATATAGCTTTTTAAAAATTGAAAATGGAAAGGATGCAAAAATGGCTATAGGAAAATTTGAAGAGATTTTCAAGCGCTATGAAAACAATCCAATTTTAACCCCAAAAGATTGGCCCTATAAAGTAGGATCAGTCTTTAATCCCGGAGCAGTAAGATTTAATGACAAAGTTTTACTTTTAGTGCGAGTTGAAGACAAGCAAGGATATTCCCATTTGACCTGCGTTGTGAGCGAGGATGGGAAAACAGATTGGAAAGTAGGCAAAAAACCAACCTTGGAGGCAGATGAGACCAAAGGAGAAGCTAAAATTGGATTAGAAGACCCGAGAATTGTCTGGATAGAAGACCGGATGGAATATATAATTACTTATGTTTCCTTCTTTGAAAAAGTTAGGAAAACACCGCCCGGTATTTCTTTGGCAGCAACCAATGATTTCGTTAGATTTAAGCGCTTAGGTCAGCACTTGATACCTCCAAACAAAGATGCTTCATTATTTCCTAAAACCATTAAAGGGCAATATGCTCTTATAAACAGACCGGTTGTGGATGGAACAGAAGACATTTGGATTTCTTTTTCAAAAGATTTAGAATATTGGGGGAAAAGCAGAGTTCTGCTTTCTACCAGATCTAGAACCTGGGATTGTCATAAAGTAGGATTAGGGCCTCCGCCGATTGAAACTCCAGAGGGGTGGTTAATTATCTATCACGGGTCGCGAGAAACAGCTTCTGGCGCTCTTTATCGAGTTGGCTTAGCTTTGTTGGACTTGGAAACTCTTGAGGTAATTCGCAGAAGTAGAGATTGGATTTTTGGTCCGGAAGAAAATTATGAAAGGGTGGGAGATGTTGACGATGTTGTCTTTCCCTGCGGCGCTGTTGTTGATGATAAAACAAATGAACTTTTAGTTTACTATGGTGCTGCTGATACTACAGTTGCATTAGCTACTGCTAATTTAAATGATGTTCTTGCTTATTTAAAAAAATGTAAAGAATATTAATTTAAAAAGCTCCGTTTTGACGGGGCTTTTCTTTTTGAAAAAATTTAGGAAATAGGATAAAATAAAGATAACAAGCAATTATTGAAAAAGAATGCTAATGATTTCCAAAAAAGATTTTACAAAAATAAACAATTGGCTTTGGGAGATTCCGAAATCATATCGGGCCGATATGCGAGTCCCGGCTCGCGCTTATGTTTCAGAGGAAATGTTAGAAGATATGTTTCGAGATAGATCCCTTGGACAGTTGATAAATATAGCTACCTTGCCCGGTATTATAAATTACAGCATAGCTATGCCGGATGCTCACGAAGGATATGGCTTTCCTATCGGCGGAGTCGCAGCAATGAGAATGGAAGATGGGGTGATTTCACCTGGCGGAGTTGGATATGATATAAACTGCGGAGTTCGTCTTTTAAGGTCGAATTATACAGAAAAAGACATTAAAGATCAATTTGAGAATTTGGCTGTTGAAATTCAAAAAGAAGTGCCTTCGGGTCTTGGGAGAGGAAGACAAACGAAGCTAAGCATTGAACAAATTGATAATATTTTAAAAGACGGGGCTAAGAGATTAGTTGAGCAGGGTTATGGAGAAAAAGAAGATGTTGAGAATTGTGAAGCTGGTGGAAGATTAGAACGGGCTGATGCTTTTTGTGTTTCTGACCGGGCTAAGAATCGAGGTAGGGATCAAGTTGGAACTCTCGGAAGTGGAAATCATTTTATAGAGGTGCAAAAAGTGGAGAAAATTTTTGATGAAAAAGCGGCAGAAGTGTTTGGTTTATTCAAAGACCAGGTGGTAATCATGATACATACAGGTTCTCGGGGTCTCGGTCATCAGATTGCCACAGACTATATTGAGTTGATGATGAAGGCAATGACAAAGTACGAAATAGAATTACCAGATAGAGAATTAGCTGCTTGTCCAATTAACTCTTCGGAAGGAAAAAAGTATTTTTCTGCTATGGCTTGTGGAGCAAATTATGCTTGGGCAAATCGGCAAATGATAACCCACTTTGTTAGAAAGGCGTGGAAAGCGGTTTTAGGAGAAAAAAGTTCACCTTTGTCTGTTGTTTATGATGTTGCTCATAATATTGCCAAGATTGAAAAGCATATTGTTGATGGCAAGGAGATAAAAGTTTGTATGCACCGAAAAGGAGCTACCCGGGCTTTTCCTCCCAACCATTCAGAAATTCCAGAAAAATATAAAGAAGTTGGACAGCCGGTTTTTCTTCCTGGAACTATGGGTACTGCTTCCTATGTTTTAACGGGAAGTAAAAATGGGGCAGAAGCATGGTATTCTACTTGTCACGGGGCAGGCAGAACAATGTCTCGGAAAGAAGCAACCAGAACCATTTCTGGCCAGGAAGTAGTAAACCAATTAAAACAAAAAGGGATAATTATAAAATGCCGGTCAATGAGGGGAATTGCAGAAGAAGCTCCATTGGCCTACAAAGATGTTGACAGTGTAGTAGAAGTTGTTCACTCAGCCGGCCTATCCAAAAAAGTAGTAAAATTAGTTCCCTTAGTGGTGATAAAAGGAGAGTAGCATTGACTTGAGATTGTGGTATAATAAAATATAAAAACAAAGAACAGAATTTATTTGTAGCCGAAACCGAAGATTCGTAAATTCGTACACTGGTTTCGGCATAAAGGTCGTTCGTTTTAATATTTAATTTTTTAAACTTATGGATGAAACACCGAAAAGCGAATCACCAAAGACAGGAGATAAAAATATGATAGCGATTCTCAGCTATTTAGGTATTCTTTTCCTAATTCCTTTGCTTGCCGCTAAAGATAGTCCTTTTGCTCAATATCATGCGAAACAGGGTTTGGTTTTGTTTATTACTGGGATAATCAGCAGCATGATAATGGCTATTCCTTTTCTCGGCTGGGTGGTTGCGCCAATACTTTGGATAATATTGATGGTTTTAGGAATTATCGGGATTGTAAATGTTGTTCAGGGTAAGCAAGCTCCGCTTCCAATAATTGGAAAATTCGCTGACAAATTTAAGTTTTAGTAAGAGCAATAAAGAACGAACAGAGATTTCTTCCCCCACGCCAATTTTTGGCGCGGGGGTTGATTTTTATTTCATTTTGGATTAAAATATTGATATTGCCTTATAGATTTGTTTCTTGATTTTAATTGCTATGCACTATGACAAAGAAAAAACGTATGCCAAACTCGATTCGCAAATTTATCAGAAAAGAAAAAGCCCGGATTCGGGGCTCGGTTTTGGATATAAAAGAGCAGGAGAAATTGATTTCAGAGTTATATGAGAAAATTCTCAAAAAGCCAAAAGTCAAAAAATAAAAAACATTAGTATAATTAGTATGCATTCGCATATTAGTATCGCAATATAAATGACAATTAAAGAAATCTACAATTTAGCTATTCAAATGGGAATTAAGGCAGATTTTCGAGAAGAAGAGGGTATTAAGAAGTTTTTGGAGAATAAAAAAAAGAAATACGAAAAAATGGATGAAAAGGAAAAAGGAGAAGCAGATAAAGAGGCCTTAGAAAATCCCTATTTGGACTCAAGAATTTATCATATTGCTGAGGATAAAGAGATTAAAAGAATTTTAGTCGGAGTTGATATTGAGCCAGCCGAAATTTTAATGACAAAAGAAATCGGCAATATAGATTTAATCATCGCCCATCATCCTATTGGCAAGGGTTTAGCGCATTTGGCAGATGTGATGGATCTGCAGTGCGATGTTCTAAATTTCTACGGCGTGCCAATAAACATTGCCGAAGGGCTAATGAAAGAAAGAATTGAGGAGGTGGCCAGGGGAGTTAATTCGGCTAATCATCAAAGAACTGTTGATGCTGCCAAGCTTTTGAAAGTAAGCTTAGTAAACCTTCATACCCCCTGCGATAACTTAGCAGCCAGGTTTCTCAAGGATTTAATTGAAGAGAAAAAACCAGAAAGAATTGGCGAGTTGATTGATTTGTTAAAAGAAGTTCCAGAATATAAGGAAGCGATGAAAATTGGAGCAGGTCCAAAGATTTTTGTTGGCGCTCCAGAAAATCGCTGCGGCAAAGTCGCTTTGACTGAAATAACCGGCGGCACCGAGGGTTCTCCAAAACTTTTTGAAAAAATGGCTCAAGCCGGCATTGGCACAGTCATTGGCATGCATATTTCAGAAGAACATAAAAAAGAAGCTGAAAAGGCCCATATTAACGTAGTGATTGCCGGCCATATTTCCTCTGATTCTTTAGGAATGAATCTATTTTTAGATGAATTAGAAAAACAAGGAATTGAAATTATTCCTTGTTCGGGTCTGATTAGGATTTCCAGGATAGAAAAATAAGGCCCCTATTAACGAATATAAAAACTGGCTGGAGAGCCAGTTTTTTGTTAGGATAAAATAACATGCCGAGAGTTGGTATTGCTACAGTTCCACTAGATACTGGCCGTTGTCCTCGCTGGCTTTTTGAAAAAATGAAGCGTCTTTCCAGAGGCATATTTTTGGCTATTCGGGAAGAATTCGGGCCGGAAGAAATTTTGAATAGATTAGCTGACCCGATTTGGTTTCAAAGCTTGGGGTGTGTGATCGGATTTGACTGGAATTCTTCGGGCCTTGCCACGACTACTTTAGGAGCTTTAAAAGTTGGACTTTTTGACGTCCAGGACGAACTGGGTATTTATATTTGCGGCGGAAAAAAAGAATCAAGAAAAACACCCCAAGAGATTGAAGCGTATGGAATCTCTCGGGGCTTTTCTTTTGCGCCGGATTTAATTTATGCTTCAAAGATGGCGGCTAAAGTTGATAGTTCTTTAGTTCAGGACCCTAAAATGCCGTTTCAGCTATATCAGCACAATTTTATTTTCACAAAATCCGGCGAATGGTGCGTAATACAGCAAGGCATGTCTCCTGAAGCTCAAAAAGCCAGACGTTATCACTGGCTGTCTTCTACTCTTCGGCAAACTCAGGGCAAAAAAGATTTTGTAGAAGAACCGCATTTGGGGATTGTTTCTGATGCTCGGAGCAAACCCTTAAATTTAATTGCTAAAGAAAGCGGCAAGAACAGAAAAGTTTCAAATGAATTAGTAGCCGAAGAACCAAAAACATTTTTGAAAGATATAAGATTAATTTCTGAAAAACAAAATAGTTTAATTAAGCAAAAAAGGCTTCCTAACTTTGCAGAAATGGAATTAAGTAATGTTGAATTCCACTGGCACCCAGTGGTAAATGAGAAATTTGATTTAAAAAGATTAGAGAAAACAATCTTTTTTGCTAATTCTCAAAATCCTAAAAACTTTGAACAGCTTCTATCTTTGAAAGGCATAGGGCCTAAAACAATTCGCGCCCTGTCTTTAGTTTCAGAAGTAATTTATGGGGCTAAACCCTCTTATGAAGATCCAGCTAGATATTCATTTTCGGTAGGGGGAAAAGACGGCACGCCTTTTTTTGTAAAAAGAGATGTTTATGATAAGCTATTAGATATAATGGAGAAAGGAATTAAAAAGAGTAAAATTTCAAATAAAGAAAAAGACGAAGCTCAAAAGAGATTAGTTAAAACTTTGAAATGAGGTTAAAGGGTAAATTGCCATTTTATGTTATCTGTGATAATATTCGGAGCTTAGAGAATATCGGCTCTATTTTTAGGACTGCTGATGCTTTAAGAATTAATAAAATCTTTCTTTGTGGAATTTGCGGCAGGCCTCCTCGCCAGAAGATTTCAAAAACTGCTCTTGGCGCAGAGAATTGGGTGGAATGGGAACATTATAGTTCCGGCTGGAGGGTGGTGGAGAAGTTGAAAAAAGAGAAAGTTTTTGTAGCAGTTTTGGAGCGGACAAAGAACAGCTTAACTTGTTCTAAATTTAAACCCAAATTTCCTTTAGCTTTGGTAATAGGAAATGAAGTCAAGGGAGTTTCGCCTTCTATTTTGAAAAGAGCAGATAAGGTAATTTCTCTGCCAATGTTTGGCAGAAAGGAATCGTTGAATGTAGCAGTAGCTTTTGGTATAGCTGGTTATGAGATAAACAAAGCGCGGATTTCGCCCTCGTAGTTTAACTTGCCCTTCAAAATTTTCGCTCCTGTAGTTCAATGGATAGAACAGAGGCCTCCGGAGCCTCAGATATAGGTTCGATTCCTATTAGGAGCATACTAAAAAATTTAGGAGGGTGAAGATAGGACATCTCCCTCCGGAGGAGAAAATGGCTGTTCGAATCAGCCCGAGGGCATAAAATGGAGGAGTGCACCGAATGGCTAAGGTACCGTTCTCGAAAAACGGCGGGCGAAAGCCCTTGCAGGTTCGAGTCCTGCCTCCTCCGCAAGCAAGCGAAAACCCATTTAGGGGTTTTAGATTGCTTTGTTGTGTGGTGTGTTGAGAACCTACTCCCCGAATTGCGACGAGCAAAGCGAGGAGGTAATGTCCTTCGGGCAACTAGTTCTCAACCTTTGGTTGACCAGCCGTAGGCTGGGAGTCCTGCCTCCTCCGCAAGCAAGCGAAAACCCATTTAGGGGTTTTAGATTGCTTTGTTGTGTGGTGTGGCGAGAACCTGCCCCCTGAATTGCGACGAGCAAAGCGAGGAGGCAATGTCCTTCGGGCAACTAGTTCTCAACCTTCGGTTGACCAGCCGTAGGCTGGGAGTCCTGCCTCCTCCGCATTAAAAATCAACGAGAACAGTTCTTGTTGATTTTTTTCTTGAATAAGGGGCGGATTTATTCTAAAATGACTGTATATGCCCAGTAGAAGAATTTCGAAAACATCTTTACTGGGCGAAGTAGTAAAAGATTAAAGGTTTATAATTAATAAATTCTAAATAAACACACGAGGATTTCGAAAAGATATTTATTTGGGCTTCGCCTATTCGAAATTTCTCTACCGGGTATGTTTAAATTTAATAAAAAAGACAAAGAGCCAAAAAATTTAAAAGAGATTGCAAATCAATTTAAAAATCTGGAAGGAAAAGTTAAAGAAATTTCAGATGGGTTGGAGAATCTAAAAAAAGAAAGTAAATTTTCTGTTCAGAAAGTAGGAATAATGAGATATAATCCTTTTTCCGGAGTGGGAAGCAATCAGAGCTTCTCAATTGCTTTGCTTGATGGAAATAATGATGGCATAGTAATTACTTCTCTTTATGCTCAAGATGGAAACAGAGTTTATGGAAAGCCGGTAAAGAATGGGCAGTCAGAATATAGTTTATCTGGCGAGGAGAAAAAGGCAATATCAAAAGCTCTAACTGTTGACAAAAGTTAGACATCGTTCTTGAATTCTTAAAGCCCTGTTTCGCTTGTTGAACGGGGCTATTTTTATTCCTCAAAATCTTGAATAAAAGGAAAATTTGTTCTAAGATAACCATATATATGAGTAAAGAAAAAGATAAAAATAAAAAGTTAGCAAATAGGCCGCCGGTGGTGGTTGTTTTGGGTCATGTTGATCATGGGAAGTCCTCAATTTTGGAGGCGATTAAAGATTTAAAAATTACTGCTAAAGAAGCAGGGGGAATTACCCAGCACATCGGAGCCTATGAAGTTGAACATCAGGGCAAGAAAATTACTTTTATTGATACGCCTGGCCATGAGGCCTTTTCAGCAATGCGCTCTAGGGGAGCTCATGTGGCTGATATTGCTATTTTGGTAATAGCCGCTGAAGAAGGAATAAAGCCGCAGACAAAAGAAGCTATCTCTCATATAAAAAAAGCGCAGATCCCAATGATTGCAGCTTTTAATAAAATGGATGTGCCTGGAGCTGATCCCGAAAAAGTAAAAAGGGAACTCTCGGATAAAGATGTTTTGGTTGAATCAATGGGTGGAAAAGTTCCTTCAGTAGAAATATCGGCAAAAACAGGCAAGGGGATTACAGACCTATTGGAATTAATTTTATTAGTGGCTGAAATAGAGGATTTAAAAGGTGATGTTGCAAAATCTGCCGAGGGCGTAATCGTTGAGTCGTATTTGGACGCTAATCGTGGCCCAACAGCTACATTGATTTTACAAAACGGAACTTTAAAAAAAGGTGATATTCTGGGAACTTTGACTGTGGCTGGGAAGATTAAAATTACGGAGGATTTTCAAGGAAATCCTATTGAAAAGGCCCTTCCTTCAATGCCAGTCGTTATTCTTGGGCTTGAAAATGTTCCCGGTGTTGGAGAAAGATTTAAAGTTTTTCCTAATATTGAAGCAGCTAAAAAAGAAATAAAAAGTTCTCCTAGGCCAATTCCCGAGGTATTGAATATTGAACCCGATCAAAGAGTGGTAAATATTATTTTAAAAATTGATGTTTTGGGCTCGCTTGAGGCAATTGAAGAAGTTTTAAAAGATCTTCCCCGAGAGAAAGTTATTTTAAGGATTTTAAAAGCAGAAGTTGGAGAGATAAATGACTCTGATGTGAGGTTAGCGATAGGGGCCAAAGCCAGGATTGTGGGTTTCAGAGTGAAAACAAATCCAATTGCTCAAAAATTAGCCCAGAGGGAAAAAATAAAAATAATGACTTTTGAAGTGATTTATGAATTAGCCCAGGCGGTTAGAGAGCTTTTGAAGAAAAGAGTTATATCTGAGATAGTTAGAACGGATTTGGGAAAAGTTAAAGTTTTAGCGATTTTCCGAACAGAAAAAAACCGCCAGATTATTGGCGGAAAAGTAATTGAGGGAGAAGTAAGAAAAGGAGCCTTGCTGGAAGTTTACCGGCCCGCTTTGCCCGCGAAGCGAGGCGAGAATGAGGAAAAGGTAGGTTCTGGAAAAATTATTAGTCTTCAGCGGAATAAAAAAGAAATTGGGGAAATAGAAAAAGGGTCAGAATGTGTAATGCTTTATGATGGAGCTAGAAGCATAGACGAAGGGGATATTATGGAAGTATATAGAGAAGAGAGAAAAAAGGGAGC
>SDBV01006416.1_pt1 | contig 16307 bp, 14 predicted proteins | sample 2277081 | NCBI WGS metagenome assembly SDBV01 (sample SAMN10402039, study PRJNA504765) | marine sediment metagenome | isolation source: marine sediment core GS10_PC15, 223 cmbsf | place: Arctic Ocean: Southern Knipovich Ridge | collected 2010
CTTTAGATCTCTTACTAGATACTGAAATTAAAAGTCACAAAAAGTTATTCCGTATCAGAATGATGATCATTCCGGTAATGGCAATTGCTGTGGAAGTTGTCGTCCATGTTTGAATTCCCTGTTTTTCTGTAAGTCCAAGATATTTTGTAACAATCCAGAATCCACTGTCATTTACATGTGACAAAATGGTTGCCCCGGATGCAATGGCCAGAACCACAAGCGCCAATTTAGGGGCAGGTAGTTGCAATACTTCCGTTACAGGGCTCATTAAACCCGCAGCAGTAATCATTGCCACCGTTGCGGAACCTTGTGTAACACGAACAACACTCGCAATTAGAAAAGCAAGAATCAATATTGGAAGGTGTGTCTCTGCTAATGCATTGGCCAATGCGGAACCTATTCCCGAATCTATGAGAACCTGTTTATAAACCCCGCCCGCACCGGTAATAAGGATAATTATTCCCGCAGGCCCCAACGCTTTGGTCGATAACTGCAATAGTTTTTTAGAATCTGCCCCCCTTTTATATCCCAGGTAGTATAAACTTACGAGGGTAACCAGTAGCAGGGCAATAAACGGGTGGCCGATAAATAGTAAAAAATCGATAAAGGATGAATTTGAAATCCTGCCACTGTCAATGCCCATAGTAATGATCGATTTAACTACAATTAGCAGGATCGGGAATGCTATGATGGCGAGAATTGAATAAAAACGAGGAAGATTGCTTCCGTTTACAGTTGTTATGTTTGATTCAGATGGATGGACATCCACTTTTTGAGCAATAAGTTTTCCGAATAAGGGGCCTATAAGAAAGGCTGTAGGTATTCCGACAATACATCCCAGGCCAATTACCCATCCCAGGTCTGCATTCAGGATTTCAGTAACCGCTACCGGGCCTGGAGTAGGAGGGATGAAAGCATGTGTAATTGCCAATCCTGTAAGAAGGGGTACCGCGTAAAAAACCATTGACTTTTTTGTTTCCCTTGAAAGAGAATAAACAATTGGTACCAGGATGATAAACCCTACATCAAAAAATACAGGTATTGCTACAAGAAATCCCGTAAATGTAAGTGCAAGAGAAGCTTTCTTATTTCCAAATTTCGAAACCAGATCGAGTGCCAGTGCTTTTGCCCCACCTGAGAATTCGAGCATTTCACCAAAAATTGCTCCCAGTCCAACAATAATGGCCACAAAACCCAGAATGCCACCCATACCGTCCTGGATACTTTTTAAAAGCGACTGGCCATCCATACCGGCTACAAGTCCGGTAATAATACTTACAAGCATTAATGCGATAAATGCATTGATCTTGAATCGGATTACAAGAACAAGAAGTACAAAAATTGAAAGTAAGACAGTTAGTGTTAGGTATAATAGATCCATAATGGTTGTCGAAAAATTATAAATAGTAAGTATCTATAACTTTTTTGAATTTAGGATAATGTTTTTCGAATTTTTTACTGATGGCTACATCGGGTGTATAGACTTTATCATTTTTTGAAACTGAAGTAGAAGGAGCCAGGCCAACCGCCTGCATAGCGACAATCGCAGCACCTGTAGCGGACAGGTCAGATCCGCTGTTTATTTGAACCTCTTTTGCAAATATATTGGCCGTAAGTTGCGGGATACCCTCAATGTGAAAAACACTTCCACTCAAAGTGATTGTCTGCCACATTGCCTTGTCAAGCAGTTCTGTATTATAACGTAAGTTCATGATAACCCCTTCTATAACTGCACGTGCAAAATCAACTTTTGTGTGTTTCGGGGTAACTCCGTAAAACATCCCTTTTGCTTGTGAATTCCATACCGGCGCCCGCTCACCGTATAAATAGGGGATACAGATTAATCCCCTGGAGCAGGGTTCAGATTTAGATAATATATTTTGGTTGACTTGAGTTAATTTTTTATTTAAATCATTGTAGTTCAAAAATTTAAGTCCTAACCATTCAAGTATATTACCACCATTGTTTGATGGAGATCCTACAATGTATTGATCCTTATTAAGGTAATAACAGAAGGTTTTCCCTTCAGGATGTGCAAATGGTTTGGTCGAGATGATGCGGGCTGCTGAACTGGTACCAATAGTGAGTGAAAGATGCGACGATGCATCTGTTGGACGATCACTGATAGTTGCCAGGCATCCATCGGTAGCCCCGATTATAAGAGGTATTGACTTATCATTTTTAGGCTCCTTGCCATGAATCGGATATGAATAAATCGTATCAACCGGAACTGGTTTTGACAGCATTGATTCGTTCAATGAGGTTAATTGTAAGGCCAGTTTATTCCAGCTCAGTTCATGGATATTAAACAAACCGGTTGCTGAAGCAGTGGCATAGTCCACTACATATTTACCGATCCACTTGTGCAAAATATATTCTTTCAAAGAGATGTATTTCTTCAAGTTTTTTGTCACTTCCGGTTTGTTTTGTTGAAACCAAATGATTTTAAAAAGTGGAGACATGGGGTGGATCGGTGTTCCTGTTTCTGCATATAATGGGAACCACTTTTTAGTTTTGATGTATTCATTTACAATTGAGGAAGCACGCGTATCGGACCACAATAGTGCATTATATAATGGATTATCGTTGTTATCTATTGGAAAAATATTGTGCATGGCATTGCTCAGGCTGATCGCATCAACTTGTTTATGCTCGCAAAATTTAAGTGCTTTTGCTAATACTTCATTTGTTTTTTTTAGAACACGATCAGGATTCTGCTCAAAATGACCTTGCTCAGGGGTAAAAGTGACAAGCCTCGCTTTGATTTCAAAAACTGATTTCAGGCTGGCATTAAAAACAAGAGCTTTCACGTAACTGCTGCCAATATCAATCGCGATGATCATGGTTTAGTCATTGATTTTCATTAAAATATTACCATTCCACTTTGGGGATAATAGTCATTTTGCTAACTTAATCCATTATTGAATGTTTAACCCAAAAAATAAAATAATTTAGTATGTCTGACAATGTTTATAAACAAATTGAAATAACAGGGACTTCTACCCGCGGAATCCAGAGTGCCATTGAAAATGCAATTAAAAAAGCAGCCGAAACAATACATAATATTCGATGGTTTGAAGTTGTTGAAACAAGGGGTTCTGTTGATAAGGAAAATGTAATTCACTGGCAGGTTACTATCAAAATTGGGTTTACACTATTGTAATTGTGGATTATCTGTGGATTGTTCTGGGTATGTTTTTTCTTCTCGGGGGATTCATTGGTTGTTTTCTTCCGGTCGTTCCGGGGCCACCATTGGCGTATGTAAGTTTGCTATTTCTTCAACTAACCAACCACCATCCCTTTACAACCAACTTTCTTGTTACATGGGGACTTGTTGTTGCACTGGTAACCCTTATTGATTATTTTATTCCTCCTTTAGCAACCAAAAAATTTGGGGGAAGCAGGTATGGTGTAATTGGAAGCATGGCAGGCATTGTTGTAGGCGTCTTTATTTTGCCTCCCTGGGGTATTCTGATATTCCCATTGATTGGCGCTTATATTGGTGAATTATTGCATGGATCAGCTTACGATAAAGCTAAAAAGGCCGCATTTGGATCTTTTATTGGCCTAATTACCGGTATTGTGATTAAAGTTTCAGTAACCGCGTTCATAGGATACTACTTCTTTACAAACCTGTCCTGAGGGAGGTAATTGTCTGTTATAACAAAATATATTTTATCGAACTACTTGCAGGAGCTTCGTTGTTGGCGATAGTTGGTATTTACTTGCTGTTTACCAAAGTACTTTTTGTGCAAATGGCATTTCATGCACCATTGGGAGTAGTTGAATTTATTGTAGGGATTATGTTTGTTTTTGGGATTGGTTTATCACTTATCCTTTCACAAACAGTAAAGGCAGCCCGGGCAAATCTGGCAGGTATTCTCAGGTTTGAGTAAGAAGTTAATTTCTGTTTTTTTACAGAAAGTGATCACATTTAGATCGAACTTTCTGGATTATCGTTCGTTAATTTATTAAATTCACTGTTTGCAAGTGTTGGAGGGTATGGCCAGGATTCAATTATTTCTTATTTCAGCAATTTTTTTAGTAACGCTTCCTTTTGTTTTGATCGGGCAGGCAGCAGAGGAAAATTTTGACCCCGATAAGGCCATTGTAAAAAGCATCTACTTCGGTGGTGGCAGTTATTTTGTTGATGGGTTTCAAGTACAGGATTTACAGAATTTTTTATCAAATATCCCTGACATCACTCAGTTTGTAATCTCAATACACAGTCATACGGATAACATTGGCGGGGAACGTTATAATAAATGGTTATCCCAGATGCGTAGTGAATCGGTCCTTTACGAATTAATCCTTCAAAGCGTGCCTTCTGATAACATTTACATTCGTGATTTTGGACAAAACAATCCTGTTTTTGATAATGATACTTACTTGGGAAAGCGCCAGAATCGCCGTGTAGATATTTTATTTGAAAAGATCGTTTTTTAGCAGCCGATTGCTATCGGCTTAGAAACCAAACGCTTCTTTCATTTTATAAAATATTTCTGTGTTCTCATAAATTCCTGCGAATGTATCCGCCGATGGTCCGAAAGCATAAACAGGTACCATTACAGGTGTGTGGCTTGTTGTAGTAAAAGCACCTTCTACTTCCCCTGTATCATTATCACCATTAATAATAGAAAATCCACCGGTTTCGTGATCGGCAGTAATGATAACAAGTGTTTCACCATTTCTTTCGGCAAATGCAAGCACTTGTCCAATTGCCCTATCAAAGTCAAGCATTTCTTCAATAATATAACCGGTGTTATTATCGTGTCCGCCCCAATCTATTTGTGAACCTTCTATCATGAGGAAAAATCCGTTTTCACTATTGTCCAGAATTTCCAGGGCTGTAGTAGTTGCCTCTTTCAGCATATTTCCACGCCCTTCCGAATACCGGTATTGATCTTCCTCGTGAATCAACCCGGCGAGCTTTCCTGATTTAACATATTTTAAACTGTCAGGATCTGTAACAATCGTGTACTGATAATTTCTCAGGCTATCGAGAAAATTTTTGCCGTCTTTCCGGGAAGAAAAATTTCCCCTTCCACCACCGATAAATACATCGATATCAGTATGGAGGAAATCTTCTGCAATATCTTCATACATGCTCCTTTGGGGCTGGTGAGAAATAAATGAAGCCGGAGTTGCGTGAGTGATCCTGCACGTAGCTACAAGCCCTGTTTTAAGACCATTTTTTTCGGCCAGTTCGAGGATGGTTTCAACGGGTTTACCACTTGCATCTACACCGATTGCTCCATTATAGGTTTTGACACCACAAGCCATTGCAGTGGCGCCTGCAGCAGAATCGGTAATGTATCCATTGGAAGCGCTGGTTTTTGAAAATCCGGTATGAGTGCAATTTTCTATGTTGAGATGACCCTTATTGGCAGTTATTCCAGCAAATACCTGTGCGGAACCCATTCCATCCCCGATCATCAAAATAATATTTTTTACTTTGCCTGTTGAATTACTTTCAATCAATTTTTTAACCTCATGAAAATTCTCGTTTTTATATCGTCGGGAAGATGACTCAATCTCAGCTCCAATTCCAACTTCATCTTCTACTCCGTCTTGTGAATAGCAGGATGTTACAAATAATGCGATTATACCTATCAATAAATATTTGAACAGGTAATTCCTGTTTACGTATTTCATTAAGACGTTAAATTTATGTATTGGAAGAAAAAATAATGGTAAAGATACTACCATTTCCATATTCAGATCTTACCGATATCCTGCCACCAAGTTTAGAAACTGTTTCTTTTGCAATATATAATCCCAGCCCTGATCCTGTGGAATCCTCAGATGCCCTGAAATACATATCAAAAATTTTATCTATAAATTCATCTTTAATTCCTTTTCCGTTGTCTTCTACTTCAATGTGCAGGTTGTCTTTTATTTCATTTACTGAAATTTTAATGAAAGGATCTTTCTGATTAGTAATGTGGTATTTAACAGCATTGGTTATCAGATTATTAAATACAATTTTCAATCTTTTGGGATCGGAATGAAATGAGTTGTTTGTAGATATTTTCTTAATAATCCGGATATCTTTCAATTTTCTGTATTCATTTAATTGTTCGAGTGATTCATTAATTATTTCGTCAAAATCTATTAACTCGTTGATTACCTCGGATTTTGCATTGGTAGAATATTCAATAACTGATAAAATGAATTCTTCAAGCTTGTGGATACTTTTCTCCATCATATTAAGGTAGCTGGAAAGATCCTTGTTGTTTGTAGATTCTTTCTTTGAAAGGGTAATCAATCCCAGGACTGATTTAAGAGGCGCTTTCAGGTCATGGGATGTATGGTAAACAAAATTATCAAGCTCTTTATTAATATTAAGGAGTTCATTATTTACTTTTTCAAGTCTTTTTTGCTGGATTACAAGGTCACTGGTACGTTTAGAGACTAATTTTTCAAGTACTTTTTTTGTGTGATTTAACTGGGCCGTACGAAGCTGAAAAATGCCAAAAGAAACAAAACCAATAATCCCAATTATAAATAAATATGCTTGAATTGTTTTGTACCAGGGTATGTCTATTCGAAAGTCAAACCCTGCTTCTTTTGTTTCAAACCCTATCCGATTTCTGGCTTTAATCCTAAAAGAATAATCACCCTTTGCAAGCATTGTAAATCTCTTTTGATTTGATTGTTGCCACTCGCTCCACTCACCGTATTGCCCAATTAATTTGTAACTGTATTCTATATCCTCACCAGACATTTTAGGATTGGCAAAGTAGATTGTTAATCCTGAAGGTTTGGAGTTGAAGGGGAGGACCAATACAGAATCCAATGGGTTATTGAACCAGTAATGGTAACTGTTTTCGTCTCCGGTAGCTACAATTTCACTAACCTGGGCCACATCGTTTGAATGATCATCCTCAACAGGGAAATCGATGTTATCAAGAGAATTGAGGTCAATTTTTGCAATTCCATCATCCGTCCCGATCCACAAGTCGTCATTATTGCCCAATACTGCATGGTAGACCGAATTGGTCATTAGTCCGGACTCTTTATTCAAGGTGTCCAGAATTTTTCCATTTTTGTCGCTAAACACCATACCCCCTTCCATCGTTTCGAATGCATATAGTTCATCTGACAGTTTAGTGCCTTCCCAGAAGGAATGTTTTTTTAAATAATCTCCTGTTTCGCAATCAAATAATGAAATAGTTTTTGATCGGGTATCATAAATGAACAACCCATTTTCAGAAGAAACTATTAACCATTCTCTTGAATTGTACTTAAATACACCGTATACATTGTCATCTAAAATTTTATAATTATTTACAGGGATTATAGAATCTCCCCGGATGGGTCCGAATTTTTTTGTTACAGAACTTGACCCAAAAATTTGTCCATTTATATTAAATATGTACGATCCCTTCAGATTAATAACTTCAATTTTTTCATGAACCCATTTATAAAGGACTTTATCGGTTTGGAAGTAAACGTCGTTTCCGATATGCACAATTTGCCATACTTCTCCGATGCCATCCAATGATTCTTTAAGGGAATCAGATAATGAATTGTAAATTAACTTTCCGTTGTTGTTGGCTTGAAGAAAACCAAAATTATTATATGAACCAACATAGATAGTCCCGTTATTGGCTTGTTCAATGCATGTGACATATGGATAATTACTTACCCCAATAATTTGCCATCGCGAACCATCGTATTGTACAATACCCCCGTCGGTAGCAAAATACAATATCCCCTGCTTATCCCGGATCAGATGAAAAATAGATCCCCCGGCTTTGTAAACAGATGGTGGATATCTTTTTAGGTTTCCATTGTTTTGGCCATAGGAGCAACCTGCGGCTACCATAAAAAATAGTACTAACCAATACTTCATTTTAATTTCTATTGAGAAATACGAGGGCTGCCAGCCCAATTTATCAACTTTTCAGCTTGTTCTTCATCCAGTTTTGCTTCCCCATGCATCAAAAGATAACTACCCAGTGGCATTTCTCCCTCCTCAATCATTTCTCCGATTTCTTCCAGTTTATGATCTTTGCGTTTTTCCGTGAATGTTCCCCAGGTAGAAAAATTAAGTTCGTCCCTTGCTTCATTAATGTGTTTTTTAATCCACCACGAAACAGGTGCTACGTTTGTGTACCAGGGATAAACAGACACATTCGAATGGCAATCATAGCATGATGCCTTTAAAATGTCTGCAATATCACCGGGTACCTGTTCATAGGCAATGATATCATTTTGTATATCAACAGTTGGGTTTGTTTTGTCAATCCTGAAAAATTGAATTACAACAATAATACCCAGTAAGGCGAAAAAAATCTTACTTTTTAATTTCATACTTACTTAAAAAATTTACTAATGTTGTGAACAGTAAAGCAAAAGTATAATTATTGTTGAAATAAAATACAAAAATGGAATCATTCTTTAAAATATATTTTCTTATTTTCTCTCTTTTTTTAATAGGAATCCACTGTAATGCTCAAAAACTCTCCTCGAAAGAAAAGAAAATTTTAAAAATTGTCGAAAATAATATTGATGAAGCCCTTAATTTCCTGGAGAAGAATGTGAATATCAACAGCGGGACGATGAACCTTCATGGAGTAAAAAGTGCGAGTATTGATTATAAGGAATATTATGAAAAAATCGGTTTTGAAACTTCATGGGTAGCTATGCCTGAGGAAATGCACCGGGCAGGACATTTTATTGCCGAACGCAAAGGTTCGGAGGGAAAAAGGCTATTACTCATCGGCCACCTTGACACTGTTTTTGAAAAAGACAGCCCTTTTCAGACCTATATAAATAAGGATACGATAGCTATTGGGCCGGGTACCACCGACATGAAAGGTGGAAATGTTGTGATGTTATTTGCTTTAAAAGCTCTACAGGAAGCTGGTTATTTAAAAGACACTCAAATAGTGGTTGTGCTGCATGGAGATGAAGAAGAAACGGGTAAACCTTTAAGTATTAGCAGAAAACCAATTGTTGACCTGGCAAAGCGAAGTGATATTGCACTGGGTTATGAAGGATCCACCGGTTTCAATGAAATCACTATCGCCCGTAGAGGGTCCAGTGGCTGGCGTCTGGAAGTGAAAGGAAAACGTGCGCACAGTTCGGGTATATTTGGCGAGGAAGACGGGGCAGGAGCAATATTTGAAGCATCCCGGATATTAAATGAATTTTACAATCAGCTAAGTACGGTTGAATATCTCACCTTCAATCCTGGTGTTATTCTCGGTGGTACATTTATTGAATATGACTCGGACAATTTCAAGGGTACGGCTTTTGGTAAATCTAATGTTATCCCTCAAAATGTAATTGTTACAGGTGGACTAAGGTTTATTTCAGAACAGCAAAAGGAAGAAGCACGTACTACAATGCTGAACATTGTAAACGAGCACCTGCCAAAGACGGACGCTGAAATCACCTTTTGGGATTCCTATCCGGCAATGCCACCCACCGATGGGAACAAAATAGTCCTGGATCTACTTAGCCAGGTAAGTATTGATATGGGAAGGGGGCCGGTTGTTGCTTATGACCCTTTAAAACGCGGAGCTGCCGATATCTCATTCGTAGCAGCATACACAAACGGTATTGATGGCCTGGGAACAATGGGGAAAAATGCGCATACACCGGAGGAGTGGGTGGATCTAACTACCATTGAAGAGCTGACTAAGCGTAGCGCATTGCTTATTTACAGGTTAACAAGGTAATTCCCAGGTGCGTTAAAGTAAACAGTGAATGAAGGTGTATCTAATTTCGAATTTCTAATTTCGAATTTTTCAGGTTTCTATTGTTGATTAGATAACTCTGATTCTTACAGTTATTATTCCTGCTCATTCCATAATATTTGGTGTTCTGTAAATGTTCATTCAACTTTATGAGGATGAATAACAGGAAAAATGTTCGGCTATGCAGAAAGCTTCCGCTTTATTTTGGATTAGTAGGGATCATTCTTCAGGATCAGCAGGCAATTTATCATCGGTATTGATAGCATCCCGGGAAATGTATGATTATCCCAAAAGCAGGGTGCAGATAGAATTGAATTCATCCAGCAAAAAGGAGGCGATTGTAAGCGTTGATCGTTCTGGACCTTTCAGGAAATGGCTTAACAAGTTGATTAACTACTGAATCCAATTCTGTACAATTTGAGGTACCCTAATTAGGTATTGGTAGAAAAAGGGAAATATATTCAACAGTATCAATTACCTTAGAATTTCAATTTATTTAAACCTTATTCAAAATGAAAACCATCAAAGGACCTGCCATTTTTCTTGCCCAGTTTGTTGACAGTCAACCACCTTTTAATTCCCTGGATGGAATGTGCAAATGGGCAGCTGGTTTGGGTTACAAAGGCATCCAGATTCCAACCTGGGAGCCTGGTTTAATTGATCTGGAAAAGGCTGCAGAAAGCAAGGACTATTGCGATCAGTTGAAGGGAAAGGTCGAATCTCATGGATTAGTCATTACAGAACTTTCAACGCATTTGCAAGGTCAGTTGGTTGCTGTACACCCTGCCTATAATGAGATGTTTGACGCTTTTGCCCCTCCGGCAGTTCAAAACAATCCGGCTACGAGAACTGAATGGGCCATTCAGACACTTAAAAATGCTGCTATTGCGAGCAATAACCTGGGGATAGATGTACACGCTACATTTTCGGGTGCACTGATGTGGCACACCGTTTATCCATGGCCACAACGCCCCGCAGGTTTGGTAGAGGATGCATTTAAAGAATTGGCAAAACGATGGAGCCCGATTCTTGATACTTTCGAAGATAATGGTGTGGATGTATGCTATGAAATTCATCCGGGAGAAGACCTTCATGATGGTATCACTTTTGAACGGTTTTATGAAGCAACCGGCAAGCATAACCGAGTGAAAATATTGTACGATCCCAGTCATTTTGTGCTCCAGCAGCTTGATTATCTGCAGTATATCGATTTTTATCATGAGTTTATAAGAATGTTCCATGTAAAAGATGCTGAGTTCAATCCAAGTGGAAGAAGCGGTGTTTATGGAGGTTACCAGGAGTGGATCGACCGGCCGGGACGTTTCAGGTCCATCGGTGACGGGCAGGTTGATTTTCAAACCATATTTACAAAACTATCTCAATACGGTTATGATGGATGGGCAGTACTGGAGTGGGAGTGTTGTATTAAAGGTCCTGAGCAGGGAGCCCGTGAAGGTGCGGAGTATATCAATGATTTCATTATCCAGGTAACTGAAAAATCATTTGATGACTTTGCCGGATCTGGTACGGATGAGCAGTTGAACAGGAAAGTACTTGGACTGGATTAGTACATGTTATTTGTAATTCTTTTAGCATTAAGTAAATGATAATAAGGTAGTTAATATATCTAAGATATGATTTGGACATCTCAGTGCTTTATTCTTGAGTTTAAACCAATTGTAGCCCCAACGGGGCGATATCAAAAAGCCTTGGGCGACAGCCCAGGGATTAGTAAATTAATATATCTTAAGCACCATCGGTGCACCTGCCTGACCGGTAGGCAGGAAATCAATCCATTCAAATAAAGAAACTACCTACGTGTATTTACTGGGATACGATATTGGCAGTTCATCGATTAAAGCCGCGTTGGTTGATGCAACCTCGGGGAAAACAATGGCTGTGGTAAGTTATCCCGAAGAACCAATGGAAATAACTGCTTTACAACCCGGTTGGGCAGAGCAGGACCCTGAAATGTGGTGGATCAATGTAGGACATGCCACTAGAAAGTTATTGAACGAAAGCAGATCTATCAGCCCTTCTGATATTTCTGGTATTGGTATCGCCTATCAGATGCACGGCCTGGTGCTTATTGATAAGGCACACAAAGTCATACGTCCTTCAATTATCTGGTGCGACAGTCGTGCTGTGGAAATTGGTGAAAAAGCATTCAAAGATCTGGGGGAGCAGAATTGTTTGACGAGCCTTCTTAACTCACCCGGTAATTTTACCGCATCCAAACTACGATGGGTAAAAGAAAATGAACCGGCCCTCTATTCACAAATAAACAAGATTTTACTTCCGGGGGATTTCATTGCTAAGAAAATGACGGGGGAGGTTACAACAACAGTTTCAGGTTTAAGTGAAGGGATTTTCTGGGACTTTAGTAAAAATAAAGTAGCTGATTTTCTTTTGGATTATTTTGAAATTGATAATAAAAAACTTCCCGATATCGTACCTACCTTTTCAAACCAGGGAAATCTTACAGAGGAAAGCGCAAAACATCTTGGCTTACGACCTGGAATTCCCGTTACGTACAGGGCCGGCGACCAAGCCAACAATGCCCTATCATTGAACGTACTTCAACCAGGTGAAATCGCAGCTACCGGAGGGACTTCAGGTGTTATTTATGGGGTGGTGGATCGACCGGTTTTTGATCCCCTGGTCCGTGTAAACGGGTTTGCACATGTGAACCATTCCTTCGAGCAACAACGGATTGGAACTTTATTATGCATAAATGGTACTGGCATTCAGCATGACTGGATCAGGCAACATACCGGATCGGATAATATAAACTATCAGACAATGGAGCAGGAAGCTTCTCAAATAGCAATTGGTTCAGATGGATTAATAACTATTCCATTTGGTAATGGTGCCGAAAGGATGCTGGAAAACCGGAACATTGGGGCACACATTGCTAACATCCAGCATAATAATCATACGAGACAACACTTGTACAGGTCAACACTTGAAGGCATCGCTTTTGCATTTATTTATGGCATGGAAATACTGAATGAAATGGGTATTAAAACCGATATGATCAGAGTGGGAAATGATAATCTATTTCGGTCGAATATATTCTCGACTACCATTGCCACACTATCCAATGGCCTGATTGAGGTTGTTGATACCACCGGTGCCATTGGAGCTGCTAAAGCTGCAGGAATAGCAACCGGATATTTTGGTTCTGTAGATGAAGCTGTGCAAAATAATGAAATAATGAAAGAATTTACTCCGGAGCAACAGGTTGAACCCTACCAGAAAGCCTATCTTGGATGGAAAAAAGAATTACTTTGGAGGCTAGAATTAATGGCTAATTAAAATATGAATTGGACTATATGTTTAACTGTCAACTTATTTTAGGACGATACAACCCCCTCAATCCCCCTTTTTTAAGGGGGACTTTTGAAACTGAAAATTCACAGCCATGTCATTTTGCTGGATTTTTACGCTATTCCCCCTTAGCAAAGGGGGAACAAAAGGGGGATGTATTTTTGGTATTTTTAGGATTTTATAACCCTATTCCCCGTCAGCAAAGCTTGCAAAGTAGTTCAATGGACAGGCGAGCGGGGGACATAGGAACTCGTTCATAAATATATTTTAATGATGAAATTTGACGAATTTGAATAAGCATTAGATTGTAGATTATATAATTGATAATTCTTACATATGGCACACAAGATCATAACCGGCGATAAAGAATATTTTAATGGTATAGGACCTATACAATTCGAAGGGAAAGAATCACAAAACCCTCTTGCATTCAAATACTATGATCCGGAGTCGATAGTAGGTGGGAAGCCAATGAAAGACCATTTACGTTTTGCGATGGCCTACTGGCATACACTTACAAATACCGGGGGTGATCCTTTTGGTTTGCCTACCAAAGCATATCCCTGGCTCAATTCTTCAGACCCTTTGCAGCAGGCAACAGAAAAAATGGATGCAGCGTTTGAATTCATAACCAAACTGGGCATATCTCATTATTGTTTCCATGATTTCGACCTTGTTAGTGAAGGGAATTCGATTGTAGAAACAGAAAGACGCCTGACATTTATTACCGATTACGCACTGGAAAAGCAAAAAGTTTCGGGTGTTAAATTATTATGGGGAACCTCCAATCTTTTTTCACATCCCCGGTACATGAACGGCGCAGCTACCAACCCCGATTTTGATGTAGTAGCATTTGCCGGTAACCAGGTAAAAAGGGCGCTTGATATCACAATTAAACTGGGAGGTAAAAATTATGTGTTCTGGGGGGGACGTGAAGGGTACATGTCGCTGTTAAATACCAACATGAAGAAAGAACTGGATCATATGGCGATGTTTTTACACATGGCCAAAGACTACGCGAGAAAACAGGGATTTACGGGTACTTTTTTTATCGAGCCAAAACCAATGGAACCGTCAAAACATCAATATGATTTTGATGCAGCTACAGTTATTAGTTTTTTAAGGGAATATGATTTACTCAGTGATTTCAAGCTAAATATTGAAGTCAACCACGCGACGCTTGCACTTCATACATTTCAGCATGAGTTGCAGGTTGCTGTAAACGCAGGAGCCCTGGGAAGCATTGATGCAAACCGGGGGGATTACCAGAATGGGTGGGATACTGACCAGTTCCCGATTAATGTATATGAACTTGTGGAAGCCCTTCTGGTCATATTGGAAGCAGGTGGAATAAAAGATGGAGGGATAAACTTTGATGCAAAAACCAGGAGAAACTCCACGGACCTTGAGGATATTTTTATTGCCCACATAAGTGGGATGGATGCATTTGCAAAAGCCCTGATGGTTGCACAGGATATTTTAGATAATTCGCAATACAAATCTTTACGTGAAGATCGTTACGGGTCTTTCAATAACGGAGATGGCAAAAATTTTGAAGATGGGCAATTAACCCTGGAAGACCTCGCTTCGATAGCTATGAGGAATGAGGGAGAGCCACTTCAAAAGAGTGGAAAACAGGAATTGTTTGAACAGATTATCAATCAGTATCTATAATTAAATGAAAACAGAAGTCCCTGTTTTTATCGATTAATTCCCGATTACTCATTTTGCAGATTCAACTATCGTTTAAATTTGAGATTCTCAGTAAATAAAAAAATGCCCCCCGGAGTTTCTCCAGAGGGCATTTTCAATTAAACTAACCACTTACTACTATGACTTATTTGAAATTTATTTCCAGGTTGCTGATTTCCCTGGGATTATAAGGGCTGAGATCTTCTGTTCTTTCAGCAAGTGCATCCCATGCGTCTCCCGGGGAAGTTCCACCCATCATAAATCCTTCATTGTTAAAATAACCGGGTCCTTCAGTGTTGAAAAGATACGCTTCAAGTATTGCAGGATCGAGTCCGGGCCATACTTCATTGATTTCCCTTGTGAACACATTCTTTATTGAATAGAATCCAAGCAAGGTTTCTCTTGAAGTTTCATCGAGATTGCTGGGGGGTAAACCTACTTCAGCTACACCAATGTCTTCTGATTCACTTCCGGCAGCCACAAATGCCCAGTTAAATCCAACATCACCACTGAAGAATTTTGCATTCGGATGATTGGAATTTCCATATACATCAATGTTATCACCGGTTTTACCAACAAACATTTTGAGTGTACTAACAGAATATGGATCTTCCAATGGATTTTCCAGTGGCAATTCGGCAATACTTACAATCATACTGGCATCATATCCATGCTCACCCGCTTCGCTGTACTCGATCCTGAAAACAGCATCTGCGTGATCCGAATCGTTCGTTACATCAATGTTTGATGGTTTCAACAGGGCAATTCCTTTTACCGGAATACGGTTCCAGAATATTTGCATTGCTTTCCCACCGTCGTCATTACCTTCATTCTCTGCATCGGTTATAGTAAGTCCAAATTCCCAGGTTTCTCCATCAAAGTCAACATCTTCAACAACTTCCAGGTTTTTTACCCTGCCGTCGTCATCACTTTCAAAGGAAAGCACCATTGCTTTATTGATGTTATGCCTGTGAATACCTTTGATAATACCTTCAACTAAATCCGCGGCTCCCTCACCAACGGCTATAAAAGTACCCAGGTGTTCGTAAATGTCATTTCCCTGGAGTGTATCACCTTTCGCCCTGGCATTGCTATACGCTCGTGCTGTTGTTTGAAATTCATTGCTGAGAGATTGCGGAATATCTACCTTGAATGATCCGGGAAGAATACTTTCTTCCTGGGGATTAACCGCCTCGTTTTGTTCACAACCTGTAAAGATTACAACCGAAGCCAACATTAATAATGCGATTGTTTTGAGTTTCATCGTTTTCATTTTGTTAAATTTTAGATTAATACTTTGTTTCATTCAATTATTTTTGGGGTACCCGGAAGTTGCCTTCCATATCTAATACACATAACCCTGACTTTACCCTTACTCTCAATTGAAAAAAATCAAAATATTTTGTATTAATGCTAAAAAAGGACTTTTAGTAACTGTCAGAGTCATTTTTTTACGCCATTTCACGCAAACCTTCCTGTCGGCCAGGCAGGGGCGCAATGACGCCAAGATGATTTTACTGGATGCCACATCCACTGGTTCGTGTCGACACGAACCAGGGTTGTATAATATGTTGC
>SDBV01006417.1_pt1 | contig 16306 bp, 10 predicted proteins | sample 2277081 | NCBI WGS metagenome assembly SDBV01 (sample SAMN10402039, study PRJNA504765) | marine sediment metagenome | isolation source: marine sediment core GS10_PC15, 223 cmbsf | place: Arctic Ocean: Southern Knipovich Ridge | collected 2010
GCCGTCGGGCGACCAGGCCACGTCCTGGTCGCGCGCCGCGCCGTCCGTCACGCGCCGCGTCGGCTGTTTCTCCTCGGTCTTGATCACGAAGATCTCGCCCCGCACGACCAGCGCGATCTCCTTTCCGTCCGGTGCGACCGCGTGCTCATCCGCATCTTTCGTGAATGTCCGCAGCTCCACGTCGTTGCGTGGCAGGTCGCCGCCCGCGGTCACCTCGATCGCCCGCGCCCGCCGGTCCGCCGTGGACATCACGTAGATTCGATCCCAATGCGTGTACGCGAGGGTTTTTCCAGCCGCCGAGACCGAGAAATCACGCACGTCATCGCCCGTCATGCGCGTGATTTGCTCCACCTCGCCCATATCCACCGGCTGATACCACACGTTTACCGTCCCCCCGCGGTCGGACAGGAAATACACGCCGCGCCCTTCGGCGTCCCAGATCGGCAGCCGATCCATGCCGTCGAAATCCGTTAGCCGGGCAAACGTCTCGCCCTCCGTCGTGCAAAGGAAAATGTCGAGGTTGCCGCTGCCTCTGTAACCCCGCCGCGTGGGGCGTACCCACGGCAGGCCCCCGCGCACAAAGGCCCTGCGCGTCCCGTCCGGGCTCAGCCGCGCCGCCGCCGCGAAGCAATCCAAGGCCCGCCATGCTTGCCCGCCCGCCGCCGGCACCCGATAGACCCGCCCTTCTTTATACACGTCGCCCTCGCGCGCGGCGTGAAAGTAGATCCACGTCCCGTCCGGCGACCAGTCGGTGGGCAGCTCGCCGCCGGCCGCGTTGCTGAACGTCAACCGCTGCACGCCCTCCCCGTCGGGTCCCATGACGAAGACGTTCGCCGTCCCGTGCCGGTCGGACGCAAAAGCCAGACGCCGGCCGTCGGGCGACCACACGGGGTGCGCATCCTGCCCGGGATGCACGGTCAACCGCTTCGCCGCCCCGCCTACAATCGGCACCGTCCAGATGTCCCCCGCCCAACTGAAGGCCAGCGTCTCGCCCGCCGGCGAAACCGCCAGATCCCGGGCAAACGCAACCGGCTCGGCTTCCGCCGCCGGCGCCACAAACACGGTCAGCAGCGCCACCGCCCCCCAGCAGTTCCGCGAGACTCGCACTCGACACATGCGGTGACTTCCTTTCTGGCCCGCCGCGGCATTCGTCACGGCCGCTGAGCGGTTTTGGCAGCCGATTGTACGCGGTTGACCAGCGGCGCCCACCGGCGACGTTTTGTATTGGCCCGCCACGCGAGTACACTGCCTCCAGCAGCCTGTTGAAGAAGTCCACCATGGCCCTGTGGCACCGGCTTCCAGCCGGCGGCCCTGTGGCACCGGCTTCCAGCCGGTGTAAGCACGGGCTGGAAGCCCGTGCCACACATTCTTCAACGGCCTGCTAGCCTACGCGGCGACCGGATGTGTGTGGGAGTCAGGATGGACACAGTGATTGCGGCGATCGTTGGTGTCGTGGTCGGGGCGGCGCTGACCCTGCTCGTGCTTGCCGCGCGCCGCCGCCCCGCCGCCGATCTCGCCCGCAAACTAGTGGAGGAAACCGAGGCCCGGCGCGAGCAGGACACCCAGGCGCTGCTCGATCGTGTGCGGGCGACGTTCGCCGACCTCTCACGCCACGCGCTGAGCAGCAACAGTGAGGAATTCCTGCGTCTGGCCGACACCCGGTTTTCCGCCCAGGCCAAACAGGGCGAGACCGCGCTCGAGGGCAAGAAACGGCTCATCGACGAGACCGTCAAGCAAATCGCGGCCAAACTGGGCGACATGGACCGGACGTTGCGGACCCTGGAGCAGGATCGCCGGCAATCGCACGGCGCGTTGGTCCAGAAGCTCGAACACACCGCGCAGGTCACCGCCGCCTTGCAGAGCACGACCGCGCAGCTCCGCGCGGCGTTGGCCAACCCGCAGCGCCGCGGGCAGTGGGGCGAGCGCATGGCCGAGGACGTGCTGCGCCTGGCCGGCTTCATCGAGGGGGTCAACTACGAGAAGCAGTCGGTGCTCGAGACCGGTGGCCGGCCCGATTTCACGTTCCTCTTGCCGGCCGGGCGGCGCGTCAATATGGACGTCAAGTTTCCGCTGGCCAACTACCTGCATTACCTCGATGCCGACGACGAGGCGGCCGGCGAGCGGGCCCGCAACGCGTTCCTGCGCGACGTCCGCCAGCGGATCCGGGAAGTCACCACGCGGGCATACATCGATCCCGACCAGGGCACCTTGGACTACGTGCTCGTGTTCATCCCGAACGAGCAGATCTACGGCTTCATCCACCAGCACGATCCGAACCTGCTGGACGACGCGCTGCGTCAGAAGGTCGTCTTGTGCTCACCCCTGACGCTCTACGCCGTCCTGGCGGTGATCCGCCAGGCCGCGGAGAACTTCCGGCTGGAGCAGGCCTCGCGCGAGATTCTGAGCCTGCTCGGCGCCTTTCAAAAGGAGTGGGCCCGCTACACCGATCTGATGGACAAGATGGGCAGGAGCCTCGAGCAGACCATGCGGCATTACGAAACGCTGGCCACCACGCGCACCCGCAGGCTCGAACGCCAGCTCGACAAGATCGAGGACCTACGCTCGCAAGAACACATCGCGCTGCCGGCCGAGACGGGCGCCGATGAATAGTCCGGCCACCGCGGGGGACCGCGGCTTCAAATCCCGCGGCATTCCGGTTAAAACGTCCCCGCGGCGTGTAACCCGGCGGAGGCGGGACCTTGCCACGGAGAGACGGCTGATGGTTCGCTGGCAACCGAACCCTGAACCCTAAATCCCGAACCCTGGACCCTGAACCCTGAACAAGGAGCGCCCATGGCGTCCACTGCCAACCCGGGTCCCGACCGAGCACGGAACGCACCGGTTCCTCCGTTGAACCTGGCGGCTCAATTCGCGTCCGTAAAAGACGAACTGCTCCAGGAACTCACCGATGTCGCCACCTCCGGCTACTACGTGCTCGGCCCGAAGGTCACCGGCTTCGAGCAGGACCTGGCCCGCTATTGCGGCACCCGGCACGCGCTGGGCGTGTCTTCCGGCACCGATGCGCTACTGCTCGCCCTGATGACCCTGGAGGTCGGCCCGGGCGACGAGGTCATCCTCCCCACGTTCACTTTCTTCGCCACCGCGGGCACCGTCGCCCGGCTCAATGCCCGCCCGGTGTTCTGCGATGTCGAGCCGCGGACCTGCAACCTCGACGTCGAGCAGGTCGAGAAACTGATCACGCCCCGCACCAAAGCCATCATCCCCGTCCATCTCTACGGACAACTGGCGGATATGCAGCCGCTGTTGGAAATCGCGAACCGCCACGGTCTGCCGGTTATCGAAGACGCCGCCCAAGCCGTCGGCGCGTGCGACCCGGAGGGCCGCATGGCCGGCGCCTTTGGCACTTTCGGATGCCTGAGCTTCTACCCGACCAAGAACCTGGGCGCCATGGGCGACGCCGGCGCACTGCTGACGAATGACGACGCCCGGCTCGAAACCGCCCGCGACCTGCGCATCCACGGCAGCGGGCACACGTACTACCACGATCGCGTCGGCGGCAACTTCCGCATCGATGCCATCCAGGCCGCGATCCTGGCCCTCAAGCTCAAGCACCTGGAGCAGTGGACCGCGGCACGTCGCGCCCGGGCCGCCCGCTACACCGAGCTGATCACGGCGGCGGGGCTGGCCCCGGAGCACGTCCGCCCGCCCGAGGAACTCCGCGGCCGCCATGTCTATCAACAGTATGTCCTGCGCGCGCGGCACCGTGATGATCTGATGGCGTTTCTGAAAGAGCGTCGGATCGGGGCGGGCGTCTACTATCCGCTGCCCCTGCACATGCAGAAGTGCTTTGCGTGCCTCGGCCACCGCCCGGGCGACTTCCCCCATGCCGAGCAGGCCGCCGCCGAGGTCATCGCGCTGCCGATCTACCCGGAACTCACGGACCAGCAGCAGCAGACCGTCGTGACGGCACTGGCGGACTTCTACGCGAAATAGCGTCGGACCCTTCGGCTACGCTCAGGGCAGGCTCTCCGAGTCCGACGTTGGGTGCCACTGCTCTGTGAGCAGTGTGGGAGTGGGTCCTCGAGCGCGAGCCCTGCTTCCTCCCCTCACGGCCGACACGGCCGTGGCACGCGGCGGCCGGCCACTGCTGACCGGCCGCCGCTCTCTGCTCGTTCCGTGGGCCTACCCGACGATCAACTCCACGAACCCATCGATGTCAAAGAAGTCCACGTCGCCGTCCTGATTGATGTCGGCGTTGCTCAGGTCGCAATCCGGGTACTGTGCGGCGTAGGCCGCCGGGTCGGTGACCGCCAGCACGAACGCATCGATATCGAAGAAGTTGACCAGGCCGTCGCAGTTCATGTCGCCCAGCTCGAACGCGCACTCCTCATCGATCGTGAGCGGGAGCTGTTTGATGTCCATGCGGCCCAGCTCGTCGGTGACCAGGAAGCGCGGCTCAAACAGGCCGGCCTCCAGCGGCTCGCCGCTGAGCACGCCGGCGGAGCTGAGCGCGATCCCTTCCGGCAGCGGCACCGGCTGGACGTATTTCAACGTGTTTGCCTCGGTCAAGCTGCTCGCACCGTCGTACGCGGACAGCAGGTAATGCGTTCCGTCACCGTTGGAGAAACCGATCGTCGGTGTCAGCCCGGTGTTGCCCTCGCCATAGTCGAACCAGAGCGTCCCGTCGAACTTCAGCGTCACCGAGACGTTGACCGGATACGAGCCGGAGTAGGTCTGGGCGTCCCAACGGATCGTTACCTGTCCGAGCGCCTCGTTGATGTAGATGTCGCCGCTGGTGGTCTTCAGATCATCCCACATCGGTGCGATGCGAATGTTCGCGATGAGTTCCGCGGTGCTGTTCGTGTAGTCCGCATCCGATCCACCGAAGTCGATGAACCCGTTGCTGCACACCCAGCACGTGGAGTAAAACTCGCCGAAGAAGGGGAACAGGAACGGCAGGTCGTAGCTCCAGGCCTGATCGACCGCCTGCCAGCCCATCGCGGTTCCCCACTCGTGGAAGTCGCTGTAGCCCAGGTCAACCTCCAGGTATTCGTCCGTGATCACATCCCATGACAGCTCGGGCTGCCCCTGATCGGCCGCGAGCGCCACCGGACCGTAACCGCGGCCCACACAGCCGCTCGGCAGGCTGTCCGTCATGATCGTCGGCGGGTCAAACAGCACCAGCCCGCTCACCGTCGCGATCTCGGAGTCGCCCCCCTCCGGCGGCTCGCCGTAGTCCGTCGCTACGTACGTGAAGCTGTCATTGCCGTAGAAGCCACCGGTCGGCGAGTAAATGACCGCGTTGCCATTATTGACCAGCGTGTAGGGCAGGTCGTCCGCCGCGATCACGTAATCGTCACCCGCGTCAATGAGCGTCTGCCCGGAGGTCGGCAGCGAGACGATCTTATACGCGATCGGCTCCGGGCCGCCGTCGTGGTCCGTGGCCAGCAGCTCGACCGTAATCGCCGCGTCAACCGGGGTCTCAAAATACCGGTCATAAACCCGCGGCGGACTGGGACCGCACATGTCGAGCGCCATGTTGACCGCCTCGTAGGCATCAATCATGCCCCAGCCGTAATCGTTGTCTTCTCCGGGCGAACCGAGGTCGTACGCCGTGTCGTAGATGATCTGCTTGAAATCCTCGACGGTCAGGTCCGGGCAGGCCTCGTACATCAGTGCCACCACGCCGTTGACGTGTGGCGACGCCATCGAGGTTCCGTCCATATACGTGTAGCCGTCGTAGAGATACGCGGAGCGCACGTTCACACCCGGGGCCGCGATATCCGGCTTGATCGCGGCGCCACCGTCGGGCGTGCAGTAGGTCGGTCCGCGCGACGACCAGGATGCGACCGGCCAGTCCGGAGAGCCGGCATTGACCGCCGCCACGGCGAACGTGCGATATTCGTCCGTGGCCCGGTCGGACGGGCGCCGCAGGCCGCTGGTGCCTTCGTTGCCCGCGGAGAAGATGATCACGATGCCGGCGGCTTCACACGCGTCGAGGGCATCCCAGAACGTCTCGTCACAGGGGGGAATGCTCCACCACTCGTTCACGCCCCAGGAGTTCGAGTTGGTCACCGGCACGTCCCAAACCGTGGACGGGTTGCCGTCCGGATCGACGAACCACTCATACGCCGCCAGAACATCGGACATGAACTCGGCGTCGACACCTTGATTGATGCTGTTGTCCGAAATCCAGTGCGCCCCCGGCGCAACGCCCACCTCCTCGCCCGGCGCCCCGCCGCACACCGTGCCCATCGTGTGGGTCCCGTGACCGTGGGTGTCACTCGGGAAGTCCGGCGGGTCACCGATCGAGTCGTGCCAGGCCCACTCAGGGTGGCCCGAGTATTCCGGCCGCACGCCAGCCCAGCGGTCGGCCAACGCCAGGTGATCGCCATCGACACCCGTGTCCATGGTGGACACGAGGACCCCCGCGCCCGTGAAGCCCATCTCCCAAACCTCGGGGGCGCGGACGGCGACGATGCCGGTCTCCGGCGTTCGGCTGCCGCCGCCGGCCGGCCGCACCGCGACGGGCTCGATCAGCTCAACCGGATAATTGAAGTAGATCTTGCCGACGCCGGCGTGGTTCGCCAGCCCGCGGATCTCATCAACGGGGGCGTCAACACGAAAGGCATTGCTGATCCATAATGATTCATACTTCTCAATACGCCCGGCTTCCTGGAGCTGCTTGAGGTGGCCCAGCAGTTTGCCCTGCGTCGCCTGCGCTTTCGCCTGCAACGCCCGGACCACCGTCTCGTGCCGCTCCTGCCGCGAAGCTCGGCGTTTCACCAAGTCGGCCCGCAGGGCTTCAATATCCACCCGGTCGGCCAGAAACACGAGGGTCGAGACAGTCTCCCTGCCGTCCCGCGCGTTCAGGATCTGTTCCAGGCCCGGGTCAATGACCCCCGCACTGGCCGTCGACACAGCCAGCCACGCTGCCAGCCCGAGTAGCGCAATGCACATCCTCATCAGCGTTCTCCAGTCCCCCTGCGACTTAAGTTGTGTTGTCCGGGGCAATGTCGCCCATCCCATCAGCGCCGCTCACATTCAGGAACGTAGGTCTTGACCTGCAAGATCGCGGCGCACACACCCCGTCGTGGCGCCAAGCTGGGGCCGGCGGCCGCCACCAGCCTCCCGTTCCTGCCCTCAGTCTAGGACCCCGGGCACTGTGGTTCAAGGACTAAGTTCTCGGACCCCGTGGTCATCGGCTTCTTTTAACGCCCGCCCGCCCGGCCTGCGCGTCCCGCACGGTCGCCACCCCGGATTGCTGCCGCTTGGCCCAATACATCGCCGCATCGGCCATCTGCAACAGGTCTGCCGCCGACGCCGCGCCGTGTTGGCGGGCCGCAGCGACCCCCGCAGAGAGCGTCGGAGGCTGGTCCGCCCCGGCAATCATCTTCGCCCGCTGGGCAAATAGCGTGACAAGCCGTTCCGCCACCGTGCACGCCTCCGACGCCGACGTTCCCGGCAAGACGAGCACGAATTCATCCCCGCCGTAGCGCGCCGCCTGGTCCGTGCCCTTTCGGATCGTCGCCCGGATCAGCTCGCCCAGGAACGCCAACAACTCGTCGCCGCGCTGGTGCCCCTGAGTGTCATTGAGCTGCTTGAATCGGTCCACGTCGAGCACCACGAGCGATAACTCGCTGCAACTGCGCCTCGCGCTGTCGAACAACGCCGGCAATTCCCGATCGATCGCCCGCCGATTCCACAGCCGCGTGAGCGCGTCCGTGCCGGCCTCACGCTCGGCCCGGCGCTGGGCCAGGGCTGCCTGCCGCGTCCGCACGTCCACCTTCGTGTCGACCGACCGTCGCAGGCATGACGCCTCTGCTTGCCACTTCTTCAACTCGCGGCGGGTCTCCTCAACGCATTTGACCAGGCCCGTCAACTCGCTCGGTGGCATGGTCGCCGCCACGGCCTCGCTCAGACCCTCGTGCACCGTTACCAGCGTGTTTGCATACTGTTGGAGCGGGCGCTCAATGCCATAGTGAAACCACGCCCAACTGCCGACCAGTCCCAGGCCCATCAAACAGAACAACCATACGGCGGCGACCAGGTCGGGGTGCCCTTCCGTCTGCCCCTGGTCGAGGATGACCGCCAGCGTTACGTCCTCCTCGGGCCGGGGTATCGTCAGCAGCTCAAAACGCTGCGATTTGACGCCGCCAATCACCAGCGGCTTGGCGCCAGGTGCCGTGGCGCTCACGTCGATCTGTGCGATGATTTCATCCTGGGGTTGCGACGTCCGCCGTCGAAACTCGAGCCCGGTGCCGTCTGCCCTCACCACTCCGGCCCAGTGAACGCGACGCGTCAATTGGGCCACGCGCTGCATCCATTCACCGTAAGCACCTGCAGCTCTACTCTCGTCCTCCAGATGTGCCGTGAGCCCCATCGCCAGAAACGCTTCCTGCCGGTACAGATTCTGCTCGCGCAGGCCACGCACCGCCAACCGGTGGAGCAGGATTCCCGGAACCGCTAACGACACCGCCAGAAGCAGCACGAAAACGGCTCCCCGACCGGCGATACTGGCCGGCATCCAAGCGCGCACTCTCTCCGCAAACGGTCTCATCACCCGCTATATCGACTGGCAATGTACAGCAGCTAAGTGCACGAGGCGGATGGGCGTCCCGATCTGATCACGCACCGGCAGCAGCAGCGGGCGTGTCGTCGACGTCATCGGGCTGATCGGCGCCCTCGGCGTCAGGCTGCGAGGCGCGCGGCCTGAGCGTGAGCGTTTCCATCGGCGGCAGATCGTCCAGATCAGCTAAGCCGAACGCATCCAGGAACTTGCGCGTCGTGCCGTAGAGCATCGGTCGCCCCACGATGTCGGCGCGACCGATAATCCGCACCAGTCCCGTCTCCCGCAGGCGATTCAGGACCTCGCCGCAGCCCACGCCACGGACGGCCTCGATATCCGCGCGGATCACCGGCTGCTTGTAAGCGACGATCGAAAGCGCTTCGAGCGCCGCCGGGGTCAGACGGGATTGAGCGTGATGCTTGTTGAGCTTGGCGAGCCATTGATGATATTGAGGCTGCGTTAGCATGTGATAGCCACGCGCGATTTCCTCAATCCGGAACGTCAAGCCGGCCAGCCGGTACTTCTCGTTCAACTCTTCAATGTGCAGCCGAATCTCTGTGACCGACCCGAAGCCGGACAACTCGGCGAGCCGGGAAGCACTCAGCGGCGTGTCCGACGAGAACAGGAGCGCCTCCACGATCTGGGCCGGCGTGATCTCCGCCGTCTCCCCGCCATCGGCCTCGTGGGCCTCCGGCGGAAAACCGTGGTCGGGCTCAAAACGCACTGGTTCGCCGGCGTCGCTCAGGATCGGCTCCAACGTATCGGCATCGTCGATACAGGCTGTCGCGGTTGCTTCCCCCGTATCCAGCATGGCGGTGCGCTCGTCGCGATCCATCGCAGCACCTCGTCGTCCGTGACCCAAAATGCCTCACTTCGAAACCGCAGAACATGGTAGCTGACAACGTCGGCGACGTCCAGGAGTTTTCCAATTCTCCGGACGGCCGAGCGCCGCGGCGAATCCGAGCCCCAAGCGTAAGCGCGGGGCGCTGGCCGGTCGTTCACGCTCCCGGTTCGAGCACCTACACGCCTCACGAACCCGTAATCAGGGCGACAAACGGATCCAGGTCGAAGAAATCGATGACACCATCCCCGTTGCAGTCGGCCGCCATAATGTCGCAGTCCGGGTAGGTCTCGGCGTATTCCTCCGGGAAAACGAGCGCCAGAACGAACGGATCGATGTCAAAGAAGTCGATACTGCCGTCGCAGTTCAAATCCCCGCGCGCGGCACGTCGGTTCAGCAGGACCGAGACGGCGCCACCGCCAAAGTTCGCAAGGGCCAAATCGGGCACCGCGTCGCCGTCCAGGTCGCTCATGGCAATGGAGAAGGGACCGTTGCCGGCGGCGTAGTGCGCCGCGGCGGCAAACGTCCCGTCGCCCACTCCCAGTAGGATTGAGAGGTTGCCACTCCATCTGTTTGCCACGGCCAGGTCGGGCACCATGTCGCCGTCCAGGTCGCCAATCACAATGGACAGAGGCCCCTCACCAGCGACGTAGTGCACGGCGTCCGCAAACACTCCGCCGCCGATGCCCAAGAGCACCGAGACGGTGTCGTCCTCGACGTTCGCTACGACCAGGTCCGGTATCGCGTCGCCGTCCAGGTCTCCGATCGCAACGGAGCTTGGCCCTTCCCCGGCGGGGTAGTGCACCGCATCGCCAAACGTCCCGTCGCCTGCTCCCAGTAGAACTGAGAGATTGGCACTCCATCTGTTCGCCACGGCCAGGTCCCGTGCCTCATCTCCGTTCAGGTCGCCAATCGCGACGCAGTGGGGCCCGTGGCCGGCGTTGTAGTGCAGCGCGTCGGCGAGCGTACCGTCACCGTTGCCTAGGAAAACCGAGACTCTTTCGTCGTATCCGGGATAAGTCCCCGCGTTCGCCACAGCCAAATCGAGCACGTCGTCACCGTCCAAGTCGCCAATCGCAACGGAGCGGGGCCAGTCGACGGCAGCATAGTGGGCGGCATCAGCAAATGTCCCATCGCCCATCCCGAGCAGTGCCGACACATCATCGCTGTAAGAATTCGCCACGGCCAGGTCCGGCACCCCATCTCCGTCCAGGTCACCGATCGCGACAAAAGAAGGCCGGTGGCCGGCGGAGTAGTCCATGGCGCCGACAAACGTGCCGTTACCAAGGCCCAGCAGTACCGCAACGTTTCCGTCGGCATACTCCGGGTAGCTCCCGTAGTACGTCACGGCCAGGTCGGGCGCCTCGTCGCCGTCCAGGTCGTCGATCGCAACGGAGGAAGGTCTGGGGCCAACAGCGTAGGGCGCGCCGGCGCCAAACGACCCGTCACCTGTCCCCAGCAGCACTGATGCGTTGTCGCTATCGCGGTTCGCCGTGACTATGTCGGGCACCTCATCGCTGTTGAGATCGCCGATTGCCAGTGACCATGACCTGGCGCCGGCGGGGTATTGGACGGGCGTACCGAAGGCCCCGTCGCCGACACCCAGCAACACCGAGCTGGTGCAGCTCGAGAAGTTCCCGACAGCCAGGTCGGCCATGTCATCGCCGTTCAGGTCGGCGATCGCAATCGAATGAGGCGAGGTCCAGGCACCAGCGGAGTAGTGAACTGCCGGCGCAAACGTCCCGTCGCCGACTCCAAGCAAGACAGACACGTTGTCACTGAATTCATTGGCCACAGCCAAATCCGCCACGTCGTCACCGTCCAGATCGCCGATCGCGACGGAGTATGGCTGCTCGCCGACAGCATAGGACACGGCGTCGGCAAATGTCCCGTCGCCGAGTCCCAGCAGCACAGAGACGTTGTCGCTGCCATAATTCGCCACGACGATATCAGGCGTATCGCTGCCGTCTAGATCACCGATCGCAACATGGAAGGCCCGCGCGCCCACGACGTAGGACCCCGCACTCGCAAAGGTACCGTCGCCGACCCCTAACAGAACCAAGACGATGCTGCTGGGAAATTCGCGTGCCACGGCTAGGTCAGGCACCGTATCGTTGTTCAGGTCGCCAATCGCAATGGAGTCGGCCCCGAGGCCGCCGATGTAGTGGACCGGGGCGGCAAACGTCCCGTCTCCGACCCCCAGCATGACTGAGACACTGTGGCTGGCGCCGTTCGCCACGGCCAGATCGGCGACGTCGTCACCGTCCAAGTCGCCGATCGCAATGGAGCACGGCCGGTCGCCGGCGGCGTAGTGCACAGGTGCGGCAAACGTCCCGTCGCCGACCCCCAGCAGCACCGAGACGTTGTCGCTGTATTCGTTCGCCACGGCCAGGTCGGGCACCTGGTCGCCGTCCAGGTCGCCGATCGCAACGGAGGCAGGCCCGTCACCGGCGGGGTACTGTGCCCCGGGGAAGAGCGGGCCGCCGGCGCCAAACGTCGGGCAAGCCGTCAAAGCGATCACCAGCAGCACAACTTGCGCAGCGCGTATCGGTCGCATTCGTTCACCTCGCGTGTTTCGCCAGTCTGCACGGCACAGAGCGGACCCCAATGTTCCCCGAGCAGTGACGGCAGAACATCCGCGCCCTCATAGCCCCGCCCGGCGACGTCGCCGAGCTTTCTCAATGCCAGTATACCGACCGCAGCCGGCTGAATGAAGGATTCCTTTCCGTATTCCAGAGCACCCGGCCGGGTAACGGCGCGCAAATCCAGCAAGTTCGGTCGGTTACGGCTCACCGGTGAAATAACCGCCCGTATGTGGTTCGTGACGGGGCAGACACTGCTCAAGAGCAGTGGCACGCCTCGCATCCCGCTTAGCCCACCATTCGCCGATGTTTGCGGCCTGAACCGGGGTGTGACAAACTACGTGATTCGATGCCGGCACCGAGCTGTTCAAGTGGATCTTGCCCCTCGTACGTTGATGGCTGACATGAGCGGTCGATTCGATGATTCCGAGCCGTACGACGAGGAGTGGGGCGCGGTGGACCCCGAAGGCCCGCAAGAGTGCGACCTGATCGATGAGGACGAGGACGAGACGCCTACCGTGCCGTGTCCCCGTTGTCGGCGTGAGATCCCGGACTTTGCCGACCAGTGCCCGTACTGCGGTGATTGGGTGGTGCAGGGGGCCGGTGCGCCAACGCGGCGGAAGCCGTGGTTCTGGTTGACGGTCATCCTGGTGCTGGCAGCTTTCGTGCTCTGGTACGTTTTGTAGGCGCTCCGTGCCGCGTTCTCACGCGCTCGTGTCCGCGTTACAATCCCGCTGAGAATCAGTCGACCCAAAGATAGGTGCACCATGCCGGAAATCGAGGACTTGGTGAAGAAAGCCACTGAGCTGGGCAAAGCGCTCGCCGCCCACCCGGCTGTTTTGGCCCACTTCGCGGCCCAGCGCGCCGTGCGTCAGAACGAGGAAACCCAGAAGCTGCTCCAGGATCACCACGCGCAGCTCGACCGCATCCGACAACTGGAGGCCGAGCAAAAGCCCGTGGAGGTGTCCGACAAGCACCAGCTCAAGGACTGCGAGAGTCAGATGGCCAGCAACGAGGCGCTGAAGACGCTCATGCGCACGCAGGCGGACTACATGGCCGTCATGACGCGCGTCAATCAGGCCATGGAAGCACCGCTCCTCGCCCTCGGCCAGCCGGAGTCGTCCGCGTGACCGAATCCCGGCCCGAGGTCGCCCCCGCCGGCGCGCCCGCCGGTGCGCCCCCGCCGATGCAGCCCGCCACCATCGCCTGGCTGGTGGGCCTGATCGGCTGGACGACACTCTTGTCCTTCTATCACCTGGACGGCGGGGCGCGCTTTGAACCCACGGACTGCTGGGTGGCCCAGACGGCCCGCGAGATGTACCAGGGCGAGCCGCCACGCAGCCTGATCATCCCGCGGTTCTCCGGCGAAACGCGGATGCAGAAATCGCCCGGCCCGTATTGGGCCGTCATGCTCACGGCCTGGCTGCGGGGGCAAGGCGACATTGACGAAGTCTCGGCCCGGATTCCGAATGGCGTCGCCGCGCTGCTGATCGTCCTGACCGTCTTCTGGCTGACCCGCCGGGTCGCGGGCGATCGCGCAGCCGTGTTCGCCGGGTATGCCTGTTCGGCGAGCGTGCTGATCCTGTACTGGTCCCATCGCGGCGCCAGCGATCTGGGCTTGACCGCGCTTACGACCGTGTCACTGGCGGCGTTGTGGGTCGCCGCCGAAGACGAGCCGCCGGGGCGCAAACAGGCGGCCCTCTGGCTGCTGGGCTACTTCGCGGCGGGGCTGGGGATGCTCTACAAGCTGCCGATGCCGCTGGCGATTGTGGGCGTGCCGGTGTTCCTGTACGTGTTGATCCGGCACCGCTGGCGTGTGCTGGCGAAGCGTATCCACCTGCTGGGGCTGGTTGTGTTCCTGCTGCCGTGGCTGCCCTGGGCGATCGCGGTGATCGCGCTGGAGCCGACCGCGCTGGCGAAGTGGAAGGTCGAGTTCTGGGACCGGTTCACCGGGGCCCTGCCGAACGTCGAGGGGCAGCGGGCCTGGTTCTGGCATTTCATCTACCTCGCCCCGCCCGTCGTGTACTGTCTGCCGTTTTCGCTCTCCTTGCCGCCAGCGCTGGCCCGCCCTTTTCGGCGCCAGACGGGCGTGAATCGCGACGGCATGTGGTTCATGCTCATCTGGTTCGTCGGGCTATTCGCATTCTTCACCGCGTCCGCCGGCAAGGAGCTGCGCTACTTCCTGCCCGCGCTTCCGCCCTTGTTCGTCCTGCTCGGCGTGGAGCTGGCCGCGTTCTTTGATACGCAACGGCCGGCAACCCCACGCCGCGATCGCATCGGCGCACTGGCGGTATGGACGCTCGTGCCGCTGGGCTTCGCGGGCGGGGCGATCGGGATCCATTACTGGTACCGGAGGATCGGCCAGCCCACGGGGTTTTCGTGGGCGGAAGTGTGGGTGCCGTACGCCGTGGCCGCGGTCATCTTCTGCGTCGGCGCCGCGCTGGCGGCGTGGCTGTATCAGCGGCGGCGGGAACACGCCTCGTTCGGGGCGCTGGTGGCGACGATGTGGGCGATGTGGCTGTGGGTGTGGCCCGGTGTGATGCCGGTGTTCGTTTCGCAGCGTCCGTTCCTGGACTTCGCCCGCCAGCTTCACGAGAAGATTGAGCCCGGGTTACAGGCCGACCTGCGGCAGATCGGCAGCCAGGACGCGCGCATCATCTGGTACAGCGATTATCATTTCCCGCGCATCATCGACCAGCTCGAACTACTCGAGATGCAGGGCGGACGGCGTTCACTGGCACACGAGATCGAGCTCGTCGGGCGAGAGATGATCAATCAGCTCGCGGGCGACAAACTTGTGCTGCTCGTGGCGAGCCGGCCGCACTACATCGATTTCCTAATCCAGGCGCCGCCGAGACTCGCGGAGGAAGGCCGCGCGATGCCGCCGGTGCACCTGTGGCTCCAGACGGCGTTGGGGCCGAAGAATCAGCACTTCGTCATCTTCAGCAACCAACCGCCGCCGTGGCCCGAGCCCGAGCTCAGCCCGCCGAGTGAACGACTGAACGCGGCACTGGCGACCCGCCCGGTGGAACTCCGGCCCAACAACCAGGTGCCGCGCCGCCCGGCGGAATCGGCTCCGACGCTGCCCACTACCCGGCCTGCGTCCGCGCCTTCCACCGACACAGTCCGCACGCCGGCGAGTGACGGGTGATGTGGGGCGCCTGGCAAGAGCGTCTGCTAACCGCGACCGACGCCCGCGACGTCGGCACGGCGTTGCAGCGCGTGGCCACGTACGTCGCATTGCGGCTCTGGGTCGTCATCATTCAGTGTTTCCCGATCGAGCTGAACCTCGGCACGGCCCGGCTGATGGGCCGCATCTGGTGGGCCCTGATGAAGCGCCACCGCGATCGGGCGCTGGACAACCTGGGTCCCGCCCTGGGCGCGCAATACAGCGCAGAGCAGCTTCGCCGCATCGCGCGTAAGTCGTTCGAGCACTTTGCGCAGCTCTACCTGGTCGAGCTGGTCATGACGCCGCGGGTGATCACGGAGTGGTCTCGGCCGCGGCACGTCGAGCTCGGCGACCTGGGCCCGGCGTTGCGCGAGCTGCTGTCGGAGCGCGGCGTCATCCTGCTCACGGGGCACTTTGGCAACTACGAGCTGCTGGGCTACACCATCTGCCGCCTGGGAGTACCGCTCACCGCCATCATGCGGCCGCTGGACAACCCGCTGATCAACCGCTACCTGGTCCGCTCGCGCGAGGCCGGCGGGCTGACCTTGCTCTATAAGAAGGGCGTCAGCGCCGTGGCGGGGGAGGTCATCGACGCCGGGCACGGGCTGAGCTTCATTGCCGACCAGGACGCTGGGCGCAAGGGCCTGTTTGTGGATTTCTTCGGGCGTAAGGCGTCGACGTACAAGTCGATCGGCCTGCTGGCAATGGCGAAACGCGTGCCGATCATCGTGGGCTACGCCGCCCGGGTGCGGCGCGGGTTTCACTATCGTATCGCCGTGGAGCGCATCATTCAGCCGGAAGAGTGGGAAACCCGCGACGATCCCTTGCATTGGATCACGCAGACGTTCTCGCACGCGCTGGAAACCGCGATTCGCCGCTGGCCCGAGCAGTACTTGTGGGTCCATCGTCGCTGGAAGCACCGCCCGAAGAACGAGCGGGTTTAGACCGTTCATTCGCGAGGAGCAACCGTCGCGTTCCCCCTTCGGCGTCCAACGCTACTGCATGCCGTGTTATCGGACGCGCCCCCGCATCAGCCACAATAACACGGGCAAGACCGCCAGCGGCAAGAGCCCCCCGCCGCAGAACGGCACGCCCGCCGGCGGGTCGTTGCTGCTGAGCTCTGCGGAGCCGGTCTCGCTGTCCGGCGACCGGGTGGGCGAGGCCGCGTCGTCGCGAAACGCGCT
>SDBV01006418.1_pt1 | contig 16305 bp, 21 predicted proteins | sample 2277081 | NCBI WGS metagenome assembly SDBV01 (sample SAMN10402039, study PRJNA504765) | marine sediment metagenome | isolation source: marine sediment core GS10_PC15, 223 cmbsf | place: Arctic Ocean: Southern Knipovich Ridge | collected 2010
TATAAGATTTATACAGATGAAAAGTTCATAAGAAGAAAGAAGGAAATTCCTAAGAGTAAATTCTTTTTGTGCAAAGATAGTAAGGAAACAGAAAATAAGTTCAAAGAAATTGTTGGCGAGCAGATAATAACTTTTCCAAAAGGAGATCGAAAAAGGAGCAAAACTATTTCAATTCAAGAAGCATTAGTTGATCAGTTATTATTATCAAAAACAAAACATATTCTTGGTTCATATTTAAGCACATTTACTGAGCTGGCTTGGTGGTTTGGAGGATGTAAAGCTAAAGTAGAAATTATTGGAGAAACTGATACCAAAGAAAATTTAAGACCAAAGACACTATTCCAAAAAATTATTAGAAAAATAAATTTTTATAAGGTGACTTTTTTAAGAAAAGTCTTTAGAGTATACTGATGAAAAATAAATTAAATTTTGGTGCGGGGCAGGATATAAAAGAAGATTGTGTTAATTTAGATATGGGTGGTTATCCTAGGATTGATGTAGTTTGGAATTTGAACAAGTTACCTTTACCATTTAGAGATAATGAATTTGAAGAGATTCTTGCTTATAATATTTTAGAGCATGTGAATTATGTTCCATTGATGGAGGAGTTATATGGGATTTTAAAACCTGGGGGAGTTATAAAGATTACAGTACCCCATTTTACTTATGTTGAAGCTTATGCGGATCCAACTCATATAAACAGATTTTCTTTTTTAACTTTTTCTTATTTTGTTAAAGGAGGAATCAGGGAGTATCCTTTTATGAAGTTTTCAAAGTTCACGGGTAAAATAACATTTCAAAAAAGATTAATTTTTCTATGGAACTATGTTTTAGAATGGTTTGTAAATTTGAATAAGAATACAATTAAATTATATGAGAAGACTCCATTGAGGATCTTTCCAGCAGCGAACTTAGAGGTTGAGTTAATAAAATGAAAAATAAAAAAGTTTTAGTTACAGGAGCAGGGGGATTTATAGGAAGCCATCTTGTTGAAGAGTTGGTAAAGAAGGGAGCAAAAGTTAGATGTTTTTTAAAATACAATTCTAGAGGGGGATTAGGAAATTTGGCTGATCTTCCAAAAGAGATAGTTGATAAATTAGAGCTTGTAAGAGGGGATTTGAGAGATGCTGAAAGTATTAAGAAGGCTATGGAAGGCTGCAAAATTATTTTTCATTTAGCAGCTTTAATATCTATTCCCTATTCTTATGAAAATTCAAGAGGGTATTTTGAAACAAATACAATGGGCACCCTTAATTTATTGGAAGCAGCTAAAAATAATAAAGATATAAAAAAGATAGTAGTCACTTCTAGTTCAGAGGTCTATGGAACTGCATTATACTCTCCTATTGATGAAAAACATCCATTACAAGCACAGTCTCCTTATGCAGCTTCTAAAATTGCTGCTGATAAAGTTGTAGAAAGTTATGTAAGATCTTTTAATTTGCCAGTTGCAATTATAAGACCATTCAATGCTTATGGTCCTAGACAATCTATGAGGGCAGTTATTCCTACGATAATATATCAAGCGTTAACTAAAGACAAAATAAAACTTGGTTCTCTTAGTCCAAAAAGAGATTTTACATATGCAAAAGATATAGCACTAGGATATATAAAAATAGCAGAATCAAAAAATTCAATTGGTGAAGTTATAAATATTGGTTCTGGTAAAACTATTTCTATTGGAGAGTTAGTAGGGAAGATTAGTTTGATTTTAGATAAAAAGCTAATCGTTGAAACGGATAAGGGAAAAGTCAGACCAAAGAAAAGTGAGGTCAGGCTTTTATTTTGTGATAATTCAAAAGCTAAAAAATTAGTTAATTGGGTTCCTATGACCTCCTTTGATAAAGGATTGAAGGATGTTATAAATTACATAGAAAAAAATTTAGATAAATACAAAATAGAAGGAGGAAATATCTAAAATGAAAGCAGTTATTTTAGTTGGTGGGGAAGGAAAAAGACTTAGGCCTTATACTAAAATTTTACCAAAACCCCTATTACCTCTCGGGGAAAAACCTCTTTTAGAAATTATTTTAGAGAGATTAAAAAATTATGGGATTAAAGATATAATTTTATTGACAAATTATAAAGCAAAACTTTTTGAATTGCTTTTTGGAGATGGAAAAGATATGGGTATGACTGTGGAATATTCAAAAGAATTGAGATCATTAGGGACTGCTGGGCCATTAAGTCTGATAAAAGAAAAGTTGAATGAAGATTTCATAGTGATGAATGGAGATATATTAACCGATTTAAACTTTACTAAATTAATTAAATTTCATAAAAAAAATAAAGCAGATTTAACAATTGTAACAAAAAATGAGGAGATATGTTTTGAGTATGGGATAATTAAAATTAAGGGGGAAAAAGTTATGGGATGGATGGAAAAGCCAGTAATGAGGGAAGAAATAAGTGCGGGGATATATGTAGTTAACCCTTCAGTACTTGATTATCTTAAAGAGAATAAGAGAATAGATATGGATACTTTAATTAATAATGCTATCAAACATAAATGTAAAGTTTTAAGATTTTTATATAAGGGAAAATGGACTGATGTTGGGAGAGTAGAGGATCATAAACTAGCTCAAGAAGAAATTTAAAAATGAAAAATAAAAGAGTTTTAGTTACAGGAGCAGGCGGATTCATAGGAAGCCATCTTGTTGAAGAGTTGGTGAAGTGTGGGGCTAAAGTAACAGTTTTTGCAATTAGTAGTTTGGAAAACATTTACCATCTAAGAGATAAAATAACCATTATAAAAAAGGATATTACTAAAAATTTAGAATTAGAAAAATACGACATCGTTTTTCATTTGGCTGCACTCATTAGTATTAAGGAGGCTAATAAGGATCCTAAAAAAGTTTTTAATGTAAATACTTACGGAACCTTAAATTTATTAAATGAATGTAAAGGGAAAGTTAAAAAGTTTATTTATTTAAATACATTGGGAGTTTATGGAAACTCAAAACAAATTCCTGTAAATGAAAAACAATTAACAATCCCAACAGAACTATACGCTGCAAGCAAATTAGCTGGAGAAACTTTTGTTTTGGCTTTTGGGACAGTTTATAATATGCATAATGTAGTTGCGAGATCTTTTAATGTTTATGGCCCAAGGCAAAGTGAAAATTTTGTGATACCTTCGATAATTAAACAATGTTTTAAAAGAAATAAAGTTAAATTAGGAAATCTAAAATCAACAAGGGACTTTGTATTTGTAAATGACGTTGTCGATGCTTTGATTTTAATTGCTAAAAATGGGAAAAGGAATAATATTTATAATGTTGGCACAGGTATTGAAACATCAATTGGGGCTTTAGCTAAAAAAATTATTAAGATAACTAACAAAAAAATTAGTTTAGAAAGTATTAAGAATAAAAAAAGAGATGTAAAGATAGAAGTTAAGAGAAGTATGGCAGATATAAGTAAAATTAGAAAACTTGGATGGAAACCGAAAACAAGTTTAGATGAAGGTTTAAAAATAACAGTGGAGCATTATAAAAATGGCACAAGATAAAACCCTAGAAAATATTAATACACTAATAGAAAAGTATATTGATGAAACAAATAAAAAATTTATTCCAGGAAAAACAAGGATACAATTTGCTGGTCCGGTTTATGGTAGTGAAGAAATAAAAGCATCACTGAAATCTCTATTAAGTGGATGGTTTACTTCTGGAAAAAGTATTGGAGAATTTGAAAAACGGTTTGCTAAAGAAATGGGTTCTAAATATTGCGAAAGTGTCAATTCTGGTAGTTCTGCTTTGCTTTTGGCTTGGTATTGTCTAAAAAACAAAAGAATACAAAATCCAATAAAAGATGGTGATGAGATTATTTTAGGAGCAGTAACTCACCCCTCAACAATAAATTCAATTTTGTTGAATAATCTAAAACCAGTTTTAATTGATGTTACAATTCCGGAATATAATCTGAATCCAGAATTGATAGAAAAAGCAATTACTAAAAAAACTAAGGGAATTTTACCCATGCATTTTTTAGGAAATCCTTGTAATATGGATAAGATTATGAAAATAGCTAAAAAATATAATCTATATGTTGTTGAAGATGTGTGTGATGCTTATGGTTCATTATACAATAATAAAAAAGTCGGAACTTTTGGAGATTTAGGAACCATGAGTTTTTATACAGCACATGGAATAACTTTATTTGAAGGGGGAGCAATTACTTTTAAGGATATTAAATATCAGCACATTTTGAGATCCTTAAAGGCTTGGGGTAGATTATGTACTTGTGATAGATGTGAAATTAATTTTGGAGGAGAATGCAAAATAAGATTTGGAGTTGAGGATGAAAAATTTAAAGATTATGACCGAAGATATATGTTTGATAATGTAGGGTACAATCTAAAACTTGTGGAAGTTCAAGCCGCATTTGGTTTAGAACAATTAAAAAGGTTTCCAGGATTTATCAAAAAAAGAAATGATAATTTTAATTTTATTGTGGATCATTTAAAAAAATATGAGAATTATTTAATTTTACCAAGAGCCACTAAAAAGTCTAAACCAGTATGGTTTGTTATTCCATTGAGTATAAGGGAGAATAGTAAATTTAAGAGAAAAGATTTGATTGCATGGTTAGAAAAACACAAGATTGAAACGAGACCATTCTTTGCGGGTTTTGCACCAGAACAACCAGCTTATAGGGATAAGAACATAAAGGTTATTGGAAATTGTAAAAATACTAAATTCACAAGAGATAATTCTTTTTTTATTGGTTGTTATCCAGGTATAACAAAAGAGATGGCAAGGTACGTAATATCTGTTTTTGATAAGTTTTTTAATAACTTAAAATGAAAAAATATTTAGTTAATTGTGCAAGCGAGAAATTTTATAAAAGACAAAAGAAGCAAAATGAGTCTGCACTAAAGTTTGGAATAGATGAAGTATTCTCATACACAGATGATATGTTAAGGCAAACTGAATTTTACAAAAAAAACAAAGAAATATTTTCTCATAGGAAAGGTGGTGGTTATTGGGTATGGAAACCATATATACTTTTGGAAGTCATGAAAAAAATGAATTATGGGGATATACTATTTTATGCAAGTTCTGGAGCAGAGATCATTAGTGATATTACACCACTTGTAGAATTATGCAAGAAAAATGGAATAGTTTTCTTTAATGGTAATTACCAGAACAAATTCTATACTAAAAGAGATTGTTTTATCTTAATGGGTTGTGATACCAAACAATATTGGGAGACTTATCAAGTTATGTCTGGATATGAGGTGTATATGAAAAATGAAAGGTCTATTCAATTTTTGAAAGAATTTTTAAAATTTGCTCAAATTCCCCAGGTGATTAATGATGAGGCAAGTATAGCTAAAAATTTTCATGGATTCAAAGGGCATAGGCATGACCAATCAATATTATCAAATCTTGTAGTGAAGTATGGGGTAAAAAGATTTAGAAACCCTTCTCAGGGAGGGAATCATTTAAAAGAACCAGAATTAAGAAAAAAGGGAGAATGGTTAGATTACCCCTACACTTATTCTGATAATCCAGATAAAAATTCAGATTATCCCACAATTTTTTATAATCGAAGAAGTGCTACAAAATTTAGATTGCTTTTAATTAAGATCCATTCTAGGCTTCCTTTAAAATTAAAATTGTTGGTAAGAAAACTTGTAAAACGGAACTAATTAGAAAAAGATTAAATGAAAACTAAAACACTATGGAAATATAGGAAGGACTATTATAGTCAAAATGGAGAAGATGGAATAATTGAAGAGATACTTAGTAGGCTTAAAATTAATAATGGTTGGTTTGTAGAGTTTGGTGCATGGGATGGAAAACATTGGAGTAATACTTTTCATCTTTTAAAGCAAGGATGGGAGGGAATAAGTATTGAAAGTGATCCTAAAAGATATAAAGATTTGGTAGAAACAGCAAGGCAATTTCCAAAACTTCATATAATGAATAAAAAGGTTTCAACAAAAGGGGAAAATAGTTTAGATAATCTTCTTTCAAAATATCCAATACCAAAAGATTTTGAATTGTTAATCATAGATGTTGACTCAAATGATTATCAAATATGGGATGCAATGAAAAGTTATAAACCAAATATAATTCTCATTGAACCTAATAGTTATATAAGACCAGGAAAAAGATATATTTCAAATTCAAGAACAAGTTTTACTTCCATGGTTGATTTAGGAAGGAAAAAAGGGTATACTCCAGTTTGTCATACAGGAAATATAATTTTTGTTAGAAATGATTCAGTTAATAAATTAAATTTACCCCAAAAAGAATTGGATAATCCTAATTCATTATTCAGAAGGTATTGGATTTACAGAAAACCAGCACATTTATTCCTTAAACTTTTAAGATTAAAATGAAAAAAATACTAATGGGGATAATTATTGGACTTTTGTTAATAGGGACTTTTATTGCAGGATGGCACTTTGGGCAAAGAGGTGTTCCTTTTGTTAAAAGAACAAAAGAGTGGTCTATAGGGATATACAAAGGAGAGATCCCATTTAATCTCAAAGAAATTAAAGGAAATCCAGTCCTGACTAAAGAAGATGTTACAGATGTGGATGCATTGATGGTAGCAGATCCGTTTATGATAAAGGTAGATTCAAAGTGGTACATGTTTTTTGAAGTTCAAAATAGTTATGATTATCAAACAGATATTGCTTATGCAACAAGTGATGATGGATTAAGTTGGGAATACCAAAAAATTATTTTAAATGAAGTGTACTCCCAAGCTTATGCACAGGTTTTCGAATGGGATGGAGAATACTACATGCTTCCAGATAGTTACTTATTTGAATCTGTGAGATTATACAAGGCGCATAACTTTCCAGAAGAATGGATACTTGAAAAAATGATAATTATGGGAGATGATTATGTTGATCCTTCTATTTTAAGGTATGATGGGGTGTGGTGGTTATTTGTGTCTACAACAAAAAATGAAGATTTGTATCTTTTTTATTCAGATTCATTAGGAGGGAATTGGATAGAACATCCTAAAAGCCCTCTTGTGAAAGGAGACAAAAATATTGCAAGACCTGGGGGAAGGATTATAGAGTTCAATAATAGTCTTTATAGATTTGCTCAAGATGATTATCCTACTTATGGAAACAAAATTAGGGCGTTTGAAATATTAAAACTTACAAATATTGAATATGAAGAAAAAGAAGTGGAAATATTATTTGAAAATTCAGGAACTGGGTGGAAAAAAGATGGAATGCATACTATTGATCTTCATCAGTTAGGAGAAAATGAATGGATCGCGGTAGTTGATGGATACAGGGAAGGTATTTCTTGGGAGACATAGAAACATTTAAATACTTAAATTTACTCCAATAAACTATGGTTACTACAACAAAGGCACACAAGGCTAAAAAATTTATTTCTTTAAATAAACTAAAAATGCAAAGGGGGTATGGTTACATTTCTGCTTTTGGAATACCTTTTTTAGTAGCTAGGGAGTTGGGGGAAATTTTTCCACAACTTAATTGGATTTTACTTTTTGTAGTAGCAGTTTGTGGAATTTGGGTTATAGGTCATGTTGATTTTAAAAGAGGTTTTTGGGGTAATGAACTAGAGTATGCTTTTAGAAAAAACCCTGAATGGATGAGAAAGATGGGAGAAGAACAAAATGAATAACAATGACTATGAAAAAGAATATCACTTGGAAAAACATAGTAATTTGTATACAGATGAAAAGTATTATTTAGCTAGGGCAGAAGTTGCAAAGTATAATCATTTTGAACACTTAAATCCTGAAGCTAAAGTATTGGAATTTGGTTGTGGTTTGGGATCAAATATTTATTTACTTCCTAACGCAGTAGGCTATGACATTTCTAATTTTGCATGTAATTTTTGTAAGAAGAAAGGAATTAGAGTTTCGATGGATTTAAATGAGTTTAAACAAAATAGTTTTGATGTTATTCTTTCTTGTCATGTTCTAGAACATTTAGAAAAACCATTTGAAACACTTTTGGAAATAAATTCTAAATTAAAAAAGGGTGGAAAATTAATTTTAATTCTGCCTACGCATAAACAAGAAAAATCTTCTTTTAATCTAGATGTAAATCAACATTTATACTGTTGGAATTTTAGGGAGATAAATAATTTGTTGATTAAAACTGGATTTAAACCTATAGAAAACAAAATTTTAAGAGGGACAGCATACAAAAAATTACTCTTTTTCCATAAAATAAACATCAACCTATATATGTTTGTAACCAAACTTGCAGCGATAATTACTGGTTCAAGAAATATGAAAGTAGTATCCATTAAAGAATGACAGAGGATAATGTAAAATCAGTTGGAAGAGAGAAAAAAGTTTTAGATTTTTTAAAAAAGAAAATTAGTTGGATATCTTTTATTCTTTTAGGAATAATTATTTGGATTAATATTAGAATTAGAATGCTCCCATTGGCAATTAGTACTATAACAGGAAAACCAGGGTTGTGGGATATAAGTCGTGATACATATACTCTTGGACCAGATCTTGATCCTTTTTTATTTTTTAGATATGCTAAAACAATTTTTGAGCAAGGAGCACTGCCAGCAATAGACACAATGAGATATGTTCCTTTAGGGTATAATACCCTTGTGGAAACAAAGCTATTGCCTTATTCTATATCTTATTTCCATAAATTTTTAAATTTTTTCTATGATAAAATAACAATAGAATATTCAGCAATAATTTTTCCAGTTGTGATTTCTGTATTCACTACAATTGCTTTCTTTTTGTTGGTAAGAAAAATATTTGAAAATAAGGGAAAAATGTTTTCTAATATCACTGCTATAATCGCTTCAGCATTTTTAGTAACCCTCCCTTCTTTATTGACAAGGACAATTGCAGGAATTCCAGAAAAAGAATCAATGGGATTTGCACTTATGTTTTTAGCATTTTATTTTTTTCTATCTGCTTGGAAATCTAAGAAGATTAGTGGGGCAGTAATCCTAGGGGTTGTATCTGGGATATTTACTGCAGTGATGGGATTAATCTGGGGAGGAAGCGTTTTCGTATTTATCGCTATAGCCATATCAGGATTTATAACCTTAATATTAGGTAAAGTCAATAAAAAATCTTTGATAGTTTATTCCCTCTGGCTTTTGTGTTCTATACTATTTTGGATCCCATTTACCTTAAGGACGGGGTTTGTTGAGTTTATCACATCTTCTTCTGGAGGAATTGCAATTATTGTGTGGTTTTTCATGTTTGTGTATTTTGTAATGTTTAAGACTAAATTAAAAGACACAAAAATTTTACAAAATAAGCTACCTAAAATAATCCAAGCAATAGTTGTTTCTCTATTAATTTTATTTATACTAACTTCTATTATCTTGGGTCCTAAAACTTTATTTAATTTAGTAGCAGATATAGTTCGTAGATTATTTAGCCCTTATTTAGCAAGAATTGCTTTTACAGTTGCAGAAAATAGACAGCCATTTTTTAGTGATTGGAGAGGTAGTTTTGGACCAATTATATTAAATATCCCTATATTTTTTTGGCTATTTTTTGTGGGAAGTGTTTTTGTATTTTATGAAATGATTAAAAAATTGTTTGTTAAGGAAAAAGTTATTTTAGTTATTGGATACATTCTTTTTTTATTAACATTAATCTTTAGCAGATATTCTTCTGGTGGAATTTTAAATGGAGAAACTGGATTGAGTGTATTTCTTTATACTATTGGATATATAATCTTAGTAGGGTGCCTTGGTTATGTTTTTTATGTAAGATATAAGAAAAAAGAGTTTTCGATTTTTAAGAAGATTAATTTTAATTATATTTTTATTTTCAGTTTAATCTTTGTAGGGATAATTGCTGGAAGAAGTGCTATTAGACTAATCATGGTTCTTGCACCAATTGCAACTATATCAATATCTTATTTAGTAGTTACCACAGTCACAAATGTTTTTAAAAAAAAGAAGGAATTAACTAAACTATTCTTTGTTATTTTGACAATTTTAGTTTTGATTTCTTCTTCATATACTTTATATTATAATTATCAAGTAAGTAAGGCTACTGCTATTAATCATATACCAAATTCTTATACTTGGCAGTGGCAAGAAGCTATGGGATGGGTAAGAGAAAATACCCCGGAAGATGCTGTTTTTGGATCATGGTGGGACTATGGTTATTGGATTCAGAGTATTGGGGAGAGAGCTACAATGCTTGATGGAGGGAATAATATAGGATATTGGAATTATTTAATGGGTCGGCATGTTTTGACTGCAGATAATGAATCAGAGGCTTTAGAGTTATTATACAACCATAATGTAACCCACTTCTTAATAGATTCAACTGAAGTTGGAAAATATCCTGCTTATTCAAATATAGGTAGTGATGAAAACTATGATAAGTTTTCTTGGATTGGGACATTTTTACTAGATGAAAAACAAACTTATGAAGAAAAAAATAAAACTATCCTTACTTATTTTGGGGGAGTAAATTTGGATGAAGATATAATAATCAATGAAGGGGAAATAATACTACCAAGTCAGCAATCTGGGATTGGAGCAATAGTTGTTACTGTTTATGAATCTGGGGAAGTTGGACAACCTTATGCTATTGTTGTTTATAATGGAAAACAACATAGAATTGATCTAAGATATTTATTTTATAATGGAGAATTGATAGATTTTGATTCTGGAGTTGAGGGGGGCGCTTATCTTTTCACCCAATTGAAAGAAGATGGTATTAATCCAATTGGGGCTGCAATGTTTTTAAGTCCTAGAAATATGCGAGCTCTTTGGGTTAGATTATATTTATTAGGGGAAGGAGAAAATTTTGAATTGATTCATGAAGAATCTAATAAAGTTGTTGAAAGTATAAGGGGGCAGGGAATAAACATACCAGAGATAATTTACTATAGAGGATTTCAAGGTCCGATAAAGATATGGAAAGTTAATTATGTTGGGGATGAAAAATATAATGAAGAATATATTCAAAGAGTATATCCTGATAGAATAGCTGAGAGGAGAAATATATAATGGAAAAAGGAAAAATAATTAATTGGTTCAAAAAGAATTGGATTTTGATAAGTATACTAGTTTTTACATTAGCAATAAGGATATACTATTTCATAACTCTCCAAGGTCAGGTTTTGTGGTGGGATGAAGCAGAATACTTAAATATGGCCAGAAAATTTGCGTTTGGTACTAGTTATTCCTTTGGACCGGTTAGACCAATCTTATTTTCCGCAATAACAGCTTTTTTCCTTAAAATTTCTAATACTGAAATTTTACCAAGGCTACTTATGTTCCTATTCTCTTTAGCTTCTGTATTTGGTATGTACCTTTTCGGGAAAGAACTTTATAACAAAAAAGTGGGATTATTAGCAGCTTTTTTGATGTCTATCTTTTATCTTAATATTTTCTATACATATAGACTTTTAGTAGATATGCCTTCTTTAACTTTTTTTATTTTCTCTGGTTTTTTCTTCTATAAATATTTTAAAACAAAGTCTCCCAAGTTTATATACCTGACAGTAGTTATGCTATCTGTTGGGACTTTATTTAAACTCTCAACAGCATTTATAATTCCTGCAATTTTAATTTTTGTTTTAATAACTGAAGGATTTAAATTTTTTAAAAAGAAGGAAATTTGGATTGCAATTTTAATTTTTATTCTTATTTTATCACCTTATATTATCTGGGGGTATTCTGAATTTGGTGGATTTATATTCATAGAGGCTAGTTCTCATAGTGCTCCCGGAAATTATTTGGTAGGATTTAGCCTTATGAAAGATTATATCACTCTATTTCCAACTTATTTTTCATGGCCACTTTTAGTAATTTTTATCTTCGGGATAATTATGATGTATAAGATATTTCTTTATTTTGATCGTTTAATTAAAGGAAATAATAAATTAAGAAGGGATTTATTTTTACTATTAATACTCTTAATCCCATTTATTTTAATCAGCTTTTTATTAAACCATGTAGAGAATAGATATATTATTACTATTTTCCCGACCATATTTTTAATTTCGAGTTCTTTTATTATGTTTGGATATAACTTTCTTAAACGAAAAAGTAAGTTATTAGCAGTTATCTTACTAATCGGATTATTAGTTTTTATATCAGTATTCCAAATAATAACAACAGATGTTTTGGTCAAGAATAAAAAATATACTTATTCAAGTATTAGGGATGCTGGGTTATGGTTAAAACAAAATTCAAATGTTTCTGATATTATTGCGACAAGAAGCTGGCCTCAGATAAGTTACTATTCCGAAAGAGAAACTATCAAACTCCATGAAACAGAAGAAGAATTTGAATCTTTATTATCTGAAAATACTAAATTTTTTATGCTTTCCTTACTGGAATACCATCCAGAATGGACATATACCTACCCCCAAAGAAATAATTTAACAACAGTACAAGCATATCTTGATAAAGAAAATCAACCTATTATAGTGATATACAAATTAAAATGAAAAGAGAAGAAAAACCAAAAATTGTAATGCCTGAAGACCATATGGACAGATTATATAACTCTAAAAATAGGTTTGTCCGATTTGTACATAATAATAGATTGGAGAATATTATAAAAAAATTATCTAACCAAAAAGGTAAAAAGATATTAGATGCTGGTTGTGGGGAAGGTCATTTGATATACAAAATGTGGGAGGTTTTAAATAATCAGTATTATGGAATTGATATAACTCCGGTTGCTGTAAAAAATGCCAAGATTCGTTGCCCTTTTGCAGATATTAAAGAGGGAGATATGCTTAAAATGGGATATGCTAATAATTTTTTTGATATAATCATTTGCACAGAAGTTTTAGAGCATATACCAGAATTCAAATTAGTTTTAAAGGAATTTAAACGGATTCTTCGTCCTGGGGGATTGTTGATAGTATCTTTCCCAAATGAAGTTTGGTGGACAGTTTCTAGGTTTGTTCTCAAAAGGAAGCCAGTGAGAGTTCCAGATCATTTCAATTCTTTCTCCCCCAATAAACTGAGGATGTTTGTTGGTATGGACTTTGTTTCAGTAAATGGCCTTCCATTTAATCTACCTTTCTTTTTTTCTTTAGGGTGTATTGTAGTCTTCAAAAATAATGAAAATGAAAATTAGTATAATAATCCCAGCATATAATGAAGAAGGAAGTATCAAAGAAACATTAGAAAATTATAGGAAGTATCTTAAAAGAATCTTTAAGGAAGATTATGAAATTATTGTTGTTGCAAATAATTGTAGCGATAATACTGTCCCAATCGTAAGAAAATTTATAGATAAAGATAAACTAATTAAAATGATTAATATTCCTGGTTATGTTGGAAAGGGTGCTGCAGTTATGAGGGGGTTTAGTGTTGCAAAAGGAGAATATATTGGGTTCACTGATGCTGATAAAAGTACAAGTCCTGAAAACTTTTTTAAATTATACAAAAGTAAGGGAGATTTTGAAGGAATAATTGCTTCTAGAAGGATGAAAGGAGCATTAATAGTCCCAAAAAGAAATCTAACTAAATCTGTTTCTAGTTTTTTATTTAATAAGCTTGTGAATCTTCTATTTAACTTAAAATTTAAGGATACTCAATGTGGAGCAAAACTGTTTAAAAAAAAGACGGCTCATTTTTTATCTGAAAATTGTACAGAACACGGGTGGGATTTTGATGTAGATTTATTATACCTTTGTAAAAAAAACAATTTGAAAGTTTTAGAGGTTCCAATTCGTTGGATAGATGTTGAAACTTCTAAATTAACTATTAAAGATGGACTTATTTCTGCATTAAAGATAATCAGGTACAGGATAAAAACTATCTTAAGTGAAAAAATTTGGAAATTCATAAAATTTTGTTTTGTGGGGGGAACAAGTGCATTACTTGGGTTGATTTTTTTTAATATTTTCTTTTGGTTTGGTTTAAATTTTGTTATTTGTATTATTTTATCTATCTTGTTTTCTATTATATATAATTTTAGTATGAATCGGAATCTAACTTTTAAAGCAAGGAAAATTAAAATTAAAAATCAGGTATGGAAGTACGGAATTGTTTATTTTATTTCACAAGGAATAAATCTTCTTGTTAGTGTATTAACAAGAAATTTACTTGGAGAAGGAACATTACAAGCAAATATAGCCTTTATCACAGGAATAGCAATTAGTATTCCTTTTAGTTTTTTTGGGTCTTTATTATGGGCATTTAGAAAAACAAAACATTTAAATACTTAAATTTACTTTAGTTTATTATGGTTACTGAGAAAGTGTGCAACTTTATTGGATTGGTGGTAACATTTTTAGGAGTAATCATGGGAATATTTCTTTTAACTACAGCAGAGACTATTCTTGGTTATATTGCCAATTCAATATTGACATTACTTTGTTCTTTAGGATTCATTGCTTTTCTTTATGATATCATTAGAAAAAAGGGGAAAAGATGAAAGATAATACAGAAAATAATCTGAAAATGTTGGGATTATTTATTTTAATAACATTTTGCTTTGTAGCAATAGTTGGGAATATACAATATAAAAATATAAACATCAAGAATATATCTTTGTTTATTTTAATAATAGTATCAATTTATTTTGGTATTGTTTTTGGAAGAAGAAGAAATATTAAGAAAAAAGAAGAAACTGAAGGTGAAGAGACAACTCACCCCACTTTTGATGTTCCTGGAGAATTTCAAGATGAAGAAGATAGATTTAAAAAGTTAAATGAAAGAGGAATATTAGGATGAATATAAATAAAAATCTTGCAGTTGGCATAAAAATTACTGGAGATGACTGGGAATATATAAAATGTATAAGGAAACCCAATAAAGATATAAAAATTATAAGGGAATTTTGGTTTAAGGGAACTAACAAAAAATTGATGGAGATTTTAAAAGAAAAATAAGAAAGTTTTTATATACTTTCCACATAGATAATTAAACTATAGGAGGTAAAAAATGACAGAAGACGAAACTGAAACAGGAGAAGATAAAGAAGATAAAGAAACTGAAGAAGAAAGCGAAGAGAAAGAAACTTCAGAAGAATAAACAATTTATTTTTTATTTTTTATTTTCTTTTTTTAAAGTAAGAATTAAGATAACTAAAATGAAAAACAAGACAATTTTGTATACTATACTACTTTGTATACTTTTTGGAGCAATTTCCTTGATTCCAGCGGAAAATTTAACTACAAATGAAACTACAATTATAAATGAGACAATTGATAAACAAGTAAATTGTAGCGAAGAATTAATAACATGCATAGATGTTTATAATGCCCTATTAGAAGATTTTCGAGAAGGAATAAATTGTGGGACAGCTTTCAATTTGGTGAAAGGAATGAATGAAGTATTAGCTGAAGAAAGGGATAGTTGTAGGGAAGAAATTGGAGAATTAAAAGTTTATAGAATTGGGATTTATATTTTATTAGGAGTATTATTAATAATTGGAATAGTATTTATTGTTATTGCAAGGAAAAAATAATAAATTAAATAGACAACAGGAGGTAAAAAAATGACAGATGAGAAAACAGAAAAAAAGAAAATAGATGACAACACTATTTTTATAGGAGTAAAGCCCTTTATGAATTATGTTACGGCTGTGGTTATGCAGATTACAACAAGAAACCAGAAAGAAGTAAAGATTGGTGCAAGAGGAAAATTTATATCAAAAGCTGTTGATGTGGTAGAAGTAGCGAGAAATAGATTTTTAGAGGGAACAAACAAAGTTAATGTAAAAAATATAGAGATAGGGAGTGAATCGTTTAAAAGTAAAGAAGGTAAGGATATTAATGTTTCAACCATAGAGATTACAATTGCAAAGGAATCAAACCAATAAATATAAATATCTTCAATACATCTCTTTTTTATGGATAATAAGATTTTTATTTATGGTGGATTAATTTTATTAATCTTTTATTTTGCAAGCCCTGTACCTTATTGTAAAATTGCAGAAGAACGATTTTATATAAGTGATGCAATGTATACTTTTGAAGAGACTTTAGATATAAAGGAAATCACTATGATAGTATTAAATGTAAAAGGGACATCAATGTTTCCAGCAATACAAGATAATTCAAGATGTTTATGTGTAAAAAAAGAAAATTATAAAGTTGGAGATGTTGTATTCTTTTTCGCAGACATAAATGGACAGTTTCATGGAATCTCTCATAGAATAGTTTCAATTGAAAATGGTAAGGTGTTTACAAAAGGGGATGGAAATAATTGGATAGACCCTCCAATGACAAAAGAAAGTATTATTTGTTCCATTCCTCGTGTATCAAGATATCAGATCTTTATTTAAAACTCTTTTTTGTTTTAAATTAGAATTTTTTATTTTTATCCATCAAGTTCACTTAATACTTTTAGGTTGATCTACAAGCCCAACAGG
>SDBV01006419.1_pt1 | contig 16302 bp, 13 predicted proteins | sample 2277081 | NCBI WGS metagenome assembly SDBV01 (sample SAMN10402039, study PRJNA504765) | marine sediment metagenome | isolation source: marine sediment core GS10_PC15, 223 cmbsf | place: Arctic Ocean: Southern Knipovich Ridge | collected 2010
CCCGAACGGCGCCGCCCACACCACCACAGACGCGAGGGCACCCTCCCAGCCTGGACCGGCCGCCAGCGAACCGCCCATGGAGGACCGTGGACCTGCGGCCCTCCGGTTAAATGGATACCCCCTTCGCGACATATGGCCGCATGATGTCCGGCAATCACGACGACCAGCGTCCTCGGACGTCTGTGCCCATCGCCATCGAAGCGGCCCGCTCGTGGACGGACGAAAATAGGCGTTGCTCGGTCGGGCGCGCTCGCACGTCTATGCCATGCGTCATGGACCACCAAGCATCCCAACCAGCGCAGCGTGGATCTCGCTTTCGTCGAACTCGAAGCCACTGTCGGCCAAGACCGACGGCACGACACGCTGGCCGCCGAGCAGCATTTCGTCGGCCATTTCTCTTCCGAGAGCAAGTCGTAGGCCCAGGGCAGGCGCCGGCACGACAGCGCGGCGTCCCAGGGCTTGGGCCAGGGCCTCGGTGAATTCGCGATTCGTGACCGGGCACGGCGCAGTCAGGTTGACGGGACCCGAGATGGTTTGGTTCTCGATCAGGTGGCGAATGGCCCGAACCTGGTCGCGCAGTGTGATCCAGCTCATGTACTGCTCGCCGCTGCCGAGTCGTCCGCCGGCGCGTGCGCGAAACAGCGGAAGCATCTTGCGGAGCGCGCCGCCCGATGGGGCGAGCACGATTCCGGTCCTTGCGAGCACGACCCGCACCCCTGCCAGCGATGCGGGTTCGGTAGCCGACTCCCAGGCTCGAGTCACATCGGCAAGGAAGCCGGTACCATTCGATGCCGATTCGGTCAGTTCGCAGTCGCCACGGTCGTAGCCGTAGTAGCCGACGGCCGACCCACTCACGAGAACGTACGGGGCCGGGTCGAGCCGTGAGATCACGTCCGCAAGCAGTTCTGTCGCTTGCACGCGGCTATCGAGAATGCGTCCCTTGGATGACTTCGACCACCGCTTGGCTATCGGGGCGCCGGCGAGGTTCACGATGGCCTCGATACCATGCAGTTGCTCGCGGTCGATCTCAGCGGTCGCGGGGTTCCACAGTATTCCGTGAACGTTCGGGTCGCTGGTACTGCGTACGAGCCGGGTCACCTCATGGCCGTGCGACGTGAGTTCGCTCACGAGCGCAGATCCGATGAAGCCCGAGGAACCGGCGATGAGTACGTGCATATTGTCAGAGTTCTCTTGATCGTCGGGCGCTCAATTGATCACGTCGTCGTTGGCGGCAGGGCATTTCATCGGTTCAGCCGGTGGTGTGGCATCAGTCTCGAGTGGGGGGTTTTCGTCGGGGGCCGATCCGTCGTCGGCGTCGGTCTCACTGTCGGCTTCGTTGCCTGCTTCGTTGCCTGATGGTTCAGTGGTTGGCACCGGATTGTATTCGACGATCTGGTTCTTCGGCTTGTAGACCGTCGTGAACGTCCACGGTACTTGCGAGCCGTCGGCGCGCGTGATCGTGCGGGTCGTGCGAACAGAAAAACCCGGTAAAGACGACTGTATGGCCTTTTCCGTACCGGGTTCGAGTTCTGAGTCGAGTGCGCATCGCACCTTCGGAGCGGTCGTGTCGGAGCGGTCGGTCGTTTCGGTCGACACGACGCGGCCGTCGTCCGTCCCGTACAGAGTCACGGTAACCGAACTCGGGCCGACCGTCGAGTCGACGAGCATGTACGTCGTATAGTCGTTGTCGAATGCGAGGTCGATCGACGGATACCACAGCGTCGCTTCGCGGCCGATCGGGTAGCGCGATATGTAGAACGAGTGCGCCTTGAAGTCGGTGATCGGGACGCCGGCGAAGTACGCGGCGTTGAACATCGTCGTCGAGTATTGGCTCACGCCGCCCCCGATCGCGGTGTCGGACTTGCCGTCTTTGATCACGCCGCCTTCGACGAATCCGGTTTCTTTCGTGCGCTGGCCGCCTGCTTCGTTGATGCTGAAATGTCCGTTCGGTTCGACGACAGTGCCCGACACGAGTTCGGAGACGCGCTCGATGTTCTTGGCGCGCGACTGTCCCGACGGGAATTTTGTCGTGAACGAGGCGAGTTTTTCTTTGATACCCATTGCCTCGGCCATCTCTGTCGTGCGGCTGGGCTCTAGCACCTCGAGTGGGACGTCGGTCGTTCGCTCGCCAGACATAGCGAGTATTGCGCGCTCGATACCTTTAGTTGCGCTCGAGATGTCGAGGCCCACTCCGGACTGCGCGGCCACGACCGTTGCGGTCTCGCCATCGACATCCCAGGTCGCGTCGACCGCCGTTGTTTCCATTCCGGCGAAGTGCGGCTTCAGTATCGCCCCGACCATAGATTCGGTCACTGTCAGGCTGTCGATACCGACACTCTCGTGGGTCACAAAACTTGCCAACCAAGAGATTGGATTGGCGCGGGCTCGCGTCCGAAACGCCGCCTCGACGTCGACCGCGACATCAACAGTTGCCGCGACGTCGGACGGCTGGATTTCGACGTCCTGGCCGTTTGCTACGACGTCGATAGGTTCAGACAAGAGACTGACGGTTTCGGCCGATACCGCCGCGACTGCTTCGTCCCGCGTCATGTTTCCGACATCGACTCGGCCGACCGACACATTCCGTGCGATCGTGCCTGGATGGGTTGCCAGGTCGATGAGGTAGAAAATCGAGCCAAAAACGAAGAAGAGGCCGCAAAGCACGACCATCCGGCGGGCCGGATAGTGCTTCTTTTTCCACGTGCCGACAGGCCGCTTCCTTCGAGGCGGCGATTTCGCTGTCGGCAATGCGGAGGGATCGAGTTTCGTGACCAAAGGCTCAGGCCCGGCGTAAGAGAGCGCGCGAACATACGCGCATCAAGACCCCGAGGCTACGCGCCTTTCGCACACTATGACCGTGAAAAGTGTTTCCTCGCCCGGGTCGACTTCGAGATCAATGCTACGGCGGGCGCATGCCGAGCACGCGTGCCGTGATCCGATCGCGCCACCGCGTCGGCATCGACTTCGTCAGGCTGGGAAGAAAACGTGTTGCAGCCGTGACTGGATATCTCGGCGCAGGAGAGGGGTCTTCGATCGCTTTCATGACGCTGGACGCGACGCGTCCGGGGGGCACTTCGAGATTGCCGACCCGCTCCATGAAGGCGATCGTGTTACGCATCGAATGCGCATATGGACTTTCCTCGTCGGTGAGCAGCCGATTCCCGACGTTGCCGAATGCCGTTTCTGCAAACCTCGTGTTCGTCGGCCCGGGCTGGACGAGGCAGACGCTCACGCCGCTCCCGAGCAGCTCGACCCGGAGCGCGTCCGAGAGCGACTCGATGGCATGCTTCGAAGCACAATAAACGCCGAGAAACGGTGACGTGATCAGTCCGGCGATCGACGACACGTTGACGATCGTGCCGTAGCGCCGTTCACGCATCGTTGGCAGAACTGCTTGGATGAGGCGAATCGGTCCGTAGACGTTTGTGTCGAACTGCCGAATGAGGCGTTCTTCGGATACCTCCTCGATCGGGCCGGACTCGGCGTATCCCGCGTTGTTGACGATGGCTGTGATCGGATCCGCATGATCTCGTGCTGCCTTGATTGCTCGGCGAATCGACCCGGTGTCGGTGACATCGAGTTCTAGGCGGATCACACTTGGCGGCAGGTAATCGAGCGATTCGAGATTGCGTGCAGTTGCGATGACCGTGTGCCGGCGGCGATACGCCAGCTCGGCGGTGGCGCGACCGATCCCCGAAGAACATCCCGTGATCAAGATCACTTCACGCATCGTGTCCTCGAACGGTTTGAGGCGATCCAGCAAGGGTAGCCGCTCGTCAGCTCTGGACGGCGAGGAGGTCGACAACGAAAACGAGCGCAGCATCGGGCGGAATCGTGTCACCGGCCCCACGTTCGCCGTACGCCATCGGGGCGGGAATCACGAGTTCGCGGCGCCCGCCGACCTTCATTCCTACGATTCCTTGATCCCAACCTGGGATCACGTTGCCGCGGCCGAGACGAAAATCGAATGGCTGGTTTCGGCGCCACGACGAGTCGAATTCGGCGCCGTCGGTGAGCAGAGAGCCGACATAATTCACAACGACGAAGTCGCCGCGCTTCGCTTCGGGCCCCGTTCCCTCGATGATGTCGATGATGACCAGTTCGGGCGGCGCCAGGCTACCGGGTTTTGTCGTTGCGATCGGCGTTTGCCGAAGATCTGCTGGTATTTCGAGAGCTTCGGAAGGCGCCGGGCTCGCCGGTGCGGGCGACTTCGCCAGTGTGGTCGGCGGTTTGTTGGCGTCGGCCGAATTTGCGCACGAGACGGCGAGCAGAACAAGTCCGGCGAGAAGGGACGCGGCGAAAAGTCGGGACCAGTGCATTGTGCACTGTCTAGCGCGCCGGCCGTGAGCCCGGCAATATGTCTCGCATGTTGGCTAGAAATGATGGCATGAATCCGGGGCATGATCCGTTGGCAGATTTCCTGCCACAGGTTTCCGCGTGGTTTCGCGCGAGCCTCGGCGAACCGACGCCCCCGCAGGTCGAAGCCTGGCCTCTCATCCGGGCCGGAGCGAACACGCTGGTGACAGCTCCGACCGGATCGGGCAAGACTTTGGCCGCGTTTCTCGCGGCTATCGACCGGCTGCTCGCCGAGGAGCGGGGCGTTGGTGCGGGGGTGGACGTCGTGTACGTCTCCCCGCTCAAGGCGCTCAATGCCGACATCGATCGGAACTTGCAACGCCCAATCGACGGCATCGCACGCCTGGACGACAATCTGGCGTCGATCGGCGTGGCAGTGCGCAGTGGCGACACCCCCTCGTCGCAGCGCCAAAAGATGAACCGGTATCCGCCCGACATTCTCATCACGACGCCGGAGTCGCTCTATTTGATGCTTACGGCGCGTCGGTCGAGGCCGATGTTTCGCAGCGTACGCACCGTGATCGTCGACGAGATCCATGCGATCTATGGCTCGAAACGCGGTACGCACCTCGCGCTCAGTCTCGAACGCTTGTCGAAGATCGCCGAGGTCGATCCGCAGCGAATAGGCCTGTCGGCGACAGTCAATCCCGTCGGCGACGTGGCGCGTTTCCTCGGCGGATCGAACCGGCAGGTCGAAATTGTCGAGGCGGCGAGTCAGCGAGAGATGTCGCTCGCCGTGGTCGGGGCGCACTTTTCCGACGGCGAATCGGTCTGGGACGAGGTCGTCGCCAATCTCGTGCGCGACGTGCGCAGCCACAAGTCGACACTCATCTTTGTAAACAACAGAAGTTCCGCCGAGAAACTCGTTGGGCGGCTCAACGATGCGGTCGCTGCGGAACATGTCGAGACCGACGGCTCATCCGAGACAGACGGTGGTTCAGTCGCGACCGATGGTGGTTCGGCCGAGATGGCCGATGCATTTGCCCGAGCGCATCATGGCAGCGTGTCGCACGACGTCCGCGCTCGCCTCGAAGAAGACCTGAAGTCGGGGAATCTTCGATGCCTGGTCGCGACCGGCACACTCGAACTCGGCATCGACATGGGAGCGATCGACCTGGTCTGTCAGGTCGAGTCGCCGAAGTCGGTGGCAAGGGGGCTGCAACGTGTCGGTCGTAGCGGCCATCTCGTCGGAGAGCGCTCGGCCGGGCGTATCTATCCACTGTATCGAACCGATGTCGTCGAGGCGGCGGCGCTCGCCGAGGCGATGTTCGCCGGCGACATCGAGGCCGTCTCGGCGCCCCGCAACTGTCTCGACGTGCTGGCGCAACAGATCGTTGCCGAAGTCGCAGCGAACGACTGCGACGTCGACGCGCTGTACTCGCTCGTTCGTCGTGCTGCGCCGTATCGAGACCTGAGTCGAAACTCCTACGACGCAGTCGTGTCGATGCTCGCCGGCGAGACGCGAGATCCTGATCTCGTCACGTCGAAGCCGCGCATCGTCTGGGACCGCTCGACATCGACGCTGCGAACTCGGCCGGGTAGCGGCCAGCTTGCCGCTACGTCGGGCGGGACGATTCCTGACCGCGGGCTGTTCCCCGTCCGTCTCGCCGGGGCCGACATCCGGCTCGGCGAACTCGACGAAGAGTTCGTGTTCGAGTCAAAACCCGGCGACGTATTCGCGCTCGGGTCGTCGCTTTGGCGCATCGCCGAGATCGGCCGCGATCGCGTCATCGTCACGGCCGCGCCCGGGTCTGTCCCGCGTATGCCTTTCTGGCGGGGCGAAGGTCTCGGGCGTCCCGTTTCGCTCGGCCGATCGCTGGGGCGAATGCTCGCAGACGTCGAGTCGGGCCTCAATTCGAAGGCGGCATTGCGTGAACGCCTCAGGTCGAAGTCGCGACTCGACGAGGTTGCCGCCGATGCGCTGATTGCGCTTGTCGACCAACAGGCGACCGAATGCGCCGTGCCCACCGACACGAAGATCGTCGTCGAGGCGTTCAACGACGAAGTCGGCGACTGGCGGATCGTCGTGCATTCGATTTTCGGACGACGGGTGAATATGGGCTGGTCGATGGCGTTGCGCGCGCGTATCCGCGACAGGCTGGGTTTCGACGTCGAGTCTGTTCATTCCGACGACGGGATCGTATTGCGGTTTCCTGGCCTCGCCGATGCTCCATCGGCGGCGATACTCGATCTGGTCACTGCGCCGAGAGTCGATGACATCGTGATCGGCGAACTTGCAGGCTCGTCGCTGTTCGCGTCCAGATTCCGTGAAAACTCACAGCGGGCGCTGCTCCTGCCCCGCAACAGGCCGGGCACACGCACGCCGCTTTGGCTTCAACGTCTGCGTGCCGCCGACCTGATGGCGGTCGCAGAGCGCGATGCCGACTTCCCAGTGATCGTTGAGACCTACCGCGAGTGCCTCGAAGACGTCCTCGACTTGCCGACGCTGCGAGATATCTTGAGCCGAATTGCTCGTAACGAGATCGAAGTGAGAGTCGAGAACACCAGCGTGCCTTCGCCTTTCGCGGCCGCGATGCTCTGGCGGTTTGCATTCGACTACATCTATCAGAGCGACGCCCCGAAGGTCGAACGACGTGCGGTAGCCGTCACGATGAATCGAGAACTCCTCGTCGAATTGCTCGGCAGCTCGGCGATGCGCGACGTGCTCGACGCGGGCGCCGTCGCGGATGTGACGGGGCAACATTGTCGCACGGCGGACGGTTGGCGCGCGCGGAATCCGGAGGAATTGCTCGACCTGGTTCGACGTGCGGGTGATCTGACGACAGCGGAGATCGACCAGCGCTACGTAGGTGACGCAGCAGAGGCGCTGGCGGAGCTGGCGGGGCAAGTCGCGACGGTCGCCGGGCGCTCGGTAGTGGCCGACCAGGCCGGCGAATTCGAGCTGGTCATGTCGGGGAGTACGTCGAATGCCGCGATTCAGGCTTGGTTGCGGCGCTCTGCGCTCAGTCGCGGCATTTTCGGAGCGGATGAGCTATCAGATCGGTACGGACTGACGAGATCGGCCGTTGTCGACGTCCTCGCCGCCCTTGCCGATTCGGGAATTCTCGTACGCGGCGAATTCGCGCCCGGTGGTCGGGGCGAGGAGTGGGTCGGCGCCGACCTGTTGTCACGGATGCACCGTCGCACATTGTCAATGCTACGGGCCAGATCGCGCCCCGTCGACGAGGCGACCTACACCCGCTTTCTCGCGCGGCGCCACTACCTCGACGATCGTATGAGTCGACCGTCGGGCGCCGACGGCGTCGACGCGGTGCTCGACGGTCTCGAGGGCGCCCCGCTCCACGCCGAGGTCGTCGAGTCGGAAATCCTCGCCCGCCGGGTCGACGGCTATCGCCCGGAAGTTCTCGACGGAGTTCTGGCGTCGGGCGAATGGGTGTGGCTCGCCGTCGGAGGTCGTCGGATCACGTTCGTGAGGCCGGATTCGATTCATCTCGTCGACCGACGCCACCGCGACCCGGCCGAACCGATAGACGGCGTGGAGCGCCTCGACGAAGACATCGCGGTCGACTGCGGAGTTTTCGAATTCCTGAAGCGGGGCGGGGGTTGGCGGGCGTCCGAACTCTCTGAGGCTACCGAGCTCGGCGAAGCCACGGTGCGGCGTTCGCTCGACCGGCTCGTATGGGCCAGCCTCGTCACGAACGACTCGTTCCTTCCGCTTCGCAGGCCCGATTCCACGTCGACGCGAGAGCCGAGTGTGTCTCGTAGGCTGTCTCGGCGACGCCGGGCCCGACCTTCGGGGCGTCACGGGGTGCCCCCGTTTTTGCGTCGTGAGAGTCGATGGAGCGCAATTTCAGACCGAGAGGATACGCAAAGCGATGCACATTTCGTTGCGGAGATATTGCTGTCGCGCTATGGCATCGTCGCTCGGGAGATGTGGGCGGCCGAGCGTTGGGCGCCACCGTGGACTGCCGTTCGAGCGGCATTCGATCGAATGGAGGCGACAGGCGACGTTCGCCGTGGCTACTTCGTGTCGGGCCTCTCCGGCGTACAGTTCGCACGATCCGAAGTCGTCGACGAGATTCGCGACTTGTCAGACGACGAGACGAATACTCAACTCGTAGTTGCCGCGACCGATCCGGCGAATCCGTACGGTCCGTTGTTCGAGAGCCACGGAGTGCGGCGCGCAAGTGGAGCGCACGTCGTCTTGGAGGGCGGGGCGCCGGTATTGACTCAACACGGCAATCGCGTGATGCCTTTGTCAGATCGTCCGGCCGCGGCCTACGAGGTGTCGCTCAGCATGTTGAACCGCTGGCTCGCGACACGTGTCGGACGCGCTGCCCGCATTCAGGTGGACGCTTGGGGCTCGTCATCCGTGCTCGAATCACCGATGGTGCAGACGTTCAAAGACGCGGGTTGGCGGCAGACACCCCGCGGGTTCGCTCCCGGCTCTCCCTAGCCTCGATCTGGCTCTCAGGTGATGTGGAACGTGGCGGACGGTTCGTCGAATACCACACTGGCGTTGGTCTGGTTCGTCATGTCGATTCGAAGGGTGTTGCTCGGAATCTGAGACAACACAGTCCCGGTCTTTTCGGATGTGAGGAAAACAAAAACGTTCCCGGTGCCGGCCATGCTTATTGACTCGTTAGGCGAGGCTGCTACCGCACCGTATGGCGCTTCCAATCGCACGCCGTTGACGACGACGGGTGCAGAGAGTCCAAAGGCATAGATTCCCTGGGTGTCGACTTGGACTGTGACCTGATCAACTGGTCCGGCTGAACCAGCGGCAAATGCGCCATTCTCGAAGATGTATGAACTGCTCAGCGTCACTTGCGTCTCGGACGCTATTTCAATGGTGGCGCCGGCCTGCAAAGCGGTTGTGGTGGCATACAACTTCATTCCGTCGTCGGTGCTCCAGGTGATCTCGGTTTGTTCCACCGGTTCGACGGCGAGCCACAGGACCGGCGAGGCTTCGCCGACTGACGTTTGCATCTCCCATGCGATGCCGACGGTTTGTCCGGTAGCGTCGATCTGCTGCAAATCGGCTGCGGTGATCTCGAGTTCGAGCGCGCGAGTCGAATCACTCGCAATGTCCGCGGCGGGGTCGACCGAATCGGTGCCGACTCCTGACGAACATCCAGTAGTCAACAGTGCAGCAAGTCCGACAACACCGATTGCGATCTTCAATGGAAGACCCATGACGATTTCCTCCCGCCGTAGTGGCCTACTCGTGTATCCACCGGCCGCATCGTAGGTCGAAGCATATCCCGGCAAGAACTTGTTTGCTCACTCGGCTGAGTCGACCTCGGCGACACGGTCCCTGGGTCATCGATCCCGGCGTCTTGGAACGCGCTCCGACTCAAATTCACCGTTCTCTCCCGCCTCCAGCGCCAGATCGAGGCCGCGCCGACGGTCAGCAGTGTCGCGGCTGCTCCGAGGACGAATCCCGCGCGTGGGCCGAAAACCGTGGCGAGCCATCCGACGAGCGGACCGCCCAGCGGTATCGATCCGAGAAAGACGATGCCGAAGAGCGCCATGATCCGGCCGCGGAACTCGGGCTTGCTGAGCAATTGCATTCGAGCGTTGGCAGTCGTCATGAACGCGACCCCGGCGAATCCGAGCGGCACGAGCGCAAGTGCGGTGGATCTGAAGTCGGGCATCAGCGCGGTCACACCCATCAGGACGCCGAAACACGTCGCTGCCGTGAACAACATCGTGCGAGTCGCGCGTTGACGTCTTGCCATCACCAGCGCCCCGACGAGTGACCCCGAGGCCATGATCGCGTAGAGCAAACCGAAGGTCGCGGCACCGCTGTTGAATTCGAAGCGCGCCATGAGCGGCAGCACTATTCGGAAGTTCCAGGCAAAGATGGCGATCAACGCAACGACGATGAAGGTCTCTCGCAGCTCGATGTCGCTCCAGACGTGCGCAAGGCCGGCGCGAATCTGGCCGCGCTTGCGCTCGAGTCTTGGATGCGGGTCGATCGACGAAGGGCGGATCGCGAGCATCGCGATGACGGCGACGCCGTAGGCCATAGCGGTGAGGCCGAACGCGGCCGGGATGCCGACGAGGGCGATCGTTACTCCGACGAGCGCCGGTCCGCCGATACGGGCGACGTTGACGACGGCGCTGTTCAGCGCCACCGCATTTGGCAGGTCGGCTTTCGACACGATCTCTGACACGAAAGCATGGCGGGTCGGTAGGTCGAGCATCACGACGATCCCGGTTGCGAGAGCGATCGCGTACATGATGGCGAGATTTATCGTGCCGGTCAGTGTGAGGACGACAACCATCAAGGACAGGATTGCCATCGAAACTCGTGTCCATATGAGCAGACGCCGCTTGTCGACGCGGTCTGCGACGAGGCCGCCGTACATCCCGAAGAGCAACGTCGGAAGGAACTGGAACGCGGCCGTGATCCCGACAGCGAGCGGGCTCGAAGTCAGTTCGAGCACGATCCATTCTTGTGCGACACCTTGCATCCAGATTGCCGTTGCTGCGCCGAGCTGGCCGGCAAAGTACAGGCGGTATGAACGCACGTGAAATGAGTGGAATGTTGCGAAGATGACGTTTTGGACGGCAGTCATACGTCTTCTTCGAGGATGCGATTGATCAGTGTCGTAGCCGAGGCGAGGGTCGAACGTTCGTCGTCGTCGAGCCTCGAAAGCTGCTTGTCGAGATAGGCGTTTCGCTGGTGCCTGATCGATTCGAGCAGGTCGAGGCCGGTTACGGTCGGTTCGATGTGGACGATGCGGCGGTCTTCGTCGTCGCGGGTGCGGACTACATATCCCGAGTCTTCGAGGCAGTTGACGATGCGACACATCGTCGGCGCCGTTACATGTTCGATGTCGGCGAGTTCGCCGACCGTGGTCGGGGCGTTGCGACGGATGCTCACGAGCGACGTCAATTGGGACGGTGTCAGCCCGGACGGTGACATTTGGCGGAGGCGGCGTGCGAGGCGCGTGGTTGCAATCCGAAATTCGTGTACGAGCAATTCTTGGTCGGTCACTTCACTTTCGCCCAGGTAGTGAGGAACTGTGCAATGGCGGGACGGAGGCCGATCGAACGACCCTCGCATCCCTTAGCATTGCTAATTAGCTACGCTAACTATAGCGCGGGACCGGATGAGGCGAAAGAAATATCGGCGCAGAGGCCCTGCAAACGTTTCTGAAGTCGCCGAGGACCGGAAATCTCGTCGATGAGTGCCCGGTTGTGATTCATGGCGGCTTCGGCTCGTCCATCGAAGATCGCTTCGACCGCTTGGGTCGGATCAGTGCCGAGCGTCACGAATTCGTACCCGCTCGCGACCAATTCATCGAGGACGGGATACGGTGACACGATGAGTGGTCGCCCGTACGCGGCCGCTTCGAGGACGGGATTGCCGAACCCTTCCCAGTCGCTCGGCAATATCACGGCACTCGACGCTGCATACGCGTCGGCAACCGAATAACGTGGTTTCGACTCGCCCGCTTCGAAGATCTCGGGACGGTGAACCAACCGTCGATCGAGTCGGCACAAACGCGCCATTTCGGATGCGTGTCCGTCCTCGGCGCGACCCGTGACGAGCAGCCGCACCCGGCGCCCGCCACGCCGCTCGAGGGCTTCAGCGAAGGCAAGCGCTCTCGGGACGTTCTTACGCTCGATAGCGCGCGTGGGTTGGAGGATGAGGAAATCATCGGGCTCAACTCCGAGTTCAGATCGCAAGCGGTCGTCGAGACGTCCGCGCAGCGCGTTGACGTCGAACGTGTTTGCGATGACGTCGGCGTCGATTCCACGAGATGCGAGCTGAGTCTTCGACAGATGGTTGATCGTTACATGTCGCATTGCCGGCAGTGGGGGCGGGAACACCTCGGGGTAGTCGGCTAGCCGACCGTAGTTGTCTCGTTGGTCGATCAGGTCGTGGTGGTGGCCGACACTTGGACGATCTGCCAATACGTCCGCCAGCGCGATCGACAGGTCGACGTTGAGAGGCAGACCGAACACATTTTCGGCGACGACCAGGTCGGCGCTATCGAGAGCCGATTCGAGTTCTGATCGGTCGACCGAGCCGGACGAGCCGTTTTGATATGAAAGCGTTGGTATGACGATGTCGGTTGGTTCACGAAGAGCGAGTGGAATCTCGCCGGCGACGCGGCGAGTGGCGTGGCCCAGGTCGTCGAGTGCGGATCTCCACTTCTCCGTCTCGGTCGAGACGCCGTCGATCGAACCGAGGCGGAAGCTCACAAAAGCGATTTTCAACTTCGATCATCCGGCGTTGCCATCGGGGAAAGAGTATGGGCCCTATGGGCCGCTGAAGGGGTTTGTCGCCCGGCGCTGCACTAACCTCACTGGATTCGTGCGCCGGGTGAGCAATCTCGATGCCGCCACTGCGCCATGCCGCCACGGCGACCACCGTCATGGCGCAGAACTGGGAGCGGGACGGTTGGTGGAATCGCTTTTTGTTGTTTTCGAAGGCGGCGACGGCGCCGGCAAGACGACCCAATCCGACATGCTTGCCGACCGACTTCGACGCCGCGGCCGCGAAGTTGTTCAGACGTTCGAACCCGGCGCGACCGACGTCGGTCGCGCTCTGCGCGACATCTTGTTGGATGTCGACTCCAAGATAGATCCGTGGGCTGAAGTTCTGATGTACGCCTCTGACCGTGCCCAGCATGTGGCCGAAATGATCGTCCCGGCGCTCGAGTCCGGATCTGATGTCATTTCGGATCGTTACATCTGGTCGTCTCTTGCCTATCAAGGGGCAGCGCGAGGGCTCGGGATCGACGCCGTCGCCGAGGTCAACGCCAGAGCAGTGTCTGCCACGGCAAAGCCGATCGTCATTTTGTTGGACATCGCCCCCGGTGCGGGGCTCGACCGATCGACCGGTCGGCACGACCGGATCGAATCCGAAGCCGCCGAGTTTCACGTGGCCGTGCGTGACGCATTCATCGAACTCGCAAATTCCGCGAATGTTTCGGTCGTCGACGCGTCGCTGCCACGCGAACAGGTTGCAGATTTCGTGTGGAGCACGGTCGTATCCAAAGCGAATGAGCGAGGGGTGGCACTGTGAACGCACGAAGTCCGTTTGATCGTTTGCTCGGCGTGGCCGTCGAGCGCCCGGCAAATGCGTACATGTTAGAAGGGTCCGCCTCGGCGGTGCGGTCCGCCGCCCACCGTCTGTCCCGTGTGCTCATCGGTCGTGACCCGAACGGTGGGCCCGGCCCCGGCAGTAGCAATGTCGCGGTCTTTTCGCCATCGGGCGCCAACACATATCTTGCCAGCCAAATCGACCAGATCGTGATCGAAGCCGCACGTGCGCCGCTCGAAGGTTCCCGCAAGACGGTCGTGATCGAAGACGCCCATCAGCTCGGCGTAGTCGGCGAATCGGCGCTTCTCAAGACGCTCGAGGAGCCGCCCGCCTCGACCTCGTTCATCCTTTGTGTTCATGATCGTATGGCTGTTCCCGACACTATTGCATCGCGTTGTGTCACCCTCGCCGTCGCCGGAAGGAGTTCGCCCGATCGTGATGCAGTCCAGAAAGTGAGCAGTGATCGGCTCTGCGACGAAACGATCGCGTCCTGGCGAAGCGTGCCGGCCAGACTCCGCTCAGACAAACCGACTGTTGTTGCCGCCGACGTGGCGGTGGACCTTGGCGCGGCCGCACGCCATCTGGAAGTGGAACAACAGTCAGAGCGTGACGACCTCGCCGAATTTGTCGGCAAGGCCGACGGGGGACGCCGTGACAAGGCATCGCGCGTACGCAAACGAGCGACGAAACAGCTCGAAGAGACACAAAAACGGGAACGTCGACGCAGTGCGACAAGGCAAGTCCGGCACTTGTTCGAGGTGCTCGTCAACGAATATGGCGCGGTGCTCAGGCAATCCGACGACGGGGAGATGGGGCCGGACGCAATCGGGACCTTGCGCGCTATCGAGCGGCTCAATTCGGCGAACGAAGCTCTCGGCTTGCACGTGAATCCCGAGTTGTTGGTAGAAGATGTCTTCGTCGATCTGGCGGGGTTCACCCGATAGGCCGAGGCCCGCTCCGGCGGGCCCGAATTGGCCGAAGCGGACATGTGCGAACTCGACTACGATCCTGCCGAACGCCGGGGTAGCTCAGTCGGCAGAGCGATTCACTCGTAATGAATAGGTCCGGGGTTCGATTCCCCGCCCCGGCTCCAGTAAAAGACCTGGTCATCGCCTATATGTGAGACGAGACCCAGTTTCGCTGTAGCCTTCGAAGGTACAAATCAGGTACATCCAGAGACTGGCGGGGAAGTGTCGGTTCAGAAAGACCAGCCAAGTCCGAGGGCGCGCTGGCGTGATCCCGTCACCGGCAAGCATCGCTCGAAGTCTTTCCGCACGGCGACTGCCGCGAAGAGGTACGAACGTAAGATACGCAACCAGATCGACGACGGGAACTACGTCGATCCGAACCTTGGGAACATTCTGTTCGGCGAATGGGCCTGGTATTGGTACGCGGATCGGCGGCCACTACTGCGCCCGCTGACCCGCCAATCCTACGACTCGATCATGCGCAGCCGGATTGTCCCTCATTTCGGCCGTCGGCGTATGGCACAGATCGACAATGGCGCAGTGCAAAATTGGGTCTCGTCGCTCGATTTGAAGCCGAGGACGGTGAGGAAGTACTTGGCCGTGCTGCACGCCATGTTTGACACGGCGGTTGAACGCGATGTTGTTCGTCGGAACCCGTGCGATCGTGTTCGATTGCCCCCACTGAGTTCCCTGCCGGTCGATGTGTGGACGCCCGACGAGGTCGAGCATTTCGCAGAGGTCATTGAAGAACCCTATGGGGCTCTCGCACTCGTGCAGGGAGTGATGGGTTTACGCTTCGGTGAGGTTGCGCACCTGCGCGTCAAGGACATCGACCTAGACGCTCTCACGCTCCACGTCAGAGGCAGCACCGGTGAGGCTGGCGGTGTTCTCGTTGATGGCGACACCAAGTCCGGGAAGCCCCGCAAGTTGCCGCTCCCCGATCGAGTGGCCGCATCGCTGCGACCGCTCGTCGACGGACGCGGCGCCGATGCGCCCCTCTATGAAGGGGAGAGGGGCGGACGGCTGAGGTATCAGAACTTCAGGAGGAGGACTTGGTTGCCTGCTTTGGCGGAGGCGGGATTATCTGCCCCAGACGGAATGGCCACGCACATACTCCGCCATTCCGCTGCTTCGGCAATGATCGACAAAGGCGCATCAATCGTCCAGGTTCAGCGGATGCTCGGACACGCCGATCCGAGCACTACCTTGAACATATACACGCATCTCTTCGCGGACTCCATGGATTCACTGCGCGACGTGCTCTAGGCTGTTTCTCCCATCACCCACGTATCGAGATCGTCAATGTCGTACCGAACGTACCTACCAGTCTTGTAACTGCGGGGGCCTATCCCGGCGCACCGGTAGTCCCACATAGACTGGACCGAGAGCCCGAGGTATTCGGCTGCTTCCCTGGTGCTGAGCCATTTCTTTGTCATTTGTTCGCCTCTCGTGACCTCGGCGATCTGCTGAGAACGCTGGAGCGCCCCAGTCGGTGGACACGCTCCTGTCCAAGAACGACTTGGACCGTTGTCTGAGTTGTCGCGGCGGTAGTCTATTTTTGGCGGTTTGTCGAAGAATCCCATGCACAGTATTCAAAGACGCCTCGACCGACTCGATACACACGACTCCATAGTTCTTGAGCAATGCCGATCATTCGTTGCGTGCCGACGGACCGGAATGTGTTGCTCGCAGACCGAAACAAAGGCCTTTGAATATGGAGAGCCAACAGACGATCAGGTGACGCGGGGTCAGTGTCCAGCCGTTGCCGCTGATTGCGCATGTGGCGCATACATGCAGGTCGTGGCGTCGGCCGGACAGCACCGGGCCTGTCTAAGCCTGAATCCACCGTTTTGGCGGGCTGACCTGGTGTTGACCATCCGCGATAAAGGGCCTCTGACCTGGGTAATAACTGTTGTAAAGACGGTTTTCGACCCAGGATCAGAGGACACCTTT
>SDBV01006420.1_pt1 | contig 16300 bp, 12 predicted proteins | sample 2277081 | NCBI WGS metagenome assembly SDBV01 (sample SAMN10402039, study PRJNA504765) | marine sediment metagenome | isolation source: marine sediment core GS10_PC15, 223 cmbsf | place: Arctic Ocean: Southern Knipovich Ridge | collected 2010
GATAAATCAACAAAGCAATTCCAAAAGACCTTTTTTATAAATAAAAAACTTGATATATCGTCTGATACGACTAGAATGTATTTGCAATCAGATTATTATAGGAATGGGAAAAGCCTACAATCTCCAAAATTGCAAATTTCTAGAATAATAAAAAATGCAAGCAGTTTAGAAAGAAGGAATAAGGAATAAGGAATAAGGAATAGGGAATAGGGAATAAGGAATAAGGAATAAGGAATAATAAAACAAAAAATGAAAACAGCATTAATTACCGGAGGATCAAGAGGGATTGGATTTGGTGTGGCGACTTACCTGGCGAAGGAGGGTTTCGATTTGGCCATAAACGGTGTCCGGGAAGAATCGAATGTTGGGGACGCACTGGAGGAATTGGGATCCTATGGAGTTAGGGTTGTTTATTGTCAGGGAGATATTAGCAGTACGGAATCCAGAAATGTCATCATTGAGAGCGTAAAAAGTAAGTTTGGCAGATTGAACGTGCTGGTCAATAATGCCGGAGTGGCGCCAAAAGAACGGAATGACATTTTGGAGGCTACAGAAGAAAGTTTCGACTATGTTGTGGGGACAAACCTGAAAGGCACTTACTTCCTCACACAAACTGCTGCGAATTGGATGGTGGAACAAAAGCAGGAGGGTGCTGATTTTTCGGGATGTATCATCAATATATCTTCGATTTCTGCTACGGTGGCCTCTGTGAACAGGGGAGACTATTGCATTGCGAAAGCCGGATTGGGTATGGTCACGCAATTGTTTGCAGCCAGATTAGGGGAATTCCAGATTCCGGTGTATGAAATCCGCCCAGGCGTTATTGCCACAGATATGACCTCAGGAGCAATAGAAAAATATGATAAATTGATAGGTGAAGGGCTAACCGTACAGGATCGCTGGGGGTTCCCGGAAGATGTTGGCAAAGCAGCAGCAGCATTAGCCAGAGGTGATTTTCCATACTCCACAGGTCAGGTGATTATGGTTGATGGAGGATTGACCTTGCCAAGATTATGAGGTACTTGGCGCTAGGTTCCAGGTTCTTGCTACCTGGCGCCTGGAACCCAGCGCCTGAAATAGAACATGTTTTTAATTTTTAAACTATTAATATGATGAACGAAGACAAAAAAAGAAAATACTGGCGGATATTGAGAGTAATTGTTATTGTGCTCTGCCTGCTCACATTTACACCATTGGTTATTCCGGAAGGCATTTATAAACCTGAATTGTTTGGTGTGCCATATTCACTTTGGACCAGCTTTTTAATAACTGTAACACTGGTTTTCTTGACTTATTTGGGAACTAAAGCTCATCGTGGAGTAGATGAAGAGGAGGTGGAATCATGAAATTTTGGATATTAACTTTTGGAATTGCCTACACGGTATTGTTGATTTTTGCATCACTGAAGTCTTACAAAAAAGGGCGCTCCGTTGAGGACTTTATGTTGGCCGGTTCCAATATTGGGATCTTACTGGGTGTGCTGACTTATGCAGCAGCCCTTTTTAGCACGTTTACCTTTCTTGGAATGCCTGACTTCTTCCGCCGTCATGGTGTTGGAGCATGGATTTTTCTGGCAGTCTCTGATGGGGCAATGGTATTTTTTATCCTTTGGTTTGGATATCATATCCGCATGAAGGTAAAACAATTGGGTTTCAGAGGTGTGGCCGGAATGATCTCTAATTGCTACGGAAATAAATGGGCTGGTTATATCATATTTCTGACAGCATTCTTATTCCTCATTCCGTATGTCGGAATTCAGATCCAGGGCATCTCCATTTTTATGGGGGCGGCATTTCCCGATTTCATTCCTTCCTGGGGATGGGCGGTGGGCATTGTGATCGTGATGTTGGTGTACAGTGAGATTGGAGGACTTAAGGCTATCGTCTATAGTGACGCCATTCAAGGCGTACTGTTGCTTACCGTACTATGGATTATAGGATATAATTGCCTGAGCGAGTTTGGGGGTATTGCTGCAATGTTTGATAAAATTGAAGTGGATAATATAGCGCTACTTTCTACCCCCGGTCCGGAAGGTCTTTTTAGTGCGCAGTTCTTTATAGCCTCTATGATTGCCATCGTGATGATTCCTGTCACTCAACCTCAATTGACCACACGTTTGGTGGTGATGAAGAGCATGAAATCCATGCACCTGATGGCAGTCGCTGTAGGCGCTTTTGCGATATTGGTGATTACTCCAACTATTTTTATCGGCATGTATGGTGCTTCATTTTTAAAGGATAGCTTGGCGGATTTACCTATAGCTCAACAAGCCGGTGTTTTTTTCAAAGAAACTTTTTTATATCGCCAACCTAATTTTGTGGCTGCTTTAGCACTGGTTGGTTTGATTGCGGCCGGACTTTCTACCACCAATGCACAAATCTTTGCTTTAGGATCAGAGATCAGGGGCTTGTTAAATATGGAAGAAAAGAAAGTAATGCGTATTACCAAAATAAGCATTTTTGTTTTCGCTTTGATTGCGCTTTTATTTTCTGAATTGATTAAAGATCAGATTGCCATGTTAGCCAGGGTGAGCTTTGCGGGAACAGCCCTTATGGGCCCCATGATCTTGCTGGGAATATTGAGCAAGCGTAAGGTTTCGACCTTTATCATATTAGCATCATTCGCAGCATTGGTGATATTTTTACTTTCGCTGGGCGGAGTTATTCCCGATAATTATTTTGGGGCAAGACTCGATTTAATTCTATTCGTGTCACTGACTTTGGTTGCAGTGGTTAGTTATCAGATGGGGAAGGAAGAGTAGATGAGAAAAGAATATTCCTCCAAACCTCCAAGGTTTGCCCGATTGAGGCTTAAAAGATTCGAATATCTATCTGCTCAATTGGAGGAAACTTTGGTTTTTATCGTAGAAAAATTGTCTGAAACAGGATTTTCAGGATTGGAGGATGGGCAGGATGAAAAAAGATAGATGTTGAGTGGTAGATATTCCCCTCCTTGGAGGGGTTAGGGGTGGATTTTGATAAACAAAATAAAAAAAATAATCCACCAATTCTCCAGGGCAAGGCCAGATTGGGGCATAAAAGATTCGAAATTCTGTCCGCTCAATTGGAGGAAACCTTGGAGGTTTTTATCGTAGGAGGAAAGATACCAACTCTTCAAGGGTTTTCTTGCTTTTAGTAAAAAAAGCAAGAAATATCTTTGGCGTAGCCAGTGAACCCTTGAAGGGTTTTGTTGTAGGAAAACTATCAACATCTTGATTTATGTGATTGAATGTGGGCTTAAATTTACCAGCCTGCATGTTTGAGGCTTTTGCGCGCTTGAAAAACCTCCGGCGCATATGTTTGATGCTTCTACAAGCTTGCTTCGCCTTCAGCGTGGATGTTTGGGCCTTATGCAATGCTGCATAAAGCTTAGCGTACATGTTTGAGCCTTTTACAGTGCTGCAACACGTTCAAACATGCATGTTTGAGGATTATTGTTCATTTTTATAATGTAACAAGCAGTGTGGTAAAATCAGAGAAGCTTAGTCCATGGAATTGATTAGGATTTCCAGCTCTCCATAGGCTTTGCGCAACTGATCTGTAGGTGAAGTTCTGATCACGGAAAACATCTGGGCATACAATTCTTCAAGAGCGTCCTCCAGCGCAGGCACCAGTTTGCTTGCCGCTTGCATGGCTGAGGCCTCATTGCTATCGGAGACGAATTTGGTGGTGGCGTCAATAAATTCCTTATTTGCCTCAGCGATCACCGGAATCCATCGTGGTATTCCAATCGCTTCGAGTGGTGAAATATCAATCTGACCAATATCTGAAAGCATATTATCGATAGCAACCGTCTCTTCGTAGTAAGACAAGCGCGTGATCTTGAAATCATATTTTTTAACTATTTTCAATAATGCGCCTAGTGATTGTAGTATTGCTGCATCTTCGTTCGGAAATTTTTCCTCTGCATTTACATCGGACATAAATCCGGAAATAAATTTGTCGCGTTTCTTATCTAGTCGAAACTTATCCTCTGCGGAGGCCTGGTCTTTTGTCATGCCCTTTTTAAAGTCTTGTAAAGCGACATCAACAATGCCATATTCAACGGTAACTTCCTCTATGTCCTTGCAAATGATTAGGGTATTTTCGCATAAGGCCTGTAATAAGGCCAGCCGTAGGCGGGGTACGTTTAGTAATTTCTAACATTAATAATTTAGGTAGTTGTAATAATTTATTTCACACTGCTTGTGCTTAAATAAAATCAAGCTTAACATATTCGAGCAGAAAGCAAAATGTAAAGTGTTATTTTATGAGCAAAAAGGAGGCGATAATTTATGGCAGGAGAAAAGGCAGCATTGTATGAGCTTTATTATATTTATAAAAGCGCCTGAAAATCTTTTCTATTTATAGTGAATGGTGCAATTTAGCATATTATAGAAATTTGAATTCAAAAATGAAAAACAATAGGATATGACCACAGAAGAATTTTGGGATAAATATATTGATGAGGATATTCTGGAGATATTTGAAGATACGTGTGCGTTTTTCTCGAAAGAATTACCACAAGATTTCCTGGATGAATATGATGTCAGCGAGGTATTGCTGGAGACTCGTGGAAAACAGGAATCGGAGAAGAATTTTGATAATGTACTAAGGTTTACAGAAATAATTCGAGACAAACAGCCGGAGTTGTATCAGGAAAATTTTCAATATTTTGACGATTTCCTGGTAGATTATCATTGCTACCATGGCAAGCAGGCTGAAGTTGAAAAAGGTTTTGACAATTTTCTAAAAAAACCGATACACGATTATGACGCCTACCTGATTAGTTTTAAAAAGCTTCTTTTTTATCAAAAAACTGATCTGATCAAAAAAGCTATAAGTGAAAATTTTGATAAAATCCAGAAAGACGACAGTTTAATGGAAGGAGCTGCCTATACTTTAGCTGTTGCCAAGTATTATTTTACCCTGGAGTACTATTATCTGGAAAAAGGACTCGATGCCTTTAGAAAGGAGTTTGCTGATAAATTAAAAAAATATGAGTTTGATTTTGAAGAATCGTTTTTCATTGCCATGGAGAAGGGTGTTTTTTCGGAATTTGATAAGACTGAAAATTTAGTTGACGCATTTTCGAAGGACAGATTTGACCTTTTGTTGTCAGTGCATGGGGGTTTCTTGAAATATATGCTCAAGAAGAACTTCAGTTTCGCCTTAAGCGGTAGGATATGGGATAATCTTTTGAATATTTGGGAACAAAAACCGGAAGAAGAAACACCAACCCCTGATTTGTTTTTTCAACTACCTCTGAAGGAATTTGATAATGGTCTGAGTAATATTTCCGGCGCTATGTTTCAGGATAACACATCAGAGATGATTGCTTTGCTTTGGGGCAGTGTGTATGTGTACGACTTTTTGAAAAGCATTGAAATCATCAACCAGAAAACCTATGATAATTTCTTGCATACATCAAGGGTATTGAAAGGCCGGGAAATTGCAGAAAATACCTCAGGACTATGGAACTCAAATTTTGTGCATAGTTGGGAAAAGCCGGATAGCGTTTCTGCCACTGAGTTCGAGGCTGAGGAAGCTCTGTTTAAAAAAAGCATCACCCTAAAAAATAAACCTTTCAACAATCTGCGAAAAAAAATAGTTGATGAACTGGAAAATATGGGAGATTTGAAAAAACATATTGTTCAGGGGGTCCAATCGAATAGGGAGGTTCAGGGTATGTCATTGATGGAGAAAATGATGGGTGCCGGCACTTCTAATAACATTACGCCGACACACGCGCCTATTCATGTTGAGAAAAAAATCGGCAGAAATGATCCCTGTTCTTGCGGGAGTGGTAAGAAGTATAAAAAGTGCTGTGGGAAATGATATGGAATGATCATTCTTCTACGATTCAAGTACTGTTTTTCTGCCTTGTCTTTGATGAGGATAATCAGCTGTAAGTTCGAGATTATCAACAGTGGACTAGAATGGATTTTATATAAAAACTTATTATTGTACATTTAGATTTTAAATTAGTAAAGTATTTTTAATTCAAAAATGATAAAATGATGAAGAAACTTTTTATTGTAATTTTAGCTCTAACCATAGTACTTCCTGCTAGTTGGGCGCAACAAAAGAAGGAAGAAGTTGAAAAGATAAATATTTTGGTCTTTACCAAAACCAAAGGATTCAGACACCAGTCCATCTCCAGTGGAGTGAAGTGCATGTGGGAACTTGGATTAAAAAACCATTGGAACGTTACCGCCACAGAAGATGCAACTCTTTTTAATGACGCCTTCCTGAGCAAGTTTGATGCTGTTGTTTGGTTAAATACCACTATGGATGTATTGAATGATGAGCAACAGGAAGCATTTGTGAAATTTTACCGCAGCGGTAAAGGCTATGTTGGTATTCATTCGGCTGCCGACACAGAGTATGAATGGGAATGGTATGGCAAAATGATGGGTGGCGCTTGGTTCAAAGGACACCCACCAACACAAAAGGCGACTTTAGTCATCGAAGATACCAATCATCCTTCCATGACCGTTTTTGAAGAAAAGGACATAAAGCGATGGACGGTCATTGATGAATGGTATGCGCATAAGGCAAATCCAAGGCCTCATGTAAAAGTGTTGATGTCATTGGATGAAAGTACCTTAAAGAAATTAGGAAAAAATCCTGAGCGCAATACAATGGGCGGAGACCACCCAATGGCCTGGTACAATGAGTTTGACGGAGGTAGAGCCTTCTATACCAATCGTGGTCATACGCATGAAGCATTTGATGATAAGGTGCTAAGAGAGCATTTTAGAGGAGGAATTGAATGGGCTGCAGGTAAATTAAAATAGAAAATTATAATTGAATAAATAAGCCATGGGCCTTAGGGTTCATGGCTTTTTTTATGTCCAAAGTTGGTATAACTATTGTTCCATTGTAACTTAGTAAGTAACTAAAACTGAATAATTAAACACCTAACTTTTTACATCTATACTTTTAATAAAATGAAGCTTCACACAATTTTCCTATTCACCCTCATCCTGGCTTTTTCTTTCAAATATGAATCACCCCAGGCACAGGATATTTCTTCGATATTCAATAAAAGATATGATGCCTATAAAAAAAATGCCCCAAAGGAGCGAATTCAAATAATTACAGACAGAGATTTGTATGCCCCAGGGGAAATGATTTGGTTGAATGCATTTGTTTTTGACATATTTTCTCCAAAAGTTTCTTTCAAGAGCGAACTGATTACACTCAGTTTATTCAATAAAGAATCAATGGAAATACTTATAAAAGAGTTTGTCCTGCATGAAGGAAAAATTGATGGATTCATAAAATTGCCTGACCGATTGCAAAATGGCGTATATTATTTGCGGGGAAAAACAAAAAACTCGGGTGAACTGGATTACTTCTATAAAAATATAGCTATTCAGGAAAAAGTTGTTCCTCAATTTGTAATCAAAGCAAACTTCCCGGATAAGCAGTATTTTCCCGGAGATGAGATTCCTTTATCTGTTGACTTTCTGAATTTTTATAATGAGCCATTGAAAACGGTAAACTATCAGATTGATATTTTTGATGGAAGTAAAAAAGTTTCTGAATCCATGGGAAAAGTTAAGAAGACTGGAAACGCGGTGATAAATATAAAAGTACCAAGAAATCTAAATTCAGGATTGTTTTCATATAAAATTTCAGCAAATTGTAAGAGAGCTTCCGCCCAGCTCAAGGGCAAATTTCCTGTAATATCAGATAAACTATTTATTGATTTTTATCCCGCTTATGGAAAAATAATCAATGGGTTGGAAACGGATATAAATTTCTATGCTTATGATGCGTGTGGTGATCCAATGGCCATAGAGGCGGATTTGTTTGAGAATAATAAAAAGGTGTCTACAATCCATTCAGCGGCAAGTGGCATGGGCAGTTTTAAACTGTCGCCAAAGATCGATCATGTCTCTCATGTGCAAATCACCCAACCTGTTGTGCTAGAGAAAAAGTTCGAACTTCCCTCAGTTGAAGCGAAAGGGATTGCTTTGGAGGAAATCGCCAAAACATCTTCAGAATTAAAATATAAGTTAATTAACGGGTATAACAACCCAAGACTGGTTTACCTCATTGGTGTCTCGAATGGGGAGATATTCTGGACTTCCGAACATGATATTGAAAAAGAGTTGACTGTCGATGTTGATATTTCCAAGGCTAAAGGCAGAATACTGCATTTTATAGTGTCTAATGCAGCTTCCAGAATCGAAGGAGAGCAGATTGTCGTGAAAAGCGGAACTGAATCTGCAAAGTTAAATGTGGATATTAATACTGAAAAGGCTGGTAAATTTAGCAGAATCGATGTCGATATAAATTCGAAAGCTTTAGGAGAGGGCAGGTTATTTCTATCTGTAGTAAATACTCCATGGCTTGTAGGTGAATTGCATAGCCACCGTTTATTATCAGTAGACTTACCATTGGATTTAGAGCAGCAAATTATTTTTAAATCTCAGGCATTTCAATCATCTGATTTCGCTAATCAAACGTCAGAAGATTTCGCCAAATATTATGTTCCTTTTGGTTTCGGTTGGGATAGAGTGTTAAATACTGATGGGGCATTTACACATAACGAGCCTAATTTATTGGTGCTTAAAAACAAAAAACTAAACGACCAAATGATTGCTGGGTGTAAAATTGAAAAACGTGGGAGTAAAATAGTGCACTCAAACTCAAATGCTGACAATTATTTTATCACCTCAAATCCAAAATACATTTCAAAGCTACACTTCGTAAAGAAAGAGAGAATACCACCCTATATATCGATGCTTGAAAGTGGTTCTTCAATAAAAGACGTAATTCAGACTATAAAACCATATAATCTGCAAGGCTCAAATATTGTTTTCTTGGGCTCGGCCAATTCAATTAATTTTCAGGGAGGGGCTCTTATTGTTGTTGATGGCACCAATAGAGGCACTGATGCTTCCCTCTTAGATAACCTGAGTCCATATGATGTAGAAAAAATATTTGTCTCTACCAAACCAACAGATATTCAAAGGTATACCGCACTAAATTCTGTTGGATTAATAGAAATAACACTTAAAAGTGGAAATGTCGAGGAAATGGAAAGCCAGGAAGTTGTTGATGAAAATGCCCAATTTGAAGCGCCTGAATATGTAAATGGGAAAGGAAATTCAGATGATGATTACAGGACTACATTGTATTGGGCGCCAAAGATTAAAGTTGGTAGGGATGGCTTATCGAAAGTTGTTTTTTATAATTCAAATTTAATATCTAATGTGATGGGGAGAATTTATTTTATACCTACAAAAGGAAGACCATCCGTCTATGAATTTGAATATACCATCAAATAAAAATAATAAATCCCGGCGTGAGTCGGGACTTTTTGTTTGTTTAAAATCAACAGTAAGGAGCCTATTTGCGGATTATAGTATGATAAGGTGTTGAATTAATATTTATTTACCGTATGGTTTTGTTACCAAAGTTTTTTAAAGGCTTTTTTAAGATGATCAAAAGAGTCGGAAACTTCATCACTGAAACTTTCAATTTTCTCTTCTGCGGCTTCTTTTTTATGTTCTAAATCGGTTTTTAATTCATCGATGTCTTTCAATCTTTTTTCTTTCCAATCTTCAAATCCCGATGTTGCCCTGTCCTTAGTCCCTTTGAAATGAGCTTTTTGAATATCTAATTCTGTCTTGAATTTACTCAGATTTTTGTTGAGATCTTTTTCGAGTTTTGCTTTTGCTTGTCGGGCATCTGAAGTAAGATTCTGAAAAATCTCTTTGGCTTTCGCCTCAAATTTCTCAAGTGCACTGGAAATCTTATGAGATTCATTTTCATATTCCGTATAGGAGAAATCATAGTCAGCTTCCAATAAATCTAATAATTCTTTATAACTATCTTTTAGCTCGTGAATTTTTCCCTCCCCGATCTCCTCAATTTCCTGAGCGTATTTTTTTATAATACCGGCAATTTTTTGCTTTTTAAGCTTGTAATTATCCTTGAACTCAGCGCTGCTTTTTTTTAACTGCTCTTCAAGTTCTTCAAGTTCTTCTTTTATCTCGTCAATGAATGATTTGCTGTTTTTTGATTCCATGATGAATATGAATTAAAATGTCGAATTCGTTGCCTTTTTTGTTTGAAGTTCTTTTAAATTTTCCTCCTGCATTTTTCTAATTTTCTTTTTGTTGTTGGTTGCCCCAATACTGCTCACCACACCACTCAGAAAAGTTTTTGTCCAATAATCGAAGATCGCTCTTTTTTCGTCTCTTTCGAAAAATATATCACCTTTTCTCAATAAAAAATTTCTAGGATTGTTCGTTTTTATGATAAATGTATTTGCAAAAAATGACCCAAGAACATTCCCTAATCCTTTAGGCGTCTCTGTTTCGCGATTTAAAAGAGCAATTTTCAGATCTTCATAATAAAATTTCATTTCTCCATAACTGTAATCTTCATCGGCCTTTGCCATCATAATAATTTTTTTGTTATACCCACTTGATATTTGCACGGATGCACTGGGAACGAGAATCCTATTGAATTCAGTTAAGTCAAAGGGATTTACCTCGACGCCGTAGGTATGGATGTTTTTTGTATTCATCAAATCAAATTGGAACTCTGCCTTTATCGCTCCTTTTCCAAATATATTTGCGCTTGCTCCAATCTTAGCATATGGATGAGATGAGGTAAGGGTGGTGTCATTGGTTAGATTTAGAATGGTAGCATTCAAATCGCTGAAAAACACCTCTCCGATGGCGGATGCTTTTTCAGCATGCTCCTGATACGAAACGAACCCATCCTCAAGAATAATTTCGCTCACATTAAAGATGAATTTTATTTTGCGTAGCGATGTTTGCGGCAAGGGTCTCAGCTGCCACTCTGGAAATGGGATGCGTTTGTCTTTGAAGACGTTTATGTTGAGTGTGTTAACCTTGAGTGTTTGAGCGCTAAAATATTGATTGTTGATTAAATTTAAAAAATCTACTTTTTCGAAAGAAAGGGACTTGTTATTAATCTCCAACCAGGCCGCTTGAAATCCTTTTGCAGGACCATAGTTGTATCTCGATACCAATGGAGTGAGTGCGAAATTGGTTGCATGAATTGAAGAATCTTTTGAATCTAGTGTTAATTCATCAATATTGATCGCCGACAAATTGTCAGGAAGTACAAAATTGAAATGTGAAATTTTAGCCATTATATGATCTGAATAAAAAATTCGATTCGAATTCTTTGCAGATATCGGGTTAAATTTTATGCCTTCAGCCAAAAACCAGATGTCAGGGATCACAAGCGCTGGTCTTTCTGTATTGGAGTTTTCAATAGTTACTCTCGAATCATTGATCATTATCCGGTCGATATTTATATTTTTTAACAGAAGCGTATCGAATGGAAATTCTTTAGTGGTTGAATTAAAATCTTCTTTTTTAGCTTTATTTTTCTCTGTCTTTTGATCTTTTTGAAATAAAGAAAAGTCATCCAGAAGATTTGATATATTTTCAATTAGAAGCGAATCAGAAGGAAAAGCTTTCTTTTTTAGATTTGAAGCTAGCGCTTCGTCAACATCATTTTTAGGAGTGAGGTGAAACTGGACATTACTTGCTCGTAATTCAGATAAATCAAGGGTTTGATTTTGAGTGAGTTCATAAAAATTCAATTCTTTTATAGCTAAATTTTTTGCTGTAAATTTAATATCACCCTTATAAGATTGCTCCTTTTTTGTATTCGTAGCATAGTAAATTCCTTTTAATTGGATGTCGCCTTCTTTGGTCGAAAGGTAATAATGGTTGATATTGAAAAAGTCGCTGTTAGATTGATGATAGGCTGAAAGGTAATTGCCTTGCAAAATCACTTCATTGGCAAATAGAAAACGATTGGGGGTCATCTTTGTGGTCGAATCGATCTCAAACATTGAAGTCAGCAAATTGAGATTTTCAGTTTTGATTATCAGAGAGTCTTTATCGACTTTCTGATGAATATTTATTGTTGCATTCTGGATATTGAATGAATTGGCTTTGATGCCATGATACCTGTTTCGTAGCAAGATGGGAATAAATCCGAGATCCAGGCTTGTAAGTTTATTTTGTTTTCCAGCTGCCAGTTTTAGGTTTATCTGAGGTTCTTCAATCAAAATTTCATCTCCCTCATAGTAGGAGCCTTTCAAAACCCCTTTCAAATCAATGCCAGACATTGTAATTCTGGGTATCTTAATGTCATATTTATTTATGGGATTTCCGTATGGAACAAGAGAAATTTTTTCCATGGAAAAAATAGAATTTTTATTGTTCCAGATGATGTTTTCAGTGCCAAGATGATGTTGTTGGTCTGTCAGATAAAAATCATAATGATCAATTGATATTGAATTGATTTTATCGTAATCAAACTGATTTATTGGATTGTCACTTAGAGATTGATCCAGTACTAAATTAGATATATTAATAGACAATCCATCAATGGTAAAAGTAGATGACCCCGCTTTTTTTAAGTCGATATTGCTTTTGTTTCCAATCAGATGGTTTATAGTGATTCCAGGAAGTTGCTTAGGAGAATTATTTGATGTTTTTTCATCAATTAATGATTTCCCCAATACATCCGAAAATACTTCAAGATTCTGAAATTTTAAAGAGTCCAACGTAATTTTGTCTTCAAACAAAATTTGATTCGGGTTTATGCCTGTTACAATCAATTCCGGAAGGCTAACTTTAAGTTTTTGCTTTGTTGCCGTTGAATCAAGGGTGAAATTCATTCGATTTATTCTTAGCTTTTCATCAAAAGAGGCAAACCAAATATTCCCAAAATCGACAGTGCCGGTTGGGAAGTCCAAAATACTATTTCCCAAAGATAATCTAAGTTGTGCATTCCCGAAAAGGTCATTTTCTATGTTTGTTGAACTATCTACCACGATATTTTCTAATGCCAGGTTGATGTTGTTTAGGAAAATTTCTTTTTTAGTAGCTTTAGCTTGACTTTTGAGTTTGAATTTCCCGTTTATAATATTAAACTTATCCAATGTGAATAACCTGGTATGAGTTTGCAAGACTTCATAAATACCAAAAAGCCCTCCAAGAGCCAATTTTTGATTTTCAGTTTTTATGCTAGAGGAAGGAAATATTTTAATATTCGGTTCTTGTACATACAATTCTTCGATCAGAAATGTATCCTTATTAATTGCTTTTGCAAGATCAAATCCCGAGATCAAAATATAAGGAAAATCCGCATACATACGGTTTTTTTTACTTGATGAAGCAGTTGAAAGGTCTGGATGTATCATCAAATTTTTTACAGCAATTTCTAATGGATTGGAAGTAATTGTGAATTCATCAAATTTAATGGTATTCATACTATCAGGGAGCGTCACTTCATAATCTTTGATCACTAAATCTGCCCTGTCAAAGTCAAATCCGTACTTGTATTTCGGATTTCGAACAGTATCAATTTTAATATTTTTCACATATGCTGAAATATGATCGATGCTGTATTTTTTTGGTTGATCTTGTAATTCATCTATAAAAATCAATTTGGCATCGCTGAGAGTGAAGTGATTAATCATAATTTGCTCATGGTATAGCATGAGGACATCCATGAGTTTAAGGCGGTTTTTTTTACTTTGCGCTCCTTTAGATCGCTTTTTTAAATTGATTGTTGGATCATTAAGTTGAATGCTGTCAATCATCAACAGATTGTTATTGTAGGCGCTCAGAAAATCAATTCCAGATAGCCTGAGAACGGGTACGTTTACTTCATAGTGATCATGGGTCTTTTTGTTTGTAAGTGTCGTGTCTCTACGTGTTAGTTTGAAGTTTTCAAATCCAAGCTCGTTTTTAAGGGTGGAAATATAAAACTTGTCAAAAGTTACCTTATGAATGCTGTCTTTTAGCAGCAAAAGCTGGTCTTTAATTTCGAGAGAAATGTCGTCTGTATAGAAAAACTTATCTGAGCGGGTATTAGATTTCTCATTTACCTGAAAATTCTTAACTTCAAATGTAATTCCTTTGATATTAAAGTTGTCATAATCAGGTCCCTGATAGGTTTCATATTCCAGATTTCCATCAGATATTTTAAAATCATTGATTTTTAATTCTGTAAGGTTTCCGGAAATTACTCCATAAAGATTTCCTGCTTCAAAGGAAATCCTTTTTGGACGTTTGTTTTTATTCAAATTGATGATTTTGATGTCTGGTGAGCCAATTTCGATACCGATAACCCTCAATTTTCGATTGACAAAAATAGACCAGAATTCAATGATATCGATGTGCAGCTTTGGAATGGAGGCGAGATAAACATAATGCTGTTCCAGCTCTCCCAAATCCAGATTCTCTTTATGATCCGGGTCAATTTCAAATTTGAAATCATTTACTAAAAGTCTGCCTTCAGTGAGTACGTAAGCTATTTCTTTAAAATCTATGGTATAAAAACCATTTGACTTTTCCTGAACAAACTCTCTGATCAGCGTGCCAACAACTTTTTCTACATAATGATTAATTACAAGATTGAGGCCGATGAGAAAGCCAATGAATACCATAAATGTAATGACCCAACGCTTACGTTTACGAAGAAAATTTGATATGGATTTTTTAAGTAATTTTGTAAACAGACTCATTCGAATTGTGTGCCGATAATATTAATTCAAGCTTCAGCTTATTTTTTGACCTAACTTAATTAATTTTGATGTCTTATTTATCAAGGTCGATATAAAAAAAATAATTCACTTCATCTTTATTTGTTAAATAGCATTTTTATGAAGCAATATCTTGACTTAATGCAGCATGTGTTGGACACCGGTGTAAAAAAGGAAGACCGAACCGGGACAGGGACACTTAGTGTATTTGGCTACCAAATGAGATTCGATCTTGGAGATGGATTTCCTGTTATTACTACCAAAAAATTGCATTTAAGGTCAATCATTCATGAGTTGTTATGGTTTCTGAAAGGCAACACCAACATCAAATATTTGAAGGAAAACAAGGTTTCTATTTGGGATGAATGGGCTGACGAATTGGGTGAACTTGGTCCGGTGTATGGACGCCAATGGAGAAGCTGGCCTGCAACTGACGGAGGTTCCATTGACCAAATTGTGGATGTTGTAAATCAGATAAAAACGAATCCTGACTCCAGAAGATTAATTGTGAGCGCCTGGAATGTTGGTGAAATAAAAAATATGGCCTTACCACCATGCCATGCATTTTTTCAGTTTTATGTCGCAGAGGGCAAACTATCCTGCCAGTTGTATCAACGGAGTGCAGATATTTTTTTGGGAGTGCCGTTCAATATAGCCTCATATGCTTTACTTACAATGATGATGGCGCAAGTTTGTGATCTCATTCCCGGCGAATTTGTGCATACCTTTGGCGATGCTCATTTGTATTCCAATCACCTTGACCAGACTCACTTGCAGCTGAGTAGGGCGCCGAGGCCATTACCAAAGATGAAAATCAATCCTCAAATAAAGAACATACTTAATTTTAACTATGAGGACTTCAGTTTAGAAATGTACGATCCTCATCCCCACATTAAAGGTAAAGTTGCCATATAGACCCTTATGAAAAACCGATCTTCACTATTACGAATCTTACTTCATGGATTTTTTCTTATTTCAGCGAATCTTTTTTCGGTCATGGCAGCTTTTGCCATAGTGCAGATAATTGCGATTGATGCGGAGAAAATTCTACAATCTTCAATTGCCCTGATCATCAATATTGGCGTCTATTTGGCGGTGTACAAATTGATGAATGGGATTCAGAAGGAGGTGATGAAAATTGACAACTTTTCGATGTTCGCTATCATTTTGTTGGTCTCTTTAGCGCTGTTGCCATCAGTGTTCTACCCAATGCACTACCTCACACAAAGCAAATGGAGCTCCTTTGATAATTTAATTGTCACCTTGCCATTTCAGCTCATTGTGAATGGAATATGTCTGGTGTTTAATTATTTCATTTTCAGCAAGCGAAAATCCTAGTTCTGATTCAAAGAGCATTTTTCTAACATGTATCAATTGTATCAACACATGAGAAATAGAAGCTTGTTCAGGAGAATAGCGTCAGCATGTAAATTTTATCAAGGCAATTTTAGCTCAGATTAAGATACTTCCTACGACAAAAAAGTATTATCCGGAAAATATTTCTTAAGTTTCCCAAAAGATGGTTTTCTGTGCTGATCATATGTTTTTTATTTGTAATATCCTTGTAATTTGACCACCATATTCATTATCGCCGGTAGAATACTAGCCAGTCCGCTTGTAAATGTTTTTCAGAAAAAACCTATGACCGCCAAATTAGGGTGTTTGCTGAATATCAACATGTTATGCTCTGTTTTTTTAATAAAATCCACAAAAAAGGTTGACATTTGCTCAGAAAACGCAACATTTCAATTGATAT
>SDBV01006421.1_pt1 | contig 16299 bp, 17 predicted proteins | sample 2277081 | NCBI WGS metagenome assembly SDBV01 (sample SAMN10402039, study PRJNA504765) | marine sediment metagenome | isolation source: marine sediment core GS10_PC15, 223 cmbsf | place: Arctic Ocean: Southern Knipovich Ridge | collected 2010
TATCTGACATTTGTGTCAGGGGCGCGGTGGAAAGATCCCGGGGGATGATGGTTGCTGAGACCGAGCGCTTCGGCAATCTTTTGGCGATTGCTACCGGAGCGCCTGCCAATCATGCCCTTCCGCTCAGGATAATCCCTAAAAGCGGGAGGGGTGGTGGCTGCAAATCTTATAAAAGCACGGAACCCGGATGGCCAAAGGGACCTGCGCCTTGAAGAGGAGGGCGACGGCCAGAATCGGCGTGGTCATGGCCCGGGTAAAGTGGAAGCCCGCATGTTGTTTTATCTAAAGTCTCTGAATGATTCCAATGAGCTTTCGCACGTTTCCTCCGATGCTCTTTCCAAACGCGTATCTGAAGCAGCGTCCTTTCTAAACCGAGATCAGGATCTTATAGGAGATGATCAAGATCACAACCGCATAAATCGCCTTTATGTAACTCACAGGCAGTTCCTCGTTCAGTCTCGCACCCAGCTGTCCGCCGATCACCGAACCGGGCATGACCGCCAACAGCACAATGACAACGCTTCGAAACGAGAAGTAATCCCGCACAAGTCCTTCGATTAGCAGCAGCGCCCCGCCCAAAAAGGACACGAATATTACAGTCACGAGCGTGTTGGCGACGCACGTTTTCATCGGGGTTTTCAGCAGGAACCGCTGCAAGGGGGTGCCCACGACGCCACCGGTGATACCGAGTACGGCACTGAACACGCCCAGGGGAAGCCCTGCCCAAACAAGCACTGAGCGGTTCCGTTGCGCCAGTCCCCCTTCCTCGTTCCCGCAGGCTTTCTTCTCGTCCCGCCTGTCGGTGTAAATCTGATAGGCCACGTCCAGGGCGGCGTACACCAAGAACAGGCCAAGGGCAAATTCAAGCACATGGCGGTCAAGCAGCATGCTCACGCCGATGCCGATGAGGACCCCCAGGATAGAAGACGGTATCAGATACTTGAGCGCCTGCCGGTCCACCCGTCCTTGCTTGATGTACCGATACGAGGACGACATGCTCATAAATCCGCAGGACAACAATGAGACGACTTTGGCGAGGAAAATCTCAAAGCCAAACATGACAATGAGAAGCGATACCTTCAGGACTCCACCGCCGCAGCCGATCAAACCGCTGAGGATCCCGGCCAGCAACCCCAGAGCCAGCATTCCGAAAAAATCGGTCACGGTCAGCCGGTAGCGGTAAACCGACCGCACGGTCCCCGCGCTTACATTGGTCGCCCGGTAGTGCAAAACGAGCTTCGTCGAAAAGACGACCCCATCACGCAGATAAATGATTTGCACCGAGTCTTTGAACGCTTTGTTTTTCAGGGCGCCCCGTATGTCGTGGGCCTCGTAAATCGGCAGGCTATCAATGTTCAGGAGGATATCCCCCCGTTTCAGGCCGGCATTCGCGGCCGGAGAATGCTCGAACACCTGGTTGATCAGGGCGCCGCCCTCACTATTGACTCCAAACTGGGTTCTGATAGTGTCGTTCACCGGCAGGATTTCCGCTCCCAGCCAAAGCCTCTGCATCCCGGAGACGCCACGAAAGTATATGGCCCCAACTACCAGCACCAGCAACAGTACCTTGAGCGCGAGGACAATGCCCCCGATTCGGATCAGTTTTTTGAAACGAGACGTCATCCGGTCGCCTCATGCTTTATAAACAGCGATGCAATCTTTCCCAAGAGCGTGCGCCTTCGAGGCTTGCTCGGCCGGGAATTCAAATAGACCACGGCATTTTGCAACTCGGAATAGTGCCGCATGAGGCTGTTCCGCACTTCGCGGGCGATCCCATCTCCTGCATTGAGGCTCATCGTCGACGGCACCACGATTCCCAGGTCCACCCAGATCTTCTGGCCAAGGCAGCGCGTTTTCAGGAAAGCTACTTTCTGCACACCCGGAACTGCGAGGGCCAACCTGCGAATCTTCACTCGCCGCTCCTTTTCGATGGAGCTGTCCATCAGGCCGGCACCGGCCTCACCCAGGATCTCCAAGCCGACCCGCCCAATCAGCAGCGAAACGACAATCGCTGCCAGCGGGTCGAGCAGCGGGTAGCCCAACAGGGCGCCCACGATGCCCACCAGGCTCGCAATGGACGAAAAGGCGTCGGCCTTGTTTTCCTTCGCGTTGGCGACGATGACAGGGCTGTTTATTTCCCTACCTACGCAAAGGCCGTAGTTGGCGATGGCGACGTTTACCAGGATGGAAACCACGGCCGGCCCGATGGCCAGGAAGTTCGGGGCGGCGAGACTGCGGTCGACCATGGAATGGATAGAATTTACCGCGATGGCCAGGGCAAGAGCCAGCAGCACCACACTGTATAGGGCCGCCGCAAGGAATTCCACTTTTCCGTGGCCGTAGGGATGGCTCTCGTCACGGGGCCTTTCCGAAACCTTCAGCGTAGCGATCGTCATGATGGCCGTGACCGAGTCGGAAAGGGAATGAAATCCGTCGGCCACCAGTGCCTGGCTGGACGCAACCAGCCCGATGCCGATTTTTAATACGGTGATGAACAGGTTGGTCCCGAAGGAGATCCACCCGAAATACTTTGCGCAAAAGGATCGGCACTGCGGTTTTTTCACATCGAAACACCTGCGACTTCGGCGCTTGGAGAAGGGCGATAGTGAATGCGGATGCTGTCCACGCCCACCACTTCACTCCTGATGAACTCTTCGAGGGTCCGAACCGTGGCGTTGCAGTCCCCAATCTTGCTGTGCCCATCGAGCAAGATTTCGATATCGAGGCTGATGCCCCGGCCTGAATGCTTCCCCCTGATGTCCCTGACATCTTTCACATTCGGCTCTTGCGCCACGATGGCCCGAATATTGTCGAGGTGTGCCCCGTCGATGGAGGCATCCATCAACCGGTTGATAGCCTGGTGCAACATTCTCGAGGATTCGAACAAGACATGGATAGCCTCCAGGATGGCTATGACCGGGTCGACTTCTCGGAATCCTGCCTCCGCGGCTACGATCGCTACGATTACAGCGACGTTCGAGAGCGAATCGAGCCGGACATGCTTGGCGTGCGCCACCATGGCTGGGCTGTGTGACTGCCGGCCCGCGCACACCACAAGCCTGTAGACGATATGATTCAGGCAGAGACAAGCCAGGGAGGCCCAAACGCCTATCCAGTGTAAGGGCTGTATATCTACCTGGTACAAGCTGAACGTTGAAATCAGGAGCAAGGCCACGGTACCCACCAGAACAATCAAGCTAATGAGCAGACTGATGAGGTATTCAATCTTGCCGTGACCGTAAGGGTGTCCGCCATCGGGCGGTTGGTTGGAGACCCCAAGAGTTACTATCAAGAGACACGAGGATACCAAGTCCGTCAGCGAGTAGAGTGCAGAGCCGAGCATGGCTTTGCTTCCGCTGGTCAGCCCGATGACCACCTTGAAGATCAGGATGAAAAGGCACTCGAAACAGCAAATCCACACCGTCGTCTTTGCGCAATGGCCGCACTTTTCGGGGATCCTTTCCATTATTCTGCATCTTCAGGTTTCAAAACCGTATCTTCCCCCGCCGCGTCCGCGGGATTCGCTTGCGCGCCTGCTTGGAGCCCGGAATTCGTGTCCCCCCCCCGCTCCCAGCGCGGCATTCCCATGGGTTGGCCAATTACAGCTTCATCCAAAGCCAGCCTGCCGGGGGCCGAGTCATCGGGAAAATAGGCGGAGAAAAACTCGATCGAGCTGATGGGCTCCGCGCCCGGCGCAAGAAACGAGAAGGGTTCGCGTTTGGGCACCCTGAAGAGCTTTGCGTAAAGATTGCTTGGGAAAGTGGTGCAATAGGCGTTTAATTGCTTGATGCTCTCGATGTACGAGACCCTGGCTTGGGCGATGCGATCTTCGGTCTCCGTCCAGTCGCCCATCAACTTTTCAAAGGACTGCGTCGCCTTCAGGTCAGGATATTCTTCGGCGATCGCCAACAGCGACGACATGAGCTTCGACAGCGGGAGCGTGGCGTCGCTCGGCGATTCACTTTTCAGGTTGGCGAAGTAGGTTCGCATTTCGGACACATGCTCGTACAACCGTTTTTCGTGCTTGCGGTACTCGGCGGAGATAATCAGCAAGTTCGGCAGGAGGTTCGCCCGGCGCTTGAGTTCGTTGTCCACCAGCGATTCGCATTTGTCCAAATCAACCTGGATGATCGAAAATCTATTGAAGTAATATATGCCTGCCACGACGATATAGATGCCACTGGCAACAACGATCGCAACGAGCAACACACTGACGAGCCGAGAGGAACGCATTCCAGCCCCATCGCGCCATCCGGGCAGACGCCGTAGAAAACCGTTCCGGTCTTTCCGCCCGATCTGCTTCTCCGTGGCCGAGAGCTTCTGGTAGTCGTCCGAATAGATCCTGCGTATGGCTTCCTTCAACTCGAACCGCATCTTCCAAATCCTTCCATCTTATCCTCCGTTTTGCGCTTTGCGGGGCCCTGTCAGGCAGGCGCGCCCGGCGCCCGCACCCTTCAGGAGGTTTCGGTCTTCTCCAGTTCCAGGGCCTTCTTGAAGTTCTCCAAGGCCTGGTCCTTCTTGCCATTCGATTCGTATACGAATCCAAGACTGTAGTAGTACGCGATATTCCGGGGGTTGAGGTCCACTGCGGCCTGCAAGAACTTGATCGCGTTCTCGAATGACCCAAGCTTGTCGTGCGTCAGCCCGATGAGATAGTTGATCTTCTCGTTGTGCGGCGACAATCTGACGGCCTTCCGCAGGTATTTCAACGCGGACTTGAAGTCCTCGCAGTTGTAATAGGCTTCTCCCAAGGCTTGGCAGACTTCCACTGACTCGGGGTCCAATTCTAGAGCGCTGTTGAAACTCTCGCAGGCCTTATCAAATTGCGCCGACGCCAGATAGAACTCGCCCAGCTTGAAATGCGTCGCTGGATTCTCCGGATCGAGCTTGACGGCGTTCTGAAACGCCTCCAACGATTTTGTCTTCCGCCCTTTCTTGAGGTCGGCAGTCGCGAGATGATCAAGGATCAGAGCCCGCTCCTGCGGGGACACCGAAAACAGGCTCGCATACCCGCGCACAAGCTTGCCCGCGATCTTGCCGGAAACAAGTAAGGCCGTGTGCATCAGCAGCGACGCCTGGCGCTGCATCACCAACCCTTCACCTGCACTGTTGCGTTTAGCTGTTCTTGCGTCCTCCACCTGCTTTTCGGGGTCGTAGTGTTCCTGGCACAGCATCTTTTCGAACACATTGTTTTCACACCCTTTGACGATGCATTTCATTGACTTTTCCTCCATCGGCTGCTTGGAAGCTATCGCGGAACGTCAATCGCCACCATCGGCGGTATCAGAGTAAGGCACGGGCCGGTTTGATGAACCCGAGGCGCCGGATTGCCTCTCGTGTCGGTGCCCGGCTGCGGCTCTAACGCGGTTGCCAGTTATACCAAGAGCTGAGCAGCCTGAGATTCTTCAAGCCGAACGTCGCATTGACGTTTGGTTTCGTCAATCGCCTCAGATCTCCTTGCTGGAATCGTTGAATCTGTTGATGGATCGGCACATTTGGTTCAGCCCGATACAGGGTGGTACCGGCCCGATTGAGTTCCTCGAATAGATGCGGCCCAACGTTACGTGTGACAACCGCTTCCACGCAGTAGTCCTTGAGCAATTTGGTAACCTGACGGTCTATCTCGGCCTGGACAAAGGCCAGGTGGTTCGGTATGAATTGCCCTTTTTCCTTGTCTATCCTGTACAGATAGAAGTAACGCGATCGTCCCAGTTCGGTTGACACTCCACTGTTCACATCCGCCACGTCCGCAGGAATCAGCACGTGATACTCCCGCGAGAAAAGGTTTATCCCAAATGCCGAGGTGGAACCTATGAGAATCAGCGTGACGGCAAAAGCAAGGCTCAAGTAGTTTCTTGCCGCGCGCAACTCGGACCCGAAATCCTCGATTTCCACTTTCAGGGCCCTGGCCTCTTGCTGCGGAACAACGCCGATAATCACATTGTCCAAGTACAACAGGTTCAATAAGAGAGTGGCTTTCAACCGGCCCATCCGGCCGAGGGTCAAGGGCGCCTCCGGCGAATCGGCCAGTTCCAGCAGCAACCAGATCTTCCTGCGGATAATCATCGTCTTTAACCGGACGACCCGAGCTTTCTCGTCGGTTTCAGCGACCACCGACATGATTTCATCAACCTGCATCGGGCTCAATCGGGCCTGTTCAACCTCCCTGATGAACTTGAAGATGATGTTGGCCGAGGAGTAGAGAATGATCAGGGAGACGAATATGGCGGCCACAGCGTCCAGGTAGTTCATATCGAAGCAGCTGCCGACAATGCCGATCAGAACTGCAATGGTCGACACGACGTTCAGCTTGATCTGCTCGGTGTTGATCTCGAGCCCGGGTGAATCGGACTGATTCGACTCCTTTTGGCAATAGAGGTAGAGCCAACACGTGACGATAAACGCGACGACGATTATCAGGCCGGCGCCCAGGCCGGGGGAATGCGCGATACCGGCGGTCAGTTTGAGATAGCTTCTGACCAAAATGAACAAGCCGACAACAAACAGGGCAAAGCTGACCACAAACGTGCCGATGATCTCCTTCTTGTAATTATCATACGCTTCCAGGCCTTTGGCGGGCTTCAAGGAGGTCTTCATGCCGAAGTAGTTGACCGTCATGGCAATCACGTCGGATAGCGAGTGGAACCCGTCGGCTACGAGGCCGGTACTGCCTGCCAGAAAGCCACCAGCCACTTTCAGCAAGGTCAGCGCGATATTCGTGACGATGGAAATCAGTACGATGTTAGTGGGCACCTCGGCCTCCTGCTTGTTGTTTCCCGGCCGACACGATCCGAAAGAGAGCGCACTTGGTTGAACTTAAGCGCTTTAGATGGCACCTGCGTTCCTCAGTTACATTTCGGGTACGGTCGCGTACATGGACATTCCCGCTCGGTTGATGAGCAACACGCCGCCGGTCAACCTTTGGGTCGTGACAAGGTTGGCGAACGAGTCGACATCGTAGACGGGGACCCCGTTAACCTCGCGAATCACATCGCGCGTCAGCACGCCCCCCCTGTCACCGCGGCTCCCGCGCAGCACGTCGTCCACTTGGACGCCGGTAACGTTGGGCGGCAGCCCCAGTCCAGCGGCGTTGGCCGAGTTGAACGTCTCGATGGATATGCCGACCCAGGTAAACTCCTCGAGGGGCGTGGCCGGGACAGCCCCAGGTAAGTTCCGCTGTGCACCGAACTGCGCAGGCATGCGGGGGGGGGTTGTTTGGGCCACGATATTGCCCGGGAGCCCGAAATTGGCTCCTACACCGCCAAATCGCGGGCCGATCGCCTCCGGGAAAAACTGCTGCGCGTTCTGTTGTGGGTGCATAGCGCCAACGAGTTGGGTGTTGCGTTGGCTCCACTGGCTGCTGTTGACAATGATGTGGCAGTTGGAACAAACCCCTCGGTAAGCATGCGGTAATATGGCGTCCGACCTGATCGGCGGCGCAGCGGTTACCGTCGGCCGGCCTGCAGCAGCTATGCCTGCCGCGGCCTGGGCCGGCACGGCGTTATCCGTGGGCCTCGTGGCCAAGCGCAGCATCACGTTGTAATAGGAGCCGTCGCGGTAGACGGTCATCCAGGCTTTTTCCTCCGGATCCATGTCAAAAATCAGGTCCCGGAGTTGGGCCTCGCCGAACACAATGCGGTTATTGAATTTGACGATACAGTCGCCCGAGACGAGGTTTGAATAGTCCGCCGGCGAATTGTTGAACACGCGCTCGACCAACACGCCCCTGCTGAAGGGCAACCGGTGTTGCTGAATCACCTTGGGATCGATGTCCGTGCCGACGATCCCGAGCCACGGCAAGGGTTGGCGTTCGGCCGGGGGCCAGAATATAGCGAGGAAGATCAACGCGATGAGCATTGCAAGAACGAACACGCCCCCAACCGTTCTGAAGAGAAACTCCAGACAATCTTCAATCAGTTGCTTCATGACGTTTCCTCCAACTGTAAAGCAGGTAATCGCACGCAATCACTCCTCAGGCGCCACGGGAAGGCGTGCGCCGCTCGTCTCTACCACTTCGCCGACGTTATCGTGGTCAGGTCCAACACGGAGTCAGCCCGGCACACCCTCATTCCGATCTGTTTGCCTGGCGAGGTTCGAGACAGGATCGATCTGAGCTCGTCGATACCGGAGATCGGGTTCTCGTCTACCCACACGATGATATCGCCCCGCTGCAATCCGCCCCGAAAGGCGGGCGAATTCACGAAAACATCAGTGACGTAGACGCCCCGGTTCACCGGGTAGCCGTCCTGGGCCGCCAATTCGGCGGAAAGCGATACCCCTTCCACGCCCAGCCAACTCCCCGTCTTCAACACATTCATCTGGGACTTGGTGAGGTTGGCCACGGCGGCCGAGAATCGGTGCGGCGCGATATTCAATTCGTCCAGTATTGTCTTGGCGTGGTCCGCCGGTATGGCGAATCCCACGCCGGTAAAATCGCCGTTTGGCGTATAGATCGCGGTGTTAATACCAATCACTTCGCCATATATGTTTACCAGCGGCCCGCCGCTGTTTCCTCTATTGATATGCGCGTCCGTCTGGATCATGTCGACATAGGTGGTGTCGCCGATCCTGACCGTTTCACGAAGCGCGCTGATAATTCCGAAGCTGATAGTCTGGGCCAGCTCCAGGGGGCTGCCTATGGCCAAAACCCAGTCGCCCACCTCGAGGGCCGAAGATCCGCCCAGTTTCGCCACCGGAAAATCGGTGTCGCCGAGGATCTGGACGACGGCCAAGTCGGACCCGGCATCACTGTGGACCAGTTTGCCCTCATACGTTACCGGCCCGGCTTTTGTGTACGCAGTCAGCACAATCCGAAGCGCCTCGTCCAGTACGTGGTAGTTGGTCAACACGTACCCACGCCGGTCAACGATGATCCCCGAGCCGATACTTTCCACGCGCGCGCTACCGCCCAGCGGGTCGGGCCTCACCACCTCGATATGCACAACCGACGGTTTGACCATGGCCGCGATGTTGTTGAGTAGTTCCTGGATGTTCTCCAGAGGGATCGGCGAAAGCTGCTCGTGTCCCGGAGCTTGTGCCGGGATCTGCTGGATAAGCTTGATTCCTCCCTTGGGGGTCGCTTGAGTAATGCCATCGATTACGGCCGCCTGCGCAGCCTCCGGGTGGCGGGGCAACCGTACCACCGCCGCGTTTGCCGCGCCCGTGTTCCGCTTGTGAAAGAAAAATGTGCTCACTAGAATTACCACGGTCAGAACGACGATAGCCCACACCACGTACCGAGTCGCCCCTTCACAATAAGGCTTCTTCGCCATAGCTCCTGTCCGCTCAGAAAGGATTCGAGCGGCTTGCGCCCCCTGTCCTTCCTCACCAACGCACCGCGTTCCGCATCTCGATGGTGATGTAGTAGAACCTGCCATTCCGGTACATATCGAAGAGGATGCCCTGTGAGGTGTCCAGGTGTCGGGTAACCTGCTCGAAATCGGCTACCGTATAGGTCGGCATTCGGTTGACAGACACGATCACATCGCCTTTTCTCACACCCGATAAATAGGGAACGCCGGTCTTGTCTATGGATACGACCTCCACGCCGTACCTGTCCGCCCCGGATTCGCGTTTTCTCACCTGTTTCGCCGCAGCGTTGCTGAGGGTCATGCCCGCAAACTCAACGATTCTTCCCCGCGCATTGGGCGCACGAGTCAGCCCATTCCAGACCCGCGCAACGCCCGGGCCCGGCCCGCCTCCTGGGACTGTGAAAACCGCCGCCTTGGCCGCGTCCAAACTGTGGGTGGAGCGTGATTCGGCCGACAACCAGCGCGAAATGTGCCGATATCTTTCCGGTTGTCGCGTGTACAGTGTGTAGACCACCAGGATGTTGAAAAAGATGAAGCAGAAAAAGAAAGTCCAGTGAGGCCCGGAATCCGCGCAGAATCTGCCCGCATATCTTGGAATTCTCATGCTTTTCTCTCGACACTGTGTCAGCCAAGTGCCATTGTTTTACATTTAGGGCAAATGCCATCGTCTTCTAGCCGGCGCCCGAATCGTCACTGACTCACATGGCAGCGACTGCACTCGCCTCGGTATCTGTGCGGCGCCACCGCATTCACCGCCATCGGCGGAACCGAGAACGCTCTGCGACCGGTCGTCACGGCCAGTTATCCGCCTATTGTTTTAATGACATGACAACTGTTGCAGACCCCTCGATACGCATGAGGCGCCTTGGCGTTCGGTGCAATGGGCGGCGGCGTCGGCAGGATGTCGCCCGCGTCCACAGCCAATTGACCCCCGCTCGCCATGATCACGTGACAGTCAGTGCACGCCCTGTTCCGCTTGCGGTGCGGGCTCAAGGCCCCTGGCCGAATTGGCTGGGCGCCTTCCATTTGCGCGAACCCGAGGGTCTCAGCGTTCTTGGCGACGAGCGTAAAGTGCCTTTCCATACCCATGCGATTCACAACAACCTCGGCCTTTTTCCGCTGCCCCACCGTCTGGGTCGCCTGAAGGAACTCGTCCAGGTTGCGGGTCTGACGTTCTTGGATGCGTGTAATGACATCGCCGGCCAAGATTCCCGATTCAGCCGATTCCAACGTGATTTCGTCCACGATTACGCCCGCGACGTCAGCGGGAATCCTGTAGATTCTTCTGAGAGCGGGCGTCAAGTCCACGGTTTCCATCCCGAGCCAATGACCCTCGACCACAATTTTGTCCGCCGCATTCTGCTCGCCCGGCGTCAGGAGACCTCCTCCGCCCCCACTTCCTTGGAGAACAGAGAACGCGGCCCGCCTGGTATCGGCAAACGGGCCAATCGATTGTTGGTTCCCAGTCAGGGGCCATGTTCCCCCCCAAGGCCCGCGGGCGGAAGGCCGAAACAACCAAGCCGGAACGGGGGCGTTCGCATGAGAGGACTTGTCTGGAAGACTCTTGCCCATTGCTTGGGCCGCCGGCGGAACATTCGCCACCGGATGGCAGGAATGGCACGGTCCCCGGAAACCATGGGGCGCCACGGCGGTCCTCGCTGCGCCAATCGGGAGAGCCGACAATTGCCGGTGCGCGGGAGGCAAAACGTTCCGGCTCCGCTTGTTCTTGTTCGCTTTATTCACCATGACAACTCCGCCGGCGAGAAGGAGCACGAGTAGCGCAATAACACCCAGGGAGATATCGCTATCGAGTCTACCCAACATGCGCCGACACTTCCTTCCTCCACATTAGGCGATTCCAAATCCCAGCCGCCCTTCCGGCTCCTGACAAATGGGGGGTCCCCCCATCTCATTTTCCCACGGGCAAACACTGCGCAGCAGAGCTGGGCCGTTCGCCATGGAACGGCCTCCACCGCCAACCTCCACCATCAACGGCTACCGGATGGGGCAAAAGGGATTCAACCCTTGGCCCTGTCCCGGAACAAACGCCGCCTGCTGCCCGGCACCTACATTCCCCCCGGAGGACTGCCGGCCGCCGGAGCCGAAGTGACCAGGTATGCGGGGCACCTCGGGCACCGGATCGAGTTTGGCGTCGCGTTGTGCTTCGAACTCATTACAAAGTTGCAAGACGGGCAGGATAGGCCGCCGCGAGACCAAGCAGACTTTGTGGGTTGCGGCTGAAACCATGTGAATGCGGCATTTTGTACGCTCACAGGCGCAACACCTGCACTCGGATTGCGTAGAAAGGCACGACAGTTCGGGCATCGGGCATTTTCCGGGCCCGCACCTATCCGGTTGCACAAAGGACACAAGGAGCTGCCAAGGGCGACGGGATTCAGGGACGCAGGGTACGGCGCGCCCGCAAGCGCAACTGCTCCCTGCGCGCGCCCTGCCTTCCGCTCGGCAAAACGGCTCCTGTCGCTGAAGTAATCAAACATCGCGAAGACAACCATCACGCCAATCAAGCCGATTATTGCGGAAGCAATAAAATACTGTTGCCGTACAGGCATTACTTTCACTTGCTCCTCCGAGAATCAACGTTTCTTTCGTACCCGTCTCGCTTTACACCACGAGCCAATCTCCACCTGTCCTGTCGTCCCTTCTTTCCCTCGTCCTCCTCGATCACAGATATTCCTCATCTTCGGCCTGCTCCACCCAGTTACTTCGAGCCTTTTTAATGGCATTGAATCTCCCAATGATGAAAAAATACGAGGCGCTTAGAATACCGAGCATGAAGCTGAACAGGACTAAGTAAATCAGCCTGATATTGAAAGGACTGCCCGTTAAAAAATGAAGCTCGATGTGGTGTACATTGGACAGGGCAAACAATAAAATCAGCAGCACTGTTATGAAAGCGATGATTGACTTCAGCATATTCGTTTCACAGTATCTCGCCGAGGCCCCGGTGGATACTGCTGCCCACGTTCTTCCGAAGCAGATTGAGCTGCATTTCCGGATCGTATAGTGCTTCGGAATTCTGGTTGGGATACAACGTCCTTCGAGTAGAAAACATGGCAAAAGCCATCAGGATTATCAGCGACAGGATAACCGCCGCCGCAACAAATCGAGCCCAACTCAAGTTTCCAGCAAGGTTTATCTCAGGCAAGTGAATCCACCTCCGCATTGAATATCCCGAGTTCTGTTGACCTCCAAGCATAGCCTCAGATCGATGTGCCCTCCGGCATTCCACCAGGTCGCCTCACACATTGACTCGCTCTCCCAATTTGTCCTTTTGCGACTTCAAGAGGGGACTCCAAGGCTTGGTTTGAGTTACAGCGCCTTCTTCAACGCATCGCGGACACCGCTGCCGCCGTGGCCTTGCAACAGATGTGTTGTCCGATGGAAGCCGGGGAAGTCCCCCATAGAGTCCGCCGTCGTCGTAGTGGAAAGCATCGCAAAAACGGCCACCAGCGTTAGCAACACCGTCAGTACTAATGCAGCAGGCGCAAGCTTAGGATGGTAACCGGGTCCACAGCTTTCCATAATGGATGCCATCTCCTTGCCGCTATTCCGTCTCATGCAGGTCATTCTCGGACTCTTCCCACTTCTCCCTGACCAATCCGGAGCCCATGGCAATTAGCCCGCCGACCAGGAGCGCAAAAGGGACAAGTCCTCGCAGCACCAGACCAAAATCGACCCACCACGATATGATCCCCATTACGCCAAGGACTAAGAAAACCAAACCGATGACAACGTGCAGCATGTTATTCCTCCCGTATTGTTATTGACCTCTGCAGAAAAGATGGAACATTTCTGGGCGGCTCGGCAGGAGCCTCGCCCTCCCTTGATCCCTTGCTCGATGCGGCATGGGAGGGCGAAGCTCCCGCTGAGCCGTCGGACTTAACCGAGTTGGAATGTCGCCCTGTTAACTTTCCACCACGCCTCCCACTGGGCTTTGGCCTCAGACCCGTGCTCGCAACACGCCTCGGAACCGAAAACGATCGTATGGTGGGTAAGGTTCTTCAAAGTTCTATGGGCGGCCCTGCGCACCCGAACGTCTTTGTCGCCAAGCGCTTGGATGAGGCCGGGAACGCCAAGTCTGCTTTCCAGATTGCCTAGAGCGTCAACAACCGCTTTGCGTACGACCGTGTCGGAGTCCTGCAACAGGGGAAGCATGTTCGGTATAGCCTCCGGTACACCAGCCCAGCTGAGGCACGTCACCGCCCTGTGGCGTACCCCTGCGTCCTCATCCTCCAATGCCTTCATAAAGTGGGGGATTGCTCTCCCGCAGCCCAGTTTGTAGAGCCCACGCAACGCAGCCATGCGGACCCGGACGCTGCTATCTTTCACCGCCTCTTCGAACAAAGGCACTGCCCCTTCTTCCTCCTGCTCCGTCAGGACAGTCAGGGAGTGGGCACGCACTCCCTCCCTCGGATCCTTCGCCAGCAGGCCCAGGACCCGGGTTACGGCCGGATTCTTGATCCTTTTCAGGTTCCCCATCGCCGCTTCGATGAGGGCAGGGTCTGTGCTTTGCACGTCTTGAACGGCCCTCTGGAAAACCAGTTTTTCCGATGCCAGATCAAAATCGGCGTGCTGAGCGGCTTCTTCCAGCAGGAACTGAACCTGCTCCACCGCCGACGGTTCTTCTTCATGCTCGGGTGCTTGGGCCCCGGATCCTGGAGCAATCAGTGCTTCAGTTCCAACCGGTTCGGCCACGGACTCATCGACCACAGGTGCTTCCGCCTCGAGCGGTTTGGGTTTGGGACGTTCGATCGCGGGCGGCTCGGCCGTGACCGCGGATTCCGACACCGCAGGTGTCGCTGCCATGGCTTGGATTTGTCGCTTCGGTCCTTTGGAAACAGCTTGTACCTTTGCTTGGGCGTTTCCCGTTTCCAGTTTGTCCCGTAGCTCGGCGATCTCCACCTCCCGTAACTTGATGGTTTCTGAAAGCTTTTGGATCTCCTCACACTCGATCGAACTTGTCCGTTTGTCTCCCTGTGGGGTCACTGCTTTCCGCCTCATCTTCTTTCTTAAGCAGGCTTTTTCTCTTTGTAAGCGTCGAATGTGTTTGCACGTGCGAATCCTATTGCCGATGGCAATTTGCTTCGGAAGCACGGCGAGTGTTGAAACGAGCATAGTACCGGCCGCTTTTTGTGATGCCCTGACGGTTTTGGCGGCTGTGCGTTGAGCGCCTGTAACCATGGCTCCTGTTTTCTTCATTGCGCGAACTGACTGGCCCAATGTCTTTCCGCCGCTTTTAGCTACCCACACAATGCCCTTGGCCATCCATTCACGAGCAGATTGACCACCGGTTCCGCGTGAGTCAGCATTGAAATGCCTATCCACATCCGTCCCTCTCTTTCCCCCTGGTGACATCAAAGGCCAAAACCCCATCACAACAATGCGTGCCAATCTCTGTGTTGGGTCGAAACAGAGAACAACGCAACATGACTAACTGGAAGAGACTGGTACTTTCTTGAAAAGGCGATCATGGCCCGTCTTGGGTAAAGTCCCTGAATCGTGAGGGAGTTATGCCGAATGCCCCGTGAAATACACGCGTGAAATAAGAGGCGTCGGAAAAGCCCGTTCGCTTCGCTACCTCGGCTGCCGAGAGAAAAGGGTCTTCCAGAAGGTTCTTCGCGCGCGACAGGCGAATCTGCTTGAGGTAGCATGTCAACGAAATATTCCTGTGTTTCTTAAACACCTTGCCAAAATAGCTGGGCTCGAAGCCAAGCGCCCAGGCTATCGTCTGGGTGGAAAGTGGCAGGTTGTAATACTCGTCCAGGAAAGCGGCCACCCGCTCGACCAATGCAGCTGAGCAACCGCAGCTTCGGTTGCTCTGGGCGACGGGAAGAGCCACATAGCGCCCGATCTGCTCCCGAACCTGTTCCTGCAATGGGAAGGAGGCAGGCTTGGGCTTTACGTCCTCTCTTCTCGCAGGAGCGTGGGCAGAAATATCAACAAGATAGCTGGAGAGAAGTTCGAGCCATTCCACTGTGCGCTCCACGGCGGAAGTGGAAACTACCGTCAGGCCATCAACGGAGTCGAGTATCTCCTTTTCCGAAAGACCCAAGCCGGCTAGCTTTTCATACATGGCTGGAAATTGTTCCGACCGGAATTGTGGATCGAGTGCGCACGCGGCCTGAATATAGGCCAGACCGCTCCCCATTACCGAAACGGGAACGTGAAAGCTTGTCAGGTTGGCATGGCAGCGCTGACATACCAGGTGCGGATGCCGTCTGGCTTTTTCCATCATGTCCCGGTGCGAAGCAGTGCATCGCCTCAGTCCTTCCGGGGTGCTTTGAACAAGCTGGCAGAAATGGGGCATCTGAATCGTTCCGTTAAACCCGTATTCCTTCCACGCACCCGTCGGCGAGGACTGATAAAAGAGGAAAAACTCAAGGCCTGTGGTCGCGCGAAACAAAGCGCGCATCTTCCCAAGCGTGGAGGAGGATTCTTGGGCGACTTCCAGATCGATCAAAGGCAAGCCTGCGCCATGAACCCTGGCTCCGGCAACGCCATTTGAATTGACATCTTCAGCCTGCTCGCCCAGCGGTCCCTCGATGTCGACAGTCTCTTCCAAAGCGACTAATTCCGCCATGGGTCGCATCCCTTGCTGAGAAAGATTGGCGCATGGCGCTAATCGATTTATCTCTGGTTATCCATTGTTTTGGGAATCTAGAATGTTGAACAAGCGCAAGCACCATGCCGGGCAACAATGAAAGGTCGTGCGGCGGGAATCCGTTCTGTTAGTTCCAGGAATTGCAGGAGTTGTGAAGGAAAGACCGACAAGACGGTTCGATGCGCAGGCAGGGAGGACCTGACCTACAGAATCGCGCTTGCACTGCGGGAAGGATTCTCATCCCATTGCGGAGATGGGGGTTACGTCCGATCAATCTCAGGTCATGCATATCTGACATTTGTGTCAGGGGCGCGGTGGAAAGATCCCGGGGGATGATGGTTGCTGAGACCGAGCGCTTCGGCAATC
>SDBV01006422.1_pt1 | contig 16298 bp, 13 predicted proteins | sample 2277081 | NCBI WGS metagenome assembly SDBV01 (sample SAMN10402039, study PRJNA504765) | marine sediment metagenome | isolation source: marine sediment core GS10_PC15, 223 cmbsf | place: Arctic Ocean: Southern Knipovich Ridge | collected 2010
AACACCGGCGTAATCATGGATCATCAAGCGGCGGCCATCGCGTTCAACCAATCCCTTTTGCTCAAGGTTTTTCAGCATACGAGATACCGTCTCACGGCTGGTCCCGGACATATTGGCGATGTCCTGCTGATAGGGAAGGCGGTTAATTACTACCTGCCCCATCTTGAAGATACCCATATCCTCAGCGAACCTGTGGATTGCAATCCCTACACGGTGCTCGGCATCAGACAACGAAAGGGACTTGATCTGCTGGTCGGACTTCCGCAGGCGTGAGGTCATCTCACGGAGCAGCTGGATGGAAATTGTGGGAAAGCGCCCCAGCACATCCAGGAAATCACGGCGGTGGAGCGTAAAGAGCACGGTATCTTCAATAGCCATGACGTTGGCCGACCGCCCCTGGCCATCAAGCAGGGCCATTTCGCCGAAGAACTCAGCGGAACCGAGAATCGCGAGGATAACTTCGCGGCCTTCATCATCCAGCCGGGTGATCTTTACACTGCCGGACTCGATAATGTACAGCATATCGCCTTGGTCCTCCTCAATGACGATCATGGTGTTCTTCGGGTAGGTACGCCGGACCGTCATATTCATGATGACATCCAGGTCCTCATCGTTCAATCCGGTGAAGATGGGTACCTCGCGGAGAATGCTCGCCTGGCTGGCCATACCAAAAACTTATGTTAACACAACGGAATAGGCAATTTTATTTTTTATTTGCTGAAAGGCTGTTTGCCTGATTATGTATCCATGATTAATTTTATTATCTGAAAAGAGAAATAGAAAGAACTATTATGGACCGACACAAATCAACTATCAAGCGTCATCGGCAATCGCTGAAGCGTAACGAGCGCAACCGCGTCGCAAAATCGAAAGTGAAGACCTCTATCAGGAAAGTCGAGGAGGCCACCGACAAGGCAACCGCCGAGACCGCCCTGCGTGACGCCATCAGTGCCCTGGATAAAACTGCCGGAGCCCGGGTCATCCACCGCAACAGGGCCGCCCGGATGAAGTCCCGACTGACCCGCCTGGTATCCAGCCGCTTCGCTTCCTGAGCGGTCAGTCCGCCAGCTGGCGGATCAGCGATCCGTCTACGCTTCGCTACGCCGGACAAGTCAGCGGTCAGCATTCAGTTGTCAGCCTTTGTAGGGACGACTCGGTGAGTCGCCCCTACATTTCCCTGCCCCTTCGGCGTGAGCTCAGTCTAACTCTCAGCGCAAGCCTCTGCGGTGTTGTTTTTCCCCTGCCTTTGGCCCTGCCACTGCTACTGCCTACTACCGCTGCCCCATGTTTATATCCCAGAGGCCGGATAATTCGGCGCCTCCTTGGTGATGGCTATCTCGTGGGGGTGGCTCTCCCGGGTCCCGGCATGAGTGAGACGCACGAACGTCCGCTTAGCCTGGAGCTCCTCGATGTTCTCAGCGCCGCAATAGCCCATGGCCGCCTGCAGGCCGCCGGCCAGCTGGTGGATGGTCTCGGCCACCGGTCCCCGGTAGGGTACCCGGCCCTCGATCCCTTCCGGGACCAGCTTGTCGGCTGCCATGCCCTCCTGGAAGTAGCGGTCGCGGGAGCCCTCCGCCATAGCGCCCACGGAGCCCATACCCCGGAAAGCCTTGTAGCGTCGGCCGTCGTAGAGGATGGTCTCGCCGGGACTTTCATCGGTGCCGGCGAATATGCTGCCCAGCATCACCGCTGAAGCGCCCGCCGCCAGCGACTTGGCGATATCGCCGGAGAAGCGCATACCGCCATCGGAAATAATGGGGATGTCGGCCTTGGCACCCACCTCGGTGGCATCAATTACGGCGGTCAGCTGGGGCACTCCGATGCCTGCCACGACCCGGGTAGTGCAGCTGGCCCCGGCGCCGATCCCCACCTTGACGGCATTCACGCCAGCGTCGATAAGAGCCTGGGTCCCTTCGGCGGTGGCCACGTTGCCCGCGACGATATCGACGCTGGAGTGCTGCTTCCGCAGTTCCTTCACCGTGCGCAGGACCCCCTCGGAATGGCCGTGGGCGGTGTCAACGAAAATGGCGTCCACCCCGGCATCCACCAGGGCGGCGGCGCGCTCAAACGTATCGGCCCCGGTCCCCACGGCAGCACCCACCCGCAGCCGACCGTGGCTGTCCAGGCAGGCGTTGGGGTGCGTCTCCTTCTTGAGGATGTCTTTCACCGTAATAAGGCCGCAGAGAGAGCCGTCATCAGCTACTACCAGCAGCTTCTCAATGCGGTGCTCCTGCAAGACAGCCTTGGCATCTTCCAGGGTGGTGCCACGAGGGACGGTCACCAGGTTTTCGCTGGTCATCCGCGCCGAGATGGGCTGGGAGAGGTCCTTCTCGAAGCGGATATCCCGGTTGGTGAGAATGCCCACCAGGCGACCGCCTGCCGGCGGATCTGCCACAATTGGCACGCCGGAAATCTGATACCGTCGCATAACGGTCAGGGCCTCTCCGATGGTCTTGTCGGGAGGCAGGGTTATCGGATCGAGGATCATGGCACTTTCCGAGCGCTTCACCCGGTCTACCTCGGCGGCCTGGGTCTCTGCTGACAGGTTGCGATGCAGGACCCCCAGCCCGCCATGCCGGGCCAGGGCAATGGCCATGTCACCCTCAGTAACCGTATCCATGGCGGCACTGATAAAGGGGATGTTCAAACGGATATTCCTGGTGAACCGGGTCGAAATGTCCACCTCCCTGGGCAGTACTTTGGAGTAGGCCGGCACCAGGAGCACGTCGTCAAAGGTGAGACCTTCACGCAATTCTTCAGCCACCTGGGTCTTCTCCTTTCGGTTAATGATTAATCTTGCTCAGCAGTTACCGGTGGAAATTGATACCTGCAGGCCGGTCTGGCCGGACAAGCCCGTCTGTGGACGCCGGACAAGCCCGTCTGGACGCCGGACAAGCCCGTCTGGACGCCGGATAAACTCACCGCAGCTGTATCACCTCCCCCACCGCTTCAACCATAGCCCCGGATGAAATCAGCTCGCGGGCGTGGGCAATATCCGCTGCCAGCGACCGGTCTTCATCAACGAAGGGGACCTGTTTCCGGAGCAGCCGGTAGGCCGCCATGGCGCCGCGCCCCGCCTCAAGCCCGTCGTGGAAGTCCACAGCCTGGCAGGCCGTGATGTATTCCAGGGCCAGAATGTACTCCAGGTTGCCCACCAGCTGCAGCAATTTGCGGCCGGCCCAGGCCGACATGGACACGTGATCTTCCTGGTCAGCACCGGTGGGAATGGAATCCACGCTGGCTGGATGGGCAAGGGTCTTGTTCTCAGAGGCCAGAGCCGCGGCCGTAACCTGCACCATCATAAAGCCCGAATTTAGACCGGCATTAGCTACGAGGCCAGGCGGTAGGCCGGCATTTCCATTAAGCAGCGCAAAAATCCGCCGCTCGCTGATGTTGCCCATCTCGGTTGCCGCGATGGCCGCCAGGTCGCAGGCCAGGGCAACGGACTCGGCGTGGAAATGGCCCGCCGATATGACATCACCGGTATCGGGAAACACCAGGGGGTTATCGCTGACACTCAGGGCCTCGTTCAACAGCTGTCGGGTGGCGAATTCCAGGGCATCCCGGCAGGCGCCGTGAATCTGGGGCATACACCGGAGGCTGTACATATCCTGCACCCGGTCATCGTCATGGCGATGGCTTTCTCGAATGGCGCTTCCCTCAATCAGCCGGTAGAGGTTAGCGGCAACGGTCTTTTGCCCGGCGTGCCTCTTCAACTCGTGTACTTCCGGCCTGAAGGGCCGCGGTGTACCTGCCAGGCCATCAACCGAGAGGGCACCCACAATATCCGACACCCAGACCAGGTTGTGCAGCCTGATCACGGCCAGCAAACCGATAGCAGTGGATACCTGGGAACCGTTGATCAGGGCCAAACCTTCTTTAGCTTGTAGTACCAGCGGCTTCAGCCCCAGCTGATCCAGAGCCCTGGCCGCCATAACAGCCTTTCCCGCCAGCAGGACCTCACTTTCGCCCATCAGGCCCAGGGTCATGTGCGCCAGGGGCGCCAGGTCGCCACTGGCCCCGACGGAGCCCTGGGATGGTATGATGGGCAAAACGTCACCGTTAAGAAACGCCCGCAGCTGCTCAACCACTTCCAGACGTACCCCGCTGTACCCCCAGCACAGGGAGATTATTTTCAGCAACATGGTCAGGCGAACCACCTCAGGACTCAAAGGCGGCCCGACACCAACGGCATGGGATCGGATGAGATTGCGTTGCAGTGCCTCGTGCTTGTCATCAGCGATCCGCACGCTGCTCAGCTTGCCGAAACCGGTGTTGATGCCATAGATAGTGGCTTTACGGGCTAGAATATCCTCCAGCGTTTTCCGAGAACGGATAACTTGTTCCCGCGCTCGATCCGTAAGCGAAACGGGAGGGGCTGACTTTAAGAAATACTTAAAATCATCCAGAGAAAAGTCTTTTATATCGAGGATAAACTCTTTCAAGGTTAAACTATTGCACCAAAGATCTCCCAGCCGTGAACGGCTGGGCTAACCTGCAAACGATTCATTTTTCTCCTTTGCCCAGCCATTTAGAGGCTGGGTTAAAAATTTACCCTAAAAAATTAACTGTTTTTCCGCTGGAAAACGACCCGTTCCGACAGGCTGGCGATATGATCAGTATGGCGGAAGGATAGTGCTTCCACCGGCAGGGCATCCAGAAAGAGCTGGCCATACTTGCGCCGGTAGACCCGGGAGTCGGCAATGATAAATATACCCTCGTCGCTGGATGTTCGGATCAAGCGCCCGAAACCCTGGCGTAAGCGGGTAATGGCATTGGGGACCTGATAGTCCTGGAAAGGATTGCGTCCCTGCTCCTGGAGGTGCTCGATACGGGCTTCCACTACCGGTTCGGTGGGATTGGCAAAGGGCAGCCGGGCAATAATCAGCATTTCAAGCAGCTCACCGGGCAGGTCGATGCCTTCCCAGAAGCTGGCCGTGCCCAGCAGAATAGCCCGGGGATTTTCACGGAAAGCTTCCAGGAGATTCCGGCGACTGCTGCCACCGAACTGGGTGATCAGCCGCCGCTGGGTGTGAAACAGCCGGGGATGCAGGATGCCGTGAACCGCCTTTACCTGAGCATAGGAAGTAAACAGAACCAGGAGCCGCCGCTCAATCTGGTCGGTCAGATCGTCAATCAGTTCGGCCAGCTGGCGGGGATATTGCGGGTCAGTAACATCCACCGGGGTATCCCATCCCAGGACAACACACTGCTCATGGTAGTAAAAGGGCGACGGGAATTCCTGCTCCACCACCGGCCAGGTATCAAAGGTCTCGTCCAGCCCCACTTCATTGCGAAAGTAGTCGAAGTTATCGCTCACCTGGAGGGTAGCCGAACATAACACCGTACCAGGCCGGCGCTCAAAGAGCCTGGAGCGGAGAAACGAGCTCACCATCAACGGCGCACACCTGAATACTACCCGCACCTGGTCCTTTACAGCCTGGACTTCCCGCCAGAGGACTTCCGCCCCGGTGGGCTCCTTAACAGCAATATAACCGAAAGCTGCGTTCAGAGCCGAGGCTTCCGAAAGGTCCACTTCCAGTTCGCTTACCAGGGACTCGCTTATTGTCACGTCCGTCTCGGTAAGCAGCTTGTGGATATCGGCGAGGGTTCGGGCGATAGTATCCAGGGCTTCAGCTGTGGCCAGCACATGGGTGTCCAGGCCGCGGAACTCCACACCGGGGTCCACATACCGCGTCTGCTGGGTGGCATACTTCCAGTTAGGGGACACCTTGATCTGGTGTTCGTTGACGTAGGCCTCTATCAGGTCAGAAGTTTTCTGCTGCAGGTTCCGGGCAGCGGCCTGGACGTCGCTGTACCAGTCTCGGTTTTCATCAACAACCTGCAGGGTATCCGCCAGCTGCTTGCGGAAGATCTGGCGGTAGCGGCTGCCCAGGTAGTTGTCGCACAGCCGGCGGACAATCCCTTCACCGAATTCCCTGGTAAGCTGCTCGGTGGCAACCCGCGGCAGGTTATGGGCCTCATCCAGGACCAGCATATATTCACCGGGCAGCAGCCCGACATCATCGGCAGCATCGGCGATGAGCAGAGCGTGATTCACCACGATAAGGTTCGCCTGCCTGGCCGCCCTTCGAATGGGTCCCAGGAAGCAGCCGTGATGGCGACGGCAGGTATTGCCCAGGCAGAATCCTCGTTCGCTGCGGAGCATGCGCCACAGCCGGGCACCCCGGCGGGCCAGGAAACCGGGGCACTCGTCTATATCGCCAGTCTGCGTATGTAGCTCCCAGATAATGATGGGCAGGATGTTCTCACTGTCCTCCGGGCCCAAGATCCGCCGGGCGTTGGCCAGCACGAACTCCAGGCGGGTGCGGCAGAGGTAGTTGCCCCGCCCCTTGAGTATGGCGGCCCTCACCGGAACATCCAGCAGGGATACCAGGCGGGGAATCTCGGTGTAGAAGAGCTGATCCTGCAGGTGCTTGGTATGGCACGCCACCACCACCGGCTGCTGGTGGAGGCAGGCGTGGTTTACCGCCGGCAGCAGGTAGGCCAGGGACTTGCCCAGGCCCGTGCCCGCCTCGGCCACCAGGAGCTGACCATCCTCGAAAGCCCGGGCCACAGCCTCGGAAAAAGAGACCTGAATGGGACGGGACTCAAACCGGTCCCAGCCGGCAGCGAGCACCCCATCATCACCGAAGAACTCTTCGGGTGTCCGGGGGCTGTAATCCTCTCCGCGCCCCTCATTCTCATAGATGGCCTGGAGAACCGGGCGCTCGACGGTGGAGGTGGTCAGGCCCTTGGTCCGGCCCGTGGAAGACATAACCTGCATCAGTCTCACGTAGAGCCGCTTATTGGGGATTGTCACGTGCTGCTGCACGCCCAGCAGGGACTGGATTACCGGCAGCGGATAGGCGGCCGCCTCATGTACCAGCTTAACGAAGATGTGACCCGTATTCAGGGCATCGTTGTAGGCCCGGTGGGCATCCTGGTGGGGCAGGTCATAGAAATCACATAAGGAAGCCAGGTTGAAGCCGGTGTGGTGATATATGAATGTGCGGCCCAGGGTCAGGGTATCGTATAGAGGGTTGGTGATGGTGTCCAGCTGGCCCAGGGCGAGGCAGATGTTGCGCATGAAGGCCAGGTCGAAGCGGATGTTGTGGGCCACGAGGGGACGCTCCCCGATGAAGTCCAGGAACTCCCGCCCCACTTCCTCGATAGTGGGTTCGGCGGCCACCATGTCGTCGGTGATGCTGGTGAGCTCCATGATCTCGGTGGGGATGGGCTCCTGGGGGTTGATGAGCTGCTGGAACTCCTCAGCCGGCTGGCCATCCCGGAACCGGACCGCGGCCAGCTCGATTATCTTGCAATAGTCGGCGTCCAGACCGGTAGTCTCGAAATCGATGACGACGAAGTCATCCAGCTCCAGCAGGGCCAGGAGATCGGGGGAGGACATAATTTGGTCATTAGTCATTGGTCATTGGTCATTTGTGGCTGGATGGGAAGGCTATCGCTGATTCGACTGTTGCATATAATCCACCGCTGTAACGACACCCAGATGGCCGTCATCCAGCGGGAGAAGCTAGGGCGGAAACGGGCGGTGTTGGTAGGGAATTTACATCAGCCCCTAGCTACCATACCCCAGGGACCAGCCGGCAGTGCACCTGCCGGGTGTAGTCCGGGTAGCCGTCCAGTTCCGCGTGCAGCGTCGTCCGGCAGATCCAGCGTCTCAGCTTGCCCCGCGCTGCCATGCTCAACGCGCACGATACGGTTGAAACCGCCATCCAGTACGCCCGCGTACAATGCATCTTTGGTCGCGGCGATATACTCGATGACCATCTCACTCTCGGGAATAACAATCCCTGCCCGCGAAAAACTGGCCCTCGCCAATGAGGTTTTTACCACCTTGTACCTGGGTGTATCATCGCAGGTATGACGGCCCCTTTGATTCTCATATATTCTTATTTTACTGGCAATATATAGCATCATGTTGTATATTTACATGTTACGGGATACTATACCCATTATTACTGGCAGCCAGTGTGAGGTCTTTTGTCAGCGGATGTATGGTTCCGACTCAAGTAGGGTCAGATGCACAAATGCCGCCGCATCGGCAAGATGCCCAACGACCTCCATTTCTGCTGTGGGAGGGTGTTTTATGAGAAACGTACTCAAGATAGCCATCATCTGTAGCTTGGCGGCAAATAGTGTATATCCCCAATCGGACCTGGAGGAGCGCTTTAAGGTGCAGTGGGGTGCAGAAGTTGCCAAGGCCCATGAGGCACTTTATGACTTCATCCGGCCCGATGTTCGCACCCACCTGACAGAAAATGACTACACCCACTATCGGACTTTCAGAATCGCACCCAAGAACAACTCTCCGAGTGTACAAAGGGCGCTGGATAATATAAAAGCGACGCAGGATCGTACCCGGGACATCGGCAGGTATGCCTACCCCCTTCTGGTGCGGGTTGACAAGACATCCCGCCAGGGGGATGCTACTATCATCCACTACGCGGCAGCACAGGGGGCACCCATGGTTGTCAACGATGTGGTGAACAGGTATAAAGGCGCCCCGCTGCCAACGAAGGGACAGGTGGTAGCAGCAACGCGGGAATCCATTTCAAAGCGAGGCGAAATGAGATGGGTCACAGGCACCTCTGAAGCGTGGATCAAGATGCAGGGGGAGTGGTACCTGGCCGCGCCCACCCCTGAGCAGGCCGAAAGCATCCTGGCCCAGGTGGCGCTTATGAAGCGGATCGATCAGCTGGAGCATCCGAAGGACCGGGCGCAGATATCGGCACTCTGCGAGAAAATTCTCGCTCTCGATCCCGACCACAAGGAGGCCAGGCGGTATTACGAAAATTCCAAGTCACAACTGGCGATGGAACGAGGGTTTAAAACCCAGAAAGAGAAGGGGGCCCTGTGGTCCGAGATTCGGGAAAGCCGTTATCAGAACTTCCCCCATGCCCTGCAGCTCTATGAACAGTACCTGCAGAAGTTCCCTGATGATGTGGAGAAGCGCGACGGTTTTGCCCAGTGGAAAGCCGAACACGAACGCGCCTGGGAAGCGCGGCAGCTGAAAGACCTCAAACGGAAGGTCCGACAAATTATGCCACGCAAGCAGTTCGCTGAATACAAAACACTCTGCGAGCGGTACATGGCTCTGGCGCCCGACGACAAGGAGGTCCTGAGCTCTATCGGATCGGTGCTCTGGGATATGATTGTTGAAGATGCGGATCCAGCCATTGAGCTGGAGCAGGACCGGGTCTTTCGGCAGGCTGCCTACGACTATTACTTCCAGCTCTTCCCCGATGACACCCGGTCCAATCTCTATTTCGACCAACGTTTCAAGGAGATTTACCAGTGAGAGCCGTCCACAGCGAATAGTGGGCGGCCCTGGTTAGGCGCTCAAACAGACAGTACACAAGGAAGGAACAGATGAAGACACTCAAACTAACGATTTTGCTGGGTACGGTGCTACTCTTGGCCATCGGCTGTAGTGAGAAGTCGCCCGAACAGAAGCTGACGGGCAAGTGGGTGGTCGATCAGGAATGGTTTGCAGCCCTGCCTGAATCGGGTGAGGAAGCAGAAAAACTCTATGGGGTTCAAGCGGGGATGTGGGAAATGACCAAAGCCTTTGCTCCCATCGTGTTTTATGATTTTGAAGACGGCGGCAGTTTCATTTCTGGCCTGGATACCGCAGCTACCGTAGAGTGGGGCAGCTGGTCCCTCAGTGAGGGAAGTATCCACCTCAGTGACAAACTCTGGGAAGGGATCTTCACTGATGATGGTGTAAAGAGGGACACTAACGTGGATCCCGACGAAAAAGAAACGATTCCCTACAATTTTACCGATGATGGGAAATTGCAGCTGGAGTTCGATCCGGACACCCCCAATTTCATGCTTACGCTGGTAAAAGCCGACTGACGGTCCACCCGTCACACCCCAGATTATGCCGCCCCGGTGTCACCAGCCGGGGCGGTTCCATCTCCCCGACCATTCCCCTGCCTTAAAGTGTCATTTTTAGACTGAAGGTACATGAACTGAAAATCCATTGCATTCTCGTTGCATCATTGCCCAAATCCTCCTCTTGACGCGTAGTTCTTCCAAGCCGCCGGGGACACTAAGTGATTGGTGACTGGTGATTGGTCATTTGTCATTAGTCATTAGTCATTGGGTGGCTAGCAGCGGCAGGGATTGCTCCCGCCCGGCCTGCAGGACGACTCAGCCCTTCCTGCTTACCGGCTTTCAAGATACGTCTTGAGATCCCTATAGTAATTCTCGTGAGGGCCGATCATTATCAGCTCGAGGTCGTTGCCGATAAACCGGTATGACAACAGGTACTGGATAGTTTGAATCTTGAACTTGTAAACATAAACCCCGCGAAGATCACCCCTTTTTTCCTCTCCCATAACCGGGTTTTCCAGGATCTTCTTTATCTGCTTATCCAGTATCCTTTTCTCTTGCTCACTAAACCGCTTGACTTTTCTTTCAAACGAACGGGATTGGATTATTCTCATGGGCGCTCACCCAAATTGGTATTCCGATGACTCGCCATGATCCAGCTCTTCCAATCCTACCAGGATTTCCTTGATCAGAAGGTAGGTCAAATCGGGATTTTCCTCAGCGCACTTCCCGATCCTGGCCCAGTACTCGATCTGTCCGGTAACAGACCTGTTTTCCACTTTGCTCAATATCCTGGCTTCCCGGACCAGTTTTTCAGATACCCTTACGGCCGTAGTCATCCCTTAGTCCTCCTTGATTACTATCTGTTGCAATATTAAGACATACTATTGCATTATGCAACGTGTTTCGTATGATTATGATAATTAATTGGGCTCGGCTATAAAATGGAGCTGCCCCGCGCTGGCCTTATAATCTTCCTTATACCGCCGCATATATGTAGCTTTCATCAACGAACAGATGAAGTTTCAATCCTTTTACATCCGCTATAGCCTGAACTGGCTCAGGCAGGTTCTTATGAAGAAGCAACGCAACCCCATACAAATTCGGGAGAGAGGCATGGCCGACAACCCCTTGGATTGGATATTCGCCAGGAGAAGCATCCGCAAGTTTCATTCCAACCCGGTTGAAGATGAGAAAATTAACCTGATGCTGCAAGCGGCCATGGCTGCCCCCTCGGCCAGCAATACCAAGCCCTGGCATTTCATTGTTGTGAAAGACCGGCAGGCCCTGAACCGCCTGGCCGAAGTTCATCCCTACGCGAAGATGTGTTACGAGGCAACCCTGGTCATCGTCGTGTGCGCCGATCCGGCTATTTCCGAGCACTACTGGCCGCAGGACTGTTCCGCCGCTACCGAAAACATCCTGCTGGCGGGTACGTCACTGGGACTGGGTACCGTCTGGCTGGGGGCTCATCCGCGAGCGGAGCGGGAGGAGCCGGTTAAGCAGCTCTTCAATGTCCCCGACGAAATGGAAGTCCTGTCCATTGTAGCAGCAGGGTATCCCGCCGAAAAGAAGGCGTCACGGACGCAGTTTGATGCCGGGCGGGTGCATTATGAAGTGTGGTGAATCGGCCAGACCAGCAGTTTAAAGCTGGTGCTAACAAAACCTTGGAATTGCAAAGCACATCTTTTAGTTTCAGCCGTTCTATTTTCCGGGCCTAATGTTATTTAATAATCTTCGCAGCATAAGTCGACCGGTTTCAATACTATGTCTACCGATAGCCAACAACGCCTTATCGACCTTTTCCTGCAGTTAGCCGCCATCAACGCCCCGTCGGGGGCGGAAAAACCGGTGGCCGAATTCATCAGGACTTTCCTGGCCGACTTCAAGGTGAGCATCCACGAGGATGACGCCCACGTCAGGGATGGCGGCAACGCGGGCAACCTCATCTGCCGGGTTGGCGGCGGCGGAGAGGTGGTGTTCCTGGCCCACATGGACACGGCCCGGCCCACGGAAGAGCTTAAGGCCCAGGTACATGCCGACCGCATCACCTCCGACGGCACGACGATACTGGGCGCTGACAACCGGGCGGGGGTGGCCGTCCTGCTGCATACGCTGGAGCAGGCATCCCGGGCCACCGGGGCCTTCAAGGATTTTACGGTGGCCTTTACGATCTGCGAAGAGATCGGCCTGTGCGGCTCGAAGCACCTGGCCCTTGATGATAATATCCTGATGGGGTACGCCTTTGATTCCTCCCTACGGCCCGGGCATTTCATCCACGCGACTTACGGCGCCGTGCGCTTCATGGCCACGGTGCGGGGAAAGGCGGCGCATGCGGGTCTCGAACCCGAGAAAGGGGTGAACGCCATTCAGGCGGCCGGGCGGGCGATAGGCGAGCTGGCCCTGGGCCGGGTGGAGGACGATCTCACCGTGAACGTCGGCACCATCTCGGGCGGGACCGCCGTCAACGTGGTGCCCGCAGAGGCCGTCGTGAAGGGTGAGGTAAGGGGCCGGGAAAATGAGCGGGTGGAAGACACCGTTAAGCGTATCTCGGAGCGGTTCGCCGCCTCAGCGGAGCAGCTGGGGGCAACGGTGGACTTTACCTCTACCTGGGATTTCGTGCCGTACTACGTGGAACCCGGCCATGAGGCCTACCGGAGGCTGGTGGCGGCTATGGAAGCGGCCGGCCTGGAACCCGTACCGCACCTGTCTCCCGGCGGGAGCGATGCCAACTCGCTCAACGCCAAGGGATTGCCGGCCCTCAACGTGGGGATCGGCGCCCAGAAGCCCCACAGCGACGACGAGTTTATCCTGATCGAGGACCTGGTGAAAAGCGCGGAGATCGTCCGGGAGCTTGTCGAGAAGTAATGGTTCTGAGATCAAACGCTGACCTTTATTGTCCACTATTGATTCCTGCTAAACTAAAGTCCTCATGTGGGGGCGGCCCGGTGGGGCGCTCGTACTAATGCTAAGGCTTCCGGTAAGGGCACGGTGCACCGTGCCCCTACACCAGTTTGCAATAGGACTATCTTTTTACAGGATGCAATAGTTATTAAACACGAAGGAGGAGTGGCCATGAGGAGCTGGCATAGATTCAGGTACCTGCTGCTGTTGCTGGCGGCAGCGTTATTCCTTCCCCTCGCCACATGTTCACGTCAGCCGGATTCATTGAAGCGGGGGCATCTGGTCATAATCGGAGGTGGCAAGCGCCCCGATTACATGATGCAGAAAATCGTGGAACTGGCTGGCAGCGACAGCGCTCGTATCCTTATTGTGCCCAACGCCAGCTCAGACCCGGTGGGTTCGGCGGAGAATCAGCTGGAACAATTCCGGAACCTGGGTGTCCGGGCGGTAGATTACGTCAACCTGACTGATGAGACCGCCGATCATGACTCCAACCTGGCCAAGCTGGATGGGGTCACCGGCGTTTTCTTTCCAGGCGGCAGTCAGCGGCGTCTGGCCAGGGCTCTGGCGGGCACGGAATTCCTGGAAAAGATCCGTGCTGTCTACCGACAAGGCGGATTGGTGAGCGGTACCAGCGCCGGGGCAGCCGTCATGAGTGGGCTGATGATTACGGGCGATGATCTGGTCAACCGGGACAGCCTCCACGTTTTCGGTGTCATCCAGGAAGGGAACATCGAAGTCCGGGAAGGATTCGGCCTGATCACAACAGCCATCATTGATCAGCATTTCATCCGTAGGAAACGACTTAACCGGCTCATCACCTTGGTCATTGAGAACCCGCAGCTGCTGGGAGTGGGCATTGACGAATCCACCGCCATTATCGTGAAGCGGGATGACACTTTTGAAGTCCTCGGTGAATATACGGTGATGGTCTTTGACGCGTCACAGGCCAAACATATCGGTATCGATGGCAACGGCAATCTGTCCGCCAGTGACATCAGCATGCATGTGCTGCGTTCCGGTCAGCGCTATGACCTGAAATCCCGCCGCGTGTTGGAATAGGCAATGATGACACAACGCAGATTCAAGGCACCCAACACCTACTTCATCCTACTGACAATACTGGCCCTGGTGGCCGCTTTGACCTGGCTGATACCCGGCGCTGAGTACAGCACCACCACGGTTGAGGGCCGGGAGGTCGTTGACCCCGACACCTTCCGCTACGTTGACAGCCAGCCGCAGGGATTGGCGGCCATTTTCATAGCGCCCATCAAGGGCTTTGTGGATGCGGCCCTTATCGTCGGGTTCGTGCTCATCGTCGGGGGCGCTTTCGGCGTCTTCCAGCGGACCAAAGCCATCGACTCGGGGGTCATGGCCCTGGCCGGAGCCCATAAGGTCTCCCGGCTGGTCCGGCTGCTGACCATACCCCTTTTCATGCTCCTTTTCTCGCTGGGCGGCGCGGTGTTCGGTATGAGCGAGGAGGTGATACCGCTGATCCTCATCTTTGTCCCCCTGGCGCTGACCCTCGGCTATGATTCCATTACGGGAGTAGCCATCCCATTCGTAGGGGCCGGGGCGGGATTCGCCGGGGCCTTCCTGAATCCCTTTACCATCGGCGTGGCCCAGGGTATCGCCGACCTGCCCCTCTTCTCCGGGCTGACGTATCGTTTCCTCTGCTGGCTGGTAATAACGGGTGTGGCCATCGCCTATGTTATGTTTTATGCTGCCAGGGTTAAAACCGCCCCCGAAAAGAGCCGGACCTGGGTGGAGGATAACGAGAAGCGCCGGAACCTGGACACCGACCAGGTGGAAAACTTCAGCGGGATGACCGGGAAAGACAAACTGGTCCTGCTGACCTTCGCCGCCGGTATGGCCGTGTTGATATTCGGCGTGCTGCGCTATAAGTGGTACATCGAGGAGATCGCCGCCGTTTTCCTGGTCACCGGCATCGCCGTGGGTATCGTGGCCCGGCTTACGGCAGCCGATATTTCCGAGGCGTTTATCAAGGGGGCCGGGGCTTTGGTGGGGACCGCCCTTGTCATCGCCCTGGCAAGGGGCATCCTGGTTGTCGCCCGGGACGGGCAGATCATCGCCACCATCCTGCACAGCCTCTCCGCGGCGGTGGAGAGCTTCCACCCCATCGTCTCGTCCCAGATGATGTTCATGGTCCAGACCGTCCTGAATTTCTTTGTCCCGTCGGGGAGCGGGCAGGCGGCCCTGACCATGCCCATCATGGCGCCCCTGGCCGACCTGGTGGGCGTTACGCGACAGACGGCGGTGCTGGCCTTCCAGTTCGGCGACGGCTTCAGCAACCTGATCATCCCCACCTCCGGCGTGTTGCTGGGGGTGCTGACCCTGGGGGGCGTTCCCTGGGAGAAATGGGCACGATGGATCCTGCCGCTGGAAGTCATTTACCTGGTGGTGGGGTGCCTGCTGCTGGTGCCGCCCTACCTGATGGGCTGGATGTGAAGCTTGAGGCTTGAGGCTAGGGACTTGAGGCTGGTTGTCCGTTGTCCCTGGTCAGTTGTCCGTAGCTAATCGCTAACGGCTAGTGAAGGCTGATTGCTGAAAACTTGAGGCTGGAGGCTTGGGGCGAAGAGCGAGGATTTACCGCAGAGTGCGCTGAGAACACAGAGAAGAGCAAAAAGAGAATAGATTGGAATCACCTGGGCACAAAGAGGTTTCAGCCACGAATCCGCCAGCTGGCGGACGAATCGGCACAAAAGAAAAGTTTTACCGCCAAGGCGCAAAGAACGCAAAGGAAAATACAAAGAGCTGAGGCTTGAGGCTTGGGGCTGGTGTATTGTCGATTGACGATTGACGATTGAAGAATTGAAGAAAGAAGTCTAACTGCAAAGACGCAAAGGGAATTTGAGGCTAGGGGCTGGGGGCTGGAGTGGGCTTTATTATCCGAAGCGGCGCGGCAATTGTTACGGCGGCCCGTCGTTCGGCCGGTCAAGGTTCTCAAATGCCTGGTGGTCGATGAAGAGGGCTTCTAACCCCGGCACTTTTGTGCTGCCATCCGCCAGATACACATAAAAGGTCCATCGATATTCGTGGCCTTGTTCCTGGACATAAGTACTGACAACTTCCCCGGGTTGGTTGTCGTTCCCGGTTGCAGCCTTATTCGATAAACTCGCCGATGCGTTCCTGGCTCCTTAAATTCCAGCCGGGCAGTTAACCGACAAACAGCAAGGGCCGCCATGACCGACCGTGTTCCCTACACCATCCCACCGGAAATCAGCTTTCCCGAGCCTATGGCCAACACCATCGATCCCCTGGCCGGTTCCTACTACGTGGAAGCTCTAACCGATCAGATCGAAGACGAGGCTTGGATCTACCTGGACAAGATGGAGGCCATCGGCGGTACGATCCGGGCTATCGAGCAGGGCTGGGTGCAGAAAGAAATCCAGGATTCCGCCTACGCTTATCAAAAAGAGATCGAATCCGAGGAACGCATTATTGTCGGTGTTAACAGGTACGCGGTGCAAGAGCAACCGCCAACAGGCCTGTTAAAAGTGAAAAATAAA
>SDBV01006423.1_pt1 | contig 16297 bp, 10 predicted proteins | sample 2277081 | NCBI WGS metagenome assembly SDBV01 (sample SAMN10402039, study PRJNA504765) | marine sediment metagenome | isolation source: marine sediment core GS10_PC15, 223 cmbsf | place: Arctic Ocean: Southern Knipovich Ridge | collected 2010
GCGCGGCATTGCATCTCGGCGCCGGCCTTGCTCGCCGAGTAAGGGCTGCGCGGGTTCAGGGCGTCCGCCTCGTGCGATGTCTGGCCCTCAGGCACATCACCGTACACTTCATCGGTAGACATGTGCAGAAATCGCTCTACGCGCGCCTGACGCGCCGCCTCAAGCAGCACATAGGTGCCGTAGACATCCGTTTGAATGAAAGCGCCCGGCTCCATGAGTGAGCGGTCGACGTGCGTCTCGGCGGCGAAGTTGACGACGCAGTCGGCCCCTTTCATCAACTCGCCCACGAGGGCCGCGTCCGTGATATCTCCCTCGACGAACCGGTATCGCGGGTCGTCGGCGATATCGCGCAGGTTGTCCTGGTTGCCGGCGTAGGTCAGCCTGTCGAGGTTGATGACGCTGGCGTCCTCCCGCTGGCGCAGCAGGCGAAGGATGAAGTTGCTGCCGATGAAGCCGCAGCCACCCGTGATCAGGTAGGTGCTAGCCATCGGGCATCTCGATGCGGCTGTGGTCGCCCAGGGTGAGGCTATAGCCGCCGCCAGCGCCGTGGCTGCCACGGAGCTCGACGTTGCGGCCGATCATGCTCTTCACTACGGGCCAGTGTATCTCCTCGATGCGGCTGTCCTCCATCACGACGCTGTCCTCGATCCGGCAGCCCTTGATCAGGCAGCGAGCGTCGATCGACGTGTTGGGGCCGACGTAGGAGTCGATGACCTGCGTATCGGCGCCGATGATCAGCGGGCCGCGGAGGACGCTGTTCTCGACCCGCGCTCCTGCCTCGATCACGACCGGGTCGTAGACGCGCGTCTTTTCGTCGACCTCGCCCGCGTGACGGGCCTCGATCGTCGACAGGACCATGCGGTTGGCGTTTAGTATGTCGTCCATCTTCCCGGTGTCGATCCAGTAGCTCTCCATGATCTCCGCGCGCACGCCCTCGCCACGATCGATCAGCCCCTGGATCGCGTCGGTGATTTCGAGTTCGCCGCGCGCGGACGGTTGGAGGTTGGCGATGACGTCGTGGACAACCGGCTCGAAGATGTAAACGCCGATGACGGCGAGGTTCGAGGCGGGCTCTTGCGGCTTCTCGACGATGCGTGTGACCACGCCGCCGGTCAGCTCTGCGATGCCGAAAGCCTGCGGGTTGTCCACCGGATGGAGCAGGATCTGCGTAGAGCCCCCGTTGGAGAGGTACTTCTCGACGTACGGTTTGATGCCGCCGAGCACGAAGTTGTCGCCGAGGTAGAGGACGAACGGTGAGTCGCCGAGGAAATCGTGCGCCGTCGCCACGGCGTGGGCGATGCCCAACGGTGCGTCCTGCTGGATGTAGGTGACGTTCGCGCCGAACTGGGAGCCGTCGCCGACGGCCGCGCGCACCTGCTCGGCCGTGTCGCCGATGATGACGCCGATGTCAGTGATGCCGCACTCGACGAGCTGCTCGATCGTATAGAAGAGCACGGGCTTGTTGGCGATCGGCACGAGTTGCTTGGCGTTGGTGTAAGTGAACGGACGAAGGCGGCTTCCCTTACCACCGCTGAGCACGAGGCCCTTGAGCCCGCCGTTCTTACCGCCTGAGGCAGGCAATGCGGGTTTCTCGCTCTTTTTCGTCGCCGTCGTCGCCATCTCTCAGGTTAACGGCCGCCCCTTCGGCTGGTTGCGCGTATGCCAGATAAGAGCCCGCAGCGCCGGCACGACCCGCGCCAGACGCCTCGGGTTGCGGAGAAAGTAGAGCGGTGCGTAGACGAATGCGTGCATCAGGAAAGCCGTAACCGCCTGAAGCGGCGTCCCGCGCTTGCGCACGAAAAGCAGCGCGTTGCGCTGGTAAAGGTAGTCGAAGCGAGCGTCCGGCGACTGCGAACGCGATGCCTTGTGCCAGATGTGCGACTGCGGCACGTAGTAGCAGTGCAGGCCACGCTCGGCGGCGCGGACGCACCAGTCCGTCTCCTCCCAGTAGGCGAAGTACTGTTCATCGAGAAGGCCTACCTCGTCGAGGGCTTTGGCCGGGATCAGCATGCAGGCGCCGTCGGCGTATCCGCGACGCTCCAGACGTTCGAACTGGCCATGGTCGGTTTGGCCGCGACCGACTTGAGTCGCCACACCGCGCCAGATGCTGACTTCGCCGCCCGTCGAGTAGATTATGCGCGGCCGGTCGTAGAAGTGGGTGCGCGGACAGACGGCGGCGAGGTTGGGGATGTCGCCGGCGGCGTCCACCAGCGCCTGGAGGAACTCCGGCGCCACCACGGTGTCGTTGTTCAGGAGGAGGACGTAGCCGGTGCCGGCTTCGAGAGCGCGCCGGATGCCCGCGTTGGCACCGGCGGCGAAGCCGACGTTCTCCGGCAGGCGCAGGACGTCGATGAAGCCGCTGAAGCCGGCTTCAAGCTTGGCTGCCTCGTCGCCTTTGGACCCGTTATCGACGACGATGACGCGCATGGCGGGATAGTGGGCCGCCTGCAGGCTGTGCAGGCACTCACGAGTATCGGCCAAGCCGTTCCAGTTGAGGATAATAACGGTGACTGAGGGTGCATTGCCCATGCGTGACAAAGAATACCACCGCCGGCTCCTTAGGGCCGCCCCAGACGTTAGAATGATTCGATGATGAGCACGGCCGCGTATATAATCCGGCCCCGTGAGGGGCTGCGCCAGCGCGGCCGCGCGACGTATGCTTTGCGCACGCAGAGATGACAGAAACGCACGCCCGAACCGAGACCCCGGTCCGTCAGTCCGCCGGCCAACAGGTTGACGGCTGCTGGCTGTTGTCGGAAGCGGAGGTCGACTACCTCGACGGCAGCGAGGAGCGTCTCCTCGAGATCCTCCGAAGCGCCGATGACCTGAGTTCGCTCAGCGATGAACTGGAGAAGTCGGCGACCAACTGGCCGGAGCGATACAGCCTTTCGCGAAGCCGCGCCAACATCCTGCGCTCCCTGACCCTCACCGCCGAGCAGACCGTGCTGGAGGTCGGCGCCGGCTGCGGGCCGATCACCCGCTACCTCGGCGAGACCTGCGGAACCGTGGATGCGATCGAGCCCGTGAGGGCGCGGGCGCGCGTGGCCCGCGAGCGGACGCGGGATCTGCCGAACGTCGACGTCTACATCGGCAGCATCAGCGACATCCCCGCCGAGCCGGCGTACGACGTCATCGTGATTGTCGGCGTACTGGAGTACGCGGGCGGAGGAGACAGTCAGGACAAGCCTTACGTCGAGTTCCTGTCGCACCTGCGCTCGCGGCTGCGCCCGGGCGGCCAGATCGTCTGCGCGATAGAGAACCGGCTCGGCGTGAAGTACCTGGCCGGCGCGCCGGAGGACCACGCGAACGTTGTATTCGAGGGGATTGAAGGCTACCCACACGGCGGCCGAGCGCGCACCTTCAGCCGGACTGAGCTGGCCTCGCTTTTCGCTTCTTCCCGCCTCAAGCCGAGCTTTTACGGCGCCTTCCCGGACTACAAGATGACGCGGGCAGTGCTTAGCGAAGAGCTGCTTCTAGCGCCGGACTGGCAGAAGCTGGGCTGGCTGATCCCGTGGTTCCCGAGCCCGGACTGGCTCGATCCGCGTCCACGCCTCGCCGATGAACGCAGGCTCTGGCGGTCGCTCGTGGAGGATGGAACCGGCGCGCACTTCAGCAACTCCTTCCTCGTCATCGCAACGGCGACCGCGCCATCGCCGCTCTGGGAAGAGCGCGACATCGCCTGCTTCTACAACACGCAGCGAAGAGCCATCTTCGCCACGCAGACACGACTGAGGCAGGCCGACGGGTCGCTGACCGTGCAGCGCTCGCGTCTACTCGACTCCGCGGAGAGCGCCTCAAGCGGAGGCCTCACGCTGCAAGTTTCGGATCAGGGCTTCATCGAAGGGCGCGACTTCATCGAACTGCTTGCCGAAAGCGACGACGAGGCGCTGGGCCGCTGGCTTCGCCAGTGGAGCGACCTGGTGCGGACAAGCGGGGGCAGCGGCTGCATCGACCTGGTTCCGCACAACGTGATTGCCAACGCTCAGGACGAACTTGTGGCCATCGACCAGGAATGGTGGCTCGAAGATTTCGATGACCGAGACATCATCGAGCGTGGAGTGTTCTGGCTCGGTATACACCTGGCCGATCGAACACCACCCGAGCGATGGGGCAAAGAGACGGTTCGGGAGCTGACCGTCGCGCTCGGCGAACTCGTGGGGCTGGCAGCTGACGGCGGCTGGCTAGAAGGCGCGATCCGGAAGGAGGCGGAGATCCAGGCACGAGTGACCGCCACTGACCCCGGCGCCGCCGACTGGGATTCGGCCGTGAATGCGCTGCGGGAACAACTCCTCGAGCTTACGACGCGCAGGCTTGCGGACACAGCGCTTGGTCTGCGAGAGCATGATCTGCGCGGCGCGGCCGAGCAAATGGCTTCGGCGAGCGAAGAGACGGTCCAGCGGATGACCAGGCAGCAGCGGGACGAGGAGCGACAAGCGGCGCAGCTCAGGTCTGAGCTGCGCGAGACGTTAAAGCAAGTTGAGGAAACCAAGCAGCGGTTGATGGAGGCAGAGCAGCACGCAGGCAATCTGGGCCATGAGCTGAACCTGATCCGCGGCAGCATCGGGTACCGAATGCTGGAGAAGGCGCGGGCACCGATCCGAATCCTCGCGGCCAGCGGAAGCTCGCAGCACCTTCCGCTAGCCGCGACCGGGCGGGCGGTGCGGCTGGTACGGCGTCGCGGGCCGATGGCGCTCGTAAAGAAGGCCGTGCGGGTGAGTGAGTGGCCAGCGGCGCTGCGCAGCCTCAAGCGCGCAGCGCCGGTAGCGATGGACCTGAACGCCCAGTACCAGATTTGGCTGAGCAAGCACGGCGTAACGTCCGCTCGCGCGAAGCGCCTTCGCCGCGAAGCGGAGGCGCTGACTTACCGGCCGCTCGTCAGCATCGTCACGCCCGTCTACAACCCTGAGGTGAGTTGGTTGCGAGACGCGATCGAGTCTGTGAGGGGGCAAGTCTACGGCAACTGGGAACTCTGTCTCGCCGACGACGGTTCGACGAAGCCGGGCGTCAAGGAGCTGCTGGAGGAGTACTCGCGCCTGGACAGCCGCATAAAAGTAACGTTCGCCGAGCAGAACGGCGGCATCTCGACCGCCTCAAACGCAGCGCTGGCGCTGGCAACCGGCGAGTTCGTTGGCCTGCTCGACCACGACGACGTCCTGACGCCGGACGCTGTCTTCGAGGTCGTCAAGCTGCTCAACGAGCGGCCCGAGCTGGACTATGTCTTCAGCGACGAAGACAAGATGGAGTTGGACGGCTCGCGGCTGGACCCGTTCTTCAAGCCGGACTGGTCGCCGGACCTGCTGAACTGCCTGAACTTCGTGACCCACTTCAGCGTCTATCGAAAGTCAGTTCTCGACGAGGTCGGCGGATTTCGGACCGGTTTCGACGGGAGCCAGGACTGGGACCTGACGCTACGGGTGACCGAGAGGACACAGCGAATCGCCCACATCCCACGGCCGCTGTACTCCTGGCGCAAAGTGCCCGGATCGGCGGCCGCGTCTGACCGGGCGAAGGATTACGCGTCGGAGGCGGCGAAGAAGGCGATCGGCGAAGCGCTCGATCGGCGGGGGCTGAAAGCGGAAGTGCTGGACGGGCCTTATCGAGGCTACTATCGGGTGAAGTACGAGATCAGCGGCTCGCCGAAGGTGACGATTGTAATTCCCACGCGCGACCAGGTGTCAATGCTGCGGCGCTGCGTCAACAGCATCCGCAGCCGCTCAACGTACGCGAATTACGAAATCATCATCATCAATAACGAGAGCCGCGAGCCCGAGACGCTTCGATATTTTGAGACGTTCGAAGGCCGGGTGATCGATTACCCACACCAGTTCAACTACTCAGTTCAGATGAACCTCGGCGTGCAGGAGGCCGGCACCGAATACGTGATCTTGCTCAACAACGATACGCTGGTAATCTCACCAGACTGGATCGAAGCGATGCTGGAGTACGGGCAGCGGCCGGACGTCGGCGCCGTCGGGGCGCGCTTGCTGTTCCCGGATGGCCGGGTGCAACACGAAGGCGTGTTCGTCGGCTGCGGAAGCGGTCTGGCCGGGCACCTTGATCACGGAGGGTACTTTGGCCTGGGCGAGTGCGTGCGTAACGTCTCGGCGGTAACCGCAGCCTGCATGCTGGTGAAGACGACGGCATACGAGGAGGTGGGCGGCCTCGACAAAGAACTTAGCGTCGCCTACAACGACGTGGATTTCTGCCTGAAGCTGCGGGAAAAGGGCTACGAAGTGATCTACACGCCATACGCTCAACTGGCGCACCACGAGGGGGGCACGCGCGGACACCGGCACCCGGAAGAGAACGAGCGCCTATTCCGCACGCGCTGGGCTGACTACCGCGATCCCTACTACAATCCGAACTTCGACGTGGACCACCCGTTCAGCCTGAAGCTCTAGCGGCCCGGCGACGCCAGCCGAGGTACACCGCGGCGCCGGCGATGAGCAGGAACGCGGTAGCGAGGCTGATGCGCTGGCCCCAGACGTACTCCCAGGGTCTGAACTCCAGCGTAATTTCGTGCTCGCCCGCTGGTACGCGCACCACCTGCAGATCATGGTCGCCGCGGAGGACCTCCACACTCGTGCCATCAACTTCGGCCCGCCAGCCATCGTCGTAGCGCTGGCCAAGCACGAGCCAGGCGTCCACGTTGAAGTTGGTCTGCACGGTCAGGTGATCGTTCCCGCTGTTCGTGACCTCGGCCTCGAAGGCCCCGCTGGAGGCGGAGGCTGCCGCGCCGGCGGGCGCGTCTTCGTCGGCGAAGACCACCGTCTCTGCCGGGTCGAAGTCGTCACCGGCGATGCGCTCCAGCGCTTCCTCCCTCGTAGGAACGATCTCCGTCCCGCCGGCGCCCCAGGCCAGCGGCATGGCGGTGGTCACCTCGTAGACAATGCCGTCCGCTCCGTCGTAGACGGGCCGCGCCCAGTCCCCCGGCGCCTCCAGGACGCGATAGGTGAGGGCCCCGTTGACGGGCGAACCTGACTCGAAGCGCACTGCTGATGTCGAAGGTGATTCGGCCGAGCCCCAGACTATGAGCGGGCGCTCGGCCGTCGCCGCGGGCGCCTCCACCTCCAGGTAGACCTGGCCGCTGAGGTCCGCGGGCAGTGGTATTTGCTGCCACGAGCTGTCTACGATTGCCCCGGTCTCAAGACGCACGATTGCAAGATCGGGCTGGCCCGGCCCCTCGCGCACGTGTATTACCACCTCGGCACCAGCCTCAAGACGACCGGCCGTACCGAGCATGATCTCGACGGCGTCAGCCTCCGGCGGGACGCCTAGCGCGAGACCCTGCGTCAGGCCGCCGTAGGCCGTGTACGGCGCGTCGTTGACGACGTGCCTGTCCAACGCGGACCAGAGGCCGGCCGGCGAAGTGACAACGTATCTGACCCCGAGCAGCGAGAGAAGGTTGCGGTTGACCGGGCCCCGGTCCGGCGCGATGCGTTCGTAGCCGAAGGCGGCCGCGCGCGCTTTATCGTCGTCTGTCATCATCGGGTCGAGGTAGTCGAGGTAGGCCTCGTTGCGATAGTGGTCGTAACCGATGATCGTGTTGAGGCCGAAGACGTTCGGGGTGTTGCCGGGCATGACGTTGTCACTTCCGTCGGAGGCGATCGGGGCGATACGGAAGAATCCCTCCTGCTCTTGCAGGAACTCGATCAGGGGAGTGTCGGGGTAGACATCGTCCCTGGCGATGGTCGCATTGTAGTCTTGGCCGAAGGCGAACAGGTCGAGGAAGGCGAGGGCGCAGAGCGCGGCCGCGGCGGGGCGGGCCAGCAGGGGCCGCAGGAGCGCGACGCCCACAAGCCCCGCACCGAGCAGGATGAACGCCATCTGGCGATGAAACGGCGTGCCCAGGCTTTCGATCAGCGTCACCGGCGAGACAAGGAGGCCGTGTCCTTCGGTGATCCAGTCCCAGGACTGGGCATCACGACGGTCGAGCCAGAGGATGAAGACGGCGACAAGAGCCACGAGGAGGACGCCGCCCGCGATGGCAGCGAGACGGCGCCGCTCACCGGCGGGCACGTCCTGGTCGAGGAGGGCGGCGAGGCCCGCGGGAGCCATCAGCGCGACGGCGAAATTGGTGACGAACAGCCAGCGGCCGGCGACGATCTGCTTGATCCCGGGAAGGTTGGCCAGCTCCTTCAGGGGCGGGATGCCATACACCTGAGTGACCGTGAAGACAACAAGGAAGAGGCAGAACCAGCCGAGCCATTGACGGCGCAGGTGCCAGAGGCCGGCGATGGCGAGCGGCACGATGGAGATGCCGACGTACCCCAGCACCTCCGGCGGGTTGCCAAAGGGCCCGAACCAGAACGTCTCCGACCCCCAGTAGTCGGGGAACAGGTTCGTCCAGGCGGCTTCCAGCGGGAAGTGGCCGAGGCCAACCGTGCGCCCCGTCTGGTAGCTGCTGCCGGCAGCGCTCGTGAACGAGGGCAGTAGCGAGTAGGCGGCGAGGAGGAGACCAACAGCGCCGGCGGCGACGTAGACCGCGGTCTCGGTGGCTGCCTCGCGCAGCCGCCGCGCATAGAGTGTCGGCGCGAGGCGGACGGCGCCGTAGGCGATGAGAACGACGCCGGTCACGACCCAGGCCGGGATGTAGCCCAGGTAGACCTCGAGTGCGATAGAGGCGGCGGGGATCAGCAGCCAGCCCGGCTGACGGGTCTCGCGAAAGCGCTCGAAGCCGAACAGCATGAGGGGGATGACGCCGAGGCTCGCGGGGAGGTAAGTGTGTCCAAGCCAGACGATGAAGTGCCCGTTGAACATGTAGAGGATAGCGCCAAGCATGCGCGCCAACCATGGGAACTTGAGCTGCCAGAGGAGCGCGTACATCGCCAGACCCGCGACGAGCAGGATCGTCAGCGTGTAGACCGTGTTCGCGAGGTCGAAGGGAAGCGCCTCGTAGACGTAGGCCGGCGGGTAGAACTGGAGGCCCAGGGAGTCGACGAAGAAGGAGTTGCGATCGCTGGCGATGTAGTCGTTTTGCCACCAGGCGTCGCCGGTGTCGTTGTAGAGAGCGTATCGCCGCGGGAAGAAGATCTCGGCGTCGTCCGTCTGATACGGATTCTCCGGCGAAAATCCGTCCGGCGCGTAGGCCTTCCAGGGGTAGTTACCGTACATGAGGTCGGCGGAAGAGATGACCTGCCCCTGGAGCGTGCTCTGCCAGAAGAAAGCGGCGATGAGCACGACAAGAACGGCGACGGCGGCGACGTGCGGTGAGCGGAGAAAGTTGAGGCGGGCGAAGAAGGGGCGGAGCGCTGAGGAGCTATCGGCGCCCGGCGGCGTCAAACCGTCTCCACGTGGTGGGGCACGGTCGCCATGTACTCGTCCACCACGCTCCTGGCAGGCCCATCCGCGACCAATCGCCCGTGATCAAGCCATATCGCGCGGTCGCAGAAGCTCGTGATCGTCTCTGCGCTGTGGGAGACGAGGACGATCGTAATGCCCTGTTGCTTGAAATCGTGCATTCGCTGCTGGCACTTGTCCTGGAAGAAGACGTCGCCGACAGATAGCACTTCGTCCACCAGCAAGATCTCCGGGTTGCTGTGGACGGCGACCGCAAACCCCAGCCGCACGTACATGCCTGACGAGTATCGCTTTACCGGCATGTCGATGAACTCCTGCAGCTCCGCGAACTCCACGATCGCCGAGAACTGGCCGTCGATCTCCCGGTCAGACAACCCCAGGATCGAGCCGTTGAGGTGGACATTTTCGCGGCCCGTAAGGTCCGGGTGAAAGCCCGCCCCAAGTTCGATCAGAGGTGACACGCGTCCGCCGACGAGCACCATGCCCTCTGTGGGCGCCATGACGCCGGCGATCATCTTGAGCGCCGTGCTCTTTCCGCTGCCGTTGCGGCCGATGATGCCGACGGTCTCACCGCGATCGACGGTGAAGCTGACGTCCTGCAGGGCGAAGAAGGGCGGCGGGGAGTCACTCCGTCCGAAGATCGCCGGAACGAACTCACGGAGGCTGCTCTCGCGCAGCTGGAAGCGCTTGGTGACGCCGCGAAACTCGATCGCTGTGCTAGATTCGGTCTGCAAAGCCCGCCTCCATCCTCTTGAAGAGGAAGTAGCCGATGACGAACGTGCCGACGGCGATGCCCAGGCCCAGCGCCAAACGGTCCATCGCCGGGCTGTCGTCGAGGAGGATCACGCGCCGGTAAGCGTCGATCAGGAGCGCGTTGGGGTTGAGGTCGAAAATGAAGTGGTACTTCGACGGCACGAAGGCGATCGGGTAGATCACGGGCGTCAGGTAGAACCACAGGGTGAGCACCACACCGACGAGATACCGCACGTCGTGGAAGTACACGTTAAGAGCCGCCAGCGGAAATGAAAGGCCGGCCGTGAAGATCAGCTGGATGGCGAATAGCAACGGCACCCAGACGACCGTCTCAGTCGGCGGGTGGTTGTACACCATCATCAGCCCGGCGAGGATGATCAGACCGAAGGCGAGATCCACGATCTTCGTGTTGATCGCCGCCATGGGCAGGATCTCGCGCGGGAAGTAGACCTTCGTGACGAGGTTCATCGCACCGGACACGGAGTCGGTCGCCGAGGAGACACCGTTGGCGAAGAACATCCAGGGGAGCAGGCCGACCAACAGGAAGAGCGGAAACGGAAGGCCCTGGCTCTCGAACCGCAGCAGTGTGGAGAAGACGAAGCTGAGGGTGAGCATCAGCGCGAGCGGGTTGAGGAACGCCCATGCGTAGCCAAGCACCGATTGCTTGTACTGGCCCCGCAGGTGGCGGACGGTCATGTGCCAGAGCAGGTCGCGGCGCCGCCAGAACTCTGCGAGGTGACGCAGCAGGTCCAGCGGCCCGGACGAGGTAGCGATGGGCTGTCGCGGTATCGGTGGTACTTGAGCCATGGCAAGCGCCGACGGAGCGCCATCTACGAACGACCGTCAACTCGGTTGATGTTAGCGGCCCACGACGACGTGAAGCAAGAAAGGGCCGGCGCAGGAGCCCGCTAGCCGGTGGCGATCAGAACCGCCGCGCCCATCCCCGGGCAGTCCGGTTGCTGGGAGGACGGGAGCCCCGCGTCGAAGCGCAGAATCTTGAGCCCGTCGATTGGGTTCACGTCGCCGCTGCAGTCGATGTCGCCCCAGGTGCGTTGCGATCCGCCGACGAGCTGCACCGTCCAGCCCAAACCGGGGCATTCGGCTGTGTCCGTGTCCAGACCCGCGTCGTGGCGCATCGTCAGCAGCGCGTCGACAGGGTCGACGGAGCCCGAGCAGTTGCCGTCCGCCCACATCGCGGCGAGCGGGACCGGTGTTGGGATTGGCGCTGGCGGAAGAGTGGGCGTCGGTGTTGCCGTTGGCGTTAGCGCACCTTCGGCGACGAGGAGGTCGACGACGAACGTGTGTGGTGAGCCGGCGGGGTAGAGCGAGTTTACCGTCGCCCTGCCGGTGTGCTGGCCCGGCGCCAGGCCCGCGGTGTTGACGATCAGTTGTACCGTCCCGACGTTGCCACCGAGGTCGTCGCCGAGGGCAACGCCGACCGGCATCGCCACCTTCAGCCACGGCGCGTCGGTGAGCACCTGGAATCCAAGCAGTCCGCTGCCATTGTTCAAGACGTCGAACGCGAGTCCAGACGAGGTTGCGTCGGGTGGGAGCGCGACGCTGACGCCGGCCGATGAGAGGCCGATCACCGGCTCGCCGATGACTTCTTCGCGCGTTACGGAAAGGACGGTCGGGTCCTGGTGGTTTGTGTTCGGCGTTGGGATATCCATCGCTGCGCAGTCGAGGCTGTAGGCGCAGGGGTTCCAGTTCTCGAGCTTGAGCGGGTCAGCGAACGCCGGATCGGCCAAGTCGGGCAGGTGCACTTCCTGTGGATCCCACAGCTGCTCGCCGGCGCGGAGCGCGGGCCGTTGCGCGCAGCCGAGCACGAGTTCCTGGTAAGGATACTGCGTCCGGTCGTGGCCGAAGCCATCGCCGGCGGCGCCGCAGCTGAACTGCACACGTGTTGGCTGGTAAGCCGGATTGAGCGGGTGGTTGGAGAAGGCAAAGCCGTTGTAGCCCCAGATCGCGTAGTACCAGTCTTCGATCAAGGCCGGGTCGCGGGCGCCGACGATGGGCCGCATCTCCGGGGAGAGGTTCCATTTGCCAGCGAGGATGACCGCGCCGCGGGCGATGTTGAAGCCGAAGTGCGAGCCGATCATCGCCTGGTCCAGGTTGGGCACAGTGGAGATGTTCTGCATCCCCGACGTGATCTGCATGATGCCGTAGCCGCAATCGTGCGAGGACAAGACCGGTCCGATCTCGCCGTATTGGACGAGCGGGCTGTAGCTGGCCTGGGCCCAGCCGCTCTCGAGAAAGCCCATCGACTTGAGGAGGACCGGCGGGATGTAGGGGGCCATCATCTGATCCGAGCCAGCGGCCCGGTCGCCGGTCTCGAGGTCCGACGTGGCGAAGCCGTCGTGCTCGGGAAAGAGCTGGTTGAACGCCGCCAGCTCGAAGGTGCGGGCGTAGACGTCGCGGTAGTCGGCGGCTTCGTAGGTCTCGATCTCGAAGGGTCCGAAGGGGCTGCCGGTGTTGGGGCAGAGGTGGCTGGCCAAGGCCGGGGTGCCGCCGGACGAGAGATGCAGCAGCACCGCCACGCCAAGCGCGACGGCCACCGCGACGGGGCTCGCGGCCAGACTCAGGTATCGCATCCGCATGCCTGCCACTGTTCTGCTAATTCCCTGGGGGTTCCTTCGGTAGTGAAGACGGAGAACCTGGGAGGTTCGTAACAATCATCAACAAGAACGCCGATGACGAGATATCGATACGCCAATGCATCTATACAGCATAGCGGATAAGGACTAAGACCCCCAGGACGGGGGCCTCATTCTCGTGTGCGGGGTCGCGTCAGGAGCGAACGCGCGGTTGATGCATTGCGCCGTCGGTTATCGGCTCGCCTATGTAGAGGTCGCCGTTGCGGATCTTGATGTTGAAGCCGCATGTGGGGTTCGTGCACGCCCAGGCCTTGTAGTGGATCGCCGCCCCCTGGCTCCCGAAGTCGGATAGCGGCACCAGGTCTCCGACGTCACACTTCAGGCACTTCGGAAAGCCCATCTCACCTACCACTGCATTGTCCCCCTTCTGTGGGCCGTTTGCGGAAGTATAGCAGCGGGCCTCTGACCTGACAAGCAACCGCAGCCCTGCGGCGCACCGGGAGCGAAATGGCCCTCAGGCGGCCGCGAGGCTATGCTACAGGGGCGGCATGGAAGACGTTCTGCGCGCGATCGTTCTGGGCATCGTCCAGGGACTCACAGAGTTCCTTCCCATCTCTTCCTCCGGCCACCTGATAGCGGTGCGCGAGCTGTTCGACTGGCAGTTTGCCGACGATCTCACCTTCGACGTCTCACTGCACCTCGGGACGACGATCGCCGTCCTCGTGTTCTTCTGGCGCGAGTGGAGGCAGATGCTGCGCAGCGCCTTCCTGCGCCTGACCGGCGAGCGTCGCCTGGAGTCCGCCGGCGTCTACGACGACCGGATGCTGCTGTTCGTTGTCCTCGGCTCGGTACCAGTCGCCATCGCCGGCCTCGCTCTCAGCAGCTGGATCGAGGATGAGATCCGCTCGCCGATCGTTGTTGGAGCGATGCTGATCCTGTTCGGGCTGACGCTGGCCTTCGCGGAGTGGGCCGGGCGGCGGAAGCGGACGCTCTCTGACGTGGGCCTGCGCGATGCACTACTCATCGGCTCGGCGCAGGCAGTCTCGCTGGTCCCGGGCGTGTCGCGGGCCGGCGTCACGATCTCGGCGGGCCTGCTGCTCGGCTTCACGCGCGAGGAGGCAGCCCGTTTTTCGTTCGTGCTCTCGACGCCGGCGATCCTCGGCGCCGGGATATTGACATTCGGCGAGGCGATCCGCGACGACAGGCTGTCGGGCAACCTGGACGTCATCATCGTCGGCACGGTCGTTGCGGCGGTCGTCGGGTGGTTGAGCATCCGCGCGCTCCTGCGGATCGTGCAGTCGCGGAGCTTCCTGCCGTTCGTGGCCTACCGGCTTGCGGCGGGGGCGTTCCTGGTCGTTTACTTCGCGGTCTGACGCCTCGGCACCTTGGAGTCGGGGCGCAGCGCCCACGATGTCGGAACGACGTTCGTTCACAAAGCTACATTGCATGTGCCATCACCAGCGGTATTCCGGGGCGGTGGCTCAGTGGCTCAGTGGCTCAGATGACGAACTTCTGGATCGCCCAAGCGACGCCGTCTTCGTCGTTCGACGGCGCGACATGCAGGGCATCTCGCTGCACCTCGTCGGGCGAGTTGCGCACGGCGATGCCCAGCCCGGCGAAGCGCAGCATCTCGATGTCCGACTCGGAGTCGCCAATCGCCACCGTCTCCTCCGGCGCGATGCCCAGCTCCTCGCAGACGCGGCGCAGCGCGTTCGCCTTCTCGGCTTCCGGGTTGGCGAGCACAACGTAGTGCGGCAGGCCGACCGGCCTGTTGAACGAGAAACGCACTCTTGCGGCGTACTTCGGTGCGAAACGCTCGCCCACTTCGCGCACGGCGTCCTCCTGCCAGACCTGGACGGTGACCGGCGTTCCCTCGTCGAGGTGATCGGACTGCCGTTCGGCGACGCGCAGTCCGCCGGGAAGCTTTTCGGGGATGATGCCGGGACGCATGTTCATGTAGGTCGCGTCGCCCAGGGTGGTGAACATCTCCCAGCCGTGGTCGTCGCCCCAGGTCACAACCTCTCGCGCCGCTTCGGTGTCCAGGGGCAGGTGCAGTATCTTTCGGCCGTCCTGGTGACGGACCTCGGCGCCGTTGGAGCAGATGATCGGCGCCGTCAGGCCCAGGCGGTCCGACGTGCGCTTGGCGAGCCCGAACCAACGCGAGGTCGCCAGCACGACGACTACTCCGGCGTCACGGGCCCTGGCGATGGCGTCGGTGTTTCCTTCGGAGAGCTTCATCGCCGAATTGAGCAGGGTGCCGTCGAGATCGACGGCGAGGAGTTTGTAGCGGGGCATGGTTGCGACATTATAGCGCGTACTCACACCAGGGACTTGCACAAATTTATGGTAGTCTGCTGAGGCGACCGAGCTCAGGAGATCACTGCCATGACGGATCATGAGCCGCTGACCCCTCGCGAGCGCGAGGCCCTCAAGGCTGAACGGCCCAGGCGCTGGCCAGCCCGCCTCGCTGCTTCACCTCTCTGGCGGATCGCCGGCCTAGGCGTCGTGGCGGTGGTGGCCGGCGTCGCGGTGTTGGCATGGGCTGTGCTGCACTCCGATGACGGAGATGAGACAGCGGAGTTCTTCGCGCTCATCGAAGACGCAATTTCGCGTGATGGCCAGATGCTGCACACGTTTGCGGAGAGTTACCGAGGCAGCGACCTGACGACGCTGGAGTATTGGGTCGATGCGGAATCCGGCGCAGCGAGACTCCATTCCGTTCCGATCAATCCGACGAACACCGGTGACGGGATTCCAACCGAGGAAACATGGATCGTGACCGCCGACCACCAATACATCGAGGACGGCCCCCGAATTATCAAGCGTTACGAAGCTACGCGCTGCGATGGAGTGAGCGGGTGGCTGTCGGCTCTCCTGTATTGCATCGGAGACTTTCCCGTCGCGTCTGCGACCACCGACGTCGGCGAGTGGGACGGCGTGCCAGCGCTCGTCCTCAGCATCGAGCAGGACATCTCAGCCGTGGCCGAGGACGCTGCCGAGCCCCCGCCATCGCCATTGCCAGCTTACAGCTTCTTCTATCGGCTCTACATCGACAGCGAGGACTACCTGCCGCTGGCGTTGGTGTGGGAGGCAATCGCTGACGATGGAACGCCAGCTCAGTTCTTGTTCGAGGTGACCTTCAGCCACGAGTTCATCGAGCGCACGTCTGAGAATCTCGCCCTCCTCGACGTGCGCGCATTCGGCTACGGGATAGAGAGCACCGCGCCGCTCAGCACGCTGGCTGCTTCCATGCCCGTCTACTGGCTCGGTGAAGAATACGAGGCTAAGACCCCGTTGCAGTCGATCCACGTGGTCTCCCTCAAAACCGACCTGACATACGGTGCGGCCGCTGCTCTCTTATACCAGACGCCCAGCGGTAGCAACGCTATCAATGTCTACATCTGGGATCCTCAAGACTGGGCCGCCTCGGACGTTAGAACTGCGCTCAGCGACAGAGAGTGCGTATCAGTGTCCGAGGAAGAGCTTGGAGGCTACACGTTTACGGCGTACGAAATGCCGCCGGTCAACTATCCGCTACCGCGGGCTGGAGAGAGCCAGCAGGGCGACTGCTGGCTGAAGACGGTCAGGGGGGGCGGTATGACAGACTCCGGTCTGCTGCTGGTCTGGGAAGCAGACGGAGCTGTCGTCTC